>Ga0181529_10004662_pt1 | contig 14725 bp, 13 predicted proteins | sample PEATcosm2014_Bin_36_FD_119763 | JGI IMG/M metagenome (GOLD analysis project Ga0181529, IMG submission 119763) | Peatland microbial communities from MTU Mesocosm Facility, Houghton, MI, USA - PEATcosm2014_Bin10_30_metaG | ecosystem: Environmental > Terrestrial > Soil > Wetlands > Peat | place...
AACGGCGACAAGCGCAATCGCCTCGATAAGCTCGCCAATCGGCTCACAAAGATCCTGGCCGAATTACGTAAATTAAAAACCACCTGAATAAAAATAAGCAGAGATTGGCCGGTTATGGCGATTGTGCGTAAGCTGAGATTCGGCTACAATTTCGTTCCGAAAAGAAGGTTAGACGCAGCCTTGGAACGCCAAAATCCGCGAAAACACGCGTAACATGCGGCAATCACGGGTGGGAATTCCCGGTCGAGACTCTCACCGTTGAAACCCGGGGCACAATCCGACGTTGCAATGCAGCTCTGTAACTCGAGCTAGTACCCCACGCCTCCTGACGACTGCGTCAATGATGGAATTGTCTCCGGACTATGTCCCCGTTTTTCGATGGTGAATCGGGCTCGCGATGAATTCTTTCGCTCACAAATCTGTGGATCGCTCGAACGAAGGCTGAGACTTAATGGGTCGCGCCGTGCAACGGGAGCGATATGGTCAACATCGCTCCGGGACTGGCATCTTTGGCGGTAATGTCTCCATGGTGAACGCGAACTGCTCTTCGGGCGATTGCCAGACCCAGGCCCAGGCCGCCAGTCCGCTCATCGCGTGACGCGTCGGCTCGGAAGAAAGGATCAAATATCCGTTGGGTTAACGTGTCCGGGATTCCTGGGCCGTAGTCACGCACCGTAATACTGGCAGTATCTCCTTCGCGTTTCAGCGAGACACTTACCGACTCGCCACGAGGCGAGTACCGGATCGCGTTGCGCACGACATTCTCAACCGCACGCCGAATCAATTCGGCGTTCCCTAGAACGATGGTTTCTGGTTCTGAGCTCACATCGATTCTGCATCCAGCGCTCTGAGCGTCAACATCGCAATCCTCAACCGTAATCGTTAACAGATCGTTGAGGCAGAATTCTTCCATTTCGACAGCTCCAGGCTCACCCTCCGCCCGGGCCATGTCAATCAGGGTTTCCACAAGTTCGGACAGACGCTCAATCTCGTGGCGAAGCCGAGTTGCCGTAACATCCCGATCTGTCGTTTTGCGAACCATCTCCGCTTCAAAGGTCAGGCGAGCCAGAGGAGAGCGAAGTTCATGAGAAACATCCTGCAGCAGCTGCCTTTCAGTCATGAGCAGCGTCTCAATGCGTTCGGCCATCGCGTTGAACGATCTGCCCAGGTTGCCGATTTCGTCGTTTGACCGCGGCGTCGCGCGTGCTGTCAGCTCCCCGGCTCCAAACCGGTCCACCACACCGGCAAGTTGTCGAACCGGGCGCGTGATGTACATCGTAACCAGCCAATACAACGCTACGACCGTTACTAGTAGCAGAATATAGAATGGGGTAAACAGGATAGTGGATGGCCCGATGGAGGTCGCAAGCCAGATGTAGCGCCCCTCGTCTGAGCGCAGTCCCATGGTGAGCTGGTTGTGTTCTCCGCGGTACGGGCGCTCTTTCCCAACGGAAACTTTGATCAGCTCAGAATGGTCCTCCCCGCTTTCAAGATCGTGCCCGGAAGCATCGCAAATACTGTAATGGGTGTCTCCGGGCTGGTTCAACTCCTGCATGTAGCGCGCCAGCCCTTCCTTTCCATCCGCATGGTAGACGGTGAGCGCATAGCGAAACAGTTGCTGATTTGCGTGAGTAAAGTTTTCGGTTGTGGACTTGCCGATGACGTTGGCGCCAATCAAGAGAAATACGGCCAGAGAGATCGCCAGCGCCGCAACCGACCATATGGTGACTTTCAGCGATATCGATTTCACTGCTCGTCTCCTGCCAGCACATAGCCTATGCCGCGAATGGAGCGAATAGTAATGCCAGCGCTTTCGATCTTCCGCCGCAGGCGGCTAATGTGCACCTCAAGCGATCGTTCGAATGGCGTGGCCTGCCGCTGGTACAGGATGCCGCAAACCTGGTCGCGGGTGACTACCTTGCCTCTCGCTCGGGCCAGAAGATCGAGAATGTCGAACTCGGTAGATGTAATCTCGATCGGCTCATCTCGAATCCAGGCACCGCGTGATGCGGCGCTCAACCGCAGCGGTCCGACAGAGATCGTCTCGCTTCTCGCGGTCTGAGAACTTTGCGTTCTGCGCAGCACCGCCGCGATGCGTGCCGCGAGTTCTTCGGGGCCGAAGGGTTTGGCGAGATAATCGTCGGCGCCTGTGTTCAGGCCTCGCACGCAGTCTTCTTGCGCACCGCGAGCTGTCAGCATAATGACGGGCACAGAAGAGCGGCGGCGCAGTTGGGTGAGCACTTCAAACCCGTCGAGTCCGGGCAGCATAATGTCGAGAAGGATGAGATCGAACCTCTCATCGACTGCACGTGCCAAGCCGGTTGCGCCATTATGGACGGCGTGGATCGCATAGTCGGATTCGGAGAAGAATTCGCCGATCAACTGGCACAGGCGTACATCATCATCAATGATGAGGATACTGTTCCGTCCGTGGTGCTCACTCTCCATGCCGCATCCTCATTCTTACCGCACTTCATTGTTACCCCACTTCCGTGCGCGCTGCTCGATCTGCTCCGAATCTTAGCAATTCTTGAGACTCTGCTGCAACGGCGCCGAATGGCGCGCCTGTATTTGTAAATCTTGAGGTTCAATCAGCGGAATTTGTTGTCCAATCACATCAAGAGACCAATAAGTGGGATAGGAAACCGACTTTGAGGGGCAAGCCGATGCTGCAACGAACTAACCACACCTCAATAATCGTTCGGATTGGCGCGATTCTGGGGCTTGCCTTTGTTGCCGCGGTGGCGGACTGCCAGTCAATTCAGTCGCAAGTGGCTGCGGAGCAGAACTGGAAGACGGTTCCAGCAGGAGGCGAAGTGGCCCGTCCCGCGGACGAGGCCACGCTCGCGCATTGGTGGACTGTCTTCAACGATCCAGTTCTCACTTCGCTCGAAGAACGCGCATTGAAGGCGAATTTAGACCTGAGCACCGCGCTTTCGAGCATTGAGCAGGCGCGCGCCAATCGCCTGTCCGCCAGTGGCAGCTATTTGCCGTCGGTCACCGCGATCGGCAGCTCGACCGGCAACCGCGCCAGCAACTGGTCCGGGGGTAGGCTCACCTCCACCAACTCGGCCGAGCTCGAGGCAAGCTGGGAGCCGGACTTCTTCGGCGCCATCCGCAAGAACATGGCATCCCACGACGCCGGCATCCAGGCAGCGCAGGAGGGCCTTCGCAACACCATGGTGACCCTCACCGCCGAGTTGGCCACCGACTACATCAACCTCCGCTCCTACCAGGCGCAGCTTGCCGTAACACGATCAAATTTGGTGAAGTACCGCGAGACTTACGAGATGACGCTGGACAAGCGTAGAAGCGGCCTGGTCGCCGATCTCGACGTGGCCCAGGCGCTCGAAACGGTGCAATCGACCGAGGCCACTGTTCCGGCACTCGAAACCAACATAGAGCAGACGATGAACGCGATGGCCATTTTGCTGGCGCTCCGGCCAGGTGCGCTCGACGCCGAGTTGGCCGAATCGAAGCCGATACCCGTCGTTTCGGCGGAAGTCGCCGTCGGCATTCCCGCCGACCTGCTCCGCCGCCGCCCCGACGTCATGCAGGCCGAGCGCCAGGTCGCCGCCCAATCTCTCCAGGTCGGCGTCGCCAAGGCCAATCTCTATCCCACCTTCGCGCTCACGGCCACGTTTCTCACCAGTGTGGAGAACCTGCTCAATGTCTTCTCCCCGGCGGCGCTTGGCTCCACGGTGGTCGGCTCGGTTGAGCAGACCATCTTCAATCGCCGCGCTCTACACGCCCAGGTCAAATTGCAGAACGCGCTCCTCGATCAGTACGAGATTGCCTACGACAGCACGCTGCTGGGAGCGGTGAAGGATGTTGAGAACTCTCTTTATGCCTTCGGCAAGGACCAGGTGAAGCGCAAGTCGCTGGCCGATGCAGCCGACTCCGCCGAACAGGCCGCCGAGATGTCGCGCGAGCTCTACGCCTCCGGCCTTCAGGGTTTCCTCACGGTGGAGGATTCTGAACGCACGGTTTTGTCGGCGCAAAACAGCTTGGTACAAGCCGATGCCTCGGTCGACGCCGACTTGATCGCCATCTACAAGGCGATGGGCGGCGGTTGGAAGTAACAGCATTAGCCAGACAAGGCAAAAAGTTTAAGACGCGAAAGGAACTGGATTCATGACTAAGGATGCCGATCTGGAGCAGACACTCGGAATCACTGCGGAAAAGGGCAAATGGAAGCGGCGCGCCTATTGGATCGTGCCTGTAATTCTGCTTGTTGTCGGAGCAGTGATTTGGGGAGTTCACCAAAAGAACGCCGCTGCCAAAAACGCACAGCACTTCCGAACCGAAGAGGCTCGGATCGGAGACTTGACGGTCACTGTTGCTGCTACCGGCCAATTGAAGCCGACCCACACTGTCGATGTGGGCAGTCAGGTTTCTGGAATCGTGGACTCGGTCCTCGTCGACTATAACAACCAAGTGAAGAATGGGCAGGTGCTGGCGAGAATCAATACTGAAAAACTCGACGCCCAGGTGCTGCAGGACAAGGCCCAACTGGCCAGTGCCCGCGCCAGCGTCGAAAACGCCAAGGTCACCGTGATCGAGACAGATGCCGAGTACAAACGCGACCTCGACGCCCGCCAGCGCTCCAAGTTTCAGATCGTTTCGCAGCACGATGTGGATACCGCCAAAGCCGCCTACGACCGCGCCGTCGTGGGCGTCACCACCGCCCAGGCCTCTGTGACCCAAGCTGAGGCCAATCTCAAAATTGACGAGACAAATGTCAACTTCGCCGTCATTAAGTCGCCCGTTGATGGCATTGTGCTTTCGCGGAGCGTCGAGGCCGGTCAGACCATCGCGGCATCTTTTTCGGTCACGACTCTGTTCGAAATCGCCGAGGATCTGCGCAAGATGATCCTGCAGGTCAATATCGATGAAGCCGATGTTGGAAAAGTCAAGGTTGGTCAACACGTGCTGTTCACCGTTGATGCCTATCCCGCCCGGCAATTTCCGGGCACCATCACGATCATTCGATACAGCTCCACCACCACCAACAACGTGGTCACCTACCTTGCGGAGATCTCGGTCAACAATGACGAGTTGCTTCTTCGCCCCGGCATGACCGCCACGGCCACCATTACTGTCCAGTCCGTTCCTCATGCGCTGCTGGTTTCCAATCATGCGCTTCGATTCCTACCCTCCGCCAACGACACGGACGGCAACTCCACATCGTTCTTGCCGGCACCGCCCAGCTCGAACCAGAATGCGAACACCGAATCCTCTGCCGCCCTGAACAACCCGCGAGTCTGGGTCGTGCGCGATGGAAAGCCATCGCCGATCTCCGTAGCCACCGGATCCACCGATGGCAAACTCACCGAGATTCGTTCCGGTCAGGTTACGCCAGGCACGCCCTTGATCGTAGAAGTATTGAAGGAAGGCAAATGAGCACGCCGACCCAAGAACCGACAACGGACCCCTCCGACGAGCCGCTGCTTGAGTTTCGCAACGTGAAGAAGATCTACGGCGCGGGGGAAGGCGAGGTCCGCGCTCTGGCAGGAGTCAGCTTCCAGATCCGCGCCGGCGAATTTGTTGCCATGATGGGCCCCAGCGGCTCGGGCAAGTCAACCACCATGAATATCCTCGGCTGCCTTGACACGCCCTCCAGTGGCTCTTATCTCTTCCGTGGCCTCGATGTTGGGGCGCTCAGCCAAAAGCAACGGGCCCGTTTGCGTCGCTACTACCTGGGATTCGTCTTCCAGGGATACAATCTTATGACCCGCACCAATGCCGTCGAGAATGTTGAACTGCCACTTATCTATCGAGGCCTGAAACGCGCGGAACGGCGGGAGCGCGCGTTTCAGGCTTTGGAGACCGTGGGCTTGTCCAAGTGGTGGGATCACACTCCCGCTGAGCTTTCAGGCGGCCAGCAGCAGCGCGCGGCCATCGCGCGCGCCATAGTCGCGGAGCCCTCGGTTCTGTTTGCCGATGAACCCACCGGCAATCTGGACAGTGCGCGAAGCGGAGAGGTCATGGAACTGCTCTGCCTACTCAACCGGGAGCGCCATCTCACAATCGCCATGGTAACCCACGAGCCCGACATGGCCGCCTACGCAGGCCGGACAATTCACTTCCACGACGGCCTCGTTCATTCCGACTCGAACCATCACACCCACTCCGCGGCCGGGATTACACCCACTGAATCGACCCTGGCGGAAGCAGGCAGAGACGCATGATCTGGAACGCAATCCTTCTCGCATTCTCAGCCATTCGCCGCAATGTCCTGCGTTCCGTACTGACCGTGCTGGGTGTCATCATCGGTGTCGCCGCGGTCATTGCCCTGGTTACGATTGGAAACGGTGCCACCGCAAGCGTTGCCGCGCAAATTAACACCTTGGGGGAGAACGTCCTCACGCTGACGCCCGGCCAGCAGCGTGGACCCACGTCTGGACTTCGCGCCGAAGCAAAGCTCTTCGAAGAGTCCGACGTGGCGGCGATCAGTACCGATATCACGGGCGTGCGCTCCGTGGCGCCAACAGCTTCGCAATCCATGCAGGCGATTTACGGCAACGCCAACTGGTCGACTACAGTCTACGGCGTCGACAACGCCTACTTCGATGTACGCAATTGGGATGTCGAGTCCGGCCGCGAGTTTACAGACGCGGAGATCCGCAACGGCGGGGCTGTGTGCATCATCGGCGTCAAGGTGCGCAAGCAGCTCTTTGCGGAGCAGTATCCTGTCGGCGCAAACATCCGGCTGCAAGCCATCTCGTGCCAGGTCATCGGGTTGCTCGCGTCCAAAGGCCAGGGTGGAATGGGAATGGATCAGGATGACCTCGTGCTGGTGCCGCTGCATACCTACCAACGCCGGATCTCCGGCGATCGCAAGGTCTCCAACATCCAAATTGGGGTTCGCGAAGGGTCCGATACCAAACTTGTTCAGAACGAAGTCGTGACTCTGATGCGCCAGCGCCGTGGCATCCAGCCCGGCCAGGAAGACGACTTCACGGTGATGAACTCGCAGGAGTTCCTCACCACCTTAACTTCGACGATGCAGATCCTGACCGCATTGCTCGGCGCGATTGCCGCCATCAGCCTGCTCGTGGGCGGCATCGGCATTATGAACATCATGCTGGTATCTGTCACCGAACGTACGCGGGAGATCGGTATTCGGCTCGCAATCGGCGCCTTCGACGACGATGTGATGATCCAGTTCCTTGTCGAGGCGATCGTTCTCGCATCCCTCGGCGGCATCATCGGCATCATGCTTGGGCTTGCCGCGTCCTATCTCGGGTGTGTTCTGATGAATTTCTCGTTCGCTCCTAGTCCGATGATTGCCTTTATTGCATTTGTTTTTTCGGGGATGGTCGGCGTCGTGTTCGGGTTCTTCCCGGCACAAAAGGCCGCGCGGCTCGATCCGATCGAGGCTCTACGTCATGAGTAGCTATGAGGCTTGTGAGAAGGCGAAGGTCGCGCCACTGGATGAGTTTCGATGCGCACCCGATGTTACCATGCGACTTCGTCTGATGTTGTGTACTGAGTTCATAACAGTTTCTGGAGGATTCAAATGAATCGTGGATTGACATGGGTTGTACTCGCATACTCCCTGGTAGGAATTGCACAGTTAGCTTCAAGGCCGGTTCTGAGTCAGGAGCAGAACCCACGGGCAGAAGGTCAGGCAAACGCAGGATCCGTCATGCAAGACATCTCGGGAACCTGGGTAGCAAAGATGACCACTCCAATGGGACAGATGGAGATCACGTACAAGCTCAAAGTGATTGACGGAAAAATCACCGGAACTCAGAGTCTGCCATTCGGAGATTCTCCCATCGTAGATGGCCGAGTTAGCGGCGACACCTTCCGCTTCGTCGTGGAGTTGGATTCCTTTGGGAATATTCAGAAGAGCGAGGTAAAGGGCAAGATCGTCGGCGATACTCTTGAGCTGATACCAGCAATGCCAGGTCCGCCGCCGGGAATGGGCCCCGGCGCTGAGGGTCCCGGAGGCCCTCCATCAGGGGGACCTCCATCAGGCGGACCGCCGGAACCAGGTGCAGCAGGCGCTCCCGGCGGAGCGGCTCCGCCCTTCCAGATTCAGACAGTCGTAGCGAGACGCGGAACACCTACACCCACGTATCGCGCACCCTCAGTGGATTACGCTGCTCTGCCCCACTTGGCGCTTCCGGCGCTACGCTCCGTGCCATCGGTCGGTGTTTCAAACACGCCGCCAATGGGTTGGAACAGCTGGAACAAGTTCCAAACCAAAATTGATGACGCGACGGTCCGAGGAATCGCCGATGCGATGGTCAGCAGTGGAATGAAGAACGCGGGATACAGATACGTGATCATCGACGATGGTTGGCAGGGATCGCGTGATGCTAAGGGAGTACTTTCGCCCAACCCGCAGTTCCCGGACATGAAAGCCCTTGCCGATTACGTTCACTCGAAAGGATTGCTGATCGGAATTTACTCGTCCCCGGGGCCTCGCACCTGCGGCGGCTTCGAAGGCAGCTATGGCCACGAGGAACAGGACGCCAAGACTTTTGCTGCTTGGGGTATGGATTATCTGAAATACGACTGGTGCAGTGCTTCGCGTATCTGGAAGGACGCCGACATGCAGGCGGTCTATCAGCGCATGGGCGAGGCACTCAAGCAAACGGGCCGTCCGATCGTTTATGCATTATGCCAGTATGGTCGTTCCGGTGTCGTTCAATGGGGAATTCAAGTGGGTGCAAACCTGTGGCGCACGACCATTGACATCAGCGACCGATATGCTTCCATGGCGGAGATCGGCTTCGCTCAATCGGACCTTGCTGACTTCGCCGGCCCCGGGCACTGGAATGATCCCGACATGCTCGAAGTTGGCAATGGGGGCATGTCGACGGATGAGTACAAGACCCATTTCAGTCTCTGGGCAATGATCGCTGCGCCGCTTATCGCCGGAAATGACATCCGCAACATGAGCCCGGAGATTGCGGCAATCTTCCAGAACAGCGAAGTCATCGCAGTCGATCAGGATTCGCTGGGCGCAGGAGGGAAGCGCGTCAGTAGAACTGGTGAAATTGAGATTTGGCAGAAGCCATTGGCCTCCGGAGACATTGCGATCGCGATATTCAATCGCAGTGTCAAGGAGATGCGTTCTGTGGTTTCGTGGGAAACGTTGAGTATCGGCAAAGACTATGCAGTGCGCGATCTATGGGCACACGCGGACCGCGGAACAACTGCGGAGGCGTTCTCCGAACCAGTATCAGCACATGGCGCGATTGTGCTTCGGTTGCACCGGATACAGTAATTCATTCGGCGCGATCGCCAAATTATGAAGGGTTTCTTGATCCTAAACACGATTCGAGGTGGATAGGCGTGAAGATTCTCACCGCATTCTTGATTTCCGCCGGTTTGGCGCATGGGCAAGCGCCAGGGAAGATCATCACATTTAGCAAGGCCGATAGCCTACTCGACGAGGAAAATGCTCCGTCGAGCGGATTCTACGCCGCTGTCGTTGAACGAGCAGCCAAGATGGTCAAGAGTTGGAAGCCGCGTCCGGCTCTGGACCGCGACCATTTTCTCAGGGCCGTTATCGATCGCATCGTGGTCCAGAGCGAGCACATCGAAATTCGATTGCGCTTGGCAACTTTTTTGCATGAACTGCTCGGGTCTGATCCGGCAGGCCAGGGCGTTCAAACCGCGACCAAATTTCTTTCGATTGTTTCCGTGACTTGTCCATTCAAACAGATGAACAGCGGCCGTGCATTGCGACTGGTCATCGACAAAGATCGTCTTTCGAATGACAGGAGCCGGCAGCTAATTCTCCGGGCAATCGCGCTAGCCCACCATTGGTATCAGAGAATCGCTAATGGCGAGGCCACATGTTTGAACGAAATCATCCGCCAGGATGGTATCGATCCATCCGATGCCAAGAAGATCTTCCCACTGGCATTCTTAAGCCCTACCTCCACGCAATCGATTCTCCGCTTCAATACTGACTTCACTCTCAAAGCCTTGCTCGCAAACATTCCCATGGAATGGAGTCGGCAAAATATCCCTCTGCCACTGCATTCGCTGGAATAATTTTTCAGGCGCTCGATCTCGCATATTGCCGGGACAAACAGAATCTTTGAGAGCCAGCGCGATTTTGGGATACTACGGCGTTATAGCTACTTAACATCGTTCGTCCTATTCGATGTCAATGATCGACCTTTTCAAGGCGTTCTGCAGGTGTTCCATCTGCCGAGCTTCAAGATGACCCTTTTTGACCGCAAGGCAGAGTAGGTACCGTCCCGATTACTCCTGGGAAGTCGGCTTGCACCAGTTTTCACGGAGTATGCGCCAGTCGCGCAGGGCGTCCAGCGCCCCTAAGATCGTTACTGAGGTTGAGAACCGCCGGAAATCTCCCATGCCTGGGGGACACGCGCCATTTCCGATCGGAGAATGGGGCTGATTTCCGGCCGAATCCTGCATGCGGAGAACTCTCTCCGGTGTCCTTCGAGGGCCGAAAGCCCACTTTTTCGCGGGGAAACTGGACAATGTGTGAGGAAAAGTCCCAAATCGCACAAACCTTGAGACTGCTTGGTGGACCTGGTCGGGATCGAACCGACGACCTCTTCCATGCCATGGAGAATCAACAACTTACGGCACAGACGGCAAAGGAGTTATGAACCGGTATAGCCGTCAAAACCGGCACAGTCGGCGCTAATTGGCACCAAATTGACACCAAACTCTCAACTACATTGGGCTTGATGGCGGGCTGACACGTGGCGGGTCAGCTCGGACCATTCACCCGGCGGTCGTCCGTCCACCGACGGGGGGGTATGCGGATGATGCCATTGCCCGACACGGTGGGCTTGCGAGTGGCGCATCCTTCCTGGAAAAGCCCTTCACTCGGGACGCCCTGCTCAGGAAAGTACGAGGAATTCTTGACTCGTCGGGATGACGCTTGGCAATCATCGTCTTCGCGACCGCGAACGAACCTGCATCACTTGATCCGTTCACCCTCAAGAGACCTGGCCGCTTTGACAGACCCATATGCTTCGGTGCGCCGAATCCACCGATGCGGGCCTGCTAGATTCATCTCCTCGACCTGATGGAAGTGTTCCAAAGTGTGCAGACTTTTTGATGTGGAGAGGATCAGACTATCTCTCACGGTGTACGCAGAATCACACCTGCTGCAAGATCTGCAGCTTGACTGTAGTCGGCCCGGGGTTGATCTCCCAGTTCGGCACGACACTAGTCCCTCATCATAGCCAACGCAGGGAAAATTCCAAGGAAGGGAAATCATGAATACACAAGATGCGATATTCAACGGAGATCAGAACATGAGCGATAACGGGCAAGAACAAACCTTGCAGGACGAAGTATCTGGAACGCGCGTCGATGCGCTTGGGACCAGGGAGTCCACGAGCCCTGCACAAATTCCTCATCACAGCTCGTGTTGCTGTATGTCCTGCTGGCCGAAAAATATGAACGCGTACCTTTAGCGAAGGCTTGCGGTGACGAGACTGTCCCGTACAAGTCGCGCCAACGGAAACGAGGGCGCAGATTGTACGCTGCTCGCCCTGCTGGCATGGAACGTCTGGAAATACAAACCGCGCCATAACAGAAGCAAGAAACGAGCGTATCAGTTTGGACACAATCACCCTGACGTCTCCGTTGATCGATCCGGCCAAGACCGACGCCGCGCACACCCGATATCACGGCCAGGACTCGCTCTTCCAACGCCATCCTTCCAACCCGATTCTCACGGGCAAGGACTGGCCTTATCCGGTCAACAGCGTCTTCAACGCCGGCGTCGTTCGTCTGGAAGACGGAGACACGCTGCTGCTGTGTCGTGTTGAAGATCGGACTGGCTTGTCGCACCTTTGCGCAGCTCGATCGGCGAATGGAATCGATGGCTGGCGTATCGATCCGCAGCCGACGTTTGAGGGGAATCCGCGCGAGTATCCCGAAGAAATCTGGGGAGTGGAAGATCCGCGCATCACCTACGTGCCGGAGTTGAAGCAATATGCGGTTGCGTACACCTCCTTTGCCAGAGGGGGACCCGGTGTGTCGCTGGCCTTGACAAAGGACTTCAAGACCTTCGAGCGCTACGGGGTCATCATGACCCCGGAAGATAAGGACGCCGCGTTGCTGCCGCGCAGGTTCGGAGGGCTCTGGGCGCTGGTGCATCGTCCAAACACATCGCTAGGCGCTAACATGTGGATCTCGTACTCGCCTGACCTCAAGCACTGGGGCGGACATCGGGTGATACTCGAAGCTCGCCGTGGCGGATGGTGGGACGCCAACAAGATCGGGCTTTGCTCTCCGTTCATCGAGACGGAAAAAGGCTGGCTGGCAATTTATCACGGCGTGCGTCAGACCGCTGCCGGCAGCATTTACCGTCTCGGTCTGGCTTTGTTCGATCTGGAGCACCCGGATGTGTGCCTGCAACGCGGAGACTGCTGGATCATGAGCCCGGAGGCCCCTTACGAGCGGAACGGAGATGTCCCCGAGGTGGTCTTTCCTTGCGGGCAGACCATCGGGGCCGACGGGGACACCATCAATCTTTACTATGGGGCCAGCGACTCCTGCATGGCGTTGGCCACCGGCAGCATTAAGACTCTCTTTTCCTGGCTCGACAACAACGCAAGCTGGGGCGACGACCCCAATGAGCCATAACTGCGCAGATTGGCAAAAGTCGCGATCTGACAGCAGCCTGACCCATTGACGGGTCGTTCGCCCTGCCAGATGAAAAATTGCTCCCTTCGTCCGCGGGCTTAGGAAACGCTCATTCCGAAATGGAGCACAGCCCATGCCTCTGGACGACTCACGCCCGAATGGGCTCCGAAGATCAGTCCTCGAAAACGCTTGCTTCCTATCGGGACTGCCCCGGCGATGAGTGTGGATAAAGCTCGGTCATTTGTCCCGGGGCAGTTTCGATAGGATCGTTTGAACTGAGCAGCCGGCGTATGCGGCGGATGCGGTGATCTTATACCTTGAAACTATGAGTGAAGAGGAACCAGTGCTCCGGCCCTCTTCACTCATATTGTTTGTCCCTGGTTAGCATTGCCGCTGCTTTTTCATCCAGCGGATCGCCGCTCCAGCCACAATGCCGGCCGTAAATGCTGCCGCGATTGCTTCAATCGGATGCCGTTGTACTCGCTTTTTTGTGTCGGCAAGAAGCTCTGCTGCGGCGTGGCTGCCCTGTTTTGTGACACGCCGGGCTGTTTCGCCGCCATCCTCCAGCGCATCCGCCACGGCGGACGCTGCTCGAGAAGCCTTGCGCGCTGACTCGTCAATCTGTACGCCCATCTGTTCCAACACTGATTGCGCCATGCTCTCTTGACCTTTCTCATCTCTGAGTTTGATGGTGATGCGCTTACTCTCCAACAGCCTTTTCAATCTTGCCGGCGACGTTTTGGACTTTTCCGGCATTCTTTTCATCTCTGCCATCAGCCTCCAGGTTGGGGTTGCCGGAAATTTCGCCGGCCGTCTGCTTGACTGCGCCTTTGACTTCGTGAAGCTTGCCGGATGTCTTATCTTCTGTGCTTGGTTTCATCATGATTCTCTCCTCTGCGTTCGGTAGATGCTCTCGGTTCGTTGAAGTCCGCGTACGTTTCCCTGCATCTTGACGGTCTGCTACCAGGTAAGACCCTCTTTGGGGAAGTTGCCTTGCCCGATGCAGAGCCTTGTGTCTACCAGTATCGGACTGTCGGATTGCTGATAGCTGGTCGTAATTGCTCGCAGGGCAGTGCACACCAGGGTGGCCAGACCCAAGCTGGGCTTGGAGAACGTCTGTCTGAAACGCACCAGCCCGTGACATTGAGGCACGTCTGACCTGGCTGATGTGCGGAGGTGCAGTTCTCAGAAGCGGGGATGGAGCGCCTGGCTTACGGTGCTCCAATGTGATCAGACAACCGCCTAGACCCCTCTTAGGATCATGTGTAGGGAAGAAGTTGGACAGTCGTTACAAAGGCAGGTCCGCTTCCTCTTGCGAATGAGGTAACAACATGTCAACAATATTGATTGTTCTAGTGGTTCTATTTCTGCTCGGCGGCGGGGGCTGGGGATATTCGCGGTGGCGCCGCTAACATGCATGCAGATCAAACCGCACTCGTGCCGTTTGATCCCCATTGCCGGATGCCGGCAGGAAGACCGGCTCCGCACTGGATACGGTAATTTACTGGTCATCGTTCAAAGAAGGCCGCTTCATGAAAAAGGAAAGCCGGATCGAGAATGATAGAAAGATTCTCTCCCGCGTAAAAAGGGAGATGGATCAGCCGCGACTGACCGAGTCTGTCCGCAACGGTTTCAGCTCCCAGGCAGCACCGGGCGCGGAAAAGGCTGCCGCCCGTCCTGCGCGAGCATGAGTCTTGTTCTCTTCAGTGCCCACTACACTCAACTCCAATTTTCTCAATTCTGCCCATGCTAGGCGCGTCTGGCAGGCGCTGATCGAGTTCGCGCAGTTGTCGAAGCTGGAGGCCTATCGGGGTTGACCTCGGGCAATCGATCAAGCAGGACCGCATTCAACAGCGACTTGTGAACCTTGATGCGGCCGTTATATTCGATAAACCCGAGCTTGCGAAATCGATTCATGAAGAAGCTCACGCGAGAGCGGGTGGTCCCGATCATTTCCGCCAAGGTCTCCTGCGAGATCTTGGGGATGTATTGTTCCGGTTCGCCCGGCTTGCCAAATTCCGCCATCAACAACAGAATCCTAGCCAAGCGCTTTTCACTGGAGTTGAAAAGCTGATCGACCAGGTCGGCTTGAACTCGCATGCTGCGCTCCAGCAGGAACTTC
>Ga0181529_10004663_pt1 | contig 14724 bp, 11 predicted proteins | sample PEATcosm2014_Bin_36_FD_119763 | JGI IMG/M metagenome (GOLD analysis project Ga0181529, IMG submission 119763) | Peatland microbial communities from MTU Mesocosm Facility, Houghton, MI, USA - PEATcosm2014_Bin10_30_metaG | ecosystem: Environmental > Terrestrial > Soil > Wetlands > Peat | place...
CGGCGGGACGGTAGATCAGACCGGCGACAATTCGGCACAGGTGACGTTCACTATTGGTCTGGAGGCGCTGGGTTGTTTGCCGAACGGTATGGACGTCCAGTACTCGTATCTGGAAGAGGATGGCTCCCGTACGACGGCTGACGAGACGACTGAGGTGTGTATTGACGCGGCGCCGACGGTGACGATAAGCGGCCGGGTCACCACCGCTGGCGGCCAAGGCGTGGCGGGCGTTAGTATCGGCGTCACTGGGAGCAGCCTTTTTGTCCCCGCTCCACAGACAGGGTCCGACGGCAGCTATTCATTCCAGGTGCTCGCCGGAGGCGACTACACCCTCGCTCCTTACCTCACGAACTACACTTTCAGCCCGCTCCTTTGGGGGATCAACAATATCAGCTCGAACAGCACTCAGAATTTCACGGCTATCCCCGTGACGACGGTGTTTCTAATCCACGGGATCGGTCAGGGCCCCTCCGGCATGCAGAGCCTCGCCGCCAATCTGCAGCTACCGCCTCCTCTCGGCGTCGATCCGGCGAGATTCGTCGTGAACTCCGGCTTCGACTTCAGTGCGTGCACCCAGTACTCGGATCCCGGGAACTGCCCCCAGTCCTGCACGATCTCGGCGGGCGCTCAGCAGTTGGCAACCTATATCATGAATAACAGCACCACCACCCGCATCATCCTGGTCGGGTACAGCCTGGGCGGACTCATAGTCCGCGACCTGATCGCCAACAACTACAGCGGTGTTCTCAACAAGCGAACGGTGTCCGCTGTTATAACGCTCGGCACACCTAACCTCGGGTACCCCTTCGAGCTCCTTGACGGAGCGGCACTGTGCTCGACCCTGGTTCTGCAGATGGCGGGGTCCTGGAACCCTCAGTCTTCCGGTGGGGCGGTTTTGTCGCCGTACTTGTCCGGGCTGGCTAGTCAGTGGAGGTCCAAGTCTTACGGCGGTGCCTGGATGGCAGCAACCGGCCGGCAGTGCAACAACCCCTATCGCATGTTAGCGAGCGGGCTACAGGACACAGCCAAGGGATGCCGCCTCTCAAACGTGTATAGCGATGGCGTTGTGTGCGCCGACAGCGCAACTTATAACGATTCCACCGCGCTGGGTCCGGCGCCGACGCCGTCGCTGCTCTTCCTGGACCCCAGTGGGAATTATGTTCACACGACGGCGGGGTCTGGCCTTGGCACAGCCCTGGTGCTGTGCCCCAATTACTCCGGGGCACTGCCTCTGGAAGACCCTCCATATAACGGCACGCTATTTCCACAGATTGTAGGTACGATCAATGCACAATAGACACATCTTGAATCCGATGAGAGTTCTTCTGGCGGCGGCTTTTGCCTTCCTAGCGCCGGTGGCATCCGGCCAGTTGAGGGGCAGGAGCTTATACGCGGCCAGCGAAAGCGACCAAGTAGCCTTCGTAAAATCAGCCTTGGACCAGGGGTTGCCCAATGAGCTTGGAGACGACGTGTCCTCGTTGATGCATATTCGGGCTGCGGTCCTGGTTCCGTTGATCGAACAGAAGGTCGAGGAGGTACTGAGCGCGACGGACCCCACGCAATGCTTCACAGCAGAGGACGTGGACCCAAAGCGTTTCATTATCGAGGCTGCCGCAACGATTGCGTATGCCGCGGACGAGAACGGCCTGCGAGCGATCGCGAAGCTCATTCGGATCGACGAAAGACAGTTCGGGCGGTACGCTGGCATGACGGTCGGGCACGCGTACCACTTTGGGAACCCAATGACGGTGGCGTACCGGGGATTGGACCTCAACGATACGGTGCTGGAGAAGTACATCCGAAAGTGGCTCGCCGACAATGTTCCCGACTTGACCATCAAGCGGTTCTGGGCAGAGGCCCTGGTGGACCGTTACGGCGGCGCTCCGGTGGGCTATCAGTGGGAAGACGATCCCATAGTGTCCAGGCTACCGAAGGAAGCGGCACAGGTGCACGATGAGGTGCTGCGGCTGGCAAACGAGGTCGCGGCAAAGCGGGCACAGAAATGAGGACACCCAGGGTACCCGTGCAGGAGAGCCAGCCACGTAACCGCCCCTTAGGACGGCCGAGTGCCCGATAGACGTTTCTTAGGAATCGTTCTTGTAGCGATGAGCGCCGGAGCGCCTCACGCGCAGCAGCGGTACGTGCCAGTACAGGAATCTCTCGCGAACCGGATCCCGCGCATGTGCGAGGCCGATTAGCTTGCTTATCTTGATCGGCGTCTGAATGAGGGCCTTCGCACCGTCCTGGACGACGCGACCAACGTGCTCATTCTCAACCGAAGCTCGCTGGTTTTGCACGTCGTGGAAAGAAAGATCGAGGAGGTGTCAAGGTCCACGGATCCCCTGGAGTGCTTCATCGACAAGACGGTGGACCCGAAGTGGTCTGTGGACATGGCGGCATCGTCCATTGCACGGTCCGGGGACGAGCAGGCCCTCAAGGAAATCAGCAAGCTCATCGCCACCGATGAGAAGCGTTTCGGCACGCTCGTACGCAATACGCTGTTTGCTGCCCAGAATCGGCGGAATCCTCTCGTGGTGGCTTATCGCGGCTTCGATTTCGGCGACCCCGCCGTGGACAAGAGGATGGTGGCGTGGGTTGAGACGCAGTTTGACACTAGGGTTGAGTTCGCTTTCCGGCAGCTCAAGCATTGGTGGGCCAAGGCGATGGTGGAGAGATACGGCGGCGTTCCGACCGAGACTCAGTGGCTTGATGGTCCAATCGCGTCCCGGATCAAACGGGCGCCTTCCGGTTCCTTGCATGACGACATGTTCCGCCTCGCGGCTGAGGCCCGCAGTGGGCAAGCCAAGGAATAGGGGATTTGCAGGGGTGCCCCCCTTACGGCAGCACCGCCACCGGCGCCCGCCAAAACGCCACCTTCTGCGACTGCTGGTCGATCACGCTGACCTGGCACGTATACCGGCCGGGCTCCAGCTTCGCTAGCGGGATGCTCATCTTCACGGGCTGAACCTTGGCCTGCGCTTTGAAGCCGTCCTTCGCCAACTGCATGGGCGTCTCGAAGACTTTGGTCTTACCGCGGTAAAATGCCACTGTCGTTTGCAGCGGCTGCGGCGTCTCAGGTTCGAATGCCTCAAGGTAGACGTACAGCGTCTGATCGCGGCGGAAGGCGCGCGTCACGCTGGGGACAATCTTCTGGCCGTTCTGGATGAGCGGATGGTCGGCCATGGCCTTCTTATCCTGCTCGCCGGTGGCGAGGGCGGCGCCCTGGGCTTCCACCTGGTTGCTCAGCACCACCGAACTGATGGGCAGCCAGGTCTTCTCGGCGGCCAGGTCGGGGATGATGAGTTTGGTCTCGAAGGTCCCCATCTTGCCTGTGATGTTCTCGCGTGCCAGAAACTTGACGGCGTAAGTGCCTGGCGCCAGTTCGAAGCCGGCATCGTAGGCCAGGTTCTTCTTGGCGAAATCTGCGGTGTTGACGCCTTTCAACTTGACTTCCAGGTTGTCACGAACCTGTTTCACCACCTTGTTCTTGCTGTCGGTGACTTGGCCGATGAAATCCAGGCGGACGCTCTCCACATCGCCGTGACGCGCCAGATCGATCTCGGAGGCGGGGATCTTGGCCTCCAGCGGAATGAAGTAACGGTCCTGCGCCAGGCGGAAGTAATTGAGCTCCAGTTTGAGCGACAGGTCGGTCATGGGGTCGCCCAGCAGCAGGGCTTCCTGTAACTGGCGCTCGCGGTCGGATGCGGTGAACTGCTTGAACTCCTTGCCGGCGAAGTAACCCGGGCGATAGTCCAAGTGCGCGGTCTTATAAGTTCCGTTGGCCACTTCCACCTTAATGCGGCGATACTGGCCGTCGAGCGCCTGGTTGGTGCTGTAATAGCCGAGTATGTAGTAATCGTTGATTTCTTTCTGAGCTTCGACGATGCCCGCGGCCAGGTCGTTGTTATCCAGTAGCTCCTTTCCGCCGGTATCGGCAGCCATGGTGTGGAGAGTCTCCTGGGACTGGCGAAGGCTGGAAACCGCGGCGATCGCGCCCCCGGCGAAGGCACTGGAGGCGCTGCCGGTCCCCTTGGTAGCATTGCCGGAGGGGGACAACGCGGTCAGGCCGCGCGCATCCACCGGGAACAGGGCCACGTTGTAGCGGATGGCGGCGTTGGTGGTGGCGCGCATCTGAGCTTCATTATCGACGCCCGACTTGTTGAAGCCGCTGGTGAAGTACATCAGGCCCTTTTTCTCGGGCAGCGCGCCGAGGGCTTTGATAGCGGTTTGCAGAGCGACAAGTTTGCGGTCGGCGTTGAAGATATTGAATTCGGTGTCGTCGGCGGTATAGGCGGCTCCGCTGGTGGCGGCGTCGGCGGCGGTGGCCGCCAGGTCGCTGCCTTCGCCGGCGATCAGGCTGTCCACGGCCTTGGCCAGAAGGTCGCGGTCGGTGGTGAAGTCCTGGAGCAGGTTCAGGCGATTGGTGAAGCTCATAACGGACACCGTGTCGGCCGCGGTCATTTCGGTGCGGATGAACTTGAGACCATTCTCCTGGGCGCGGATCTGGTCCTCCAGCGGCATGGAGGTCATGTCGAAGTAGAGAACCAGCAGGCGGCGGTCCTTATACTTGATCTCGCCCGTCGTGCCGGCGGCGATGGCGGGAGTGGGCGCTGGCGCTGACGGCGCACTTACTGCGGCCGTCTCGGTCTTACCGGCGGGCAATGCTTCGAGCTGGGTATTGTCGAGTCTCTGATACTCGCAGATGGCGATCTTCTGTTTCTTCCCATCCTCGGTGAGTACGAAGTCGCCGGCTTTCAGGGCGGTGATGGGGTTACCGTCCTTGTCCTTCGCGGAGAGGTTGAGGGTCACCAACTGCGTGGTAACTGTGAACTTGACAGGCTCCTTAGGCGCGGGCGCAGCGGGGTTCTGCGGGGTCTGCGCCAGAAGCAGCGTGGCGGAGAGAAGGGCGGCCAGTGTTTCTTTCATAATCAGAACCTGAAGCGAAGATTCGCGGTCATGCTGCGCATGGGCTGAGTTCCGGTGGGTAAGCCGTAGTTATAAGCGTTGACCACCGTGCTCCAGCCGTTGACGACAACGTGGTTGATGAAATTAGTGGCGTCGAAGCGGAGATCCACGCTGCGGCGGTCGCCCAGGCGGAAGACGCGTCCCAGCGAAGCGTTGAGACCCCAGATGTTAGGCCCGATGATAGTGTTGCGCCCGGCATTGCCCCAATGGCCGGTGGCCGGGACGGTGAACGCACCCAGGTTGAAGGGTTGGTTGGAACCGGAGGGCGCATCGATGGAGAGGCCGGTGGCATTGGCGCGGACCGTACCGGTGATTCCCGTACCGGTCACCGTGGCCAGGCTGCCGCCCACGGTGGGCGTCAACGGGGTGCCGGCGCGCCAGGTGAAGCCGTTGGTGAAGGTCCAGTCTTTGATAGCTGTGCCCTTCCATCCTTTGAGTAGGGTGCCGCCGGCCTTGCCCTGACCGGAACTGTACTGCCAGTTGCCATTGATCTGGGCTTTGGGAACTAGGGCGGAAGTGGCCTTCTCCGCGTTCAGATCCTGCCAATTCTGGGCCAGGCCGCTGCCGCCCATACCGGCTACGGCGCCATTGTCGATGGCCCGGGCCGCCTGCAAGCTGAAGTTCATGGAGAAACCGCTCGACATGTTACGCCCCACCTGAATGACCTCGACCGAGGCGTGCAACCGGGCATTGGACTGCTCATAGATGAAGCCCACGGGAGGTCCGCCGGCGGGTGCAGTCAAGCCGGGCGGAAGCGAGTTTGGCAAAAAGGTCTGATCCAGGTGAGCGGCCCCGGCATAGACAATTCCAGCCACCGCGTAATAACCCTTGGGCAGCGGCTGAATGAGGATCAGCATTGCCTGAGTTATGGAGAGTAGCTTGTAATTGGGATCGACGGCGTAAGTGTTGGAGAGCGTCGGCTTATCGACGAACGCATTTTGCATGGCGAACGGGCTAGTCGTGGAATTGGCGACGCTCAACGCCGTGGCGAACGGGGGCTGCCCCGAGAGGTTGTTGGCGATCGGGGAGTAGGCGTCCAGGGGATGCATCTGGCTGAAGCCGAAGCGCACCGTAGTGGGCATCTTGGGGTTCTTGGCGAAAGGACGCCAGGCCACGCCGATGTTGGGCGAAAAGACCGTGCGTTCGTCCCGGATCATCGAACTGGGCAGCGAGCCCGAGAACGGTCCCGGCTGTCCGGCTTTGACCACGGGAGCGCTCGAAAACCCGGGGCCGATATCCAGATTGGCCAGGCGGTTGTATTTCTCGGTATAGGGCGCCGAATAGTCGTAGCGCAGGCCGAGATTGGCAGTGACGGCCTTGCTAATAGTCCAGTTATCGCTTACATAGCCGTCTAGCTTCCAGGTGCGGAAGTACTTGTCGGCGTTGCCGAAGCGGACGGCGGCGGTACTCGGCAGATCCAGCAGGAAGTCGGCGAAATCGTAGCCGCCCGTGGATGCGGGGCCGGCGGTGGCCAGGCCGGTGAAGGTGAATGAGCCGCGCCCGTTGGGGTCGGCCAGAGGATTGATCTGCTGCCGCCGGTAATCGCCGCCGAAAGTCCACTGATGCTTGGCGCGCACCAGGTTGATGCTGTAGCCCAGGTTACTAGTCTGGTTGCGCGAAAGGGACGCGTTGCCATCCGAGAGGCCGGAGAAGTTAGTGAAGCCGAGGTTGGGTGGCCCCCAGTTGAGCGGCAGGGAGGACGCGCCCTGAATGCCGAGTTGCTGGGCGATGTTTTCGTGCAGCGAGGCGAAGTATGGGGACAACTGATTGCGGGAACGGCTGAAATTGAAGTTGACCGTCTGCACCAGCCGCTTGCTGAAGGTGTGCGCCCAACCGGCGTTGGCGTTTACGCCGTAGTTGCTGCTGTCGTCGATGAAGCCGAAAACATTGGGATTCACGCCGCTGGTGCGCTGCCAGCCCACGCCGCCGTAGATGCGGTCCTTCTTACTAAGTGTCTGGTTGAGGCGCGCGTTGAGATTGTCCTGGTTGCTGACGCTGACAAGCGAGGTCTGGTAGTTCAGCCGGGAGCCGGACGCGTTGGGTTGCGGGTAATAGTTCGCCAGGGTCAGGGCGATTGCGGATGCGCCGCTCAAGCGGGAGGCGGGGATCTTGTTGCCCGGAAAAGGCGCTCCGCTCAGCGGATCGTAAACCGTAACGGGCCCCTGCACTACCGATTGGGAAAAGTCGCCGGTGCGCTCCAGCGCGGTCGGCACGGTGTAACTGTTGGTGGTGGCGTTCCGCGTCCGGCCCATGGAGTAGTTGAGCGTGAACGTGCCCTTCTTGCCGCTGAGAAGGTGCGGGATCTTCAGCGGGCCGCCGAATGAGGCGTTGATCTTACCTTTGGCGAAGGCCGGTTTGGGCGTCTGGATTCCGCTAAGCGAGTAGGAGTTTGCGTCCCAAACGGAGTTATCCAGGGAGAAAGCAACGTTGCCGTTGTACTGAGAACCGCCATTGAGATTGTTACCGAAAGCGGCGCCGCCCGAGCCACCCCCACCGACGGACCCGCTGAGCACCAGGGCATCGCCACCGCCGCCGCCGCTGGAGGCCGTAGTGGCGGCAACCGCGGCGGCGCGCGACTGGGCCTTGTCCTGGGCTGCGAGTTGAGCGGTGATGCGGGCGCGCGCCGCGGCTTGCGCCTGTTCCGGAGTCATCGGCGGAGCGCCGCGTCCACCCGCTGCGGCAGGCGCCCCTCGTCCTCCCGGAGCGGCAGCGGGTGCAACTGGAGCGGAAACAGCCGGCGGCGGCGCTAGCTTCAACTCCCAGGCGGGAGGCGGCGCGCCGGGGCCGACGCCGACCTCGCGCGAAACCTTGGCGAAGCCGGTCATTTCGACCTCGATGGTCCAGGTTCCGTCGGGCAGGTCGCGGAACGAGTAAGTGCCGTCGTCATCGGTGGATGTGGTGAGTTTACGGTCGCCCTGGACGGCCGAAACGACCGCGCCGGGAACGGGCAGTCCATGATAGGTTACGATGCCGTGGTGCTCGGAAGCCGTAAGAGCGGTGACGGCGCTCCAGGCGATTCCAGCTAAGATAAAGGCGCGCTTCAGAGACGTCATGCTAGCTATGTGCTCCACTACCCCGTGCCCCTGAGCAGGCGGGCTGCCATTAGTGCGAGCCGGCGAATCCTGGCTGGTCACGAGATATAGTCGTTGACTATGTGTCCGATTTCGGAATCGTAATGTCCGAAACCGGTCTACGCTATCAGACGAAGATACGTCGGAAAACTTACAAAAGTTCGCAGAAAGTGGCCCCATGTGCGCCAAGCGTCCCGAAGACTCGGGACGCGGCACGCACGAGTGGGTACGCCACGGCTACTCCTCCGGAGGGCCGATTTCGGGCAGGGAGGAGCGGAATTCCACGTCGTGTTTGAGTTCGTTGACGATGCCTTGCGGGCCGGCGGCGGTCAACTCGTTTTCCAGGTGGCGAAGGGCCACACCCACTACGTCGCGGTGGTGTAACTTGGGGCCCAGGCCGCGCTCCATCAGTTTTAGCCAGATGCGGTGTGTAAGATCGATGTCCTCGGGCCAGAGACGCGGCGGATGCGGTCCCAGGTTGAAGAAGACCGTGTCGCGCTGATTTTCGAGGACCAGTTCGAGCGATAGTGACGGACGCGGCTCGGGAAGTTTCTCCCAGTAGCGGCCCACCTCGGCGCCCTGCTCGGAGGGAGTGAGTTTGGGAGACAGGCCCATCACGATGCGCGAGGACTTAAGACGCGCGGCGGTCTGCACCACGGCTTCGTAAGGATCGAGACCGGGTACCACCATCAGTTCCACGTGCTTGCCGGCCTTCTCGGCGAGCGTCACGACACCGGTGAAAACGTTGGTCTCGTCGTCCGAGAATAGCTGTCCGACTTCCAGGGGGTGCTCGCCCGAGGCGGCCTGGTTGACGCGACGCACCGAAAGCACCACGATATCCATCTTGCGCGTGTCGGTCTTGGCGAGAATGCGCTGCAGGTGCTGCAGCCGGTGGGGATTGCGGACGGCCACCAGGACGTTTCCGGGGCGCACGCCGCAGCCATCCACGGAAATATCGCTGCGCGCATCCAGACGGAACTTCTCCTGCTCGTGATTCTGTCCGGCGCGGCGTTTGCGGTTATAGATGTCGGAAAGCTCGAAGACGATGAAGAACACGATGGTGAAGGTGACGCCCGAAATGGTGGCGACCTTCTTGGTCAGCACGTTGATGATGGCCAGGCCGAACAGCGCGATGGTGATGAGGGTCAGGCCGATGGGCAATTCCTTGCCTCGGAAGTGAAGATTGAACGGCACCTTCCACTCGCGCTGTCCGGGCTGCTTGTAGCGCAGCACCAGAACCGAGAGCGCCTTCATGGCGAAGCTCCAAACCACGCCGAAGGCATAAGCCTCGCCCAGCATATAGACGTCGCCGCGGCTGATGATGATGGTAAGAAGTTGCAGGCCGACAATCAGATTGATGAGCCGCGAGGTGGTGCCGTATTTCTTGTGCGGGTGGCGGAACCAATCGGGCAGCACGCCGTCTTCGGCCACCCGATTGAGCACGCCGTTGGAGCCGATGATGGCCGTATTCACCGCGCCGGCGAGAATCAGCGTGCCCACCAGCACCACGAAACCATGGAACAGCAGGCGCACCGAAACCGGGCCGATGAGGTACATGGACAAGCCGCCGATCAGGTTGTCGAGGAAGTTCTGGCGGGCGGCGTCGGGGATGATCATCACCGCGAAAAAGGAAACCAGCGACGTGAACATCATGCTGTAGATGAAGATCACGAACCCGGCTTTTTCGAGGTTTTTCAGCTTGGGATGAGCGATTTCGCGGTTGACCTGCGCCAGGCTCTCCTCGCCGCTCATGGCCAGCAGCGAGTGGCCCAAGCCGATCATGATGGCGATCACCGTGATGGACGGGCCCACCGTTCCTTTCAGCCATCCCAGCGCCTCGGGGCTGAATTTGAGGTTGGACGGAACCGGCAGCGGCACCGGGTTGTAGCCGTTCTTGAAGATAGTGACCAGGCACCAGGCGATCAGGATCACCACCATCACGGTGGTAATCTGCATGATCCGCAGGGCTTTCTCGCTGGACTCTTCGATGCCGATGATGTTCTTCCGCCAGAAATACAGCGTGACGACTGCGGCGAAGGTGGCGGCGAAGTAGGGTGGATAGACGTGCATCCCGGGGATGTGGAGATGCTCGCCGGTTTCGTTGATCAACCCGCCGAGGTACAGACCGGCGCTGACGGCGCTGATGGGGCCGGTCAGCACGTAGTCGAACATCAGGGCGGAGACCGAAAACTTGGCCAGCGTGCCGCCCATGGCTTCGTGGACCACGCGGTAGACGCCGCCGCGCACGAACATCGAACAGCTTTCGATGTAGATGGCGCGGACCGCGTAGGAGAACAGCATGATCGCCAGAATGAACCACGGCGCGGCCTTGCCGATGGCCTGCTCGGCGATGCCGCCGACATAGTAGGCCGAAGAGGCCAGGTCGCTCAGAACGATGGCGGCGGCGCGCCAAAACGAAATGAACGACAACATCACGGTGGTGGCGACAACCACCTGGACAGTTCCTTGCCTTCGTTCCGGTGTCACTGAGCTCCTCGGGGTGAAATGCGGATAGCTCATTTTAGGTCATGTGCAGGGGACGGCGCTGGAGGGACGGGGAAGCAATCCCCGGCGCCGTTGCCACGCCGAAGCAGTTACAGACTCTGGCATGACGCGCTATTCTGAACACTGGGTATGGCGGTCCACCTACAGTTCGAAGGCATTCGGTGCTTCATCGAGCCGCAGGATGTAGCGATCCGGCCGATCACGCTGCTAGTCGGAGAGAATAGCTCGGGCAAGAGCACGTTCCTGGCGCTGTGCCAGATCGCTTACGCCTTGGCCCAGGGAACAGACCGGGCCCTGCCATTCAACGAGCCTCCGTTCCTGTTGGGGGCCTATGACCAGATTGCATCGTATCGCGGCGGACGCGCCGGACGGGCGAGGTCGTTTTCGCTGACGATTAGCTTGGATGGCGGTCCGGAACCGCAGTCGCTCCGCGGGGAGTTCATTTCCTGGAACGGCCAGCCCTGGCTCGATGTCTGGCGATTGACGGCCGGCGATCATGTTCTTGAGGCAAAGAGCGGCACGGGCGGCGAGCAACACCCTGGAACTTTGCGGGGACCGCGCAGCATTGGCGAGGCGCCGGAAGCCCCGCTGGACATTCGCGACGCCATCAGCGTGGCGGTTTCCCATCCGGACCAGGCATTGCGGCAGGCTGCGCTCGAGATCCTGTATGAAATCCAAAACCGCCCCTACGCCTTCGCGCCCATTCGGACCAGCCCGCAGCGGACCTACGACCCGGTAAGTTCGGAACCACGGCCCGAAGGCTCACACATCCCCATGCTCCTGGCGACCCTGGCGCAGTCCGCCTCATCCCAGGGCTGGTCGGCGATGCAATCGGCCTTGCAGGACTTCGGATTGAAATCGGGACTCTTCGACGGCATCGAAATCGTCAACAAAGGCAGGAAAGAGAGCGATCCATTCCAGATCGGGATCAAGAGCGGCGGCCCAACCGTCAACCTCATCGACGTCGGCTACGGAGTCAGCCAGGCCCTGCCCCTCCTCGTAGATACCATACAACGGGCCGCCGGCCACGAACTCTTCCTGCTCCAACAACCGGAGGTCCATCTCCACCCGCGCGCCCAGGCGGAACTGGGAAGCTTCTTCGCCAGCCAGGCGCGCAAGGAACGGAAGTTCGTCATCGAAACTCACAGCGACCACCTGGTGGACCGCATCCGCATGGAAGTCCGCCGCAAGGTACTGAAGTCCGAAGATGTCTCCCTGCTGTACTTCGAACGCGGCAAACACGGAGCGACCATCCACAACCTGGAACTCGATCGCAACGGCAGCATCACCAATCCACCGGAAGGGTACCGGCAGTTCTTCATGAACGAAGAGCGCGACCTATTGGGTATCTGAACGTGTGCCTGATTGTGGATGCCATCGTGGCCAGCCAGTTTCTGGGACAACCGGGCGCCATCGTCGATTGGCTTTTGGGAACCGCGGAAGCCCCCGGCTGGTCGCCGCCGGCAAGCTTCGTGAGGAGTTGGCTTTTCTCAGCGAAGTCAGACGCACTCTAGTCCAGTTGGAACGGGCAGGCAGGCTTCGGTCCGCCGACCCGCGCCGCGTCGAAACGGAAGAGGCTCGTCTGCGGCGCGGCAAGCGGTGCGTGTCCAACGACCACCACGTCCTGCCGCTGGCAATTGTCAGTGGCGCGCGCACCCTCGCCACTGACGATAACGCCTTGGCCGAGGACTTCAAGAACAAGCGGATAATCCCAGATCCCCGTGGCAAGGTCTATCGAGACCCCAAAATCCATGGCCGGCTACTCGGCCACACGCCTGAGTCTTGCGGCATCCGTCCCGCCGATCGACATCGTCAAGCCCGCAAGCGCTAAGATGGAAGCGGCATGAAATTCGTGGTCAGTATCTACCCGGACGAAGACGGCATCTACATTGCCGAGTGCTCCTCGATCCCGGGCTGCGTCAGTCAGGGACAGACAGAGGCCGAGGCCGAATCGAACATCGCCAACGCGATTCGCGAGTGTCTGGCGGTCCGGGCCGAACTGGGAATGCCGTTGACCGTGACCACGCGCGAAGTCGAAGTGCCCGTCTGATGCCCGCCGTCCCGCTGCTCCGGCCTCGCGAGGTCGTGCGTGCGTTTGAGTTGCTGGGCTGGCAGGTCGCGAGGCAACGAGGTAGTCACATTGTGCTGACGCGAATGGGCGCTCTCGCGACGCTCTCGGTTCCCGATCATGAACAGGTGGCACGTGGGACCCTGCGAGTGTTAATCGCGAAGGCTGGCTTGACCGTCGAAGAGTTCCTGACAGCGGTTCGATGAAGTGGCACTCACCCTCCGTTCGAGCAAGTTAGTACGATTCTTCCCGCTCTTCGGCCTCAAGCCGATCGAGCGATGCGGCAGTGCAATCCCGAAGGTCTTCGTCGGACCGGGAATCGGACCAGTCGTTCTTAGTGCCAGGAGCTAGCGCGGCCAACCGCTGGGCCAGTGCGGATAGCTTGGTGGCGGCATCCGGAGGGAGACGGTGAAAGGCCTCCAATAGTGCCTCTTCTCGCGCACCGGTCTGCATGGCGGTTCCCTTGTCACCAGTGTGCGGCCGGCGCGGCGAGCCGCTGTCCCTTTGCCGCCTCTCTCGCCAACGCTGCTAACCGGTATTCTGGACTGATGGCCGACCTTACAGGACGAATCGCGCTGGTCACCGGCTCAAGCCGGGGGATCGGCCGTGCCATCGCGGTGGCGCTCGCCGAAGCGGGAGCCGATATCGCGCTCAACTTTCTCAGCCGCGCGAAGGATGCGCAAGCCGCGGAGAGCGAAATCTGCGGGTTAGGGCGCCGCTGCGTCGCCATTCGAGCCGATGTCGCGGACGCGGCCGATGTGGCGCGCCTGGTCGCGGGGGCCGAAAAATACCTCGGGCCCATCGATATCCTGGTGAATAACGCCGGGATCTCCCGTCCCCAGCGCATCGAGGAGATTACGGAAACGGATTGGGACGAGGTGATCGCGGCCAATCTGAAATCCTGCTTCCTGGCGACCCAAGCCGTCCTGCCGAAGATGCGCGCCGGTAAGTGGGGACGGATCGTCAATCTATCTTCGGTGGCCGCCCAATTGGGAGGCGTGGTGGGGCCGCATTACGCCGCGTCGAAAGCCGGCATTCTCGGTCTTACACACTTCTACGCCAGGTATCTCGCCAAGGAAGGCATCACGGTCAACGCCATCGCGCCCGCGCTGGTGGAGACCGAGATGGTGACATCCAACCCCAACGCGCGGCCGGACCACATACCCATGGGCCGATTCGGATTGCCGGCCGAAGTCGCGGACGTGGCCGTCATGCTTGCCGGCAATGCTTACATCACTGGACAGACCGTCAACGTCAATGGCGGATGGTTGATGAGTTGACCCGCCGGGCGACGAAACTCCGCGGAGGAGTTTCGTCCCCTGCCACCGAATTACGCCACCGTCTTCGGCGCGTGGATCTCCTGCAGGCTCCATACGCGGATGGGGTCGCGCAACCTCGCGGCCACGCCAGCGGCGGCGGCGCGGGCTCCGCTCATGGTGGTGATGCACGGTACGCGGTACATCACGGCGCTGCGGCGGATCGCCTTTTCATCCTGGAACGCCGGGGCGCCGCTGGTGGTATAGATCGCTAGCTGCACGGCCCCGCCCTTCAGCAGGTCCACCACATTGGGACGGCCCTCATTCACCTTGAACACCGTCTTGCAGGTGAGGCCCGCGTGGCGCAGCGCGGCCGCGGTGCCGCGCGTGGCCACAAGCTGAAAGCCCAGGGCGGCGAACTTTTTGGCCACGTCCACGCATTCCGCTTTGTGATTTTCGTTGACGCTCAGAAACACCGTGCCCTTCTCGGGCAGCGGACTTCCGGCGCTGATCTGCGCCTTCAGAAACGCCTCGCCGAAGTTGACCCCCACGCCCATCACCTCGCCCGTGGAGCGCATCTCCGGACCCAGCACCGGGTCCACACCGTGAAACTTATTGAACGGGAAGACCGGCGACTTGACGAAATCCTGCGGCACCGAAAGCGTCCCCGACGTTTTGCCGCCGGTCAGGTGCGCGTAGTCCGTCAGCTTGCGGCCCCACATCAGGCCCACCGCGATCTTGGGCAGCGGAACGCCCGTGGCCTTGCTCACGTAGGGCACCGTGCGGGAGGCGCGCGGGTTCACTTCCAGCACGTACACCACGCCGTTTTGGATGGCGTATTGCACGTTCATCAGGCCGA
>Ga0181529_10004664_pt1 | contig 14723 bp, 15 predicted proteins | sample PEATcosm2014_Bin_36_FD_119763 | JGI IMG/M metagenome (GOLD analysis project Ga0181529, IMG submission 119763) | Peatland microbial communities from MTU Mesocosm Facility, Houghton, MI, USA - PEATcosm2014_Bin10_30_metaG | ecosystem: Environmental > Terrestrial > Soil > Wetlands > Peat | place...
AATCTGGGCGACACCATCTACAACGAACCCCACAAAAACTTCGCGCCACGCTTCGGTTTCGCCTATCGCGTGGGCAAAGACAACCGGACGGTAATCCGCGGCGGCTATGGCATCTTCTACGATCAACTGGTAGTCGGCAACGGCTTGTATCAGAATTTCGGGCTTGGACCGCCCTACGTGCTGGTGAAGAACTACACCAACACCACCACGAACGCGCCGTCCACCTGGAGCAACCCGTTTCCAGCAGGCGTTTCGGCGGGTAGCGTCTCCCCGTTCGGCGTGAACCGGAATCTGCCGACGCCCTACCGGCAGCAGTGGAGCTTCGGGGTGCAGCGAGAGTTCGTCAAGAACCTGTTGCTCGACGTCAGCTACCTGGGTTCGAACGGAGAGCATCTTCCATTGCGCTACAACATCAACCAACCGACGCCGGGCGCGGGCGCGATTCAGGCCCGGCGTCCCTATCCGGCTTGGAGCACGGTCACATGGCTTGACGATGTGGGTAAGTCGAGTTACAACGCCCTCACGGTCCGGCTGGAGCGGCGTTACGCCAATGGCCTGACTTTCCTTTCGAGCTTCGCTTACTCCAAGGCGTTGGACCTGGGCACCACCGCATCGTCTGGCACCTCTCCGCAGGATCCGAGGAACCTTCGCGCGGAATGGGGGCCAGCCTCGTTCGACGCCCGATTCCGATACGTGGGCAGCGTGGTCTATGAACTGCCGTTCGGCAAAGGACGGCGCTGGTTGCGTTCCTCCCCCGGATGGATGGATGCAATCGCCGGCGGCTGGGAAGCTACCGGCATCATTACCTTGCAGAGCGGAAGCCCTTTCAACGTGACCACCAGCAAGGATATCTCGAACACCGGCGGCGCCAACCGCCCGTTCGTAGTGGGCAATCCAAACTTGAGCAATCCGTCGATCCTGGAATGGTTCAACACCGCCGCCTTCAGCAGCATCGTGCCCGGAGGGGGATATTCCTACGGCAACGCCGGACGCGACATCCTGGTGGGACCCGGTTTGCAGAACTTCGACCTAGGCCTGTTTAAGAATTACCGTCTGACGGAGAGATTCGGGATTCAGTTCCGTGCGGAGGCATTTAACGCTCTCAACCACGCGAACTTTTCCAATCCGACCGCCGATGCCAACTCCAGCTCATTCGGACAGATCAGTTCCACTTCCACCCAGAACCGGGATATCCAGTTCGGTCTGAAAGTGCTGTTTTAACGAAGCGTACTTTGGAGCAATTCTCATGAAATCACGTCACAATTACCGGCCGGTGTACCGGCTGTTCTCGCTCTTCGTAGTGGGGCTTCTGGTGTGTGCTACCGGCGTGTGTGCGGAAGTGGCGACGCCGGAGCAATTCTTCGGGTTCAAGTTGGGAACCGACAAGAAACTCGCCCGCTACGACAAGATCGTGGAGTATCTGCAAAAGCTGGCGGGCCAGTCCGACCGGGTCCGCGTGCGCAACCTCGGCCCCACCACGCTTGGCAATCCTTACCTCCTGGTAGAGATCAGCTCTCCGGAGAACCTTAGAAACCTGGAGCACTATAAGAGCCTAGAACGCAAGTTGTACTTTCAGGGTGGAGCTCCGACGGACGCAGAGCGGGACGAAATCTTCAAATCCGGCAAGGCCGTCGTGCTGGTCACCAACAATCTGCATTCCACCGAGATCGGCTCGTCGCAGGCGATTGTGGAACTGATACACCGGCTGGCCACGGACAATTCCGATGGCGTAAAGAAGATTCTGGATAACGTTGTCTTCCTGACTGTGCCCTCGGCAAATCCCGACGGCCAGATACTGGTGACCGATTGGTACAACAAGGTAGTCGATACGCCGAACGAATCGAGCCCACTGCCGGTTCTTTATCACTACTATGTGGGCCACGACGACAATCGCGACATGTTCCTCTTCTCGCAGAAGGAATCCGCGCTGGCCGCCGGTATCCTGTGGCACGACTGGTTCCCTTCGGTGTGGCTGGATGAGCACCAACAGGGCAGCGACGGATCGCGCATTTTCACGATGCCGGCCAGGGACCCGATCAATCCGAATGTGGACCCGCTCATTTACCGCTGGGAGGCGATTTTAGGAACGTCCCAGGCCGCGGCGCTTGATGCGGAAGGCAAGACGGGCGTGATCCATAACGTCAGCTATGACAGTTACTACGTGGGCGCCTTCGGCTGGACGGGATGGTGGCACAACCAGGTGGGCATGTTAACCGAAGTGGCCAGCGCTCGCATCGCATCGCCGATTTACCAACAACGAGCCACCTTGTCACTGTCGTCCAGCCAGGCTGCGGCTAGCGGCGGCGGGGGCGCTGCAGGCGGAGGACGCGGCACAGGCGCGGGCCGAGGGGCTGGCGCAGGACGCGGCGCCGCCCCGGCGGCCGCAGGAGTGGACGCCAGTCCGGGAGCGGGTGGCGGACGCGGCGGTACACAGGAGCAACCGCTGCCAGCGCCGACCGATATCACCCCGCGCAACGACTACCTGCAGCCTTGGCTGGGCGGTAAGTGGACACTCGGCGACATCGTGGATTACGAAGTGACTGCCACGTACGCGCTGCTCGAAACCGCCGCCGACCGGCGCGAGACTTTGCTGAGGGATATTTACAAGGTCAATCTCGACACCATCGAAAAAGGCCGGAAAGGCGAGCTGGGGCGTGGGAGCGAGAAGGCTTACGGGGTCCTGATCCCGGTCTCCGAACAACACGATCCCGCCGAAGCGGTCGAGTTGGTGGACAAATTGATCGGCGGCGGCGTGGAGGTTTATCGTGCGAAGAACGAATTCAAGCAGGACGAAAAGACGTACGCCGCGGGAACCTTCGTAGTGCCGTTTACACAAGTGTTCGCGCGCTACGCCAAGGACCTCCTGGAACGGCAGACTTTTCCGCAAGTGCGCGTCACTCCGGAATCCGACCCCATTCCGCCGTACGATGTGTCGTCCTGGTCGCTGGGCTTGCAATTCGGCGTGCGGACCGATTTCGCGAAGACCGCCCTGGACAGTTCGCTGGCGCTGGAAAGGGTGACTGTCACACCGAAGTGGCCGCTCGCGGCGGCAAACAACGGCAACGGGTGGAGTTTCGCCTACACCGGGGCGCAGAGCGCCCTGTTGGTCAATCGACTGTTGAAGGGCGGAGCGGCAGTACGGTTGACCAAGCCCGATTCAGCCGGCATTCCGACTGCCCTGGTGACCGCCAAGCCTGAGGTCTGGACGAAAGCTGTGGAGGGCTTCGAAATTCGCGCTGGCGCGGCAGCCGGTAAAGCGCCGCCCCGCCCGGCCGTAGCTACCACGCTGCGTGCGCCGCGGGTCGGACTGTACCAACCCTGGGGCGGCAATCAGGACGAAGGCTGGACTCGCTGGCTGCTGGAACACTACTCTTTCGACTACACAACGCTGCACAACAAGGATGTGCAGGCCGGAAAGCTGCGGCAGCGTTTCGATGCCATCATTCTGCCCTCCCAGCGTGGCACGGCGCTCCTGACGGGCAACACGGCCCAGAGCGTACTGCCGGAATACCGCGGCGGCATCGGCGACGATGGCTGGCAGGCTCTGCTCGACTTCGCGGCTGAGGGTGGGACGATCATCGCGTTTGGCGAATCCACGAACGTACTCATTGAGAAGCTGCCCTTGGGCGTGAAGAACCTGAAGCGGACGCTCACGGTCCAAGAACACCACGCTCCTGGAACGATCGTGAACCTGCAGGTGGATACGTCTCATCCGGTGGGGCTGGGCGCAGCACGTGAAACCTATGGATTCTACGTCAACTCGCCGTTCTTCGAGACTGTCGAAGGTTTCTCATCCCAGAAGGTCAGCGTGGTTGCTCGCTATCCGAACACCACGGTGCTTGCTTCCGGATGGCTGCGCGGCGACGAACTGATGCAGGGACGCGCCGCTGTGGTCGCAATTGACGAGAACCCGGGCAAGATCGTCCTGTTCGGCATTCAGCCGCAGAATCGCGCCCAGACACATGCGACTCTCCCTCTGCTCTTCAATGCGCTGTATTGGTCGGCGGAAGGCGACGTGAATATCGCGGGGCAGTGAGAACCTCGGGGTATTGCGTAATCACCTCTATCTTGATCGCATTTAGGGCGAAGGTGCGGTAATATAAGAGATATTCGGGTCTCCTATATGAAACTCACACTTGCAGCGGCCGTGCCGAAGCCACAGACCGGGTCGACCCTGAGGTCGGACATCGTCGAGGAGGTCGCGCGCCTGGGCAGCACGCTGATCGGGTTCGCGCCCGTGGCGCGCTGGCCTGATGCCGGCGAAGTACCGCCGGACTATCGCCCGGATTCTATCTGGCGCCTGGCGAAAACCGTCATCGTGGTGGGTGTGCCGATGCTTCTTCCGATCGTGGAAAGCACCCCGTCCATCAACTACCAGGAGATGTACAACGCCAGCAACGTGTTGCTGGACCAGATTGCTTTCCGGCTCTCGGTGTTTCTCAACGGCAGGGGATTTCCGGCAATTCCCATTCCTCGCGACGGCTACGGGAACCTGGAGATCCTACTGAAAAAGATGCCGGCATCGTTCAGTCATGTCTACGCAGGGAAGTATGCCGGGCTGGGAACCATCGGCTTCAGCCACAACCTGATCAATCCGCAGTTCGGTCCGCGTGCACGATACGTCTCCGTCTTTACGGCCGCGGAAATCGAAGGCGACCCCGTGATCGCCAAAGATCTCTGCAAGAAGTGCCAATTGTGCGGCAGGCTCTGCCCCGCACAGGCGCTCTCCGCCGATGCCGGCAAGATAGCGGCCGACTTCGACGCGGTCGCATGCACCAAACATCACCAGGTTCTCGTGTCGCAATCGCGCTGGCCCTGCGGCGTCTGTCTCAAGGTCTGCCCTATCGGCGAAGACCGCAAACTGTATCAACGCACCAGTGTGGCAGACTATTTGAGAGAGGCCGAAGCGCTGCAGGCCGATCCGTTGGACCCTCACTACAGACATCTGACGCATCTACGCACACACGGTTCCGAAATCTAGAAGCCGAACGCCCGGTTGGCGCCCAACAACAACGCCAGCGTGATACCAGCGATCGCAAACTCTCCGATCGCACCCACTGCCAACGGTCGCAAGCCCTGTTTGCGCAGTTCGGCGAAGTTGGTTTGCAGGCCTACACCGGCGAAGGTCAGCAGGAAGGCCCAGCGCGAAAGATTCGCCAGGTCCGTCAACTGCGGCTTGGAGAAGACGCCAACGGTGGCAAGAACGGAAATCAGCAGGAATCCCAGGACGAACTTCGGGAATTTCTGCCACAGGAAAGCCGCCTTGTGGGCAACTGCCTGCTGCTTGGCCTTGCGCGCCCAGTAGATGGCGTATCCCAGCACAACGAAGCCGATCATGGCGTTGCGGGTGGTCTTCGCCACTACCGCGAACTTCGCCGCTGTGTCCGAATAGAGCGCGCCGGCGGCAGTGGCTTCCGCCGTATTGTCCACCGCTAGGCCGGCCCAGAGCCCGAACAGATGGTCCGACATGCCAAGCGCGTGGCCGATGGCGGGGAATGCGAAAAGGCTGAACGCGCCCAGCAGCAGAATCGCTCCCATGGCGTACGAAGCATCCTCATCATCCGCTTCGATCGCGCCCTTGGCGGCGATGATCGCGGAGACCCCGCAGATGGAAGATCCGATGGCCAGCAGCGAAGTCAGCTTGGGCGTGAGTCCGAGCCATTTTCCCAGCGCGGTCATCAGGGCAATGGAAACCGCCAACTCGATGGCCACTAACACCAGGCTCAGCCCGCCTAACTTCAAGACATCGCCCAGCAGAAATCGCGAGCCCAGAAACACGATTCCCACTTTCAGCCAGAACTCGTATGTGGCGATGCCGGCGCGACAGATTCGGGGCACGCCCACGGTGTTCGAGATAATCAGCCCGAACAGAATCGCCCACAGCACATATTCGATGTTGGGCAAAGCCAGATGATGCGCCTTCCCGTAGGTGGCAACCGCCTTTTCGGTGAGCTTTCCCAGGTATCCGATGACGACCAGCACGGCAACGCCTGGCAGCAAGCTGATCCAAGCAGGCTTGGTAAGGGTGGGATTAGCAGAGATGGCGGTAGATTGGCTCATGTCGGATCACCACGGGATGTGCGGCAGAACTCCCAATTTGACGATGACTGCCGCTGCCAAAGCGGCGACGACGCTCCACCAATCGAGAGAAAGTCTGATGTTTGGTCTCATAGATTTCACGCCACCATGGAAGTCGAGGACACGTGCGCCTGGAATCGCTCGAAGTAGAGATGTCCCAGCGGCCACGGGCCATGGCCGGAGTCGGCATTGATGTGGCCTTCCGCTCCCACGTTTACGAATTCGCTTCCCCATTCGCGGGCGAATCCGGCGGCGGCTTCAATGCTGGCATACGGGTCGTTTTCACTAGCGACGAGCAGCGAAGCGAAGGGAAGCCGTGCAAGAGGAGTCGGCGTGAAACTGGCCAGCGCCGGCAATGTGCCGGGAGCGGAATTCAGATCGGGTGGCGCGACCAACATCGCGCCTCGCACTTTCCTGTAACTGCTAGCCCGTGTGCCAGCCCACCACGCCACCGCAAGGCACCCCAAGCTGTGCGCCACTAATACCACATTGCCGGATACGGATCCGACTGCCCGATCCAGAGTTTCAACCCAATCCGCGCGGTGTACGCTTCGCCAGTCTTTCTGGTTCACGCGAATGTAGTCCGGGTGATTCTGTTCCCAAATGGTCTGCCAGTGAGTGGGGCCGGAACCGTACCAGCCCGGCACGATCAAGACTTTATCGTTATGGGACATAGAGGGTCTCACTTCTTTGATGGAGCAGTTACTTTCACCGGGGGAGGAAGCGGCGCCGGATCGATGTAGCCGCGTGTGCCGTCAGGGCGGATCGGACCGGGGCCAAAGCCGAGGTGCGCGCGATCGACGTTGTTCTCGCTGCACGCATATTCCGCCAACTGTTGGCCGGGCGTGCCGGCAACCCAGGTTCGCGAGTAGTTAAACGGTTTGGTATAGAACTTCGGATCTTCGATGAGCGTCTCGACGTGAATGTGATCGGCATCGGGCCGCGTCCAGCGCTCCACAACCTGCAACGCATCGCTGTGCGGGCTGCCATTCTCATCCGCCCACACCTGCTCGTCTTTGAATCCGATGGAATCGATGACTAGCGTGTCGCCTTCCCATCGCCCGATCTCCTCGCCGAAGAAAGACGGGTCGGGGTCTTCGGAATGTTTCCGGCCGTCGACCGGAATGAAGCGGTGATAGCTGTAGAAGTACAGAAACGCGACGGCCTTGGGCGTCTGCATCACCATAAACGGCAGACCGCTGGCGTTGTGCCGCGGAATCCCGCCCGGGATGCAGAGGGCTTCGGGATCGTAAGTAGCGGTGACATTATGCTTCCACGCAGCCTCGCCCTCGGGTGTGAAGGGGAGCTTGAATCCCGGAAGGTCCTTGCCTATGTTGCCGACGGGCTTGGTGGTCCGCAGACCCTTCCAGTACCCGTTGAGATCGGGATGGCCGTCCGGGGTGCGGGGCGTGGGTTTCGCCGGACCAGCCGGCTCCTTACCGAACATCTCGCCGGCAGCCGGATCGGGAGGCGGCGTTTGAGAATGAGCTGGAAAGGTCCCCATTATGAGCGCGGCTGTCAGGATGCCAGCGAGCTTTGCGTTCACCATTATTCTCACAATATCGCATGATGGCCCCATTGTCCATCGAAATACTGATGTATACTGAATCCCAAGGAGAATGCACTGTGAAAGCACGAATCGTTCTTGGGTTGGGTGTACTGGGGTTCTTGATTGGAGCGCCGGCGATTGCCCACCATTCATTCGCCGCGGAGTTCGACGCCAGCAAGGCGATTCGACTCACTGGGGCGCTCACTAAGATCGAGTGGACCAACCCTCACTCGTACTTTTACATCGATGTGAAGGACGAGAAGGGAGCGGTGGTGAACTGGGGATGCGAAGGTGCGGCTCCGGGTGCGTTGTCGCGACGTGGATTCAAGAAGGGCGACATCAAGCTCGGCGACACCTTGATTGTCGACGGCTACCGCGCTAAGGATGGCTCCCACCTGATCGACGCGCGGCGGGTAACTCTGCCCGACGGCCGGAATATTTACGGCGGCACTCCGGGCGATGGCGGTCCGGGAGATACGGGTCCGCAGACCGGCGGCAAGTAGGGTCGGCGCCAAGCTGACGGGCAGATGGAGACGCGTCCTCTTAATCCAAGGACTCTTGCCTTGCGGCGCGAGACATGGGCCCTGTCGGCGCCTTGACGATTTAGCCCTCGTCAGACGGTGCTGGCACGGACCTCGTAGTGCATTGCAATCGGCTCGATTCTGCACAATAGCCGTCTTGCTTCAGGTTCGAAAACCGGGGTGCTGTAGTCCGGACCCGCAAACATCTTCACGGCTTCCAGCGAATCGAACAAGTTCACCACAACGAATTCGACCTCTCGCGATCCGTCATTGCGGAGAAGATATCCACCTCGGTAACCTTTAATTCCTCTGAGACCTGGTAGCACCTTGTCCTTCAACAGATTCTCATAAGCGTCCGCATCCGGGACTTCCGTCCAACCTCGCCAATGACGTGCAATCAAGATTCACTCCATCCCGCTGCCAGTATACTCTACGCGATTCCGCCCGGATCGCGCCATTCAGAAGTTACCGTCAGCTCCCGTGGCGAGTTCGAAACGTGCCCAGGGTGGGGAGATAACTTTTGTGTTTTTGGGGGACACCCCGCACAGGGCTCGATATCGTTCAGTTCCTCGCCGGTCATCTCATCGCCCTTATCGCCACCCTTGCAGGATTCCTGCGCGTCATAGCGTGAGAGGTCCGCAGCGGTGGTCTTCCGCGACCTGACTGCTATACTCATTCCTATTGCTGCCGGTCGAGGGGTAGCGCTGAAAGAGCACGTCAAGCGCATGTCTGAAATCGCCGCTCAATATCTATTGAGAACCTCAACTGTCACCGTCTCGGACGTGTGCTGCCAGGGCACCTGCCGTCGGCCGAGTGCCGAAGAGTACGTGGCCGCAACTCAGTTGGTGTTTCCGTATCGCGGCGTTTATGTGCGGCATTTGGGGCTCGACGAAACCGTCGCAGAGGCGAACCAGGTACTGTTCTTCAACGCTACCGAAGGCTACCGGGTCAGCCATCCCGTGCCGGGTGGCGACTCAAGTCTCGTGCTGTTCATGAACCAACCGCTGTTGCAAGAACTGACCCCGGCTGCCTTATTGGATAAGAGTGCGCCCCTGGCGTTCCGGCGGCAACGATTACGAATCGATCCGCGGGCGCAAGCGCTGGTGGCGCTATTGCGGCACAGTCTGCGGCAGAACACGGCGGACACACTGGAAGCGGAAAGCATCGCCCTGACGCTTGTGCAGCGAGCCTTGGGGCCACGCACCACGCACACGCCGGGCGCCAGTCGGGGACGGCAGCGGCTGGCGGACCGCGCCAAACTCGTGCTGGCAAGCGATCCGGCGCGGCGCTGGACGTTGGCCGACATCGCAGCCGAGATGCGATGCTCACCGGTGTACCTCACGCAGGTTTTCCAACAAGTGGAGGGCCTGCCCTTGTACCGCTATCAACTGCGGTTGCGATTGGCGCGGGCGTTGGATCTTGTCGCCCAGTATGAGGACCTGACCGCCTTGAGTTTGGATCTGGGCTTCTCCAGCCACAGCCATTTCAGCGCGGCCTTCCGCCAGGCATACGGCCGTTCCCCCTCAGAGTTCAGACAGTCCGCGCTACAGCGCTAGCGCCGGTTGAAATAAATCGCTAAAGAATTCGATAGCTGCATTCGCCTCCTCGATGGCCTACTGGTTGTACCCACACGCTGGGCATCTTCCTTAGGAGAAACAACGCATGACAGAGAAAACCTGTGCGGCTTGCGATTGCAAGCTGGACTCAAGTGCCATCAAGGTCACTATCGGCGGCAGGACCGTTGAGGTGTGTTGCGACGACTGTGCACAGAAGCTGAACGAAGCGCACGCCTCGGCGACCGGTTCGAGGAGGGCAGCGCGATGAGCGGAAGTAACTCGACGGCAGTTCGTGGCAGCGTCCAGACTTCCTCGGGCCGTATCGGCTACACCGAGCAGGGCAAGGGACCGGTGGCCTTATTCGTGCACGGAGTGCTGCTGAATGGGCACTTGTGGCGCCATCAACTGGCTGGTTTGTCCGATATGCGGCGCTCGATTGCAGTCGACTTACTCGCGCATGGCGACACCGAAATCGCGGCGGATCAAGACGTGTCCGTTACAGCCAACGCAAACATGCTCAAGGAATTCCTCGATGCCTTGAACATCGCCCAGGTGGACCTCGTCGGAAACGACAGCGGCGGACGCATCGCTCAGATTTTCGCCGCACTTCATCCGGGGTATGTCCGGAGCCTCACGCTGACCAATTGCGACACGCACGACAACTGGCCGCCCGAGGCATTCAAGCCCTTTCTGGCGATGGCGGCCAATGGTGGTTTGCGGAAGACGCTCGACGCGATGCTGGCGAACAAGAGCATCTACCGTTCGCCCGAAGCTTTGGGCCCGGCGTATGAGTATCCGGAGCGGTTGTCGGACGAAAGCATCGAAGAATATTTGCGTCCGCTGGTCAAGACCGAACAGCGCACGCGCGATCTGCAACGCTTTTTGGCGGCCTTCGACAACAAGCATACGCTCGGCATTGAGGGAGGATTGAAGGCGCTCGAAGCGCCGACCCTCATCGTGTGGGGCACGGACGACGTGTATTTCGACGTGAAGTGGTCACGCTGGTTGGCGGCGGCGATTCCGGGAACCCGGCGCCGCGTGGAATTCGAAGGCGCGAGAATCTTCTTTCCTGAGGAACGTTGGGAAGAATTCAACCGGGAACTGCGTACACACTGGCTGGCATCGCAACGGAGGCAGTGACCATTCGCAGCCGATCATTTCCGGCAGCGGCGAATCGGAGGCGTCGGCTGTATGTCCAGCGCTTCCGTTTCGCCCGAGGCGGCAAGCACGAAAGGAGAACGATTCTCATATGACGCGCAGAAATTTTCTCCGGATTTCCTCGGTAACGACGGGGGCTCTGGTATTGCGGCAGGACGGACTCGCGGGACACAACAAACCACTCGACGCGGCGTGGTACCACCGGTCCCGGCGGTACGCCAGATTGCCCCGGAGCCGGGTTGCGTACGTGGAATGCGGGCGCGGACCCGCGGCTGTGTTTCTGCACGGGTATCCGTTGAACGGATTCCAGTGGCGCGGAGCACTGGAGCGGCTCCAGGGATATCGCAGATGCATCGCCCTGGATTTGTTGGGTATGGGTTACACGCAGACATCGGTTGGACATGCGATTTCGCCAACGGCACAGGCCAGAATGCTGGCAACGTTCCTCGACACGCTGAGCATCGGTACGGTGGATCTGGTGGCGAACGATAGTGGAGGGTTGGTGGCGCAGATGTTTCTGGCGGAGCATCCCCGTCGGGTGCGAACGTTGTTGCTGACCAACTGCGATGTGGATACAAATAGCCCGCCGGTCCAATTCGTTCCATTCATCGAAGCAGCGCGGAAAGGCCTTTTCGTGGACGAATTCATTCTTCCACAGTTAAAGGACAAGGCGCTCGCGCGATCGCCGAAAGGCATGGGAGGGCTGGCGTACACCTATCCGGAAAGACTCGCGGACGAAACGATCGAGACCTATTTCAGGCCGCTCGTCGAGACGCCGCTCAAGAAGGCGCAGGTGAATGAGTACGCGGTCTCGATGGGAACCAATTCGCTCGTAGGTATCCGGGACGCCTTGCGGCGATGGGAGGGACCGGCGCGAATGGTATGGGGATTGAAGGACGCGCTGTTCGGTGTGGAATGGGCAGAATGGCTGGATCGGACTTTACCGGGTTCTCGCGGTGTGCGGCGTGTTCCGGGAGCAAACCTGTTTTTCCCGGAAGAGATGCCGGATCTGATCGCCGAAGAGGCAGCGCAGTTGTGGCTGGAGCAAACAGCTTGCGTAGGAGGATTTCCGGCATGACGCCGAATCGGATGATCGCGGTTTTTGGAGCGTACGGACACACCGGACGTTTCGTGGTTTCGGAGTTGCGGAAAGGAGGATGGACGCCAATTCTCTCCGGCCGCGATGCCGGCAAGCTAGACAAACTCGGGGAAACGTATGCCGGGCTCGATATCCGCGCGGCGTCGACCGACTCGCCAACATCGCTGGATCGCGCTCTGGAAGGTGCGGCGGCGGTGATCAACTGCGCAGGACCGTTTGTGGACACAGCACCAGCGCTGATCGAAGCGGCATTGCGTGCGCGAATTCACTATTTGGACGTGACTGCGGAGCAGCAGGCAGTCCTTGCCGCCTTCGAACGATTTGATGCACGAGCACGGGAAGCTGGCATCGTAGTTGTTCCCGCTATGGCGTTCTATGGCGGACTAGCCGACCTTCTCGCCACGACCGCCATGGGCGACTGGGCGGAGGCAGATGAAATCTCCGTGGCATACGCTCTCGACAGTTGGAGACCGACACTCGGCACGCGGCTAACGGGCCAGCGGAACACCGGTCCACGGTTCGTTTTTTCGAAAAATAAGTTGGAGGTCCTGGCCGATCCGCCACGACACTCGTGGACCTTCCCGGCCCCATTCGGCGTGCAGGAGATGACCGGCCTGTGCCTCTCTGAAATCATCACGATTTCAAGCCACCTGCGCGCGCCCGAGGTTCACGCGTCGATGAATTTGGCGCCCATTGGGGACCTGCACGATCAGGCCACCCCACCGCCAACTGCCGCCGACGAAAGTGGCCGGTCTCCTCAGATCTTTCTCGTAGAGGTGAGGGCGCGAAAGGGGTTCGCCGAACGCCGCGCTTGGGCAAGCGGACGAGACATCTACGCGATCACGGCACCTATCGTAGTGGAGGCGGCTCAACGCGCCGTTACCGGTTTCACCAAGCGGCATGGTGTTGCCGCGGCCGGCGAGGCCTGCGATGCGCGTGAGGTGTTGGACGCCCTTTGCCCGGCACATCTCGCGCTCGATCTTGGGTGACTAACCAACACGGTCGTTTGAAGTCGCCGGCATGTTCTTCTTTGGAGGACTTGGTATCATTGTCAACTGTGACGGTCTCGGTGGGTCCCAATACAGGTCTGCTGTTGATTGACATTCAGTCCGGCTTCGATTCTCCCAAGTGGGGTCTGCGGAACAACCCGGCAGCCGAGCTGAACGCTGGACGACTACTGCGGGTCTGGCGAGCGACCGGGCGGCCGGTGTTTCACGTCCGGCACGCTTCGCGTAATCCAACCAGTCCACTGCATCCCTCGCAACCGGGATTCGCGTTTCAGGTCGCCGTGGCGCCCGAGCCAGGCGAGACGGTGATCGCGAAAGATGTGAATAGTGCATTTATCGGCACGACTCTACAGGAACAATTGCAGGATCGGGGAGTTCGCGAACTGGTGATTGTGGGTTTGACCACGCCGCATTGCGTTTCGACGACGGCACGAATGGCGGGAAACCTGGGCTACACCGTTTACTTGGTCTCGGATGCCACTGCAGCCTTTCAACTCACGGGTCCGGACGGGGTGATATGCGATCCGGAGACGGTGCATCGGGTTTCTCTGATCACCCTTCATGGCGAATTCGCCGAGGTGGTGGATACCACGGCGGTGCTGCGGGCGGCAGGCAGCGCAGTGCCATAGTCGGCCTATCCTGCCAGTAGGCTACGATTCGGCGTCGTTGGAGCGGCAGCTACTTCGCGGTGGCATTCCCCGGCAGGCGCTTCTCCGGGTGAAGATCGTGGCAGGATCTGCAGGTTGCCTCGAGATCGCCGTATGCCTGGAATGCCTGATCGAAACGCCCAGCCTTGGCAGCGGCTGCGATCTGCTCTGCTGCCGCACGATTCTTCTGCGCAAGACCGATGGCATCCTTTTGCCCGGCCTTCTTCCAGTACGCCTCTTCCTGCCTGCCGATTCCCGCTAACTTCGCCGCGTGCTCCACAACCTTCGGGACGAGTTTCGCGTCCAGAGCGTCCTTCAGGTCGTCCTTCACGTCCTGGGCAGTGTCCATCCACTCCTTGTGGCGCGCCGCATCGTCGGGCGCCATCGCCAGGCACCAGGAAGCTATTAGCAACAGCGAGAGCCTTCTCATAGAAATCCGATCGCGCGGCCGGCCAACCCGACCGTAAGCCAGAGCGTCAACGACCCCGCCGCCGCCACCTTCGACCATATCGACAGGTTGCTGACCGCGCTGCGATGAATCGTGAAGTGGAACAATACCGCGGCTGCGAAGAGCACCATCTTGAGCCGGAAGGCCGGGTGGTAATAACACTTCATCGCCTCCGCGCCCACCAGCAGCGTCCCGGATAGCACCATCACGATCAGGCTGCCGAGAAATATCGGAGCGAGTTCGCGCGCCACGCGGGAAGGCGATTGTCGATTGAACCCAATTCCGAGAATTCCCAGGTCGACCACCAGCACCGTTCCGCCGAGCGCCGCGAGCGCCAGCAGGTGTACCATCTCGACCACGGCGAATCCCCACTTGGAGTCTCGCATGACCGCCAAGGCCGGCGCGTGTGCGGCCCACTGAAATAGAGGTAGCAGAGACATGTTAGAAATAGGCGATGGCGCGTCCCGCCACGATGATCCCGCTCCACAAAGTCAGCGACAGGTACGCCGTCAGGCGCGCGCGCCAGGGGGCGACTGCCGCTTCGTCCCATTGCGATACGTTGCGGTAGACGGTGCGATGAAAGATCAGCGGGTTCAGGCCCGCGATAATCAACAGAAGCATCTTGAATCGGAACGCAGGGTTGTAGTAGGACTTCGCCGC
>Ga0181529_10004665_pt1 | contig 14723 bp, 13 predicted proteins | sample PEATcosm2014_Bin_36_FD_119763 | JGI IMG/M metagenome (GOLD analysis project Ga0181529, IMG submission 119763) | Peatland microbial communities from MTU Mesocosm Facility, Houghton, MI, USA - PEATcosm2014_Bin10_30_metaG | ecosystem: Environmental > Terrestrial > Soil > Wetlands > Peat | place...
CGAAAATCGCCGTCCCGGAAGAACCTGCTCTGGGCGTAGGAGGGCTCGCCGAGATCGGTGCCGGTGAGGAGAATTTCGGAAACGCCTAAAGTGGTAAGGTCTCTGAGTATCCTGGCCGCTTGGATCGGCCTGGGAAAACCGAGGATGAGCCGAATCGGAGCAAGAGGAGGCGCATCTCCCAGGGGCTCGAAGCCGAGGACGATCCCCGTGGAGTCGAGCTCGCGGATGACGGCCTCGCCTAGGGGACCGTCGGCGAGGCCCGCCGCGAGCCTGTCGCCCGGCTGTTTCTTGAGGATTTTCTTCACGTGGGACCAGCGCCGGTCCTTCCTCGGCAGCCTCGCGTCGACCTCAAAGGCCTCGAGGAGGAGTATGTTCAACGAAGGCCCGTTTCAGGCCTGGCCGCCCGGAACCGATGGGGCATCGTCCCAGGCGCATGGAGCGAAGCTCCCGCCCGCGAAGGGGGCCCCGGCCGCGAGCTTCTTCACCGAAGCCGGCGAGTTCCGAAGGAGTGTCCCCTGCGACGAGACCTCGGCCGCGTAATCGACGCCCTCCACCTCGAAGCCGTGGGCGCGGAGGAAATCCAGCCTGAATCCCTCCACGTCGGCGAGCTCCATGAGGTTCTCTCTCGCGATGCGCTGCATCCTGGCCTCGACTTCGGCCTGGACCGCCTGGCCCATCTCGAGCTCGTCGAGCCGAATCCGGCCCGCCTCGTCGAGAGGGACCGGCGAGCCCGCGTAGAGGCGCTCGCGGTAGAGCCGATCGATTTGAGCGATGCAGTCCTCATGTATGCCTCTCGCCTTCATTACCTTGAAGAGCACGGACATGTACAGAGGGATGACGGGGATGACCGCGCTCGCGCGAGTGACCAGGGCCTTGTTTATCGAGACGTAGGCATGGAGACCCTCGGCATGAGAGGAGAGTCTGGCGGCGGTCGCCTCCAGGTGGGCTTTGGCGGCGCCTATGGTCCCCTCGCGATAGATGGGCCAGGAAAGCCTGGGCCCGACGTATGAATAGGCGAGGGTAGTCGCTCCGGGGGCGAGGACCCCGGCTTCGGCCAAGGCGCGGATCCACAGCTCCCAGTCCTCTCCGCCCATCACCTTGATCGTTCCGGCGACCTCCGCTTCCGTAGCCGGCTGCACTTCCGCGAAGGAAAGCTCCCTCGTGAAGGGATCGACCGTAAGCCCTCTATAGGGGCCGCCGATCGGCTTGATCACCGAGCGATACATCTCCCCGGACTCCGGATCCGTGCGTACCGGCGAGGCGAGGGAATAGACGACGAGATCGTATTTGAGGCCGAGATCGCAGGCGGCCTTGATGGCCTGCGCCTTGGTCTCATTGGAGAAGGCATCTCCGTTCAGGGTGATCGACGGCAGGGCCGCCGAGGTGGCCGCGGCATCGAAGGCGCAATTGTTGTACCAGCCCGGGGTGCCGGTGGAATTTTCCGAGGGCTCCTTCTCGTAAGAGACTCCGACCGTAGCGGAGCGGAAGCCGAAGGCGGCCCCGATCCTCGTGGCAAGGCCGTAGCCCGTCGAGCAGCCCACGACGAGGACGGCCTTGGGCCCGACGAGCCTGCCGTAGGAGGCCGAGCGATCCCTGACGAATTCGATCTGCCTCTCCGTATCCGCGGCGCAGCCCGTCGGATGGGCGTTTATGCAAATGCTGTTTCGAACCATCGGTTTGATGATCATGCAAGCTCCTTCATTCGGCGCCCACTATGGCGATCCACTCGGCCTCGACGGCGATCTCGCCCCCGACCGATCCCACGCCGCGCTGGTGGACGATGCGCGGCGTGGCCTTGACGTTCTCGATGACCATGTCGAGGCGCTCTCCCGGTTGGACCGGCCTGCGAAAGCGCGCCTCGCGGATCTTCGCGAAGAGGAAGGTCCCCGCGTTCCGTATGCCCATCTTTCGGATGCCCACGCCTCCGCACTGGGCCATGGTCTCGACCAATATGACTCCCGGCACTACGGGATGACCCGGGAAATGGCCCTGGAAGAACCATTCGCTCTCGGGATAGCTGCGCTCGGCCAGGATCCGGCCTTCGACGATCTCGACCTTGTCGACGAAGAGGAAGGGCTCCCTGTGCGGAAGGAATTCCTTGATCTCTCGGCGCGGATCCTCCGCGCCGATTGACGACGCGGCGTCGCTGGGCGGCGACGCGGCTTCGATCGCGCTCACTTTGCCCGCCTGAAGATGAGTATGCCGTTATGGCCTCCGAAACCGAGCGAGGCCGAGGCGGCGGCCTCCACCTCGAGCTTGCGTCCGACATTCGGTACATAGTCCAGGTCGCAACCGGCCTCGAGGTCGGGATTGTCCAGGTTGATGGTAGGCGGAACGAATCCTTCCTCGATCGCCTTGATGCAGGCGATGGCCTCGATCGCGCCCGCTGCGCCGAGCATGTGGCCCGTCATGCTCTTCGTCGAGGAGATGGCGAGGCGCTTGGAATGAGGGCCGAAGGCCTTCTTGACCATGAGAGTCTCGGTGGGATCGTTCACCTGGGTCGATGTGCCGTGTGCGTTGTAGTAATCGATGTCCTCGGGCGCCAGTCCCGCGTCCTCGAGTGCCAGGGCGATCGCCCGAGCGCCGCCGGAGCCCTCGGGATCGGGCGAGGTCAGGTGGTAGGCGTCGCAGCTGGCGCCGTAGCCTGCGAGCTCCGCGTAGATCTTCGCGCCGCGCCCTTTGGCCTTGTCCCAATCCTCGAGGATGAGGGCGGCGGCGCCCTCGCCCATCAGGAATCCGTCGCGGTCCTTGTCGAAGGGCCGGGACGCGAGCTGGGGCTTGTCGTTGAAGGCCGTGCTCAGTGCCTGGAGCCGGCAGAAGGCGCCGATGGCGAACTCCGTGATCGCGGCCTCGGCTCCGCCCGCCACGACCGCGTCGCAGCGGCCCGAGCGTATGAGGTCGAGGGCCTGGCCGATGGCGTCGGTCCCCGAGGTGCAGGCCGTCACCGCGGTGTAGGCCGGGCCGAGGAGGCCGAGGCGCATCGCTATATTCGCGGTGCCTTCGTTGGAGATCATGAGGGGAACGGTCATGGGAAGCATGCGACCCGGCCCGGACTCCAGCATTTTCTTGTGGGACTCCATCATCACTTCGATTCCGCCGATCCCTATTCCCATGAGAGTGGCGACTCGCTCCGGAGAGTATATATTCCTGGCGGAGGCCCCGTCGGTTATGTAGCCGTCGCCGAGCCCGGCGTCGCGCCAGGCCTGGACGGAGGCCGCGACGGCGAATTGGGTGAAGTCCGCCATTTTCCTCGCGTCTTTCTTATCCATATATAATGAAGGGTCGAAACCCTTGACCTCGGCGGCGATTTTCGCGTCCGTCCTCGACGCGTCGAATCTCGTGATCGGACCCGCGCCCGAACGTCCTTCCTTGAGGGCGGTCCAGAAGCTTGCCAGGTCGTTCCCGATGGGGCTGATGACGCCCAGGCCGGTTACGGCGACTCTTCGTTTCATATGTACTTCCTCCTGATGGATGCGCATAGGTAATGTACTGCGGAGCGAGCCGCTTCGTCGCCTGGCCGCTCGGCGAAAAGCCCTCGCCTTTCGGCTACCATCTGATCACCGTGGCGCCATAGGTCAGGCCGGCGCCGAAGCCGATGAGCATGATGAGCTCGCCCTTCTTCAGGAGGCCTTTCTCTTCCATCTCGTAGAGGGCTATCGGGATGCTGGCGGCCGAAGTATTCGCATACTCCTCCATATTCATGAAGAAGCGGCTTTCGGGAATGCCGAGGCGCTTCGCCGCGGCCTGGACGATGCGGGCATTGGCCTGGTGGGGGACGATCCATCGTATCTCGTCGAGGGAATAGACGCTGGCATGGACTATCCGCTCGATCAATACCGTTATCGATTTGACGGCGAAATTATACACGTTCTTCCCGTTCATGTAGATGATCGGAGTACTCGGAGGAGGAGCCTCGAAGGTCTTCTTCCGTTCCGGCTGGACGAGCACCAAGTCCTTGTTCCCTCCCCCGTCCGCGCCGAGGATGCTTTTGAGGATTCCGCGCCCTCCTTCCTGTATCCTGGAGAGGACAGCTGCCCCGGCCCCGTCGCCGAAGAGGACGCAGGTCGCGCGGTCTTTCCAATCGGTCACCCTGGTGAGAGTCTCGGCTCCGATGACCAAGGCGTTGCGTCCCTGGCCGGATTCGAGCAGCCCGGCCGCGGTTTGGAGGGCGTAAATGAAGCCCGTGCAACCCGCGACCAGGTCGAAGGCCGCGCAACCATGAGCTCCTAGCTTATCCTGTACGATGCAGGCCGTGGAGGGAAAGCCGAAGTAGTCGGGGGTCGCGGTCGCGACCAGGATGTAGTCCAGGTCGTGCGGACCCACCCCCGCCTTGGCCAAGGCCGAGCGGGCCGCGTCGACGGCTATATCGCTCGTCTGCATGCCGTCGGCCGCGATATGACGCGCGCCGATCCCGGTATGCGACCGGATCCATTCGTCGGTAGTGTCGACCATGGCGGCAAGCTCTTCGTTTGTCATTCGTCGTTCGGGGATATGGACGCCCATCGATCGGATCACAACGGACATTCCGGCCTCCTTGAGTCGCTGGTCTTCGGTTCGCCTGCGGGCTAGGCAGCCCGCGGCTGCTGCGCGGGTATCGATTTACGCGCGTCTCATGTTGGTAATTTGACAAATATCGATCAAGTGTCAGTTAACCTTAGGATACTGATTTGGCGACAAAAGTCAATACGACAGAAACTGGCAAAATGTCTCGACATATATTGACACTTTCCCGCGGAACGTTAGATAAGTGTGTGTCTTTTAAGAGCCGCCCGCTTTTGAAGGAACTCTCGCCATTCCCGAGGTCGCGATGCCATACAAGTCCGTCGTCCTGGTAAAGCAAGTACCCGACACCAAGAACATAAGCGGCGAGGCGATGACGCCCGAAGGCACGATCAATCGGGCCGCCCTGCCCACCGTCTTCAATCCCGAGGATTTGAACGCCCTCGAAATGGCCCTTCAGGTCCGCGACCGCGAAGGGGGAGAGGTGACGGTCCTGACGATGGGGCCGCCCTCGGCGGCGGAGATCTTGCGCGAGTCCCTCTTCCGAGGCGTCGACCGCGTGGCGCTCCTGAGCGACAAGCGCTTCGCCGGAGCCGACACCCTTGCCACCTCCTATGCCCTGGCCTGCGCCATACGGAAAGTGGGGGACGTGGATCTCGTCTTCGCGGGCCGGCAGGCCATCGACGGCGACACCGCGCAGGTCGGGCCCCAGACCGCGGAGAAGCTCGGCATCCCCCAGATTACCTACGCCGAGTCCATCGTGAGGCTCGAGGGCCGATCGATCGTGGCCCAGCGGGCACTGGACCATGGAACCGAGATGGTAAAGTGCAGTCTGCCATGTCTTCTGACCGTCGTTTCGAGCGCGAACGAGCCGAGGCCGGCCTCGGTGCGGCGGCGGATCGAGTATAAGCTCGCGGCGACGAGCCTCGAATACAAGGCCTTGCTTGCCACGTGGCCGTCTTTCGGGACCGAGGAGGCCCTCACCGCCTTCCTTACGGAACGGAATCTGGTGATCCCCGTCTGGTCCGCCGCCCACATCGGCGCCGACGAGAGCAAGCTCGGCTTGGCCGGTTCGCCGACGCAGGTCTACAAGATCAACTTCGTCGTGCTCGAGGGGACGGAGAGCAAGGAGATTCGGCCCACGGCCGAAGGCATCAAGGCTCTCGTCGATGAACTGGTCCAAGAATACATCGTAGGATAGGCGGAAGATGAGCGAAAACAAGAGCGTCTGGGTTTTCATAGAGCAGGACGAGGGCAGGATCGCCGAGGTCAGCCTCGAGCTGATAGCCAAGGGGCGGGAGCTCGCCGACCGCCTCGAGAGCCGGCTCGACGCGATCCTTTGCGGGATGGACGTCGAGTCCCTCGCGACCGAGCTGATCGAGCGGGGCGCCGATCGCGTCCTTCTCGCCGAGCACGAGGAGCTCCGGCTCTACAGGACCCTTCCCTACGCCAAGGTCCTCACCCGTCTCGTCCGGGAGAACGTCCCCTATATCCTCCTTTTCGGCGCCAGCCCCGTGGGGCGCGACCTAGGTCCGCGGGTCGCCAGCGCGATCCGTTCCGGCCTCACGGCCGACTGCACGGACCTCCAGATCGGCGATTACGACTCGAAGAAGGACGGCATCGTCTACAAGGACCTCCTCCTGCAGATCCGACCGGCCTTCGGCGGCAACCTCATCGCCACGATCGTCAATCCGAGGCATCGGCCGCAGATGGCCACCGTCCGCGAGGGCGTGATGCGCATGAACGAGCCGCAGGCCGGGCGGAAGGGAGAGGTCGAACGCGTGAGCTGCTCCTTCGAGCCCGCGGATCTCGCCCTCGAGATCCTGAGCCGCGAGCTCCGCAGTTCCAGCGTCCATCTCAAGGACTCGCCTGTCATCGTCTCGGGCGGGGCCGGGGTCGGCGGCGAGGAGGGCTTCCTCCTCGTGCGCGAGCTCGCGAACGCCCTCGGGGCCGAGGTCGGCGCGTCCCGCGCCGCCGTCGATTCCGGGCTCATCGGCAAGGAGCACCAAGTCGGCCAGACCGGCACCACGGTCCGCCCCCGGCTCTACATCGCCGCGGGCATATCGGGCGCCATCCAGCACCGCGCGGGAATGTCCGAGTCCAACAAGATCATAGCCATCAATACCGATCCCGAGGCGCCGATCTTCCAGATAGCGCAATACAAGATCGTCGGCGACCTCAACGAAGTCATCCCCCTCATGATCAGCGCCCTGCGCGAAAAGGCAAAGTAGGAAACGGACATGGCAGAAAACTTCTACCTCGACAACCCCGACCTTCGCTTCCGAGTGGAAAGCGCCGACCTCGGCTTCGTCGTCGATCTCAAGGAGCGCGGCTATTCCTACGCCGCGTCGGAGCGCGACGCCCCCCGCGACCTGGCAGACGCCAGGGACAACTGGCGCCTCGTGCTCGAGATACTGGGCGACATCTGCGCCAACGCGATCGCGCCCCGCGCCCCCGAGGCCGACGAGGAGGGCGCGAGCTACGAGAACGGCCGCGTCACCTACGCCAAGGCCACCCAGGCGGCCATCGAGGCCTTCCGCAAGTCCGAGATCCTCGGCTGCATGCTCCCCTGGGAGTACGGCGGGCTCAACCTCCCCGAGACCGTCTACCAGGCCATGATCGAGATGGTCTCGCGGGCCGAGGGCGGCCTGATGACCATCTTCGGACTCCAGGAGATCGCCTCGACGATCAACGAATTCGCCGACGACGAGATAAAGGCCCGCATCCTGCCGCGCTTCTCCCGCGGCGAGGTTTTCGGGGCCATGGTGCTCACCGAGCCCGACGCCGGCTCGGACCTCGGCTCGGTCCAGTGCCGCGCCATCCTGGACGAAGCGACCGGGAAGTGGCGGATCAACGGGGTCAAGCGCTTCATCACCAACGGCAACGCCGACATCCACCTCGTGCTGGCGCGCAGCGAGGACGGCTCCAAGGATGCCCGAGGCCTGTCCATGTTCCTGGTCGAGAAGGACGAGACCGTGCGAATCCGCCGCATCGAGCACAAGCTCGGCATCCACTCCTCTCCCACCTGCGAGATCCAGTACCACGACACTCCGGCCCTCCTCGTCGGGAAGCGCCGATTCGGGCTCATGCGTTGCGCGATGGCGCTGATGAACGGCGCCCGGCTCGCGGTCGCTGCCCAGGCTGTGGGCATCTCGGAGGCGTCCTACCGCGAGGCCCTCCGGTACGCGGGCGAGCGGGCCCAGTTCGGCAAAAACCTGCTCGCCCTTCCGGCGGTCGCGAGAATGCTCGTCTCCATGAAGGGCGAGATCGAAGCGGCGCGGGCCCTCATCTTCGAGACCTCCGTATGGGTCGATACCCTCAAAGCCTGCGAGCAGAAGCAGGCGGAGCTGGAAAAGGCCGGGGCTTCCGCCGACCAGGCCCTCATCGCCCGTAAGAAGAAATCTTCCAACCTCGCCGATATCCTGACGCCCTTGAGCAAATACTATGCGACCGAGATGGGCAACCGCGTCTGCTACAAGGGCATGCAAGTCCATGGCGGCGTCGGATACATGCGGGAGTTCAACGCCGAGCGGCATTATCGCGACGTGCGAATCACCAACATCTACGAAGGTACCAGCCAGCTCCAGGTCGTCGCCGCTATCGGCAAGATGATGGGACGCGGACTCGACGTCCTCTTCGACACTTGGGCGGCTCTGTCCCTTCCCGAGGGGCTGTCCGCGCTGAAGACCCGTCTCGTCGATACGACCGAGCTCTTCAAGAAATGCTGCGACACTCTGCACGGGGCCGAGCGGGACGCCGTCGATTACTTCGGCGCCGACCTGATGGATATGGCCGCGGCCCTGGTGGGCACGTGGCTCCTCGCCCGCGACGCTTGCGTCGCCCGCGACGCTTGCGTCGCGAAGGAAGCAGACGTCGCGAAGACCCTCGGCGGAGTCAATGACGCTGCCAAGGTAAACGAGACCTCCAAGACGGCCCTGGTTCAGGCCTTCGCGGCCGAGCATCTGCCAAAGGCGGAAGGTTCGGGCGCGGCAATCCTCGCTCTCGATATGAGCGGCATCGCCGCGAGAGAAAGCATCCTCGTTTAAGTCCTCGAATCGATTTCGCTGAAGGTCGCTTTATCTCTTCTGCTCTACCCTCCCCCAATGGGGAGGGTTTTTTCGACCTTTCGAATTTCGCCTAGCCTATAATTCATGATTATAAATATAACAATTGAGGCAATTTCAAAATGCCGAAGCATTTTGAAATTGCTACCTTGAAATGCGGCATTTGCGCACGGTTTCGAAGAAACCAGAGCAAATGCGAAGCCACTTTCAAAATTAACCGAGTTTTGAAAGTGGCTCAATTGCATAGAACGACGAATATGGCGCTTGTTTACCAATGGATGCGAAAAATGCCATAAAACACTTGACGTATTTTCCTGGAATTGCTATGTTCTTGATATCGATAAATAAATAGAGATAAAAAATGATCGAATTGTGGATCATGGCAAAAGGAGGCCAGCATGAGCAGCATCGTGATCACGGAGAGGAAGCAACCGAGGGCTAAAGGGCCAAGCGAGGCCTTTGCGGCAATCGTGGAACCCGTAAATTCGACCTCGACCTTCGATGAGCTCGAAGCGACGGTCAGGGAGGCCAAGGAAGCCCAAAGGCTTTTCGCGTCTTTCGATCAGGAGAAGGTCGACGCGGTTTTCCGCGCCGCGGCCATGGCCGCGAGCGCCGCTCGTATCGAATTGGCCATCGACGCCGTAGCCGAGACGGGAATGGGCATCGTCGAGGATAAAGTGATAAAGAACCAGTTCGCGGCCGAGTATATCTACAATAAATACAAGTCGATGAAGACGGTCGGCGAGATCGAGCGGGACGAGGTCGAAGGGATCGTCAGGATCGCCGAACCTGTAGGAGTGATCGCCGGCATCATACCGACGACCAATCCGACTTCGACGGCCATTTTCAAAGCCTTGATCGCGCTGAAAACCCGCAATGCCATCGTATTTTCCCCTCATCCTCGCGCCAGGAAATGCACGGTCAAGGCGGCGAAGATCATCCGTGACGCTGCAGTCGCCGCCGGCGCGCCCGCGGGCATCATCGGCTGGCTCGCGAATCCCAGCGTCGAGGATTCCAACCGTCTCATGAAGCATCCGGACGTGAGCCTCATCCTGGCGACCGGCGGGCCCGGCATGGTCAAGGCCGCCTATTCCTCGGGCAAGCCGGCCATCGGAGTCGGCGCTGGCAATACGCCGGCCGTAATCGACGAGAGCGCCGACATCGACATGGCGGTCTCCTCGATCATCCTTTCGAAGACCTTCGACCACGGCGTCATCTGCGCCTCGGAGCAGAGTGTCGTCGTCGTGGACGCGGTCTACGACGCGGTTCGAGCGCGCTTCGCCGCCCAAGGCTGTCTCATCCTCGGCGAAGCCGATAAAGCCAGGCTCGCGAGAGTCCTCGTAAAGGAAGGCCGCATCAACCCCGAAATCGTCGGCCAGAGCGCCGGCAGGATCGCGGCGATGGCCGGCATCGAGGCGCCGGCCGGCGTCAAGATCCTCATCGCCGAGGTCGATGCGGTAGGTCCCGCGGAGCCCTACAGCTGGGAGAAGCTTTCGCCGGTCCTCGCGCTCTACCGCGCGCGCGGTTTTGCGGCCGCCGTCGATACGGCCGCGGCGCTCATCGACTTCGCGGGGCTCGGGCATACCGCGGTCCTCTATACCGATCCCGTAAACAAGGATCGCATCGCCGCCTACGCAAAGCGGGCGAAGGCGGGCCGCGTTCTGGTCAATATGCCGAGCTCTCATGGGGCGATCGGCGACGTCTTCAATTTCAGGCTCGAGCCGTCTCTGACCCTCGGCTGCGGGAGCTGGGGCGGCAATAGCGTAAGCGAGAATGTCGGTCCGAAGCATTTGCTGAACATCAAGACGGTCGCCCAGCGGCGCGAGAATACCTTGTGGATGCGGCTTCCGCCCAAGATTTACCACAAATACGGCTGCCTCGGCACGGCTCTAGGAGACCTCGCCGGCAAAAGGCGCGCCTTCGTCGTAACGGACAAGAGCCTCTTCGATCTCGGCATGGTCGCCAAGGTTACGAAGAAGCTGGAAGCTCTCGGCATGGAGTGCGCGGTCTTCTCCGAAGTCCTGCCCGACCCGACCGTCTCAGGAGTAAAAGCCGGCGTACGGCGAATGGCGGCTTTCGGGCCCGACGTCATCGTGGCCCTCGGGGGCGGCTCGCCGATGGACGCGGCCAAGCTCATGTGGCTTCTGTACGAAAACCCCGAGCTGAAGTTCGAGGACTTGGCCATGCGCTTCATGGATATACGCAAGCGCATAGTCGATTTTCCCGAGTTGGGCAGAAAGGCGATCCTCGTCGCCATCCCGACCACGTCGGGGACCGGCTCCGAGGTGACGCCCTTCGCGGTCATCACCGATGACGCGACCGGCAAGAAGTATCCGCTCGCCGACTACGCGATCACCCCGAATATCGCGATCTGCGACGCCGAGCTCGCCATGTCCATGCCCAAGGCCCTGACCGCGGCCGGCGGCATAGACGCCCTCACCCACGCGCTCGAGGCCCTCGTCTCCTGCATGGCCAGCGATTTCACGGCGCCCCTCGCGATGGAGTCGGCGCGGCTGCTATTCGAGTACCTCCCGCGCGCCTATGGGAAGGGGGCGGCCGATCTCGAGGCCAGGCAGGCGGTGCACGATGCCGCGACGATGGCCGGCATGGCCTTCGCCAACGCCTTCCTCGGTCTCTGCCACTCGATGGCGCACAAGCTCGGCGCGCGATACCGCCTTCCCCACGGCGTCGCCAATGCCCTCCTCATCGAGGAAGTGATCAAGTTCAACGCCGAGACCGCGCCGACCAAGATGGCGGCCTTCGCCCAGTACAAGTATCCCAAGGCCAAGGCTGACTATGCAAGACTGGCGCGCTATCTCGGTCTTGCGGGGAAGGATGACGGCGAGCTCGTGGTTGCCCTATGCGCGGCTGTCGCCGAGCTCAAGGCTAAAATAGGCATTCCAGCCTCGATCCAAGCCGCAGGGGTAGACGAAAAGAGCTTTCTCGCGGATCTTGATGAGCTCGCCCTCGACGCCTTCGACGATCAGTGTACGGGAGCCAACCCTCGGTATCCGCTGATCGCGGAGATAAAGGAACTGTACCTTAAGTCTTTTTACGAAAAGAGATAGTTGGCTACTTATCATCAGGGTCTTTATCACACGTACATGTATCCTGTCCAAGTTAGGCATAGCCCGCGCCTAACTTGGACGATTATCATGCCCAAGTTGGACATAGCTTGTGGCCAACTTGGGCACGGCTCACGGCCAAGTTAGGCAGAGCTCGCGGCCAAGTTGGGCGATCCTCGTTTTACTCTGATCGACTAGGGCTGCAATTGTAAAAAGACTCATAAATCTTTGTCTTGAAATGTCATGCGTAGCAAGTCGCAGATGATATCCTTTACGCAGAATGTCTCGCCTCGCGAAGCCAAGCGGCCAGGGGTTCCGCTCCCTCCCCCGTCTTGCCGTTGAGCGGGAAAATCGGGGCCTTGGGCGCCACCGAAGCGAGACCGGAACGGAAGAAACCTTCGTCGAAGCCGACGGCCTCGGCAAGGTCGGGTTTCGTCAGGACGACGGCGGCCGACCGCGCGAAGGCGGCAGGATATTTGTAGGGCTTGTCGCTGCCCTCCGCGACGCTCGCGACGACGATCTTCAAGTCTTCGCCGATGACGAATTCCGCGGGGCAGATGAGGTTCCCGATGTTCTCGATGAAGAGCCAGGAGCCGTCGTCCATCTTCATCCGGGAGAGGATCGCCTTGATCATGGGCGCGTTGAGGTGGCAGTCTCCGCCCGTCTCTATCTGGTATGCGTCGATGCCCAGGGCGCGCAGCGCGCGGGTGTCGATGTCGCTCGCCACATCGCCCTCGATTACGGCGAGGGGCGCGTCGGCCCCGAGGCGCTCGGCCAGCCTGGTTATCAGACTGGTCTTGCCGGCTCCGGGACTGCCCAATACGTTGACCGTGAAGATGCTCCGGGCGCGCAAGCCCTCGTGTATCTCACTCGCTTGCGCGTCGTTTTCCGCGTAAATGGCGCGCTTGAGTTCGACCCTCACGCCGATTCCTCGATTTCTATCGAGTCTACGTAGAACTCGCCGCCGATAGAGGTCATGATTCCCTGCTCGCCGCAAACGGGACAATCGAAGGTGAAGCGTTTGCGCTCGAATTCGAGTCCGCACGACGGGCATCGGACGAGGGGCTTTACGTAACGGATATCGAGGAGGGCGCCTTCGGCGAGCCCCCCCTTGGCCGAGGCCGCGAAGTAGAATTCCAGGGATTCCCGCATATACCCCGTGGTCTCGCCGACGACGAGGATGACTCGCGAGACTCGCGCCGCGTCCCGCGCCTTCGCTTCCGCCGATACCATCTTGACCAGGGCCTCGGCGGCGCTCGCCTCATGCACCTGCGGCTCCGCTCGAGGCAAGGCCGCCGACGCTCCCATCGATCGACCCCGGCGCCGCAGCCGGCGTGGAGTGCTCCTCGATCCTTCCCGCGAGGTCGGCGAAGGCGACCGACTTCGGGCGCTCGTTTATCATGAAAAGGCATTTCTTGGGACAGACGCGTATGCAGAGTCCGCAGGTAACGCAGGCGAAATTGTCTATTCGCCAGGATTTCGGGTCCTTACCGACGACTATGGCGTTGGCGGGGCAGCGCTTCGAGCAGGCGCCGCAATGGATGCAGGCAGGGTAATCGATGCCGATCCGGCCGCGGCTCTCCGCGAAATTCTCCCTGACGACATAAGGGTATAGTCGGGTGGCGGGCCCGGTCGACAGGTTGCGGAACAGGATGCGCGCCATCTGCAGTAGTGCCACTCTTTACCTCTCGGTGCAGGAAATGCAGGGATCGATGGTGAGGATTATCGTCGGGACGTCGGCGAGGCTGGCGCCCCGCATCGCCTCGACCATGGCGGGGATATTGGCGAAGGTCGGCGTGCGGACGCGGAAGCGCTCGAGGTTGCGGCTGCCCTTCGATTTGACGTAGTAAAGGACCTCCCCGCGAGGCTGCTCGAGCCTGGCGAAGCATTCGCCGACGGGCGGCATGCCCTTAACCGGGACCGAGACGGGGCCGGAGGGCATGCCCGCGACCGCCTTTTCCATGATCTCGAAAGACAGCTCGATCTCGCGCATCCGTACCGCGGCACGAGCCATGCAATCCCCCGAGGTCTCGACGACGGTCTCGAAGGGGATTTCGCCATAGGCCGCGTAGCCGCGCTTCCTGAGATCGTAATCGTAGCCGCTCGCGCGCAGCATCGGCCCCACAGCGCCGAGCTCGTAGGCCCTTTCCTTCGAGATCGCGCCGACGCCTTCGAGGCGATGCCGAACGGTCGAATCCTGGAGCATCACTCGCGACAATTTCCTGATGTCGTCGCGCGCGGGCTTCAGCGCCTTCATGCATCGCCGGAGGGTCTCGTCGCTCGGGTCCCTGCTGACTCCGCCGACGATGGCGGAACCGAAAATGACGCGCCCGCCCGCGGTCTCCTCCGCGACGTCGATGACGAGCTCGCGCGCGCGCCATGAAGCCATGAAGAGGCTCTCGAAGCCGAAGGCGTCGGCCGCGAGGCCTACCCACAGGAGATGGCTGTGCGCTCGCTCGAGTTCGCACCAGAAAGTGCGCAGCCAGCGCGCGCGATCGGGAATGGCGAGGCCAAGGAGGGTCTCGACAGCCTCGCAGTAGCCCATGCCGTGCATGAACGAGCAAATGCCGCAGATTCGCTCGGCTATATGGACGTAGTCGGTATAGTCGCGCTTCTCCACCAGGAGCTCTAGGCCGCGGTGGATATAGCCTATCTGCGGCACCGCGCCCACCACCTTCTCATCCTGGAGGTAGAGGTCGAAGTGCAGCGGTTCCGGCAGGACCGGGTGCTGCGGGCCGAAGGGAATGACCGAGGGGCCGTTGTCGCCGGATTCGCCATGCGTATCGTCGCGCCGCGTATCCTCGCGATGGTTCATATCGCGCCTCCCTCGGAGCGGGGTCCCGTCATCGTCACTTTGCTGAAGGGCTTCGCGCCGGCTTCGCCGCCGACTACGTCGTAGACCCTGCCCATCCAATCGGCGCCGATCCTTTCGATGCGAAGGCCGAAGAGGTCGCGTATCTCGTTTTCGTAGAGGAAGGCGGCGGGATAGAGGGAGGTGATGCTCGGGATAGCCTCGTCGGCCCTCGCGCGGAAGCGCAGGGACTTCATGTCGAGGTCGAGGCCGAAGGAGTAGCTGAGCTCGTAGCCTTCGACG
>Ga0181529_10004669_pt1 | contig 14716 bp, 9 predicted proteins | sample PEATcosm2014_Bin_36_FD_119763 | JGI IMG/M metagenome (GOLD analysis project Ga0181529, IMG submission 119763) | Peatland microbial communities from MTU Mesocosm Facility, Houghton, MI, USA - PEATcosm2014_Bin10_30_metaG | ecosystem: Environmental > Terrestrial > Soil > Wetlands > Peat | place...
AACCAGGCCTACAACACCAATGCCGGGGAAGCCGGTCCGGCGTTCAACGGCATTGGCTTCGCGTCGCCGGCGGTCTCGACAATCCAGCCCGGCGTGCCGATTTTTGGCGATTCCACCAACTACTCTCCGAGCAGCGTATTCACGGTCGATCAGAAACTGGTGACGCCGCGCTACGGCTCCTACAACGTCAATCTCGAGTCGCAGGTCGCCAAGTCGGTTGCGATCGAACTGGGATACGTAGGCTCGCAGGGACGCCACCTCTTCCACTTCCGTGATCTCAACCAGTTCAACATCGTGAACGGCAGCGTGGACCAGTGCGGCAACGGCCAGACCATTACCTATGGCAACCAGTGCTTCCCGTACTACAACTACGGGTCGCTGGGCAGCATCCCGCTCTACTACCTGAACCAGATCGAGACCAGCGCGATGTCCAGCTACAATTCGCTGCAGGCGACGCTGAAGGTGCTGAACTGGCACAATCTGACCTCCACGCTGAACTACACCTGGGCACACTCGATCGATAATGCCAGCGACGGCCTGGACTTTGTTCCCAACGCGTCGATGCCCGACGACAGCTTCAATCCTCGCGCCGAACGGGCCAGTTCCAACTTCGACGTGCGCGAGCGCGTGCAGTGGTACTGGACCTACAACTTTCCGAAATTCGACCACGCGCAGAAGGTCCTCAATGGATGGGCGCTGGATGGCATGTTCAACTTTGCCGATGGCCAGCCCTACACGGTCAGTTACCTGTTCGAAGGCGATTACAACGGCAGCGGGGAGTACTTTGGCCGGCCGGACATTGTTGGCAATCCTCATCAGGGCATAAGCGGCCGCAGCAATCTGCTGAACCTGGCGGCGTTTGCCGCGCCCTGCACCGTGGACACCAAACCGAGCAGCCCGACCTACCAGCAATGCATCAATGGACATCCCGGCAGCGAAGGCCGCAACGCCTTCAGTTCACCCAACTTCACGAATTTCGACTTTTCGATGACCAAGACCACACACCTGACGGAAAAGGTGTCAATGGAGCTGCGCAGCGATTTCTTCAACATCCTGAATCACGCCAATCTGAGCAATCCACTGCTGCCCGGTTTTGGCATCGACGTCTTCGGCAACAGCTATACCAAGGGGAATCGCCTGATGGCAGGCTCGGATCCGAGCGTGAACGGGACCCAGTACCTGCAAACCACGGCGACCCCCGATGTGGGCAGCGGCAACCCGTATCTGGGAGGCGGCGGTCCGCGCAGCATTCAGCTGGCGGTTCACGTCACGTTCTAGGGGACAGTCAACGACTGAAGAAGTGACCAAGTGTACGGTCAGCGGTGAGTGGCCTTCAGTCCAAGCGATGCAAGCGAAAGGGCCTCGTCCAAGGACGAGGCCCTTTCGCATTTCGGGTGCAAGCGGATCTGGCGGAGAGACGTACGGTAAGCGGTCGGCCGGCCAGTTAGTGTCCTGGGTCGTTAATTCGCTTAACAAAAGACTGTCATCCTGAGCGGAGTTTGGCGCGTCCTTTGCGCCAAATGGAGTCGAAGGACCTGCGGTTGCACTTCCGAATTCTTCAACGAACTTCCGACTGAGGCCAGCTAGAGCGTTTTCGATTCCAATGTTGCCATTTGGAGACCGTGCAGGGTGGCATTTTCTTGAGGAAAAGGCCAATTGGGTCTCCGCTTTCGGGAAAGAGCAGAATCGAAAACCACGTAGCCGGGACGGGGCAGGCGTTTGGCAGCGCAACCGGTCAGCCCGGCTAGTCCAGGCAAGGGGCCGGTAAATAAGGGGAGTGTCTGGAAAATAGAGTATTGCGCCGTATGCCGAATGTGCTACACTTCGTCGGGTAAACGCTTACTCAGATCCACCTGCCCCCTGTGCTCTGGGCCACAGAGTTTCTACCCCGAGTCCAGGCAGGCCGGCTGGTTTTTTTGCTCCAGGCCGTGGTTTGCCGCTTGACAAACCTTTCAGTAAACCCATTTACTTAAGGGCGAACGTCTAGAAACTCCAGGGATGAATTCGCCCATCAGGTGACGTAATGTTCGGTTTGCTCCCCGTTTCCATTGCTGCCGGCAGCTTCAGTCCTTTGCCGGCCCTCCTGTCTTTCAGCGTCGCGCCGATGGCGCATCTAAGCCTCCTTGACATGGTGGTAATCGCCGTCTACTTCGGCATGGTGATCTGGATCGGCTTTTATCTCAAGGGCCGTTCCAACACCAGCGAAGAGTTTTTCATGGCCGGCCGCGAGATGACCGCGTGGATTGCCGGGTTGAGCTTCGTTTCGGCCAACCTCGGCTCGCTGGAACTGATGGGCTGGGCCGGCTCCGCCTACCAGTACGGCATTCTGGCCACCCACTGGTACTGGATCGGCGCCATCCCCGCCATGTTGTTCCTGGGGCTGGTGATGATGCCCTTCTACTATGTCTCGAAAACACACTCGGTTCCCGGCTATCTTTTCCTGCGCTACGGCGAGCACGCCCGCATCCTGGCCGCCGTCTCCTTCGCCATGGAGATGATCCTGATGAGCGGCGTGAATATGTTCGCCATGGCCGTGGTGATGAAGATCGTGCTGGGTTGGAGTCTGACGTTCAGCATTGTAGTTTCTGCCTGCGCGGTTACGTTGTACGTGGCTTTGGGCGGGTTGCGCTCGGCGATCTTCAATGAGGTTTTGCAATTCGTGCTGATCTGGGGCGGCGCGCTTCTGGTGCCGATCCTTGGCCTCTATCAATCCGGCGGAGTCAGCGGCCTGAAGACACAGATCATCAAGAACATGGGAACGGATAGCTACTTCCATATGTGGCGCGACACCGGCCATTTTGCCTCCAACCCGATGGGTACGCACTGGTCGGGTATCGTGCTGGGGCTGGGCTTCGTGATCAGCTTCGGCTACTGGACCACGGACTTCCTGGTGGTGCAGCGCGTGCTGGCCGCCCATAACCTGCGCGCCGCGCGCATGGCTCCGGTCATTGGGTCGTTCTTCAAGATGGCGGTTCCCTTCATCGTCATTCTGCCCGGCCTGCTCAGCCTTGTGCTCTTGCAGAACTCCGACGGAAGCCGCCGTCAACTGGTTCCGGAAGACACCGTGAAGGCTTGCATGCCGATGTCGTCCGATTGCGCCGCGTCGTTGAAAAAGACCTTGCTGACGGCTCAGGTGCAACAGGATGTGCTGAATCAGAAGGTGACTCCGCAGACTGAACTGCACAGCTATAACGAAGTGCTGCCGCTGATGATGGTCCGCTACCTCGGCCCCGGCCTGCTGGGCCTGGGTATCACCGCGCTGATCGCCGGCTTCATGAGCGGTATGGCCGGCAACATCAGCGCCTTCTCGACCGTATGGACCTATGACATCTACAAGCCGCTCATCAACAAGAAAGGCTCGGATAGCCACTACGTGCTGGTGGGCCGGTTGTCGATCCTCATCGGCGTAGCGATCTCCATCGGCGCAGGATACCTGGTGCAGAATGCGCACGGCATCATGGATTACGTGCAAGCGCTCTTCAGCTTTTTCATCGCGCCTCTGTTGGGCAGCATCCTGATGGGAATGTTCTGGAAGCGCGCCACTGCGCCCGCCGGCTTCCTGGGCCTGCTGATCGGCATCATCTCTTCGGTCGGTATGTTCGTCTGGGTCAAGTTCGATCATGCGGCGCTGGGAATCGTTGCGCTCTATCCCAACGCGACGGACATGGCCGCAAACCTTTATCGCGCATGGTGGGCCTTCTCGATTACGGTTATCGTCATCTTCCTGGTCAGCCTGGTCACAAGGGCCAAGCCGGTGGCCGAGCTGGACGGGCTGTGCTACAGTTGCACGGTTCTACCCAAGGAAGAATGGGTTCCGTGGTACAAGCGGGTCTGGGTCTGGGCGCTTCTGGCCATCTGCATCTTTGCCGCGCTCAACATCATGTTCTGGTAACGGAGGGTTCGCCCTCTCCGCATGAGGAGAGAAGAAAGGGTCACGATTTATGCATGGTTCGGGAATTCAAATCTGGTTTTTCATTGGAGTTCTTCTGCTTGTTTACGGGGTGCTGATCCTTGGGTATGGCACCTTTGAATTGGCCACCGGAAGCTATCCAGTCGGTGTGCAGTTGACCAACCTGCACACGCCCATCTGGTGGGGTGGATTAATGACGGCGCTTGGCGTGCTCTACTGCGTCAAGTTCCGCCCAGGCCGCGCCTGACCGGCGTTGCGCCATGGAATCCGCGAAATGGTAGGGGTCGCGCCGGGGCAAAGCGTTGGCCGTGGCGCCGAAGAATCGAATGGTTTGCGGCTTTGGTCTCTGAGGGAAGGTTCCTACGATTGGATCCCTTCTCTCAGAGGATGAAACAGAAGATCGTAATCGGAGGCCAAGAGGCGGGCTAAACTCCGTCTCTTCCAATCCGGGAGTTTTGAGCAGTTCTAATAACCAATTCAGTTGCCGCGCGAGCGGCGCAACATAAAGGAGCAATGAACATGGCAGCACAGAAGAAAGTTACGTTTGGCGTGATCGTCGGCAATCGCGGATTCTTCCCCGATCATCTGGCCAAGACCGGCCGCGAAGAGATCATCTCAGTTCTGGAAGCAGCGGGCGCGAATGTCGTGGTGTTGGGCCCGGAAGACTCGAAGCATGGCGCGGTGGAAACCTACGCCGAGTCGCAGAAGTGCGCGGCGCTTTTCAAGAAGCATGCCGATGAGATCGACGGCATTATCATCACCTTGCCCAACTTTGGCGAAGAGCGCGGCATTGTGGATGCCATCCGCCTGAGCGGCCTGGATGTGCCGGTGCTGGTGCAGGCCACGCCCGACCGCTCCGACGCAATGACCATTGCCGTCCGCCGCGACAGCTTCTGCGGCAAGATGAGCTGTTGCAACAACCTCATGCAGTACAACATCCCCTACTCGCTGACCAAGCTGCACACCGAGAGCCTGACCTCACCGGAGTTCGCCGCCGATCTGGAGTGGTTCACCGGCGTTTGCCGCATCACCTCCGGCCTGAAGAATCTGCGCATCGGCGCCATTGGCGCGCGTCCTGCGGCCTTCAATACCGTTCGCTTCTCCGAGCGCATCTACGAGGGCAGCGGCATTTCCATCGAGCCCATCGACCTTTCCGAGATCTTCGGCCGCATCGCCAAGATGAAGGACAACGACGATGCCGCGCAGGCCAAGCTGGCGGCGATCAAGAGCTATGTCGCGACGGGCAAGGTGCCGGCCGATGCGCTGCTGAAGATGGCCAAGCTGGGCGCGGTGATCGACGCCTGGATGAAGCAAACCAACGTCACCGTCACCGCCGTGCAGTGCTGGACCTCGTTCGAAGAGTTCTTCGGCGTGGTGCCCTGCACCATTATGAGCATGATGTCCAACGACCTGATCCCCTCGGCCTGCGAAGTGGATGTCCCCGGCGTACTGGGCATGTACATGATGCAACTGGCATCGGGCACGCCTTCCGCGCTGCTCGATTGGAACAACAACTACGGCTCCAATCCCAACAAGTGCGTCTGCTTCCACTGCTCGAACCTGCCCAAGCATTTCTTTGCGCAGCCTCCGACCATGGACTACCAGGCGATCATTGCCGGCACGGTGGGCATCGAGAACACCTTCGGTACCTGCGTGGGCCGCGTCAAGGCCGGCACCATGAGCTATGCGCGCTTCTCCACCGACGACCGCTACGGCATCATCCGCGGTTACACCGGCAAGGGCGCCTTCACCGACGATCCGCTGGATACTTTTGGCGGCGCGGGCGTCAGCGAGATTCCGCAGTTGCAGAAGCTGTTGAAGTTCATCTGCCGCGAGGGCTTCGAGCATCACGTGGCCGCCAACTTCAGCGACGTCTCCGGCTCCGTGCACGAAGCAGCTAGCCGCTACATGGGCTGGGAGAGCTATCACCACGAAGGCGAAGAGTAGCTAGAGGCAAGGGACTAAGGGACTAGGGACTAAGGGATTAAGGGACTGAGGGACTTGGGGGGCGACGGGATCGCAAGCCCCTAGTCCCTTAGTCCCCTTCCTAGTCCCTAAGTCCCTTTTCGAGGAGAATCATGAGCAAGAGAATCGGCAAGAGCCTGGTAGTGAACGGCGCCACCGTGGTAGCGGAAGCCGCGTGGAACGAGGAACTGGAAGCAAAGCACGAGAAGCTGGTGGAGTGGCTGAAGAGCCAGGGGCTGGCCGGGGTGCTCATCCGGCGCAATGAGAATGTGGCCTGGGTGACGGGCGGCGCGGTCGAGCTGCGCGTCTGCACGCCTTGCGAGACCGGCGTTGCTTCGCTGCTGGTGACCGCGGCGGGCAAGCGTTATTACTTTACGACGGAGAACGAGGCGCCGCGCCTGCACGACGAGGAGTTTGGCGCGCTGGATTTCGAGCCGGTGCTCTTTCCCTGGTATGCGGACGACACGGTTGCCGCCGCGGGCAAGCTGGCCGGCGGGCCTTTGGGATCGGACACTCCGGGGCCGGGCCTGACGCCCGTGAATCTTGCTCCGTTGCGTGCCGCGCTCAGCGAGACTGAGATCGCACGCTATCGCTGGCTGGGTGCGCAGACCGCGGCGGCCACTGTCCTGGCGCTGAACGCGGTCGAGCCCGGTCTGAGTGAGTACGATATGGAAGCGGTCACCTGTACTGGACTGCTGCACCACGCCATCCTGCCCTCGGTGTCTCTTTACGGGGTGGACGAGCGCATCTTCAAGTACAAGCACGCGGTGCCTCGCGGCGCTCGGCTCAAGCAATACGGCATGTTGAACCTGTGCGCCCGCAAGTGGGGCCTGGTCATCTCAATTACCCGCTTTATCCACTTCGGCGCATTGCCGGAGGAGCTTGCGGCGCGCTTCCAGTCCGCGGCCAATGTGAACGCGGCGCTGCTGGACGCCACGCGTGTGGGCGCGACTTCGGCCCAGCTCTTTGCCGTGGCCAAGGCGGCGTATGCGGCCGAGGGCTATCCCGGCGAGGAGCAGTTCCACCATCAGGGCGGTCCTACCGGCTACGGCGAACGCGAGTGGGTTGCCACCCCAGCGGGAACCGAAGTGGTGGTCAACAATCAGGCCTTCGCCTGGAACCCCAGCATTCGCGGCGGCAAGACCGAAGACACCGTGCTGCTGTGCAACGGAACCATCCAGTACCTCACCGCGACCCCGGAATTGCCGGTGCTGCAAGGCACGGCAAATGGGGTGATGTATCCGGCGGCGGGCGTGCTGGTGAAGTGAAGGCAGGGGTCAGGGAATAGGGGGTAGGGACTAGGGAGTGGAAAAGTCGCCTACGACGCAAGCGCAACATCTTTAAGCTTGTGCGTTCGAGGGCTTCGATCACGTCTTTTTTCGACCTGTTTCCAATGCTTGAGGTGCTCTTTGCGAGTGGCAATGGACAATCGCATTTTGCAGTAGTCCAACGCCCACCGAAGGTCGGCGTCATTCCCTTGCTTGATTGCTGCTTCGATGCGCGATAGCTCTTTGAAGCGGGTCATGCTCTCTTTCTCAGCAGCCTATCTCGTTGAGGTGGGCTGTACATCTATTCCGTACGCCCTAACTCGCGATGAAGGCCCCCGATCACCGTGTTTCGCAGCGCCCCTACGGGGCGCAGAGCATTTGTTTTGCCTTATCCCAGGGCTGCGCTGCGCTGGCCCTGGGCTATTTTCGTTGCCTCCCTCCGGGAGGCACTGCTGCGTTCATTCCAGTCAAGACTTGAAGCGGCGAGTCGTGTGCTACCTCAATTTCACTCCTTACACCCTATTCCCTACACCCTATTCCCAATTCCCTATTCCCTCGGCTGCAGCGTCAGCCGGGCCGTCAGCACCACCAGCGAAGCCCAGAGCGTGTCGGCGGCCAAAAGGTGGGCCACCTGCACCCACAGCGGGGCCAGCAGCACCACGTCCAGCACTCCAAGAACATAGACGCAAGCCAGCAGCAGCAGAATCAGCGCCGAGAGGCCGCGGTTGTCCCAGTGCGTCTTGTGCTGCGCCGCGCGTACGAGCAGCCAGATGAGCACGATGCTGGCCAGGAAGGCAATCGTAGGATGGGTCCAGCGCCAGCGCACCAGCCATCCGCTGGCGGCGGAGAAGTCCTGGGCCAGCGCCATGCCGAGCGAAGTGGCCGGGAAGAGTGTGTCGCCCAGCGCGGCCAGCGAACCGGTGACACCCACGATCATCACCACGATGACCGCACCCAGCGCGCCGAAGGGCGCCACCAGGCGAACGCTGCCGCGCAGAAAGCCTCTATGGCGGCTGAGCAGGTGCGCGGTGAGCGTGATGGCGGCCAGCAGCAGCAGGGTGTTGGTCAGGTGCAGCGCCAGAAACGCGGGGCGCATGGGCGACTGGCTCTGCGCCGTGTATCCCAGCTTGACCAGCAGCGCGCCCAGGATCGCCTCGACCAGCGTGAGCACCACGGCGAGTACCGCAACCGTGCGCGCCAGATGGCCGCGCACGGTGCCCAAGAAGGTCCAGGCCAGCAGCCCAAGCACGGCGAAAAGCGACAGTCCGCTGGTGATGCGGTGAGTGAACTCGATGAGCGTGTTGACGCTGGCCGAGTGTTGCAGCACCGTGCCGTTGCACAGCGGCCAGTGGTTGCCGCAGCCGGCTCCCGACCCGGTGGCGCGCACCAGCGTACCCCACAGAATGACGGCGATGAAGTAGGTCAGCACGCCCCAGGCAAAGCGGCGCAGCGCGGGCGAAGGCATGCGTCGGGAATCGATGGAAACGGCGGCGGAATGCATAGAGGATGGCTCCGTATAGACCCCACCAGTGTAAAACAAGCAGCGGACCGGCGCGGACTCGCTATTGGGCGATGTTCGCCGGCACAGGCATGAAATCGATGTAGTGGGAAGGCTATGGCAGCCGATGAAAGAGAAGTTGCGGCCGATGAAAGGTGGACGGCATGGTGTTCATCAGGACGGTAGACGCGCGAGGCCGGATAACGATCCCCATCGAGTTGCGCCGAAAACTCGGCTGGATGGAGTCCATGAAGGTCGCCTTCAGCGAGGTGGATGGAAGGCTGTTGATCAGACCGGTTTCCCCCAGGGGCCGCCAACAGCCTTCCGGAATTACTATTGCCCCAGCAGCCTTACCACATGGTTCACGATCATCAGGTCCTCGGCGGGCGGGATGACGCGCACTGTGACCGGCGAGCTTTCGGCGGAGATGGTGGCTTCGCCGCGGACGTTGTTGCGGGCCGGGTCGAGCACGATGCCCAGGGCGTCCAGGTTGGCGCAGATCTCGCGGCGGGCGTTGATGTCGTTCTCGCCGATGCCGCCGGTGAAGACCAGCATGTCCAGTCCGTTCAACTCAGCCACATAGCTGCCGATCCAGCGGGCGATGGTCCAGGTGAATTTATCCACGGCCAGCCGCGCCTTGGCGTTGCCGGCGTTGATGGCATCGCGCAGATCGCGCATGTCGTTCGAGGTCTCGCTCACGCCCAGCAGGCCGGACTTCTTGCTGACCACGGTTTCCAGCTTGTCGGCGGCTTCGAGGGCGTCCGGGGTGGTCTCGGCGATCTTCTTCAGGATGAAGATCAGTACGCCGGGATCGATGTCACCGGTGCGCGATCCGCTGATGATGCCGCCGGAGGGCGTCAGGCCCATGGAAGTGTCGAGGCACTGTCCGTTCTTGATGGCGGAGATGGATGCGCCGTTGCCCAGGTGAGCCACGATCAGCTTCTCCGGGACGTTAGGTTCCAACTGGTGAATGATCGACTCGTAGGAGATGCCGTGATAGCCGTAGCGGCGCACGCCCATGGCCACATACTCGGCGGGGATGGGCATGTGCTTGGCCACTTCGGGCAGGGTGCGATGGAAGTAGGTGTCGAGCACGGCGAAGTTGGGAATGCCAGGGAAGAGCTTCAGAGCCTCGCGCATGATGTAGACGGCGATGGGCGTGTGCAGCGGCGCCAGGGCCGCATAGCTCTCGATCTCGTCGATCAGCTCGGGCGTGATGAGCTGGTTCTCGTTGATGGTCGGGCCGCCGCAAACCGTGCGATGGCCGATGGCCGCCGGGGCAGGGAAGTCGCCGGAGTGCAGCGCGTCGGCAACCATCTTGAAGGCGACCGCGCGAGTGGGCACGGCCGGCGTGTCGTCGACCAGTTTCTTGCCGTCCGCGTCCTTGATCCAGAACTTGCCCAGATCGGTGCCAATGCCGTCGACCGCACCCTCGAAGAGCTTGCTGCGCTGGCCGTCGCCGGCTTCATAGACTGAAAACTTGATGGAAGAAGAACCGCTGTTCAAAACCAATACGGGCAAGGAAGACATGAATAGAAAACCTCTCAGATTGTGGCTGATGGAGTCAGCAAGTGAATAAGTGAACGGAGGGATTCCGCCGGGCGGAATCCCTCCTGTGAAAAGGTCAGCTCTGCGGCCAGCGCCAGTCCCGGATTTCGGGCAGGTCGTCGCCGTTTTCCGCCACATACAGTTTGTGGCGCTGGATGGACTCGGAGTACCACTGTTCGGCCGCATCGGCCTGCGCCGCCAGGCGCGGAACACGCTTGATTGCATCCAGAGCCAACTGGAAGCGATCGATGTTGTTGAGCACGCACATGTCGAAGGGCGTGGTGGTGGTGCCCTCCTCCTTGTAGCCGCGCACGTGCATGTTGTCGTGGTTGTGCCGCCGGTAGGTGAGCCGGTGAATCAGCCACGGGTAGCCATGGAAGGCGAAGACCACTGGCGTTTTCGCCGGGAAGATCCGGTCGTAATCCTCGTCGGCCAGCCCGTGGGGATGCTCGGAGGCGGGCTCCAGCGCCATCAGGTCCACCACGTTGACCACGCGGACCTTCAGGTCGGGAGCCAGCGAGCGGAGCAGTACCACGGCCGCCAGCGTCTCCATGGTGGGAACGTCGCCACAGCAGGCCATCACCACGTCGGGCGAGCCCTCGTCGTTCGAGGCCCATTTCCATACGCCCAGCCCGGTGGTGCAGTGCGCCACCGCCTCGTCGATCGAGAGCCACTGCGGCGCGGGCTGCTTGCCGGCAACGATCAAGTTGATGTAGTTCTTGCTGCGCAAACAGTGGTCGGCCACCGAGAGCAACGTGTTGGCGTCGGGCGGCAGATAGATGCGCACCACGTCGGCCTTCTTGTTCAGCAGGTGGTCGATGAAGCCGGGGTCCTGGTGGCTGAAACCATTGTGGTCCTGCCGCCAAACCAGCGAGCTGAGCAAGTAATTCAGCGAAGCGATGGGCTTGCGCCAGGGAATCGTCCGCGTCACCTTCAGCCACTTGGCGTGCTGGTTGACCATCGAGTCGATGATGTGGATGAACGCCTCGTAGCAGGAGAAGAAGCCGTGGCGTCCGGTGAGCAGGTAGCCCTCCAGCCAGCCCTGGCACATGTGCTCGCTGAGGATCTCCATCACCCGGCCGGTTTGCGACAGGTTCTCGTCCACCGGCAGCGTCTCCGCCATCCATGCCTTGCCGGCATCGGGAATGACGTCGCCCAGGCGGTTGGAGGCAGTTTCGTCCGGCCCAAAGACGCGGAAGTTCTTCTGCTCTTTGTTGGCATTCATCACGGCGTTGAGGAGGCGGCCGAGAATGCGGGTGGATTCGGCGTCGGCCTGGCCGCGGCCTTCGATCTTGACCGCGAACTCGCGGAAGTTGGGCACCTTGAGCGGCTGCAAGAGCAGGCCGCCGTTGGCGTGGGCGTTCATGCCCATGCGCCGCCGGCCCTTGGGCGCGATGTCGGCGAATTCGGCGCGGAATGCGCCCTTCTCGTCGAAGAGCTCTTCCGGCTTGTAGCTGCGCATCCACTCTTCCAGCAGGCGCAAGTGGTCGGGCTTCTCTCTCAGCTCGGAGAAGGGAACCTGGTGGGCGCGCCAGGTATTCTCCACCGGCTTGCCGTCGACAAACTTCGGTCCAGTCCAGCCCTTGGGCGTGCGCATGATCAGCATGGGCCACGCCGGGCGCTCGGTTCTACCGTCTTCGCGGGCAGCCTTCTGGATGGCGGCGATGCGGTCCAGCATGGCGTCAAAGACCGCGGCGGCCTGCTGATGCATGGTCTCCGGATCGTCGCCCTCCAGCGTGAAGGGCTCGTAGCCGTAGCCGCGCATCAGGCTTTCCAACTCGGCATGGGGAATGCGCGCCAGCACCGTGGGGTTGGCGATCTTGTAGCCGTTCAGATGCAGGATGGGCAGCACCGCGCCGTCGGTGGCGGGGTTGAGGAATTTGTTGCCGTGCCAACTGGTGGCCAGGGGACCGGTCTCGGCCTCGCCATCGCCCACCACGCAGGCCACGATCAGGTTGGGATTGTCGAAGGCCGCTCCGTATGCATGCACCAGCGAGTAGCCCAGTTCGCCGCCTTCGTGGATCGATCCCGGCGTTTCCGGCGCCACGTGGCTGGGGATGCCGTAGGGCCAACTGAACTGCCGGAAGAGACGCTTGATGCCGTCCCGGTTTTGCTCGATGTGCGGGTAGACTTCGGTGTACGAGCCTTCCAGATAGGTATTGGCCACCAGGCCCGGCCCGCCATGCCCTGGGCCGATAATGTACATCATGTTCAGGTCGCGCTCGCGGATCAGGCGGTTCCAGTGCACGTAGAGAAAGTTGAGCCCAGGCGTGGTGCCCCAGTGGCCCAGCAGCCGCGGCTTCACGTCCTCCAGGGTCAGTGGACGCTCCATAAGCGGGTTGTCTTTCAGATAGATCTGGCCGACGGAGAGATAGTTGGCGGCGCGCCAATAGGCGTTCATCTTGGCCAACTGTTCAGGGTTCAGGGGGCCTTTGCTCGTTACTGCATCGCTCATGATGTACCTCGCTAACTGAGGTTACGTGATTCAAAAAGCCTACCAGCCGCGAATGAGAGCTCGGGGTGATTGAAATCACAGTCAGATGATACGGGGGCTCGCATCGTGGTACACATCCGCTTCTTCCATTCTCCGCCATCGGCTCTGACTGGCGATAGAATTCGACGGAATTTGACCCTCTTGACACGCAGCGCAATTCCGGGTTTCAATCGGTTGCTGCTCCTGAATGCCGGCGCGATTCGGCGAGTGGCCGATAGAAAAGGGCAAGGAAGGCTGGTCGAACGATGAATACCCTGCTTTGGATTGCACAGATTCTGCTGGCGGCGATCTTTCTATTCACCGCAGCCATCAAGCTCTTTGCCTACGAGAAGCTGGCCGACACGGTGGAGGCCCGCATGAGGGGCGGCGCGGCGGGCGTCTCGCGCGGCCTGGCCGCCTTTATTGGAGTAGCGGAGTTTGCGGGCGCGCTGGGTGTGATTTCTCCGCCCGCGCTGCTGCCCGGCCACCTGCTGGTGCGGCTGGCGGCGGCGGGACTGGCGCTGATCATGGTGCTGGCCGGGATCTATCACCTGCGTCGCGAGGAGCCGGCCGCACCGACGGTTGCGCTGTTTCTCCTGGCGCTGTTCATCATTGTGGGCCGCTGGCCGCGGTAAGCTTGGGCGGCCTACAGGATCGGCTAGGCATTTTCACGGTTCTTGCAGGGGCGATTTTTGAGCTTTCCTCCCATTTCACATTTTTTCCTCGAAAAGACGTGAAATGGATGAGGCACGGAGCTTCCCTACACCGCCAGCAAGAATCCTCTAGAAATATCTCTTCAGTTTGAGGACCTGCGACTCGAAGCCGTACCACAGCCCTGCCGCCACCGCGGTAGTGGTGACCAGCCGCACGGCTACCACGGCCAGGTTGCCGGCCATGCCGTGGCCGTTCATCCAGATATTGAACCAGCCAAAGCAGATGAAGACCATGATGTGGGTCATGTAAAGGCCGTAGCTGATGCGCCCATAGAAGGCCAGCGGCCCGTGGCGCAAGGCCGCGGCCACCGGGTTGCGCGCGCCGGTCGAGGCCATGGAGGCCAGTGCCGCGCCGGCAAAGCCCAGGGCCAGCGCGGTATCCAGCAGCGAGGTTCCGCCGGCCACGGTGGCTGCTGCCGCCATGCCCAGCACAAACACGCCCAGGCCAATCCAGAGCCAGATACGCTGGCTGAGCCGGAGCGTGTAGAGGCCCAGCGCCAGCAGGCTGCCCAGGGCGATTCCATCCAGCTTGATCAGGGTGTGGTTGTGAAGCCCCCACATCCAGTGGGGGTTCAGATGGCGCACCAGCGGCGAACAAACCAGCGCCGCAACCAGCAAGGCGGCCAGCATCCAGGGCCGGCGCAGATAGCGCACCAGCGGCGCCCAGAGAAGGTAATACTGCTGCTCGATGGCTAGCGACCAGGTGGGTCCAATGGAAGAGGGCATCACCCCGGCAACGAGATTCTGCACGAAGAAGATGTACCCCGGCCAAAACGGAGTGCGTATCAGATTCGGGACCTTCGGGTCGATGAACCACCCCGACTGCCAGTAGCAGATGGCCAGCACGAAGATGTAAACCGGCCAGATGCGCAGCGCGCGCCGCCCATAGAAGTTGCGAAAATAGCGTGGCTTCTGGCGCGAGTCCAGCAGGATCGAGGTGATCAGAAAGCCGGAGAGGACAAAGAAGAGATTGACCCCCGCCCAGCCCCACTCCGCGGGGCCATGGAGCCAGGTCCCCTCCAGCAGCGGACCGCAGTGATAGAAGAGCACGCCCAGAACCGCCAGGCCGCGCAGGCCATCGAGTTCCGGCAGGATTTTGGGCAGCCAGTTTGGGCGTTGAATGGGCAAGGATCAGGTTAGCAGGTCAGGTCAGGACCCAAAAAGCCAATTCGAAATTCGGTATTGGCACAGATTGAGGCCTATCGGTGTTTGTTGCGGTTTAGGGAACCTCTGAATAAGTCGCCGTTTTGAAAGGGCACGACTTTAGTCGTGCCGTAAGTAGCACAAAATGAAGGCGGGCTTTAGCCCCTGAGGGAACATGATTCGGAAATCGGACACTTG
>Ga0181529_10004671_pt1 | contig 14710 bp, 18 predicted proteins | sample PEATcosm2014_Bin_36_FD_119763 | JGI IMG/M metagenome (GOLD analysis project Ga0181529, IMG submission 119763) | Peatland microbial communities from MTU Mesocosm Facility, Houghton, MI, USA - PEATcosm2014_Bin10_30_metaG | ecosystem: Environmental > Terrestrial > Soil > Wetlands > Peat | place...
ATCAAGTCGCTCGTAACAGTCGTCCCCTTGCGGTGAAAAGAGGCGACAGGCTCACTCCTCAACTCTGCTGCCCTTCTGTTGTTTCTCACGCACGTGCAGTTGCTTCCCCGGTTTTGCTGGTAGAACTCCCCAGCCACAATTTCACAATCAAGGACACCTCTCATCATGGAAGTTGTAGTCAAGAAATCCGATCTCCTTCGGGAGCTCTCTGCTGTCCAGTCCGCCATTGAGCGCAAGAACACCATTCCTATCCTCGCCAACGTCCTTTTTAGGGCCGAAAACGGAGCACTGAACATTGCGGCAACGGACCTGGATATCAGCATGCGTACCGCCTGCACTGCGGCGATCGTCAAGGAAGGCTCCGCTACGCTACCGGCGAAAAAACTCTTCGATTACGTCAAGCTGCTTGCTGACGGCGACCTGCACTTCACCCTCGGCGAGAACAACTGGGTGAATATCAAGGCAGGTCGCAACCGGACCAAGATGGTTGGCATGGCGCCCAGCAACTTCCCTACGCTTCCCGCGTTCCCGGCGACAGGCCTCGAGTTGCCGATCCATATTCTGAAGGCGTTCATTCAGAAAACGATCTTCTCGGTCTCCGACGCGGAGAGCCGTTACACATTGAAAGGCGCACAGCTCGAAATCAGCCCTGATGCGGTTGTAATGGTTGCCACGGACGGCCACAGGCTCAGCTACATGAAGGTCGATAAGCCTCTGGCGGCAGTGGCCGAAACTGTCAAACTGCTGATTCCGAAGCGGACGATGATCAACTTGTTGTCCTTGCTCGAGCCATACGAAGATGGCAACGTGACGTTTGCCCACGACGACAGCAGCCTGTTCTTCAAGGTCGCAAACAAAACGCTGACCGGACGAAAGCTCACCGGCCAATTTCCCAATTACGCGGCTGTTCTGCCGAAGGAACACAACCTCTCGGTTGTTCTCGACAGCACTGCCCTCCGGAGTTCTCTGCAGCGTGTTTCCCAGTTCACCGATGAGCGCTTGATGAGCGTAAAGATGCACTTCGAAAAGAACGCGCTGACCCTCTCGGCACAGAACACAGAGAATGGAGAAACCGAGGAATCGCTGGATGTGGACTATTCAGCCGAGCCACTTACGACGTCGTTCAACGCCAACTACGTGCGGGACATCCTCCGCTCGTTCCCGGAGAGTGATCGCGTACGGCTCACCCTGAAGGACAAGAACTCGGCCGCCGAGTTCCAGCCGGTCTTCGGTATGGAAGCAACTACCAACCGCCAGCTGATCATGCCGTGCCGTGGGTGATTCCGCCTAACTAACTGCTTACGCGTTATCTAGTGGCTGTGCGTTCGTCGTCAGCCACTACTTCTTCTTCCAGGAGAACCGATGTCAACACCACCGAAGTGGCGAAACTTTCCTGACGTAGACACCTCCTCTGGTTCCCCCTGCAAGCAGCTGGAGCCGGGACACGAATGGCGCATCACACCAGAGCGCAACCGCAACTTCGAAGAGAATCAGTGCAGGTGTGATGATTCACAAGGTTCCATTCCATGACCCAACTTCATTGGCATTTTTGCCCCGGATTCGGCAGTCGGGCAGTGGTCAAATGGCTACAGGCATTTAACCACTGGAACAGCGGTGACCTAGCTAAATTCTCTATCGCTCATCGACTCCAGCTCACCACCAGAACGACTCCGAATCCTCAGATGGCTCAGCAGCGCAGGAGGCTCTCTTGCGGAATTTCTTGCAGAAACGCCTTCCTTGCGCGGTTAAAATCGTACCCGACGAGTTGAGGTCTTATCTCCGAAGCCAATGCTGCCAAACGACCTAGGTCATAATTATTTTCGAACTCGACTACGTCGAATATTTCCTGCTTCTCGTCAAGAATCACAAGGTGAAGGTGTGTCTGTCTCGATGCCTGCTCAAGTAGCTCCGTCCCTGCATCCCCTTGGTCTGGGCTTATCAGCAGCTCATACCCTGCAAATGGTCGTTTATTGATCAGAGGGGGAAACCACCAGAGCATAAACAGAACCGGCCCGGCGCTGGTGTTCACTGCACCTGCGTTCAAACGCAATTGAAATGGCCCTTGCTGCCGTAGCTGATTTAGAAATCCTCTATTCTCGGAGAGAAACACGGCGACTTCAGGCCCAATCTCAGGGTCAAGCATTGCCGTGTTTAAGTGAACTCCTGCCTGATTTGGGACAGCCCACACTCCTTTGGTGAAGTGCCTCTTGCCGCCTAAAATGAATTTATTTCGCTTGCTCCCTTCTGACGTTTCACTTCCTATCGGCGTATTAGTCCCACTGCCCTCTGGCTTTACAGCCTTGGCAATCTGCTGCTCTTCAGATTGAATGCGGGCCAAACGAGAACTGGCCACAAAAGCGCCTGCAATGACGAAGGGAGCAATCCACAGGATGTCGATCTCAAGGGCGGATATTACGACGGTGCCGACTAGCCAAGAAATCATTATGATCCAGTGTTCCCTAAAGCTCTGCTTCTCTATGACACTCTCTTCAATCGAGTCCTTCTTCTCGGGTTTTCTGTAAAACAGCAAGAACGCGGCCAACGTTAACGTGCAAGCAAAACCATTTAGGGCCGATACGATTGTGAAAAACGTTTTCACTTATTTCCTGCCTTTCCGGTGCTGCAATTGTCGTAAGCATTGCATCGGGCAAATTCGCGGCGAATAGCTTGATGAGCGTGACTGCGTCCATGGCAGTACTCTTTGCTTCATCTTGTTCCTCAATATGAGCATCGGTCGAGAACAGGCAGAAGCCATCGAAGATAACGTCCATAGAAACGCATCACGGCACCTCATGGCTCAACAAGACTGTTAAAAAGGCAAGCACCATTCTGCCACCTGACGGTGGGTTGGGAAACATGATTTTTCGACTCTCACGACCTTCGGCCCTCCGCCGTCTCCCGCCTTGAACTCACCAGCCATGTGCCATGTAAGGTACTGGTATCGCAACCGACTGGAGGGGAAAATGATGGGTCTGTTCTTTTAGCGGAGAAGGGGCTGTCTCTGTTGCTCCACGGGATTATCAAAATGAAGAAAGCATCGGCCAACACTTCACTTGTTATCGCAATCGTAGCCTTAGTTCTTCTCGCCTACCCTAATAAGGTGGAGGCGCAAACTGCTATCAGAGAGTCTGTCGCCGAATCCACTAAAGACACCGACACACAAGCTGCCGTCAAATTCGGCGGCAGGTGGGGATACATCGACAAGACCGGAAAATATGTGATTGAACCGCAGTTTGAAGACGCTCACTTATTTCTGGACGGGTTAGCTGAGGTCAAACTGGGCGGCAAGTGGGGATACATCGACAAGACGGGGAAGTTCGTGATCAACCCCCAGTTTGACAAGGCTTTCCCATTTGTAGACGGCTTGGCTTTGGTCAAGGTGGGCGAGAAGGACGGCTATATCGACAAGGCTGGGGTGTTGGTGATTAACCCTCATTTTGATGACGCCTATTCATTTACGGACGAGTTAGCTTTGGTCAAGTTCGGCGGCAAGTATGGCTACATCGACAAGATTGGAAAGTACGTGATCAATCCGCAGTTTGACGATGCTTTTCCAGTCGCAGATGGGTTGGCTTTAGTCAAGGTCGGAAGCAAGTGGGGCTACATCGACAAGACCGGAAAGTACGTTGTCAACCCCAAGTATAGCGATGCTTTTCCGTTCAAAGACGGGTTGGCATTGGTCAGGCTCGGAAACAAGTGGGGATACATCGATAAGACAGGGAAATACGTGATCAGCCCCCGGTTTGTTGACGCCTCTGACTTTGCAGGCGGGTTGGCTCACGTCAAGAGCGGCAACAAGTATGGCTACATCGACGAGACTGGAAAATATGTGATTAAACTCCAGTTCGAAAAAGCTGACGGTTTTTGGGGCGATTTAGCTGTTGTTCAGCTCGGCGGCAAGTATGGCTACATCGACAAGACTGGGAGGTTCGTTATCAATCCTCAATTCGAATATGCCTTTCCATTTCTAGCTGCCATCACCCCCGTGAAGAGCGGAGGTAAATGGGGATACATCGACAAGGTCGGGAAGTTTGTTGTCACTCCCCAATTCGACAAGGCATCAACCCCCTACAACAGTCTTGCCATCGCAGTCGTCGGCGGTAAATACGGCTATATAGACCTGACCGGAAAGTACGTCATCAACCCTCAGTTTGAGGATGCTTTGCCACATTTCGATGGTGTTTTCTTCGAGGGTACCGCCCTTAAGTTCGGATATCGCAATTTCCAGAGTCGCCTTGGGGGAAATGAGGAATGGGAACTCGTTCGATGACGGTCAGTGATTCACGGCTTGATGAGCCCTTTTCAAGGAAGCTTTCTCCCTGCTGGCCTGTGGCTTGGCGGTCATATGAGCCCGTTGGTTCCCTGAGGAAAGTGTGAGTTTGGACAAGAGACGAATATCGGAAGTGGCTCTCACGGTACTGGTGGCGGTGTTGCTCCTTGTAGCCGCGAGAGGTAGGTATCCCTACGGCTTCTACGTGGTACTCAGGCTTGCAGCTACGGTGGGTACTGTCTACTGGGCATCGAGGTTGTATCGCGAAGGGTTGCATGGCTGGACTTGGGCATTTGCTGCTGTTGCGCTCCTGATGAATCCCTTCGTGCCGATTCGGATGCAGCGCACACAGTGGCAGCCAATCGACCTATGGCTCGGCATCATCCTGCTGGGCTGGTCTGGATATTGGTTCAATCAGTCCAAGTAGGCCGTAGAAGATGGTTGCCTACTGGTGCGCGACCAGTTGGAAGTCTTCTGCAGATGCTTGATCAAACTGGTAGGGAATCACGATCTTTCCGGTTTTGTCGATGAACCCCCACTTCCCCTCCACTCTGTCTTCTTTGACTCTAGCCATGCCGTTCTCAAAATCTTTAGCCACCGCAAATCTAGCTGCAATGACCACTTGTCCGCTGGTATCTATAAAGCCATACTTCTTGTCGCCTGTTGGCCGGACAACCGCCAACCCGTTCCTGAACGGTCCAGCAAAATAGAACTGCGGGTCTATTCTCATGTTGCCGTGAGTGTCAATGTAACCATAAAGACGGGTCCCTTTTTTGTCAGCAAAACGGCGGAGCTGCAACATCTCGCCATGGTGCCAAGGCGCGAACGAACCGACGACGACACCGAGACCTTCACTGAAGTTACCTGCGGCATCAAATTCCGATAGATCGTTGATTTCGTCGTCTTCGTCGTTCTTCAGAATTCGGCGGCCAAACGTGTCGATGTAGTAGGCGAGATCATCACTAAACCCGTCAGAGACATAGGCTATGCCATCTACGAATTCGCTGATCCCTTCACCCTTCTTGCACTGGAAAATGACATCTCCGACCTTATTAATGACGCGGTCAGTATTTACTATCGCTACCCCAAAGTGAAAATCGTAAGCATACTCAAATTGCGGTTTGATTGCGAATGAGCCGCTGCAATCAATATAGCCATATTTTCCGCCAATCATCGCTGGGGCCAGACCTTCCGAGAACTTCTGTAAGCACTCAAAACGGTGTTCAATAACAACCTTTCCATCTCTATCAACGAAGCCACACATGCCGTTTAATATTGCTATGGCTACGCCATCTGTGAAATCTCCCACACCCTCAAAACATGGGTCGAAAGCAAATGTTCCATCTCTGTGAATGAATCCCCATTTTCCATTGAGCGCCACCCCAGCGAGTTCTTCGCTAAACACTCTTGCACGCTCGAATCTAGGACTGATAACAACGCCCCCGTCGCGGTCAAGATATCCCCAGTGGCCAACGTCAGAAGTATATAGAATGTGCGAAATGTGCTTTGGGTCATTGGCCCTTTCTACCGGGTAAACGGAGAACGCTGCTAGTCCACCCGAAAACCGCTCAATTCCATGGTAGACAGGCTCCACAACAAACTTCCCGGTCGTATCGATCAGTCCCCAGCGTCGCTTTGAGCCCGCAAGTATTCCTCCTGTACGGACTCTGGCAAGTGCACAATATAACTGCTCGGCCTGATGTGCCACGAGGCTTGCCGCGTCTTTGCGCCCCCGTGCGATGAGACTCGAATGCGCTTCAGAGCGGATGAGCAAGGAGCTGCCGGCTTGCGGCAAGTGCAGAAGTTCAGGCTTATCGGCCACGTTTTCTCGCTTCCATCACCAGAGTCTCGTGCTGCTTCTTTACATCAGCTATTCGTTTCCTAACATTTGTTGCAAGTTCCGCGAGAAGGTCGCGCCCTTTTTGTTGAGCAGCCTCCGCATCATGTTTCAATTGCGCAATCTCACTCGCACGCAGGTTGGCAAGCTCCTGCTCGATGGCTGCGATGTTCTTCTTAGCCTGATGAATCTGACGGATGATGCGAACAAGCTCTGCCCCGGTGCCTTCGCCTTGAACAGATTCAGGGGAGTTTCCGAACTCATCGAGGATGCGCTGTAGAGCCTCGGCATCACCTCGGCTATAGGCTTCGTTCGCTTGCGCCATAAGGCGAGTGCGGAGTTGCTGGTCTGCATCATCCTTGGCGAAGTCGGGATGGATGCGCTTGGCAACTTCTCGGAAGAGGCTTTTCAGGTCTGCCGATGGCTGGAGGTCCGGTGCCTTGGACGCCTCCCCATGTGTAGCCTCGTGGGTATCGTGCGCCCGATTCCGGGCTTGGTCAGCTTGTTGCTGTGCTGCCTCCGAAGGCTTGAGGGATGCTTCAAGCTCCGCAACTTTAGCGTCCCAGTCATCCAGTTCGGCATATAGGACGCCGACCTGACGCAGGTAACGTCCTTCAAAGCTCTTCAATCGGGTGCGGAGGTCGGCTAGTTCCAACTCTCGCTCTGCCAAGGTGCCCCGAATGCTGGCCAGTTCCTCTCGCTTGCGGTGAAGTTCCTCTTCCTCTGGCGTCAGTTGCCGAACGATCTCGCTTGACATAGTTCCGCGTCCCCATCGTCTCAATGATCGGCGAAGTCCTCCGAACCAGAATACCCCCAAGCAGATGCCCCGGCCCAACTTGCCGCAACGACAACACTCCCGAATCGCACCATAACCCTACCCCAGACCCGTCGCGGTTTCTGGTCACCCGTCCGGGGGGTATCTGACCTGCCAGCCGGGTGCGAACGGTGCCATTGCCGTTGCCACGCTTCGCCTTGATGTTCCGCTGTCTGGTGGGGCTTACGCCCTCAGGCTGCGGGACGGCCTCGCCGATGCCCCGGCTCGAAGAAGGGTTCCAGAACCCCGTCGGCGCCGGGGAGGAATTTCCACAGACTTGTGGAAATTCTTTACGAAACCTGTAACTCTCTTATGTATTTCAACACCTGAACACCTGAGTACTTGCTTCCTTATATGCAGCTCACCTTTGTACCGGAACCGGACATTCTGCGTACCGGGGTTGGACATTCTGTGTACCGGGGTTGGAAATTGAGTGTACCGGGGATGGGAGCTGTTTGTACCCGGTTTGGGGAGGATAGCTGTTAATCGCTGTGAATTGTGGGGATTTCCCAACACGAGCAGCATTCTGGAATTATCTGAGTGTACCCGAACCGGACATTCCGACCCCAAATCAGCGCAAGCCCCATTCAGTCGGAAGAAATCCGAGTGTACACAAACCGGACAACTCCACGTCAACATCTTCTAAATGAAGTACTTACGCAGCTTAATTGCCATCTGAGTGTACCCGAACCGGACATTCCAGCGTGCCCGCGAGTGTGCGCAAACCAGGCAACGCGCGTAATTACTTGTAAAAGTAGTTAGTTAGGCAGGCTGTTGGGCGCCGAGTGTACCCGAACTGGACATTCGCACCAAGGCGGTTGGCTACCTTGAGTGTACGCAAACCGGGCAACTGCATGTTAATTCGTTAGGAATCAATTGCTTAAGGCACCCATTACCGACTGAGTGTACCCGAACCGGACAACGCAAAGCCTCTCAGGTTTTGCTCCGAGTGTACTCAAACCGGACAGTCGCATCTGTCGACCTTTGCTTGCATAAGCGACCAAAGCTCATTCGCCGCCGTCGAATGATTTCTGAATCAACTTTCGAACTTCCTCGCGGTCCTCTGGAGTCACATCGGCCACGATCTGCTTTGGTGCGGACATAGCGAAGTGGATGCCCTTTCGGGGAGGGCCCACAACGATTCCCGCACCAGAACCCTTTACGTGTTGAAAACTGGAAGGAGCTTTTTTGTTTGAAACTCGCTCCTGCCTCACCTCGGCTCGTAGTTCTTCCCACCCTGTGGTCTTCGCGAGATGGATCACCTGCTTCACAGTTCGGAGAATACGCCGGGGATTACTATCACTCGAACCAATCTGTTGCATGATCTCGTTGAGAGGAATGAAAGTGTCGGACTTCGCGGCGAATACGCGCCAGCAGAGCCATACAAACAGGTCTAGAAACTTTGGGCGGCGGATCAGCGCGATGATTACTTCTTCCGGCACGGGAACATGGTGGTGAACGTAGTCGGAGAACAGACGATCGCCGATCTCAAATCCGCATGGCTTCCCGATTTCAGATGTGGTGAGCGCCGTGACCGTGCGGGTTGCTTCATTGTCCTGCCCCTTCTTTTTCTCCTGAGCCCACCGCGGCATCCTCGATGACTTGATGATAGGGGTCAGCAACGTTTCATCTCCGTGGGCCGTCTCGCGAACGATGGATATCGCGCAGTGCCGGAGGCGGACGAGGCGATCCTTGAGTGATTCGCGGCTACTCCCGCCCTTCTTCCCCATCAGCGTGGTGTATTCAGTTGCCGTTTTCCACGCAACAAAGCGAGCCTGATCCAAGAATGCCGCACGCTCAAGCCGCCGCCGATTCAGTTCAGTGTCTTCAAGGTGCGGAATGAGCGCATAGCGAGGATCAGCGTCAAGCTCGCGTTCAATCTGTCTGTACGTTTTCAATGCCTTGTTCATCACGAAGTACAGAGGGCCGCGATCCTGGCCGAACGGGAGAGGCACGTCCTTTTCAGTGGCAACAAACGTTACACGAAGAATGGACCCGTCTGCGAGGCGGGCGCGACGTACCCAATGTTTCTCCGAAATCTGATCATAGGGTAACCCGCACAGCATTAAGCTTTGCGCTACCTGCCACTTCTCATCGAGCTGGCCGGCATCGCGCTTCAATCGGAGATCGGCGACATCATCAAAGAAACTCATCTGCGCGCGCTCTGCTTCGGCGCGCCAGTTGCGAGACTTCTTAGGGGAGTGTTGTGGTGTTTCAGAAAAAAGATCTGATGGCGAGTTTGTCTTGGCCCGTAGAGTGATGCGCTTGGTCATCGCGGATTCCCGATTCCGGTCCCCTTTTAGTTGCACATGCGACTCATCCCGGCCAGTTTCTCTCTATGTTCCAATCCGCGCCGTTCATAAGTTTTCCTAGTTAGCCTATACTCACTAGGACATTCAGGACAGGATCAAACCTCTGAGACCTTAATTTTTGGGTACCTTTGGTAATACTCCCACTTCGGAGACTCCACCATGCCTACTTCGGCTACTTGCACCTATTGCGGTCAGGGCAAAACGGACTGCCCTGAATGTCACCGCTCGATCCACGTCAGCGAATTAACTGATGGCGGGTGCACGTTCTGTGCACCGATTCTCTGCCCTATTTGCTACACCAGAGCCCTGAAAGTTTCAGGGTGCCTTTGCGGGGCATCCCACGGCAGAGAAGATATGACCCACCTTCCCGCTGTGCAGGATATCCAGGTTGAGATTGACTTACCCCAAATTGAGCCGCTGGCTGCTGGCGTTTGCGCCGGCGGCGATGCGCTACCCGGTCTCACTCCTCTAGCGGCCCGATAGACCAAGGCTTGAGGCCCCCCAAATCGTTCAAGCTTTCGAGAGCGCAATCTCGTGGTTCTTCGGCACGCAAGCAGTCGTAATCATCGTTCACAATGCCTAACCCCAGCGCTCAATCTCTGCTACTCGACACAAAGCCTCTTTCAGCCGCCGATCTCCTCGCCGCACTTGAAAGCGAGCTTCGCCGGCCCTCAAATTGGCCGCTCATGATAGCGGGAGCGTTGGAGATGATTGCGTTTTGACCCACGGGACGCGGCGGAGTTTGTCATTGACGGTTATCGCAAGGTGACCTTTAGCCGTAAGGCTGACCGCTACATCGTGGAAGGCGCGGCCGAATAAGCCGCGTCGACCACCACCACCACCAAAATCAGCACCAACCTCGCAATACCAACAATAAACACAGGAGCCTGCCAATGAACGGCACCATCCAGATCGACTTGAGCCCTGGTAGAGCCATTGGGACCATCGTTTGGGAACTCTTCGATCTTCTAAAGACCGAAGGCATCGCCAGCGACGAACTTTTCAGCGATCAGACGGCCTGGGACCCCAACAAATCCAAGGTAATGCCGGCGCGGTGGTATTGGATCGCATGCTACCCGGTTCGCGGAAATAGCGAGGGGTACTATGTGCACATTGATGTGATACATGGCAACGACCAGCGCACCCTGATCGCCCTGACGAAGGTTTGGGACTGGGACAAGGCGTGCCAGCTCGCGAACGGCGCCGCGCGGATTCTCTGCGAGGTCTAATGCTGTTGAACGATTTATTGCGCCGTGGCTCCCGGGCCGCGGCCTTTTCTTTTGAGGACACCTCCACAGATGCCAGGTCAAAGCAACACCGAGAACCAGAAGCCACGCTGGGTGATCAACCGAGCCGAGAAGTTTGTAGGAATCGCGCGCAAGGGGTACATGCCGCATGCCACGGTCTTTGACCCCGGCGCCACCGGCGACCCGTCCCGTGACCGCTGGACCCCTGAAGCGGAGAAGTTCGCGCGGGTGATACGCGCCGCCGAAGAGATGTACGATGCCCTGAATGCCATCGAGGCCAAACTTGAGCAGATCCAGCGCGGCACGCCGAACGAAGCCGCCCTACTCCAAGAAGCACTCTCGGAGTGTGCCATGGCAACCGCGGCGGCAGAGCGTGACCACGAGCTCATCACCCTGCACACTTATGCCGAACTTGAGCAGCTGTACCGCGACAAGAAAGCAACGATGCCGGTGGACGAGATCAATCACCGTGAATTTGTGCTGGCCGGCTGGCGCTACTTCTGTCTTTGGAGTTCGGAGGCTGACGCTATGGGCTGGCACGTCTACAAAGTCGAGATCGAAGAAGTCGGCACCAAAGCCTAAATTCTCGCTGCGCGGCGGCAATCAAACCGCCGCGCAGTCCCATTGGCGAATCAATGCCAAAAACTACCCGGAGCAAGCGCCCGAGTTCGCGCGCTCAAGCCTTTCCGGATGACTGCACAAAGACGTATAGAGGCTTGATGTCAGCCGATAGGCCGTATATCGCGTCGGGTCTCGATGAAGTGGCGCTGGGTCGACGGACGTCTGCCCTCCTCCCAAATCATGAAAACGAGGTCTGAGAAATGAACGCTCAGAAGTTAGCGCGTGAACTGATGCAAGAAACCGGCGATGGCGGCGCCATTGTCGAAGATGCCATCTCGATCTGCTCTTATGTCAGCCGCTCGCGCGGGACCGAGTTGACGATTGAAGAAGGCAGCCGGGTCCGCGAGGAGCTCGACGCCCTTCACGAAACAGCCGAGGTGCAATCTTGAACAACAAAACTCAATTAACCCTGGCAGGACGCCTCTCGTCCCGCGAACTGGCCACTGTGCTGGCGGCCCTCCGCAATTGGCAGAACAGTATGGCCACGCTCGGTTTGAACGACGATAGCAAAGCCGCCGACGTGGCAAAAGCCGTGGAAAAGAACCGCCCGAGTTTCGATCACTTCGAGGACGAGAAGCCGCTGACCTTACCCCAGATCGAAAGGCTCTGTCTGCGCATCGGCCTCGGCCCTAAGAAGCGCATTGTTAGCGTCAATCTCGATCAGAGCGAACCGATCGACACCAGCGATAGCGCCATCCTTAACCGGATTGACGCTGTTCTGTGCAATGAGTTTGGCGAGGACGAGCGCGAAGAAATCAGTGGAGACGACTGTTTTGAACTGCTCCGCACGATTGCCGACGACCTCATTGATAGCCGCATCCCGAGGCAGATTGCAGAGTCTGGCCGCGTAGTTGATCTTTGAGCGCGCTCGTCAGATTGAAGTGCGCTCGACCTCATCGAGCGAGATCCAGGGAGATGGTCTGCCCAGCTTTGCCTTCATACGTGGGGATTCATTGAAGTCCATGTCTCCCAATAATTGGGCGGGTTTGGTAGCTTTTAACCTTCTCTTCGATTTTTGCCAGCCGGATACTCTCGTCCGCATCTTCCCCACCTTCGGCATCAACCTCTGCGTGACTTAGGATCACGGTGGCAAGTTTCTCTTCTGGTGATGCTTCTACCAGTCGAATCAATCCTTCCAAGGTTTCGCGATCCTCTGCGGTTAGATCTGGGCGTTCTAGCATCTCTTGTAGGCCCCGAATCATTTCTAGCGCTCTGGACCGGTCTCTAAAGTTAGGGTTACTGGACATCGGCCACCGTCTGATCGGGCATGTAAACATCCTCGGGCTTGGTTTTGTGAACATCTGAGATCGTCGCCTCGGGAGAAGCCTGCAGAGCGACAGGAGAAGCATCAAGCCGAGTTTATCACCAAGAAATTGACGGTGAAGATTCTCTTCAAGCGGCGGCAAAAGAGATTTCGCCGAGCGACATAGGCAGCTAAACTGCCGGCGTCGGCAAGACAGGATTGGAAAGCAATGAGCATTGACTGCAATAACAGTATGAGCGAGCAGGAACAGCGTGAACAGCAGGAGCGCATGGAGAAGTGCCGCGCTTTGGTGAACATCACGGGTGACGTGGTCTACGACTACGACCTGGTGAGTTGCGCGGGCGCCGCCTTCAGGCTATACAGAGAGCCGCGGCATAGTGATTCCGACATAGAGGCCGCTACCGCCTTCATCAAGATGGATCGTGACGTTGTGGGCCGGATCAAAGTCATCCCATTGGCCTCGAACCATGCCAACTACGAAGCCGAGAAGCCGCTGCTGGCGTTCGTCGCAGGCGCGATGAAGCCCAACCGTTACGAGGCACCGGACTGGAGCCGCCAGTGGAAAGGCAAAGCAGAAGGGCGTGAGCGCGGCGAGGGGCTTTCCATCTTCTCGGCGAAGATGACCAGCATGCTTCCGATGTTTGACGAAGTAGTGGAGTGGTCCAGCCCGTACAGACGCGTATGGCGATGTGACGCGCTTAGGACGCTCATCAGCTACTGCGAAGACGATCTCAACGCTACGCAGTACTTCGACGACTCCCGGTATGCGAAATACGTCCAACGGGCTACCGAGTTCTATCTGACGAGCGTATAACCAGCGTCCACATTGGCAGTCGTCATTTCAGCGGCTGCCACTTCTGAAAGGCAAATTCCCATGCCAGTTGCAGCAGCAGAGAGCTTAGTCATAGGCTCGCGCGTATACTGCGGACTTTACGGTGGAAAATACGGCATCGTGTATGCCATTCACGGCCAACAGACCCCATATAGCGTTGGCACCGTCTTTGGCGTCATGGCAACGGGTGGTAGCGCCGAATTCGACATTGTTTTCGACAATGGCACAGTGTCCACAAAACTCCCCGAGGCAATTGTCCGAAGTCCTTTGCAGTGGAGCATCCGCGCCGGTGTCGCCACCGCCGCCGAGATCCAGGAGGCGCTGGACTTCGCGGCCAAGGAGCAGCAGCGCCGGAAGGACGAGGCTGCCGCGAAGCTCAAGGCGTTTAACGAAGAAGTCGAGCGCCTGCGTGCGGACCCGCAGTATTCATACCTCAAGAAACAAGGCCGGCAATTTGGGCATAAAACGGTCGCAGCCAATCTCCGGATCGAGTTCAAGCGGGCTTTTCCGGGTGTGAAATTCAGCATCACGTGCCCTCGCCACGGAACGGTCGAGGTTCGGTGGGACGGAGTGCCTGATGGCAAGGCCATCTCTGCCATCACGAGCAAGTACGAAGACGATAATCGGGAAACTCCATGGACGCGAGTCTTCGGAGGTGCCCGCTATGTGTTCTGCTACGCCCGCGAAACTTCTCCCCTGGATATGCAGAGCAATTCAACGAGCTTGCAGAACGCATAAGGGGAGTTCTGCAGATGGAAATTGGGTGTGGGGTGCTCTCCTCATCTCACGCCCAAGGACCACTCTTGCAGCTTTTAGCGACAACGCCACCACCGGCCCAGCGCCGAGCCGCACTTCTCAAACAACTGGAGCAATAAAACGATGCATACTGGAACATTTTCACCTGAAGACAACAAGCTTCGCTTAAAGCCGTCCGCGCGACTCGCCCCCGATACCTACGCGCGAGTGACCGCAGGGGGCTTTATCTGGGCGCCTAAGCAGGAGCTTTTTGTGGCCGCCATGTGGACACCGGAACGGGAGGACCTCCTACTGGAGTTATGTGGCGAGATCGAGGACGAGGATACCACCTTGATCGAGCGCGCCGAGGCCCGCGCCGAGCGGTTTGAAGATTACAGCGAAAAGCGTCTCGGGGATGCGGCCGACGCACGTAAAGCGGTTGAGTCCGTAGCTGGAAACATTCCGTTGGGTCAGCAAATCCTTGTTGGGCATCACAGTGAAGCCCGCGCCCGTCGCGATGCCGAGAAGATCGAAGCTGGCATGCGCAAAGCCGTCAACCTTTGGGAAAAGGCTGAGTTTTGGAAAGACCGAGCCGGCCGCGCCATCCGTGCTGCGAAGTACAAGGAACGGCCTGATGTCCGCTCACGCCGCATCAAGGGCCTCGAGGCCGACCTCCGCAAGCATGAGCGAGAAGTTGCGGACTCCGAAGTTTTTCTAAAGATGTGGATCAAGACGGAAGAGCAGGCTGACCCCGAGAAGGCACACGTTTGGGCCCTAA
>Ga0181529_10004673_pt1 | contig 14705 bp, 7 predicted proteins | sample PEATcosm2014_Bin_36_FD_119763 | JGI IMG/M metagenome (GOLD analysis project Ga0181529, IMG submission 119763) | Peatland microbial communities from MTU Mesocosm Facility, Houghton, MI, USA - PEATcosm2014_Bin10_30_metaG | ecosystem: Environmental > Terrestrial > Soil > Wetlands > Peat | place...
CAAAGCCCAATTGCCATGCTAGCTCGCCCCACAGTGTCCGTACCACGGTGCCATCGGATTTGGTAACGGGGTTTCCCGGCGAAATCTTGTTGCCTACCAGGACGACTCGATTCACCTTGAGCGGCTTGGAGACGCCCGCTTCTGTCAGAACCTCGTCAATGCCGAGGAGTCCCTGGGCAGGAGTATCCGAGAACAGGTGAAAGAGCGCTAGCATCGAGTGCGTCTTGCCGCCGCCAAAGTTGGTTTGCAATTGCACGACGGGATCGCCCCCCTGACCTGCCAACCGCTGTACTGCGCCAACGAGCAATTCTTTCAGGCTCACCGTGAGAAAGGTTCTGCGGAAGAATTCCTCCGGCTTCCGGTACTCGTCCGAGCCCTCGCCAAGATAAACCTGCCACAGGTCCGCCGCAAACTCCGCCTGGTTGTAGTTGCCGCTCTGTACGTCCTTGTGCGGATTGACGACCTCGCGCCATGGCTTCAGGGTCGCATCGCCTTGGCTCTCGATGGCTGTCCCAGCCGTTCTGCGCTTTTCCGAGCGCACCTGTTCATCAAAGCGGACGCGCAATAAGTCTGTCTTCAGTTTCTCAAGCTCTTCAACCTGGGGCGGCGCAACCACGGCGGACAGCAAGCGGGCTGATGAGTCGAGGGCGCGGTAAGCGTCATCGCTGGAAAAGGGCTTCTGGTGCGCCCACTTGTTGCGTATCTCGCGCAACTCGCTAATCAGCGAGCGTTCGGCACGGCCCAGCGTCTTCTTGAAAACGCCGTCCCACTGGTTCCACATCACAGCCAGCAATGCCGCCGCATCCCACTCCGGCTCGCCACTGCCAGAGAAGAGATGCGCCTGCGTCTCTGCCACCGCCGCCCGCGCCTGTTGCAACCAAAGCTGCTCATGTTGGGCCTTCATCTCCCGCTCAACGTAAGGCTGCAAGCCGGTCTTCAATAACTCCAACGCTTTGCCTACTCGGTCGTAATTGCTGATCGCCATTGTTTCTTCCTATTTGCCTCGTGCTACCTGAACATTGTTGTCTGGTGCGGTTCTGTCGGTTTCATTTCTTTTTCGCGCGCCAACCGCTGAATCTCAGGCCAGCTCTGGACTAGAGCGTTGTACGGTAATGCTTCCTGGGTACGTCTTCTTCTTTCGCAGATGCTATAGAGCAAATATGCTAACTCGCGCGCGGCATTCCCTTCGCTCCCTAGCTTTGCGAACAACATTGCACATGCAAGTTCGCCGCCCTTTTGAAGTGCTTGCGCCAAATGGTGGACAATTCCCCATCCGGTTAGCTGGGACTTAGTTTCAGGATTCCAATCAACATCCAACTCGTCTGGACGAAGCAATCTAACCCTGCCTGCTTTCGACCGTATTATTCCAGCGAGTTGAAGCCCGTGAACTGAAGTAACCTTTGCCTTGCTGAGCAATTCTGCATCTCCAAACTCTCCATCTGCAAACCCATTCTGGTCGAACCAAGTAACAGCCCAGCGAGTATGAGGGTCAAATTCATCTTGTTGCTCGGAGAGCACTTCGGAAAGGGTTTGATTGACTATTCCGAGGGCGGAACGTACCGTCATGGCATTGCCGTCACTCTCCAGAATCTGGCTATAACGCGAGTAGATGGCCATTCCAGGACCAATTGAGGCTTGTGCGAAATCCACTGGCGCAATATTTCCTTGCTGGAGTCGCCTAAGTGCAGCCGGAAGTTCTCGCTTAAGCTCAACAATGAAGGAGCGGCGATCTGTTTGCAATGCAGTCAGTTGCCGAGGTCTGCAAGCCAGCACGATATAAGAAGCTAAGGCGTTGGTTCCCATTGACACCATCCGCCATTTTTGTGAAGCGCGAACGGGCCACGTGGCAGTTATTTGAAATCCGCTTGAGATAAGTGCTTCAAGCAGAGTTTCCCATCCGGTTGTCAGGTCCACACCTGTAAGGCCCTCGCCGGATTCATCCATTTGATCTTCATCTTCTTGCTTGAAAGCGTAGTAGACTGTAAGCGGAAATCTCTCATCCATTCGTTGGCGCAATGAAGTGAACGTTGCCCTAAACCCGTCCTCAAAATGTTGCTTCGCACGGAGAACATCGCCGTCAAATCGATTGGAGGCTGCTATTAGCTCTGGTGTCTTCGGAGCGAGGACGGTCTTGAATAAGTCCGGGTAGTAGGCTCCAATTGATCTTCTCAGCCACACATAAAAGAAATCTGACAGAACCGCATAGCTAATATTGTTGTAGTAGGGAGGATCGGTACTCACAAGAATATCTTTGGTTTCGTTTTGCTCCGCAGAGGCGTCGAGTTGCTGCGCAACTCCGTGCTGATATTTTCCGGTGGAAAGCACTTCAATGCAATCAGCTACGTAGGCACTGCAAGTATCCCATGATCCTACCGAGGCACCCAATAGATTTGCTTCTGCATAGTCGAACACCATTGGAAGAGCTTGCTTTCCGAAGAGATTCATGACCTTCTCATTCGACGGACTCCACCTGCATAGAACATTATTGAAGTCAGTACAACGATCGAGAGACAGGGCAAGGAAAGTACAAACATCCTTAGCGTATTGATCTGCGCGCTCATCCGATAGGCCACAGTTAAGAGCAGCAGATTTGATTTCGTCATGGCTTTCTCTAATTAGGTCACTTAAGGTTAACAACGATAGGAGCTGCCTGTCAGTAAAGAGATGGCCCCATGTCGAGAGGCCGTAGGCAGTGCAGACCCCGCCCGTGATTTCCGCGCGGGTCGGCAGGGAACCGGATAAGAGCGTGGTTCTTGCGTCATCAAGAATGTCGCTTGCCGACGATGAAACGGCAGAGGTCTCTCCTGCATTTTCTGCCGGCAGATAAAGTCTTCCCGATTTTCCGTCGGCAACTACTGCTAATAATTGCGAACGAAGTCTCCCGGCCTTTCCTTCGGCCTGAATGTAGCTGCGCTGAATTGGGGTCTTTGTCAGTACACAAATGAAGTCTTGAGCCTTTCCTGCTTTTGTCCCAAGACGAGCGCGCGCCAGATTGTCTTTGGTTGCAGGTCCTTGACGGAATTCAACACGCCATCCATTCTCGGCAGCCTCGTCGAGCACTGGTTCTAGCCAAGTGGCTTTTCCATTCTTTGCCGAGAGGACAAATGATCCAGCGATAGGCACATGCCTTCCATTCGCTGCTGGGTTTGGGCTAGCAACTGTTCTGACCCAAATCCATGCGATTACTTTGTTCCCAGAACCAGCATCACAGTTTGAGCCTTCAATCTGCGGATAAAGGTTGCCAATTGTCTGTCTTGCATACTCCTGAATTAGACGAGCGTAAAATCTTACATCGGAGGCGAGGCCGATCGTTCCACGCCAGCCTTCACCGCCCCCGATCCGTTCCCTATCATTCTGATTGACAGGTGGTGAATCGATCCAACGCGGTGCAATCTCCAAGTTGCATTTATTCAGCAGTACAGCGACGGGATTGAGATCGCTAGCATGAGCATCAAATCCCATTCTGTTTGCTTCAAGAGGAATTGAACCACCTCCAGAGAACGGATCAACTACGGAGGGGAGGTTGTCATTGCAGTGCTTCAACATTTCTTCTCGAGCTTCAGCGTAGACATTTGCATGCGTATGAAGTTTCTTGCCCATCATTCGCCGGAGAATATCGAACAGCCTCTCGCGTTCGATGGTCTGAGCATCTTCCGTCGGCCAGGTGACGGGATGTTCGGATGGATCGTCAATCACGGAAGCAAAGAGAATTGCTCGCGCCGTCGGAAGCGGCAATCGAGCCCACCACTGGTGAATGCCTTTGGGATGCGGCCCTATGCCGGGCATCTTGTCGTATGCCGAGGCGTCATTGATCTCAGGCAATGGCAGGGCAACTTCAATCAACTTCTTGCGAGTTTTCACACTGATACTCATGCTTTCCGTCTCGTTGGGGCTGGGAAACAGTCCGGTCAAGAGTCTCAGAAGGGCTCAGTGGCATTGGCCAGAAGTTCCGCAAAATCATAGTTTACGCTGGTAACGCCGAAGTCTGGCTCGCGTTTGAAGGGTTCACGCACATAGTGAACCTTATGAGCATCCCCAGGCAGGAATTCAACGATGGCCAGAATGAAATCCTCGGGCTTATTCAGCGAGTAAAGGATCTCGTTCTTGGTCACTGTGATGGTAGCGGCGCCTGAAATGCGGCCTTTGACCTCAAGGAACCTCAGCTTCCCGGTTCCGGGTACGCTGCTTTCAATGTCGTATCCCAGTTTGTCGAACTCACGGTCCGTGGGCACGAAACCGAGGTTCCGCTCGATTTCCATGATGATTGCGCGCGCATTGGCCGCCGCGGCCTGAGTGTCAACCAGATGCCTGGATGCCGGAAGGACAGCGCCGCCCATTTGGGCCAGCAGTCCAGCAGGCACGACAACAAGGCCGCCGAGAATCACGGGTGGGAGAGCCGAAACCTGCGCCTCAAGGTTGAGCTGGTCCATGCGCAATTGCAACCGAGCCTGTAGATCGTCGGCCCGCCGGCGAGCCTCCTGCGAGTTGACGCGGGCATTCACTTTGCCCGCTTGCTCCTGAAATTTCAGGTCTTCGGCGCGATGATCCCAGTAGTTGATCTCTTTGCTGAGCCGGTCCTTGACGGCGGCGCGCGTCTTGTCGATCCATTCCGAGCGCCGCGAGCGAACCTCCTTCAGATGCTCAGGGACGACCTCCGCGATGGCGTGGGCCAGAGCCTTCTGCTCCAGATCACGGGTGATCCATGTGCATTCCGGGCAAGCCAGCAACGCATCCACGCCCGGTTCATCCGGGCACAACGGCCGGTAATCGAGGTACGGCGCGTAATGAATGTGGCGCGCCACGCCGTGCGCGTCCAACTCGACATAGAGCATTTGTTCCGAGATGGTGCGCCGGTCGCCATTCTTGAGACGACTCGCATCCTGGATGGAGTGCTCCATATAGAAGAGGATTCGTGGACTGGTCCCGGAATCCCGCTCGTCTACGAGTACGGTTCCCCGGCGAAGCAAATCGCGATGCCGGTCGAGCGTAAGATCGAGCGTCGCGTCAAGGAGCGGATGGCCTGGGCAGACAAAAGCTGCGAGGGGCTGTCCCTGCGGCGCTATCAGATCCTTCTCGAAAGCGATGCGCTCATAGCGGGGTTGAACCGCTTCGCCGGTTCCAATCAGGCGGTCGCGGTTGCGAATGGTGGCCGGAACGCGAGTGACCTCATATCGGCGTGCCTCGCGTTGACGCGCGACGCCGCCCAAGTTCTGGAAGGCTTCCAGAAAGAATGACTCGATGTAGTGCGGTTGAAGTCTCTTGGCATCGGCACGCTCCATGTCTTCACGTACACGAGCGACACGGCTGGCATCCATCGAATCATGGGCTAGGGCGCGCTCCTCAAGAAGGTCTTGAAGGTGGTGTTGGTCAACTGCATTCGAGATCACCTGCGTTAGGCGCGCCTTTACATCCGGCCTCTCGCCATATCGAATCGCCTCGACAAGAAGTTCGCGCAGGGAGCGCCCCTCAAACTGAAGTTTGCCGAGGACATCGAAGACCTGTCCCCCGAGGGCCTTGCGCGCCTGTTCCAGTTTTTCAAGCAGTGTGTGGTAAACGTCGCCCTCGCGGGTTTCACTAGCCACGAGATTCCAGAGATGGCAGACCTCGGTTTGGCCAATGCGGTGAATTCGGCCAAACCGTTGCTCGATCCGGTTGGGATTCCACGGGAGATCGTAGTTCACCATTAGGTGAGCACGCTGAAGGTTGATTCCTTCCCCGGCTGCATCGGTCGCAATCAAGACTTGTGTCTCAGGATCGAATTTGAATGATTCCTGGGCGTTGAGGCGATCCTCCCTACCCATTCCGCCGTGAATAACAACCACAGCGTTCGCGCGCCCTAATAGACGGCTAACCTTATCCTGCAAATATGTGAGCGTATCGCGGTGCTCAGTGAAGATAACGAGCTTCTGACTGGGAGAGGACTTCACACGGAGTGCTTCACTGTCACTATCAGTAGAGGCTTCCCCTGAATTGTGCTCACTTGCAGTCGGTGAAGAGAAAACCAACTGCAAGAGATCGGCTAGTTCGCGCCATTTCCGATCTTCACCACTGCGGCGCACTTCGGCGGCCCATGTTTCGAGGCGGCCCAGCGTAGCGATTTCGGCCTTGAGTTCCTCTATAGTGCGTGAAGCCGTGGCCTGGTCAAGAAATTCCTCTTCAGCAATCTCTACTTCTCCATCAGGCGCATCTTCCAAATCATCGATATCATCAGCGTCAAGCACCGGGTCTGCAAGCCCAAACGAACTCTCCATGCTGCCACGCTGCAAAATCTCAAACTCACGCAAACGACGCTGAAGACGGTCGCTTCTTCTTCTCAGAGATTGATAGATGGCCTCCGGGGATGACGCAAGCCGGCGTTGCAGAATCGTAAGCGCAAATCCAACGGTCCCGGCCTGCTTCTCATTCGCAAGTGCTTCTGCGCGATCGAACTCGTTTCTAACGTAGTCCGTGACTTCGCGATAGAGGCGGGCCTCGGCGTCCGACAGTTTGTAAGGAATTGTTTCTGCAACACGCTCTGGAAAGAGCGGCTTCCCGTCGAACTTGAGCAAGCTTTCTTTCACCATGCGTCTCATCAAGTCCGACACATCGACCTGATGCACACCGTCACGGAATCGTCCCTCAAACCGGTCTCCGTCGAGCAAAGCAAGAAATAGCTGGAAATCCTCTTCCTTTCCGTTGTGTGGCGTTGCCGTCATCAAGAGAAAGTGGCGCGTGAGCCCAGAAAGAAGTTGGCCCAGCCTATACCGTTTCGTGAATTTGGCTTCTCCGCCAAAGAATGTGGCGGACATCTTGTGGGCCTCATCGCACACGACCAAGTCCCACTGACACTCAGGCGCCTGCAACTTCGCCTGCACATCCTCATTTCGGGAGAGCTTGTCGAGCCGTGCGATGACAAGATTGTTTTCAGCAAACCAATTTCCAGTGCGCGCAGCTTCGAGCTTGTCATTGGTCATGATCTCGAACGGAAGCTGGAAACGCCTGTTGAGCTCGTCTTGCCATTGCTCTGCAAGACTGCCTGGACAGACGATGAGACACCGTTGGAGGTCGCCGCGCACGATGAGTTCTTTGATAAGCAATCCCGCCATGATCGTTTTTCCCGCGCCCGGATCGTCGGCCAGTAGAAAACGAAGTGGCTGGCGTGGCAACATCGCTTCATATACTGCGGTGATCTGATGCGGAAGAGGATCGACGAGAGACGTGTGGACAGCGAGAACCGGATCGAAAAGATGCGCCAAGCGGATTCGATGGGCTTCGGAGACAAGACGAAAAAGGGCACCTTCTCCGTCGAAGCTCCACGGTCTGCCAAACTCAACCAGTCCTATTCGCGGTTCATCGTAACGATAGAGTAATTCGTTTGCGACTTTGCCTGACGGCCCTTTGTAGGTCAATTCGAGGGCTTCCGAACCGAACCACTGCGTATTTACGACAGTGACGATCTGGTCGGGAAGAATCCCTCTAATAGCGGCATTCGGCGTTAAATCTTCAAGACGTGTCATGGAATAGGAACCAGGGACTGATTCAGCGTTGGTTATTCAAGTTGACTGGCATTCGTGCACTCGGTGCGTCTGAAAGTTCAAACGAAGAGTCGGCACGATCAAATTACATTTCAAACTGACAATGTCGGCTCTAGCGGCTTCGCGTCTATAGCGAAGTCGTAATGGCCTTTGCCTATTTTCTGCCGGGCCTTGACAAAGAATCGATCTGGGATCGCGGGGCTTGCGAGACGCAACTCGTCCATCATCTTCATGTTTGCCTTGAAGTCTCGTATGAATTCTTCCGAATCCCCCAGCGCACATACGCGCCAAGACTGGCGAAATCGATCTTGAAGGATTTTATACTGGTTTGCCTGTCTTGCGATTGCGGCGAGATCCTTGTCCAGATCGAGTGCCCTGAGAACCGCAGGAAAAATGCCGGCCAGCAATGCGGCTGAGCCGACAATCCATTCGTTATGCTTCAGTATCGCGGAAGCGGCCACTGCCGACAAAATGATCGGGGTTGTGATGAGGATTATCCGCCACCGGCGAAGAGCCTTTAGCCATTCAAATAGTGCGGTTGAAGTGTAGAGGCATGACTCCTCCTGCCGCTTGCATTCATCGACCAGCGCTTGCGTGGCTAACTCCATGACGGCCTCTTCGGAATGTCCTGGCCGAATATTTTCTGCCACTCATCTCCTGCGGCCTCGACGTAGTTTTCTCGCTCGTAATCACAGGCTTTCATTGCATGACTCCATGCGGTCACTACACGGCTCTGCCAATCATTGCCGAGAAAACTGAATTCGGGAATGCCGGGAATTGAGACGCGATTATTCGCCTGGTGATAAAGGTAGAAAAAGAAATCGCGGATAATCCAATCAAACCAGAAATAGTCGTACTGTTTCCACGGGGACTGCGCTAGAAATTCTGCCGCGACCAGTTCAAGCTGAAACGATTTGATAGGAACCGTACAAGATGCCTGCCAAGACTTGAGCATCCGGATCAATGGGCGGAGGTTACTATTGGTCGCAGCATGAACTTGCTCGATGTATTGCGACTCTGCATTTGGGTCGGTCAATTTGTAGCGTCCCTGGTTTGCGGTGTCGCAAATCCAGTAGCGGCCATCCGTCAGCAGAATCGCTGGCACCACTTCAACGCAATAGCTGCCGAAGCCAACCATGACCACCTGGCCATCTCCTCGCATCTCGGTATTTGGATATGGAACGGCAAGAATGCTCTTGACCTCCTGCAATAAGGCCGACTGCCGATTGCCCGTTCTTTCTTCAAAGCGTAGATAGTCTTCATAAGGGAGAATGAAATAAACATCCACATCACGAGGCGGGCGCGTAGCGGTCCCTTTCCCCCAGGACCCAATCAACAGGCTATGCTCATCGCCGGAAGGCTGACCATAGTAATGCTGATTCAGGCAATTTATAACGCCCCTCCGCTTCGTATTTCCGTCGAACGTCTGCGCCAGCGTCAACGAAAGATTACGGTGAAATTGTTCGAAACGCTGGCGCACAGCAATCCATTTGTGGCCAGCGGGGAAATATGCCGGAATGATTTGGATTTCCGAGCTTCCCAGCGAATACAGATTTTGCAGTGCGCCCATGGTGACCTCCTGAAATGCAGTTGACCCCGCATCAAAATCAGTTTACAATACATCTAAATTGATCGCAACTGTAAACCAGCGAGGAATCGGTCATGATTTCGGATCGCATCAAGCTCGCACGGCGTAAGGCTGGCCTTTCCCTACGGGATTTGGCTGCTGCAATGAACGACAGGGTCACCGCCCAGGCCATCGGCAAGTACGAACGAAACGAGGACATTCCGAGTTCCGGCGTTCTGATTGCTCTGGCCAAAGCCCTCAAAGTCTCGGTCGGCTACCTGATGGATACCCAGGGGATTGTCTTGACCGGCGTGGAATTCCGCACCAAAGCCAGTACCACTGCCTCCGACCGGGCCAACGTCGAAACCGAGGTACTGGAATGGATAGAGCGTTATCTACAGATCGAGCATGTGCTGGAGTTGGAGAGTTCCGTCTGGCAGTGCCCCATTGTGCCGCCACGTCCCTTGCAGGTGCCGGCCGATGCGGAGGCGCTGGCCTCCGAGGTCCGGAAAAAGTGGAACCTGGGCATTGACCCGATTCCCAATATGACTGAACTGCTAGAGGAAAAGGGCCTCAAGGTACTCATCGTTTCCCTGCCGGAGCGGGTATCAGGGTTTACCTGCATGGTTGGCCGCGGCAAGGACAATCATGGTCTGCCGGTAATTGTCGTCAACAAGGAGTTCTCCTTGGAGCGCCGGCGCCTGACTTTGGCCCACGAACTGGCTCACCGCCTGATTGACTCCGACAGCCTCGGCGACAAGGACGAAGATAAGGCCGCCACTCTGTTTGCCGGGGCCTTCTTGATGCCCAGGGAGCACCTGCTCCGAGAGGTTGGAAAACAGCGAAACGCCCTAGGCTACCAGGAATTGATTAACCTGAAGCGGCTGTACCGCGTGAGCGGCGCGGCATTGCTGATGCGGCTCCGGCAGCTTGGCGTCATCAGCGAACCTATCCTGGCCTATGCCTTTCAAACCATCGCGCGTGGATGGCGCACTCAGGAACCGGAAGAGTTGGAACCGTCGAGCGAACGTGGAACTCGTGAGCGCGCTCTTCGCTTCCAACGGCTTTGCTATCGAGCCTTGGCTGAGGATTTTGTCTCGCTCAGCAAGGCCGCTGAACTGCTGCGAATTCCCCTGCCTTTGGTGGAAGCCGGTTTGAAAGGACCGCTGGTGGCTGATGCGGATCATCGTCAGTGACAGCAGTTGTCTCATCGACCTGAGGAAGGCCTCGCTGCTCGGGGTCTTCTTGAGCCTGCCGTATGAGATTCTCATCCCGAACACCCTCTTCGAGGACGAACTGCTCAGCTTCACGGCTGGCGAAAAGCGGATGTTGCTCCAAGGCGGGTTACAGGTTGTAGACCTGCCTGGTCAACAGGTACTCCGTGCGCGAGAGGTCATCACGAGCCGTCCCCGGCTGTCGGTCCATGATGGCTTTGCTTACGCACTCGCAGAAATGCACTCTGGCAGCATTCTCCTGACGGGTGACGGCCAGCTCCGGGCGCTCGCCACAACAAACAATATTGAGGTTCACGGGATACTCTGGGTCGTGGACGAAATTCACCGCGGGAGTCTAACCACGGCAAAGGCGCTTCACGCCGCCCTTACCCTGCTTGCCGATGATCCGGCGGTACGGTTGCCCAAGCGGGAGCTGACAACAGCTCTTGAAAGGTTCGAAGCATTACGTTAGTGGCACGAGGTCGGCGAGTGAAACTTGTCATTCCAAGAGTATTTGCAATCGATGAGAGAACTGCTCGGAAGAATTCCATCCAGCAGCTTGCAGAAGGTTCCTGCCGTGTTGATGGAAATCTTGCAACATTTACCCGAGGTACCCTCGCAGGCTACTTGTTTGAACCAAGCAATGGAACAGGATCGATTCTGATCGTTCCGCCAAAATCGAAACACCTTCCCGAAAACCATTCGCTAATCATTGGCGCAGATATCAATAGCCAGGGAGCAGAGGTGGATGTTTCCAACGGCATTTGGTTGCGGAATCCGTTGGCACGCGTTCAGGCCGTCGGAACTCCATACGAGCAAGAAATTCAAGATGTCCTTGAATCTTGGCAGGGTGCGTTTTCTTACGTTCTGGAAGACCAGAAAAATAATATAGAGGGTCTTCGTGGACCCCAGATTGGAGCATTGCACGCAATTCATGCACATTGGGCGGTTTCACAATCGACGGCGACAATCGTCATGCCAACCGGAACTGGAAAGACAGAGACAATGCTGTCGATCCTTGTCACAGCTCAATGTAGAAGGCTCTTGGTTGTCGTTCCTTCGGATGCACTACGCGATCAAATCGCAGACAAATTTGTCACGTTGGGATTACTCAAGAAACTAGGCAGCAGATTGCTTTCACCGAACGCCTTATTTCCGGTCGTTTGCAAACTGGAACATATTCCTCAGGACCTAGCTGAACTGGATGCTCTTGCGGAACGCGCGCAGGTGATAGTCACAACGAGTTCGATTGTCGGGCAATGTTCCGAGGATCTTCAGAACCGTTTCGCCCACCACTGTCCCTATCTATTTATCGACGAAGCGCATCATGTTGAAGCACCTACGTGGAGCGCATTCAAGGCTAGGTTTTTGAGAAGTCGGGTCGTGCAGTTCACTGCCACACCTTTCAGAGAGGATGGACGACCGCTCGATGGAACAATTGTATTCAAGTATCCGCTGAAGAAGGCACAAGAAGATGGGTACTTCAAACCTATCGATTTCGTACAAGTAACTGCATTCGACCTGAAGAAGGCAGATCGACAGATTGCTGAGACGGCAATTCGACGCCTGCGTGCGGAACTCGACAAAGGTCACATTCTCATGGCACGTGTCGAGAATGTAAAGAGGGCGCAGGAAATCTTCGAGCTATATAAAGCTGAGACGGATTTGAAACCCGTTCAATTGCATACCGGAATCACTTCCGCAAAAGCTCGCGATCTGGCACGTCGTCAAATTGTATCCAAGGAGTCACGGATCGTCGTCTGTGTGGATATGCTTGGTGAGGGCTTCGATCTGCCCGAACTAAAGATTGCGGCTTTTCATGACATTCGCAAATCCCTTGCTGTGACCCTACAACTAGCAGGCCGATTCACAAGGTCTCGTGAAGACCTTGGCAATGCCACATTCATTGCGAACGTTGCCGACGTGAACGTCCGGGAAGAGTTGCGAAAGCTATACACACGTGATCCCGATTGGAATGTCTTGCTTCCGGCTCTGAGCGAACGAATGATAGGAGAGCAAAGTTCTCTTCAAGAATTCATACGTGACTTCGCTGAGTTTCCAATTGAAATTCCGCTCAAGGCTGTAAAACCGGCGACAAGCGCTGTTGTCTACGCAACGCAGTGTGAGGATTGGCAACCCGAGCGATTTAGGGATGGTATCCCAGCTCCCGATTCTTGCGCACGCATTCATCATTCAATCAATCCCCATCGCCGTACTCTTGTCGCAGTCACGGCCCGTCGTGTCGGAATGCTTTGGACGGATTCTGAAAGTCTATTTGGCTGGGAGTGGGAACTTTATGTCGTCTATTGGTCGGCCGAGAATAATCTTCTCTTTATCAATAGTTCGAGTAATAAGGGAGAATTCAGTGCGTTGGCGCAAGCACTGACTGGAAACCGCGCGACACTGATTTCGGGGCCTCGCGTCTTCAGAACATTCTCAGGTATCAATCGCCTCCGGTTGCAGAACGTAGGATTGACTGAACAGATCGGTCGTAATGTCCGATATACCGGGCGAATGGGTTCCGACGTTGAGTCACGGCTAACCCAAGCGCAGCTTGGAAATGCTCAAAAATCCGTGCTTGCAGGGGTTGGGTTTGAGAATGGGACTCTTAGCTCAATTGGCGCATCACGCAAAGGCAGGATTTGGTCTCAAAGACGGGAACATCTCGATAAGTTTGTGGCTTGGTGCGAAAAGATCGGAACCAAGTTGTTGGACAATTCTATCGATCCCGACCACATTTTACAGGGAACGCTTGTCCCAACATTAGTCACGCAACGACCCGACAGAATGCCGCTCAGCATTGATTGGCCGGAATCAGTGTATGCAGAAAATGAGAACAATTGGTTCTGTACTGTCGGGGATACAGAATACTCCATGAGTGAGCTCAGTATAAATCTGGTTAATCCTACTCTGGCAGGTCCACTCCACTTCGAGATTGTAGCAGAGGATGCGCGAGTGGAATTTGAGTTGGAACTGCTCGGCGAGGAGGGGCATGAAGATTTTCGCTTCGTTCAGCGGGGTGAAACGAAATCAGCTTTGAAGCATGGCAAGGGAGCTCAGGCCAATTCCCTGGAGAGTTTCTTCAACTATGATCCTCCGGTTATTTGGTTTGCTGATGGATCATCACTCGAAGGAAATCAACACATCGTATTGAGAAGTCCACAGCCAGTGTTCGATGCTTCCCGCCTGGTTGCATGGGATTGGGCAGGCGTCGATATTACAAGCGAGTCACAAGGAGAGCAAAGACAACAAAACACAATTCAAGCCCGTGTGATTCGTGAACTCATGCAAAGCGACGCATATAATGTGATCTTTGATGATGACGGTGCCGGTGAACTGGCAGACATTGTTACAGTACATGTCGTCGGAGGAGTAGATGCTCCAACTGGAATCGAGATTGGGTTGTTTCACTGCAAATACTCGCAAGATGCGAATCCCGGACATAGGCTCAAAGATCTTTATGAAGTCTGTGGGCAGGCCCAAAAGAGTATTTGGTGGGCGGCGTCTCCCTTGAAGAAGAGCGATCTTCTAACGCATATTATGAGGAGAGAAAGTCTGAGAGTGGACAAGGCAAGGCCAACGCGATTTGAGCGGGGCAGCATCGAGATACTGCAAACAATACGCGAAATTGCCTATGTAGTACCCGTGTCATTGACTGTCGCGATTGTTCAGCCCGGAGTTTCAAAATCTCAAATCTCGAACGATCAACTTCAATTGTTGGGTGTCACCGACAACTATCTCCGCGAGATGTACCAACTTAGCTTTCGGGTCATAGTGAGTTCATAATGCGAATTCGGCTAAGTAAGCCCTCTTGACCTTGGTAGTGGCGAAGACGAATTCTATTGCCCAATTTATTTTGCGTAAGGGCCGAGCGATTATGGCATATGTGAGGCGCTGTTGGTGCGTTGCGGTTACGTGGTAATTGGTTGGATCAACTCAGGTGAACGTGAAACTGAAACCTCAGCTCACTAGTAGGTTCGGGGCGCACTTTCGCGGATGCTGGTGTAAACTACTCGCGGATGTCAGTTAAAGGTCGCGGACTCCAAATGGACACAAAACGCCAAATCGGTGCCAAAATGCCCTTCCGACAGTGCAGACGGCTTGGAGGATAATGCGGCATTCTCCTCCAAGTAGCTTGGTGTCCGTGGTGTCCAGAATGTACCGGAATTGGTCCCAAACCATAGACGCAAGAAAATTTATCAAAAATGTGGACACCAAAGAAGTAGATTGTGAATCAAGAAGTTAGAGCAAATATCGGTGGATCAGTCGTTTGCAACGAATCGGCAATTCGAATCCCTCCCTCTCCGCCATTGACCTAAGCTTGCAACAATAAGAAAGCTCCCGCGAGACGCCTGAATTGGCGCTTCTTTTCTTCTCTTGCGTCTGAATCTGAACTAACTCATCATGCAC
>Ga0181529_10004674_pt1 | contig 14704 bp, 11 predicted proteins | sample PEATcosm2014_Bin_36_FD_119763 | JGI IMG/M metagenome (GOLD analysis project Ga0181529, IMG submission 119763) | Peatland microbial communities from MTU Mesocosm Facility, Houghton, MI, USA - PEATcosm2014_Bin10_30_metaG | ecosystem: Environmental > Terrestrial > Soil > Wetlands > Peat | place...
CGCCGCCCGCGATCGCCACCATCGGCGCTCCGGACTCCTCGATCGCCGCCACGGCGGTCGCCACCGACATGCGCTGCCGCAGCACGTCGGGCGGATAGGCGGTCTTGCCGCACCCCGCGCAGGCGAGGTTGCAGGCAAAGAGCGGTTCGAGCTCGACGATCAGCGGGTAGCGCTCGCGACCGCGCAGCTTGTTGCGCAGCAGATACGCCCCCACACGCGCTTGCTGGCGCAGGAAGACAGGCATCGTCAGACCCCCGGTCTCGTCAGGTCGGCCGCGGGGGCGACATCGGCTGCGGCTTCAGGGTCGACCGCGGAGTCGGGGTCGGTCTGGCTACCGGGCTGGTCGCGACGCAGGGCCCGCGGCAGGCTGAACTCCATGGTCTCGCCGGCGTCTCCACGCTCTTCGACGGTGACCGGCCCCAGGCCGGCGAAGGCCGCGACCACGCGGTGCACGAGGGCATCGGGCGCCGAAGCGCCGGCGGTGATGCCCACCGTACGGGCACCCCTGAGCACGGAGGGGTCGAGACCGCACTCGTCGTCGACCAGGAGCGCCGGGCAGCCCTCGCGCTCGGCGACTTCGACCAGGCGCAGCGAGTTCGACGAGTTCGACGAGCCGATGACCACCATGAGGTCCGACTCTCGAGCGAGCGCTTTGACGGCTTCCTGGCGGTTCGATGTGGCGTAGCAGATGCCGTGGGCGTCGGGCCCTTCGAGAGCCGGGTAGCGTTGCCGTAGCGCCGCGACCGTGTCGGCGACCTCGTCGACGGCGAGAGTCGTCTGGGTGAGGTAGGCGATGCGGTCGTGAGGGTCGAGCTCGAGCCGGTCGATCTCGGCGATGCCGTCGATCAGCCTGATGGCCTGCGGAGCTTCGCCCATGGTGCCCTCGATCTCGTCGTGGCCCCGGTGCCCGAGCAGCACGATGCTGTAGCCGGCGGCGGCCAGGTGGCGCGTCTTGGTGTGCACGCGCGTCACAAGCGGGCAGGTCGCGTCGATCACCCGCAACCCACGCGCCACCGCCTGCTCGCGCACGAGCGGCGAGACGCCGTGAGCCGAGAAGACGCACAGGGCGCCCCGCGGCACGTCGCCCAGGTCGTCGACGAACACGGCGCCGCGCCGCTGCAGATGGTCGGTGACGTGCACGTTGTGCACGATCTGCTTGCGCACGAAGACTGGTGCGCCGTACCGCTCGAGGGCGCGCTCGACGATCTCGATCGCGCGGCGCGCCCCGGCGCAGAACGACCGTGGCCGGGCCAGCAGCAAGGCGCGCGGCCCCGTCGCCCGGGCCCAGACCGAGAGCGCGGGCGCCGCCCGGCGCAGCGCATGCCAGGCGTCGCACGTGCCGGTGAGCGTCGCCAACGGCCGCGTGAGCTCGCGTTCCGGTGAGTCGACCACGACGCGCATCACCGCGAAGGGCCTTCCGGCCGCCCCCGAAGCCAGCCAGGCCGACTCCATGTCGACGGCCAGTACGCCCTGACCCGCCAGCAGGTCGCGCTCGGCGCCGCGCACCACGTGGTCGGCCGAGGCGAGCGGCCCGACGTGGACCCGCTCGATACCCAGCGCCGCGAGCGCCGCCACGAGCGGCCCGGTCGAGCAGGCGATCACGCCGTCCGGCCCACGCACCTCGCTGGCCACCACGACGTCGCCGGCGCGCAGGCCCTGTCGAACCGCACCGCAGAACCCTACGACGGCGACCGCATCGCCCAGCGCGTGGGCCACGATCGGCGCCGCCGCGCGGGCCCGCGCGGCGCCCATGCCGCTGCGCAGCACGAGCGCATCGGGCAAGCTACGCCGCACGGCCGCACGCTCCATGCGCAGCGCGGCCACGGCCAGCAGGCGGCCTTCGCCGGCCGCGACGCCGGCGGGCGCCCCCACGGCGCTCATGTGCCCGCCCCTTCGTGGTCGCCGTCGCCCTGGACCGCCTGCACGTAGCGGCCCAGCGCCTGGACCGGGAAGACCAGCCGGTACAGGTGATAGTTGATGTAGAAGTCGCCGGGAAAGCCGGTGCCCGTGTAGAAGGGCTCGTCCCAGGTGCCAGACGGCGTCTGGGTCTCGCAGAGGAACGCGACGCCGCGCTCGACCGTCGGCGAGTCCTGCTCGCCGGCCGCAAGCAGGGCGAGCAGTGCCCAGGCGGTCTGCGACGCCGTACTCTCGCCGCGTCCGCTCCAGCCCGCGGGGTCGTCGTAGGAGCGCAGATCCTCTCCCCAGCCGCCGTCGCCGTTCTGATGAGTCGCCAGCCAGCCCACGGCGCGCCGGATCGACGGATCGCGCGGCGAGACGCCGGCCGCCACGGCGGCGGGCACCGCGGCGCCGGTGCCGTAGACGTAGTTGGCGCCCCAGCGTCCGAACCACGATCCGTCGGCAAGCTGGGCCTTCATGAGCCAGCGCAGCCCGCGGCGGGCGCGCTCGTGGTGCTCCAGGCCCTCGCCGCCGAGCATCTCGAGCACGTGGGCGGTCACGTCGGCTGAGGGCGGGTCGATCACTGCGCCGAAGTCGCAGAAGGGCAGCTCGCAGATGAGCTCACGCGTGTTGTCGGCGTCGAACGCCCCCCAACCGCCGTCGCCGCACTGCATGTCGAGCAGCCACTCGAGGCCGCGCGAGATCGCCCGGTCGCGGCCGGCCGAAGCTCGCTGCGGCGTCGCCCCGGCGAAGTCGGCCGACATGCCCTGCGGGACGACCCTGTCGGCGCCGTCGAGCGGGCCGCGCGCCAGGCGCCGCAGCGCCATGACGACCTCGGCCGTGTCGTCGATGTCGGGGTAGTTGTCGTTTTCGAACTCGAAGGCCCAGCCGCCGGGGCGCAGCGCGGGTCGCCGCACCGACCAGTCGCCGCTCACGAGGATCTGTTCGTGGAGCAGCAGGTCGCCGGCGCGGCGCAGGGCTTCGTGGTCGCCGGGCAGCCCGGCGTCGGAGAGCGCGATCATGGCCAGCGCGGTGTCCCATACCGGCGACTGGCAGGCCTCGAGACGGCGCAGGCCGCCCTCGGTGACGGTGAAGCCGTCGAGGCCGGCGAAGGCCGCCTTCATCACGGGATCGTCGGTGCCGTAGCCCAGCACGTTCAGCGCCATCATCGAGTAGACCCACGGCGGCTGGATGCCGCCCCACGAACCGTCGGCCTCTTGCCGGCGCACGATCCACGCCGCCGCGCGACGCAGGGCCTCGCGACGCAGACGCCGGTTCGGGCGCCGTTCATAGGCCTTGAGCACACGGTCGAGTCGCGCGAAGCGCCGCGCCCAGAGCGACGGCGCGGCGTCGGGCAAAGCGGCCGGCTCGCCGGCCACCCGCAGCTCGTCGAGCGTGAATCCCAGGTCGCGCCGCGGGCGGTGGGCCGCGATCACCGTGAGGGGCACGATCGTCTGGCGTGCCCAGCAGGCCCAGTCGTAGATGTTCAGGGGCACCCGCGAGGGCAGGAAGATGAGCTCGGGGGGCAGGGCCGGCAGTTCGTCCCAGGACCATTCGCCGAACAGCGCGAGCCACAGTCGGGTGAAGACGCGCGAGCTCGCGAGTCCGCCGCCCTCAAGGATGAACTCGCGCGCCAGGCGCAGGTGCGCTGCGTCGGAGGGGTCGCCCGCCAGGCGCAGGGCCGCGTAGGCTTCGATCGTCGTCGACAGGTCGCCCGGTCCGCCGTAGAACTTGGCCCAGGTGCCGTCGGCGCGCTGCTGGCGGCGTATCCAGGCGGCCGTCGGTTCGAGCACGTCGTCGAGCGGCACGCCCAGGAAGCGGCGCATCAGCAGGTCCTCGGCCTCCATGGTCACGTTGGTCTCGAGCTCGCCCTTCCACCAGCCGGTCTCGTCCTGCTGGGCCAGCAGGCAGTCGCGGGCGCGCGCCAGCGTGCCGGCGGCGCGACCGGCGATGGTCGGTGCAGCCAGTCGGGGCATCAGAAGTCCCTGCCCACGATGAACAGCGCCGCCACGTGCAGGTCGGCGGCGGGGCCCGGTTCCAGAGCGTGGCCTTCGAGCGCCGCCAGGGCATGGGCCAGGTAGCGCTTCGCGAGCTTGAGCGCCCAGGTCCGGCTGCCGGCGTCGTCGAGCAGCGTCACCGCGTCGCGCAGGCGCTCGTCGACGAGCTCGTCCGCGCCGGCCAGCAGCGCGCGCAGCTCGTCGGCGGCAGCTGTCGGCGCCTCGAGGGCGTGCAGGATGGGTAGCGTCTTCTTGCGTTGCCGCAGGTCGCTGGCGGTCGGTTTACCGGTGACGCTGGTGTCGCCCCAGATACCGAGCACGTCGTCGACTGCCTGGAAGGCGATACCCAGGTTGCGGCCGAAGGAGCGCAGGGCCGCCACGTGGGCCTCGTCGGCGCCGGCCAGGATAGCCCCCAGCGCGCCGGCGCAGCCCAGCAGCGCGCCCGTCTTTTGCGCGCTCATCTGCAGCCCCTCGGCCACCGAGACCTGCAGGCGTGTCTCAAACTCGAGATCGTGCGCCTGCCCCTCGATCATCTCGGCGGTCGCCCGGCAGAGCTCGGCCGCCGCCTGGTCGCGGCCGCGGGCGTCGTCGAGCAGGAGCTCCTGGGCGAGCGCCGCCAATGCGTCGCCGACGATGATCGCCTGGCCCGCGCCGAAGACGGCCCAGACCGTGGCGCGGTGACGCCGTTCGGTGTCGCCGTCCATGAGATCGTCGTGGACGAGCGAGTAGTTGTGCACGAGCTCAAGCGCCACGGCGCCGGCGAGCGCCGCCTCGGGCCGCGCTCCGCACGCCTCGGCGGCCAGCAGGGTCATGGCCGGACGGATCGCCTTGCCGCCGTTGCCGGCGAGCTCGCGGCCGTCGGCGTCGCACCAACCAAAGTGATACGCCGCCGCCGTGTGGACCGCCGGCGGCAAGCGATCGACGGCCTCGCGCAGAGCGCCGTCGATCAGGTCGCGGTGGCGCGCGAGGCATTCGGGCAGCGCGCTCTTTGCGGCGGTCGTCGCCACTCGCTGTGTGTCTGTCATCGGCTCGACCCTTCCGTCGTCGTCTCCGCCACCGCGCTCCGCGGCCCTGCGTGCGCCAGTCCGGCGAGCACCAGACGGGCTGCCGTGTGCCCGCTGCGCACGGCGCCCTCCATGGTCGCCGGCCACCCCGTGTCGGTGAAGGCGCCGGCCAAATAGAGACCAGGCACGCCCGTCGCGGCGCCTGGGCGCGTTCCTTGCGCGCCGGGCGCCTGACGAAACGTCGCATGCCGGGCGCGCGTCACGCCGAACCAGGCGACGTTCGCCTGCCTCGCCGCCGGGAAGAGCTCTTCGAGCGCCGGCAGGAACTGGGCGCGCAGCTCGTCGGCCGAGCGGTCGATCAGCGCCGTGGCATCGGACAGCGAGAGGGCGAGGTACTGCCGCCCGCTCACGCCCGACGCCTGGGAGCGGTCGAACACCCATTGTACGGGCGAGTCGACCGCGGCAGCCATGGCGAGGCCGGTGACCGGGCGATCGTAGATCACGTGCACGTTCACGATGGGCGACGAGCCCAGCCGGGCGAGCGCCTCCGGATCGGCGAAGGCGCCGTCGGGCACGAGGCCGACGGCGCGCTGGGCGGGCACCGCCACCACGACCGCGGCGGCGTCGAGATCGCCGCCCGGGCAGGCGACACGCAGGCCGCGGCCGTCGGGCTCGATCGCCGTGACCCGCGCCCCGAGCCGCACGTCGACGCCGGCCGCGAGCAGGGCCGCGGCGGCACGGCGATCGTGCAGCTCGGACAGGGGCAGGCGCGCCAGGCCGATATCGCCGGCGTCGGCGCGCTCGAGCAGCCCTGTACGCAACACCGTGGCGGCAAGGGCAAGGCTGGCGTCGGCAGCACGCAGGTTGAGCGCGGAGAGCACGAAGAGGTCCCACAGGCGTCTGACGGCGCGCTCGGACTGGCCGTGCTCGGTCAGCCAGTCACCGAGCGTGCGTGCGTCGAGCGCCGGATCGTCGGGGTCGAGACGACGCGCCGCGAGCGCCGCGCGGGCCGCGGCCAGGCGCTCACCGCGTGAGAGCGGGCGGTAGCGGGCGAGCGCGGGACCCAGGTGAAGGGGCGCCGGCAACGCGACGCGGCGCAGGCGGGCGGACCGGCCGCCCGGCGCGACGACGTCGATCTCGAGGCGCTCCTGGAGCTGCGTCAGCGACGCGGCCCCGATGCGCTCGAGAAACGTCCGGTAGGCGGTGCAGCAGCGCAGGAACACGTGCTGGCCCGTGTCGAGCGTCAAACCGTCGCGACTCTGCGACGCGGCCGCCCCGCCCAGCGCGCCCCGCGACTCGAACAGCGTGACGGCGGCACCGGCGTCGGCGCAGTCGAGGGCGGCCGCCATGCCGGCAAGACCGCCGCCCACCACGGCCACCACGGGCCGCCGCGCGGGCTCACGGCGCGGGCTCGCGGCGGGCGTCACGGCGTGGCTCCGGCGAGGGCGCGCAGGGCCACCCAGGCCTTCTCGTAGGGCGGCAGCGACAGGCGCCCGCGAAAGACCTGGTCGGGCCGGCGCTCGATGCGCACGAGCAGCCGGGCGTAGATGCCGGCCATGGCGCCCACGCAGGCCGCGCTGCGCCGATCGAGGCTCGCCGTGAGCGCCAGCCCGCGATCGAACCACTCCCGGGCGCGCGCCGCCTCGTAGCGCACCAGGGCGCTCGCCTGCGGCGACGGCGCGCCGCCGAGCTCGTGGGGTTCGACGCCGCAGCGCGCGAGATCGTCGAGCGGCAGGTAGATGCGCCCGTTGCCGAAGTCTTCGCGCACGTCGCGCAGGATATTGGTGAGCTGCAGGGCCACGCCCAGATCATCGGCGAGGGCGTCGAGCTCGGCCGTGACGGGCCCCTCACCGGTGCGGAACACCGCCAGAGAGAGACGTCCGATCGAGCCCGCCACGCGCCGGCAGTAGGGCACCAGGTCGTCGAAGCTGTGATACGCCACGCCGTCCAGGTCCATGCGGACCCCGTCGATCAGGTCGCGGAACGCCGACAGCGGCAGCGAGCAGACTTCGATGCCCTCGTGCAACGCGGCCAGCACCGGGTCGGAGGGGCCCGACTCGATGGTCTCGAGCGAGGCCGCGATGGCCGCCAGTGCGGCGCGCTTCGCGACGAGCGGAAGGTCGCCGTCGGCGACATCGTCGATGCGCCGCGCCATGGCGTACACCGAGGCCAGCAGCCGTCGCTTGGTCGCGGGCAACAGGCGGATGCCGTACCAGAAGTTGCGGGCCTCGGTACGGGTGACGGTCTCGCAGTAGCGGATCGCCGTGCTCTGCGCCAGGGCGGCCGTCACGGCGTCTCCACGCGGCGCCGCGCCGGCCGCCACGCGGTGGCCGACAACTCGCGCGCCGCCGCCCACGCCACGTGCCGCTTCGAGACATGAGCCGAGCTCGACAGCGTATCGAAGTCGCGACGCCGCAGGTCGCCCAGGGCGGCCAGGCCGCCGGCCGTGAACAGGCTCACGGCAAGGCCCACGCGCCCCGGCAGCAGGCGCGACAACGGCCGGCCCTGCTCGAACAGCGAGCGAGCGCGCTCGGCCTCGAACGACATGACGGCACGAAAGCGCTCGTCGGCCACGCCGGCGAGCAGGTCGGCCTCGCCGTAGCCGAAGCGCGCGAGGTCGTCGAGCGGCACGTAGATGCGCCCCATGGCCGCGTCTTCGCCCAGGTCCTGCAGGAACTCGACGAGCTGCAGCGCCGTGCAGGTCGCGCACGACAGCGCCAGAAGCTGGTCGTTGCAACGCCCGACCAGGCGCAACACCAGCTCGCCCACCGGGTCGGCCGATGCGTGACAGTAGCCGCGCAGCTGCTCGAAGGTCGCGTAGCGTTTGACCACCTGGTCGCGGCGGTTGGCGTCGATCAAGCGGTCGAACGGTTCGCGCGGCAGGTCGTACCGTCGCACGGTCGTCGCGAGGCGCATCAGCAGCGGGTGACTCGCGGGGCGCCCCGCGTAGAGCTCGTCGAGCTCTCCGGAGAGCCAGTCGAGCTGTGCCCGTCTGTCGCCGGGTGCCTCGTCGCCGAGATCGTCGGTCATGCGGGCAAAGCCGTAGATGTTCATGAGGTGGGGCCGCAGGGCGCTCGGGAACAGGCGCGAGGCCACCGGGAAGTTCTCGGAGCCTGCCTGGGCGAGCACGGCGTCCGGGTCGGGGCGGCAGGGCGACGGCGCGCTCATCTCACGACCGGCGCGAATGCGGTCGGCGACGCCGGGGCGTGACCTCGTGCGGCCGCGCCCGCGACATGCGAAAGACGTATCCGATGACACCCCAAGGCTTTGTGACTCCTGTTCACGCCGGACCCGTTTGTAGGCTACCTCAGACCATGCGCCGCGAGCGACCGACCGACCGTTACCTGAAGCTGCACGCCGCGCCTGGCGGCCCCGCCCGCCGGCCAGGTATGTCGTGGCGCGAGGTGCAGTAGAATCAGGGCTTGATCACCGGCGCCGGCTTGCCATAAGTCGACACTCGCAAGCGAAGCGGGGGGACACGTGGACGACGAGTTCAGCCTTCAGCGGCTCCTGTCGACGAGAGCCGGCGAAGGCATGGCCCTCTACGCGCGCTACTCGAACCCGCGCTTCGTGCAGATCCTCAAGATCCTCGGTTTCGACCGCACGTGGGCGCACGCCGAGGGCGCCTACCTGTACGACGACGCGGGCACCAGGTACCTCGACTGGCTCGGCGGCTTCGGCATGTACAACGTGGGCCGCAACAACCCCGTCGTGCGCGCCGCCCTGGCCGAACTGCTCGAACTGCAGACGCCCAGTCTCCCCCAGCTCGGCCTGTCCGACCTGCCCGGCCTGCTCGCCGAGGCGCTGGTGCGGGTCGCGCCCGCCTCGACCGACCGCGTCGTGTTCGTCAACAGCGGCGCCGAGGCCATCGAGGGTGCGGTCAAGCTGGCGCGCGCCGCCGTCGGACGGCCCCGCGTGGTAGCCGTCGAGAACGGCTTTCACGGTCTCACGCTCGGCGCGCTGTCGGTCAACGGCAGCGCCGCCCAGCGGCGCCGCTTCGGACCGCTGCTGCCCGATGTATCGTGGGTGCCCTTCAACGATCTCGAGGCGCTCGAAGCCGAGCTTGCCCGCGAAGACGTCGCGCTGTTCCTCACCGAACCGGTGCAGGGCCAGGGAGTCATCCTGCCCGAGCCCGACTACCTGTCCGGCGCGCAGCGGCTCTGCCGGCGCTACGGCACGCTGTTCTGCGTCGACGAGGTGCAGACGGGGCTGGGCCGCACCGGGCGACTGTTCGCCAGTGAGCACTGGGGGCTCGAGCCCGACCTGCTCACCGTCTCCAAGTCGCTGTCGGGCGGCTACGTGCCGGTCGGAGCGGTCCTGCTGCGCGCATCGGTGCACGAAGCCGTCTTCGACACGCTCGAACACGCCACCTCGCACGGTTCGACCTTCGCGCCCAACGACATGGCCATGGCCGCCGGATTGGCGACGCTCGCCGAGCTCGAGGCGCGCAAGCTGCCCGAGCGTGCCGCACGCCTCGGCGAGCGCCTGCTGGCGCGTACCGGCGCCCTGGTCGAGCGCTTCGACGTCGTCAAGGAGGTGCGCGGCCTGGGCCTGCTGTGGGCGATCGAGTTCGGCGAGCCCAAAGCGGGCTCGCGCCTGTGGCGGTTCCTCGAGGCGCGCCAGGCCGGCCTGTTCAGCCAGTTCGTGGTCGGCCCGCTGTTTCGCGAGCACCAGATCCTGAGCCAGGTCGCGGGCCACTCCATCAACGTGGTGAAGGGGCTGCCGCCGCTGGTGATCGACGAGGGCGACGTCGACTGGTTCGCGGACTCACTCGACCAGGTCGTCGCCGACGCGCAGCGCCTGCCGCGCGCGCTGCTCGGCTTCGCCGCGCACGCCGCGACCGCGGGGCGCGGCCGACAGGGTTCGGGGCGGCGCTAGCGGCCGCCCGCGCCGCCGCCACCGCGACCACTCCGGCGCCGGCAGCCAGAAGCAGGGTGAGCCAGCCGCGCCACGACATGGAGCGCGGCGCCCGCGCTACGCAGCCGGCAGGGCGAGCGCGCGGCGACAGAGGCCGAGGCCGCCGTCAAGGGTGAGCCACGACCGCAGCGTGTGCAGTGCCGGGTAGAGGCGTTTCAGCGCCGCGATGTCGACCTCAGGCTCGTAGGGCTCGGGCCGCATGAAGACGCCTTCGACCTGGACCTCGGTGACCCGCACCGGCCTGTGCAGCTCGAGCGTGAGGATCTCGCCGACCTCGGCCATGCTCGCCTTGTCGCCGGCGACCTCGAGCGTTGCCCCGGCGAACTGTGCGGGCGCCTCGATGGCGCGCGCCGCCACGCCGCCCACGTCGCCGCTGCTCACCAGGGCGATCCTGGAGTCGGGCTCGTAGGGCGTCGCCAGGGTCGCCTCGCGCCCCACCGGGCTCAGCCAGTACCAGGGGATCTCCTCCATCATGGTCACCGGGCGCAACACCGTGAGATCGAGTCCGAGCGTGCGCAGATGCTCCACGATCTGCTGGCTCTGGTCGCAGGCGACGAGGTGATGGTCGGAGCCGGTCCCGCCCGAGTAGACGATCTGCCGCACCCCGGCCCTCCGCGCGGCGTCGCCGATGGCCTTACCCCGGCGCAGCCGGCCGGACGGCCCGGCGTCGGTCTGGTCGAGCACGACGAAGAGCGCCTCGATCCCGGCCAGCGCACGGTCGAGGTCGGCGCGATCGTCGAGGCTGCCGCGCACCAGTTCAACGTCGCCACGCTCGACAGGCCTGGGCGCCGGCGACGCTTCGAATCCTGGCTCGTCAATCAGCACGCGGACCGGCCGGCCCGCCTTGAGGAGCTGTTTCGCGGCGGCGTCGCCAAGGCTGCCGGCGCCGCCGATGACGAGCACGCCACCATTGCCTGCACTCACCGCCATCACCCCGTTTCTCGTAAAGAGGACGTTTCCGATGGGAGTCTACCCAGCCGCCGCGGCGGCGCACCGCGCCGGGGGGCTCGAGCGGCGCAGTGCGACGCGGTCCGAGCCCGTTTCCTCAGGCGGCGGAGCATGCCGAGGGGTGCAGCGGCCAGATCCTGAGAAGCTGTCGCGCCGCCCCGAGGTCGCCCACCCGGTACACCGCGACGGCGCTCACTGAGGCCTCGAAGGCGGCGAACGGGCCGGCCTCGAGGTCTTCGACGGCCTCTCTCTTCCCCACGCCGAACGTGAGGTGCGGAGAGTAGCGCTCGGCGCTGTGCGCGGGCACGAACCGCTCGACATAGGCGACCGTGGCGTCGCCGACCGCGGGCTCGCCGGGCAGCGCCAGAAACGCGGCCGCGGTGCCGTCCCACGCGGTGAACGGCCGCAACGCCACGATGAGCGCGGTCTGGAGCACCTGCAACTCCGGTGCGGGAGCGAAGTCGATGCTCGCGAGGAGCGTGCCCGGCGGCGTGCCGAGCTCGGCGCCGACCACGCCGCGGGCGCGCAGGCTCACTGCCGCCAGGTCGTAGGCGGCGATCGTGCGTGCGACAGCCTGGAGGGCGCGGTCGAGGGCGTGACTGCGCACGTAGCGTTGCAGCACGGTCACGTGAGCCTGGTGGGTCTCATCGACAGCGAAGCCCGGCGGGAAGTCGCGCCGCAGCGCCGCGTTGAGCGCCTTTGCTCGAGCCTGCGCGGCGTCATCGGGCACAAGCAGAACGTCGACTGCCGTCAGGGCTCCGCCACGCTTGGTATCGCTCACGGCGCTCCACCTGCCTTTCGGTCCTTCTCGTCGTTTGCGTTCGCCGACCGGTCGTCCCTTCTCCTGTCTTCGCACTCTTCCCCGCGTGGCGCGATCCTGGCGTCCCGACGGCCGCTCCGGCCGAAGGTCAGCGTCCCGGCCAGGAGCAGAACAGGTGCTCCGGGTCGTAGGACTCGCGCACAGCGCCGAGGCGGCGCCAGGCGGCGGGGCTGAACGACCGCGCGGCTGCGCCGGGGTCGGCAACGAGGTCGGCCTCACCCACGTACCGGCCCGCGGTGAACCCTTCGAGGCCGCGCATGGCGTCGCGCAGCCAGCCCAGGTTCGGCCGTGCGTCGCGCCCCTCTTCCCAGACGGCGTAGACCGCCACGTACAGCCTGCCGGCCGCAGCGAAGGCCGAGGGCGCCGGGGCAACGAGCGGCTGCTGTACGGGGGCGACACCGACGAACACCCACGACGCGGCGCTCGGCGCCGCCCGCAGGGCCGCCGCCAGCGCCGCGAACAACTCCGGCGGCGGCGCGTTGCTGAACAGGCAATCGACCGCGTACTGGCGGCCGACCGGCAGGCGCGCGCCGCTCCCCTCGTACAGCGCCTGCTGGGGCGTCTCGCGGCGTGACTCGCTCTCCAGAAAGCCGCGCCGCCCGACGCCCTCTTCGAGCGGCGCGAGCAACGCCTCGCAGTCCTCGCGCGCGCCGCCGAAGGCCACGGCGGTCACCACCACGACGGGCTCCCCGGCGGCGATGCCGAGCGCACCGACCGCGGCCGGCGCCGTTCCCAGGAACAGCGAGAGCTCGATGCGCCGGTCGAGGCCGGCGGCCAAGTGGGCGACCCAAGCGGCCACGTCGGGCAGCGCCGTGAGCGGGAATGCGAACGAACTGGTGACGGCCAGCGGCGCGTCGTAGACGCGCGTCTCGAAGGCGGTGGCCACCGCGAAGAAGCCGGGGCCCGCGCCGCGCGCCGCCCACAGCAGGTCGGCATGATGCTCGTCGTCGGCGACCAGCACCTCGCCGCGCGCGGTCACCACCTCGACGGCCGTGACGCTGTGGCAGGCGGGTCCCCACGTGCCCGCGTTCCAGCCCAGACCGCCGGCCAGCAGATAGCCGCCCAGACCCACGTCGTGGCAGTGACCCCCGGGAAACGCGAGCCCGTGGGCGCGCAGCGCGCCGGTGAGCTCGCCGGCGGTCAGGCCCGGACCCGCACTGAGCCGCCGCGCCGCAGGGTCGATGCGCACGTGGTCCAGAGTCGACAGGTCGAGCAGCAGGCTGTCGTCGCGCAGCGCCGCGGCCCACCAGCTGTGCCCCGCGGAGCGCAGCGCCAGGCGCAGGCCCAACTCGCGCGCCAGGCCGACCGCGGCGACGACCTCGTCGGTCGTGGCCGCCTGCACGATGACCTCGGGATAACGCTCGGGCAGGCGGGCGTTCCAGACCAGCCGGCGGCGGCGCTCCTCATAGCCGGCCGCGCCGCGGCGCACAATGGCCTCAGTCATGGGCAATCGTCCGCACCCTCATGGCTCCCCTTCCTGCGCGCTCGGGCAGGCGCGCGCAGCGATGGCTTCTCGCCGGCCGGCACCGCGTCCTGGGGCAGAAACCGCCGGCCCCGATGGCGCAGGCGCACCTGCACGAACTCGGCGCCGAAGAACAGGATCATCGCCGAGTAGTACATGAAGAGCAGCAGGGCGACCACCGAGCCCGCCCCGCCGAACGACGACGTCACCGTACCGCGCGCCAGGTACAGACCGATCGCCAGTCGTCCGACGTTGAAGAGCAACGCCGTGACCAGCGCCCCCGACCACAGGTCGGCCCAGTCGGGGCGCACGTTGGCGGTGAAGCGAAACAGGGCACCGAACAGCAGCACAAGCAGCCCAAGCGTCACCACAAAGTCGGCCGCCCGCAGGATGAGGTCGGCAGCCGGCAGCGCGCCGCCGATACGCCCGGCGACCCAGGTCCAGGCCGCGCTCAGACCCAGCAGAGCGACCAGACAGATGCCGAAGCCGATCACCAGCGCGGCGTTCAGAGCCCTGGTGACCAGGAGCAGCCGGACCTTGGTGAGCAGGCGCTTGGTCTGCGGGGATGGCACGTGCCACATGGCGTTCAGCGCCGTGCGCATCATCGAGAAGGCGCCCGAAGCGCCGAACAGGGCGAGGGCGCCGCCGATGAGCAGGGCGGCCACGCCGGTGCCCGGCCGGTGCGCGCTGGTGAGGATGGTGCTTGTCGCGTCGGCCACGGGGGCGCCGGCCTTGTCGTGGATCTGCGAGATGAGATGGTCGCGAGCGGCGCCGGGGCCGTAGGCCAGCCCCGCGATGGCGACGACGATCAACAGCAGCGGCGCCAGCGCGAGCAGCGTGTAGAACGAGAGCGCGGCCGCGTACTGACTCGCCCTGTCGGCCAGCCAGGCCTGAGCGGTCTCTTTGGTCGTGCCGGCAAGGTCGCTCATCGTCATGGCCGGACTCGTGCCCCAAAGCGACCGGACGCACGCCGTCCGCAGGCCAGGCTGAGGCCGGGCAAGGCTCAGTCCCCCGCAGCCCGCGCCGCAGCCGGCGTGGCTCCCGGCAGGGCATTAACCAGGGCTGCGGCGAAGGCGTGCAGGCTCTCGCCGTTCGACACCCGCAGGCGCGCCAGCCGGTAGGGCTGCGCCGGGCCGGCAAGACCGGGGTTCGTGGTCGTGGCGGCCAGATAGCCGGCCGCCCTGACGGCCTTCACCACCGCCGGATCGTAGGAACCAGACGGATAGCAGAAGAAGTTCACGGGCACGCCGAACGCGCGACGCAGGTCGCGGCGCGAGGCGACGAGCTCGTACCGCAGCCGCGCCGCTGAGAGCGTCGTCAGGTCGACATGGTCCACGGTGTGCGAGTCGACCTCCCAACCGGCGGTGATGAGGGCGCGCACGTAGGGCGGCGTCAGGTCTTGTCCCGGCCGCGTATTGCGCACGATCAGGTCGAGCACGGCGGGCCAGCGCAGCTCGCGAAGCAGCGGTGCCACCACCGAGAAGTCCTCTCGGTAACCATCGTCGAACGAGAGCACCACGGGGTGGCGGGGCAGCCGCGCGCGGTGATGCCAGAAGTCGTAGACCTGCTGCAGGCTCACCGCCTGGTAGCCGCGGTCGATCAGGTAGCGCAACTGAGCGACGAATGCCGGCTTTGACACGAACAGCCCGGGGTAGGGCTC
>Ga0181529_10004676_pt1 | contig 14703 bp, 15 predicted proteins | sample PEATcosm2014_Bin_36_FD_119763 | JGI IMG/M metagenome (GOLD analysis project Ga0181529, IMG submission 119763) | Peatland microbial communities from MTU Mesocosm Facility, Houghton, MI, USA - PEATcosm2014_Bin10_30_metaG | ecosystem: Environmental > Terrestrial > Soil > Wetlands > Peat | place...
ACCAGGTCCTTGAGGAAATACCCGGTGAGCGAGAGCTCGGGGAAGACCACGAGGTCCGCTCCCTCCGCGGCGGCGGTCCCGATCAGCTCCAGATGGCGGGTCACGTTGGCGGCGAGGTCGCCCAACCGGGGTGCCAGCTGGGCGAGCGCGATCACGATCTCACTCCGCGGCGGGACATCGATGGTCAGGGCCGGGGCGGGCTCGGGCTTCACCATGGGGTGGATTCTCCGCCATCGACGGTCCCGCCGACGAATTCGGCGACCCGGGCGACCACGCCCGAGACCGGCTCGCGCGCCACGGTGGCGGGCGGCAGCGCCTCCAGGAAGCGTCGCGCGTAGTCCCGGGTCTGGAGGCGGGAGTCAGCGATCACGACCACCCCGCGATCGGTGCCCGAGCGGATCAGCCTGCCGAATCCCTGGCGCAACCGGATGACCGCCTCCGGGAGCACGTAGCTCCCGAACGGATCGCGCAGGTCGGCGGTGCGAGCACGGACCAGCGGGTCGGTGGGGACGGCGAAGGGGAGCTTGGCGATGATCACGCACTGGAGGGCGTCGCCGGGGACATCGATCCCCTCCCAGAAGGTGCTGGTGCCGAGCAGCACCGTGCGCGGGTTCTCGACGAAGGAGGTCAGGAGCTGGCGCCGGGTCCCGTCGAGGCCCTGGGCGACGACGGAGATCTGGCTGCCGGCAAGCCGCCGGCCGACCAGATCGCGGACCCGGCGGAGCGCCCCGTATCCCGTGAAGAGGCCGAGCGTGCGGCCGCCCAGCCGCCGCCCGATGCCGGCGGTGATGGTCGCCAGCGCCTGCTCGTACTCGGGATCGTCATAGGGAGGGATGTCGGTGATCACGATGCAGAGGGCCTGGGTCAGGTAGTCGAACGGTGACGGCAGCGCCAGCTCCTCGGTCCGCGCCCCCAGCCCGAGCCGCTCCCGGACGAAGCCGAAGTCGCCGGCGATGGCGAGCGTGGCCGACGTCAGCACCACGGTGCGGGCCGCATCCAGGAGCCCCTCGCCGAGGGCGGTCCCGGCCGCCACCGGCGCGTCCCTCAGCTCCGCCTGCTCGGCGCGGAGCTCCATCCAGGCGACGTGTCCCGGCCGCCGGTGGAGGAGGACGTCGTCGATCGCGCCCGCCGATCCCTCGAGGGCGGACGCGGCCAGCGCCAATTCCTCCGCCTCTCGATCCGGCTGCGGAAGGAGATCCGTCCGGAGGGAGGCCGGCCCCGCCGCGCGCAGAGCCTCGGCAGCCCGGCCGAGGGCGGAGACGGCGTGGTGGGCGTTTCGCACCAGGGGTTGCAGCCGCGGCTCCGCAAGCAGGTCGTCGGTCACGCTCAGGCTTCCGCTCGGTGCCCCTCCTCCCCCGCCGAGACGCTCGACGAGCAGCCCCTTGGCCTCCCCGAAGAGCCGGCCGGCCACGTCCCGGCAGGTCTCCAGGGCACCCGCCAGATCGGCGTCCAGGACCTCGGGGAGACGATCGAGGGCCCGCAGGACATCCGCGCTCCGGAGCCGGTGCCCGCCCGCCTGGGTGGCCTGCTCCTCGAGGTGATGGGCCTCGTCGACGACGAGTGCCGAGTAGTCGCCGAGCAGATGCCCCGCCGCGGACTCGTCGCTCAGCAGAAGGGCATGATTGGTCACCACCAGCTCGGCCGTCGCCGCCGTTCGGCGCGCGGCGACCATGTGGCAGGCGCCATTGCCCCAGTTGGCACAGATGCTGCCCAGGCAGTCATCCCCGGTCGACTCGACCGCGCGCCAGAGATCGCGCTCCAAGGCCCCCAGGTGGAGCTCCGCCCGATCCCCGGTGCGGGTGAGGTCGAGCCAGCGCAGCAGTTTGAGCTTGAACCTGATGACGTCGAGGTCCGCCCCGCGCGGGCCGACGTCGCCGCGGCGGAGGTGGCGCTGGAAGCGCCGCAGGCTGATGTAGTGGCTGCGGCCCTTGAGCATCGCCCACCCGAGCGGGCGAGGCAGGTGAGGCTGCAGGGCGGGCAGCTCGCGCGTGGCGAGCTGCTCCTGAAGGGTGATGGTGTGGGTGGCGACCACCGCCCGGCCGCGACCCCGCTCGATCCAGATGGCGAGCGGAGCGAGGTAGCCGAGCGTCTTGCCCACCCCGGTGCCCGCCTCGACGAGGAGGCGTCCGCCGCGCTCCAGGCTCTGGGCGACGGCTCGTGCCATCTGCTCCTGCGTCTCCCGGTACTCGTAGCCCGGGCGCTCGGCAAGCGGACCCCCGGGACCGATCAGGCTCACGGCGGCGTCGGCCAGGGGCCCGAAGAGGAGCGAGTCGCGCTCGCTCCGGGTGGGCTCCCCGGTGCCCGCGGTGCCGGAGACCACCGCTCCCACCGCCGGGCCCGGCGCCGTCGCCAGCCCCTCGCCGGCCGGGTGCGGGCGGGCCTCCAGCTCGGGGTGGGCGCCCCGCTCGACCACGGCGAGGTCGAAGAAGTGCCCGAGTGACGTCCCCGCCTGGGCGGCCACACGACGCATCTCCGAGAAGGTCGACCGCCGCAGGGAGGCGGCCTCCACCAGCAGCCATCGGAAGAGCTCCGCGGTGGCCTGCGCGTCGCTCAGGGCGCGGTGAGGACGCTCGTGATGAAGTCCGAGCTGACGGCTGAGGGCCCCGAGATTGTGACTGCCGGCGAGCGGGAGCAGGATGCGTCCGAGCTCGAGCGTGTCCATCGCCCCTCTCCGACCAAAGGTGTCGGGGAGGATCTGGCTGCAGAAGGCAAGGTCGAAGGCGGTCCCGTGGCCGACCAGCTCGGCGCCCTCGCAGAACGCGGCGAGCTGGGCCATGGCCTCGAGCGGGGACGGCTGACCGGCCAGATCGGCACTCGTGATACCGGTCAGCCGCTGCACCGGCAGCGGCACCGCGATGCCCGGGTCGACCAGCAGCTGGAGCTCGCGGATGGTCACCCCGTCCTCGCTGAAGCGGACGGCCCCGATCTCGATGACCCGTTCACTCTTGGGCGACAGCCCGGTGGTCTCGAGATCGAAGGAGACGAGCTCGGTGGTCATCAGGCGAGGGGCGGGGTCACCGCCCGGTAGTCCGTCGTCCCATCGAAGATGCCGCGGCGCGACGGGGGAAGGACCTCCGCGATCCGCTGCATGAGCAGGTCGGAGACCTCCTGGTTGGACCGGCGCGGGCCGTCCGGGTCCTCGGGGGGGAGCGGGGCGGCGCGCCCGAACCGGACGTGGACCGGAGCGTGGCGAGGCCGGATCGACCCGAGGGGAAGGGCGCGTTCGGTGCCCCAGATCCCGACCGGGAGGATCGGCACCCCGGCCCTCCGGGCCAGGAAGCCGGCACCCGGGTGGGGACGCTGCAGCACTCCGTCCGGGCTGCGGTGGCCCTCCGGGTAGACGAGCACGGCATGTCCCTGACGCATCAATGCCACCGCCTGACGGAGCGCCGCCCGATCCGGGCTGCCGCGCACCACCGGGAAGGCGTGGTAGCCGACGATGAAGAAGCGGGTGAGCGGAGAGTGGAAGTAGTCGCTCTTGGCCATGAAGTAGAGATCGCGGCGGGGCATGTAGGCGCCCACGATAGGCGGGTCCGCCGCACCCACATGGTTGCTGACCACGAGCAGGCCGCCCCGTGCGGGAACCTTCTCCGTGCCGGCGACATCCAGGAGATCGCCGGTGACGGCGCGGCAGATGAGGCGCGTCACCGCCGTCATCCACCGGTAGTTGAGGTCGAGCCCGGACGGCGAGAGGTGGGTGCGAGTCACAGGCCGGCGGCCCGGCAGAGCGAGAGAGCCATCTCCACCATCTCGTCAACGCCATGGGTCCCGGTGTCGATGACCACCGCGTCCGGGGCGGCGGCCATCGCCCGGGCGTCACCGCTGTCGCGGCCGGAGATCTCCGCGGCGAGGGTCTCGGGGTCGACGGCCGCCCCCTCTCGCTGGAGCTGGGCCGCGCGCCGGGCAGAGCGGACGGCAGCCGCGGCCTGCAGGTAGAGCTTCACCACCGCGTCCGGGAAGACCACCGTGCCGCAATCTCGTCCCACCCCGACCGCCCCTCGGGTGGCGGGGGCGCGCTGGAGGGAGAGGAGATGACGGCGGACCTCGGGGAGCTGGCTGACGGTCGTCAGGAGGGCCGCGTGCCGGGGATCGCGGATCTGGGCTCCGGGATCGATGCCGTCCACCCGGACCTCCCAGCTGTCGTCGTCGGGCGCGGTGTTGACCTCGATGGCGACGCTCCCGGCCAGCTCGGCGATCCGGTCGAGGTCGCCGGCACCGAGGCCGGCTCGGCTCGCGGCCACGACGACGGCGCGGTAGAAGAGGCCGGTGTCGATGAACGGGAGCCTCAGGACCAGGGCCAGCCGCCGTCCAAGGGTCGTCTTGCCGCTCCCCGCCGGCCCGTCGACGGTGACGACGGGAAGGGTCACGGCGCCGTCATCCCCACCGCCGCATAGAGCGCCTCGAGCTCGGCGGGGGTCAGGAGCCGGGCCCTGCCCTCCTCGAGATGGCCGAGCTTGAGGGGGCCGAGGCCGACCCTGACCAGGTCCAGGACCGGAGCGTCCAGTGCCGCGAGCAGGCGCCGGATCTCCCGCTTGCGCCCCTCGCCCATGGTCACCTCGATGAGGTCCGCCCGCTCCGGGCTCGGCCGGCGGACGCCGAGTGGCCGGGCGAGCCCGTCCTCCAGCTCCACGCCCTCCAGCAAACGCTCGACGTCGGCGTCGCTCAGGCCGCGACCGAGGACGACCCGATAGCGCTTGGCCACCCCGTAGCGAGGATGGGTGAGCCGGTGGGCCAGGTCTCCGTCGGTGCTGAACAGGAGCAGCCCGCGGCTGTCGGCGTCCAGGCGCCCCACCGGCACCAGCCCCGGCACCGGCTCGGGGAGCAACCCCATCACGGTCGGCCGGCGATGGGGATCACGGACGGTGGTCACCACCCCGGCCGGCTTGTTGAGCATCAGCGTCTCGAGGCGCCGGCCGCCCGCGACCGGTCTGCCGTCGACCGCGACCCGGTCCCGCTGCGGGTCGACGCTGGCCCCGAGCGCGGCCCGGGCGCCGTTGACGGTGACGCGCCCGGCGTCGATGAGGCTGTCCGACCCGCGCCGGGACGCCACCCCGCGACGCGCGAGATACCGATTGAGCCGCTCTCGGGTGGTCGCCATCTAGGTCCCGTCCGGCGGCGCCGGCTCGTCCCCCGGGGGAGCGGTCAGCGCATCGGACCACGCCCGCTCCTGCTCCTCCGGCAGCCCGATGCCTCCGGGAAGGGGCGGGAGCTGGTCGACCCGCTCCAGCCCCACGAGCTGCAGGAATCGGAGTGTCGTCCCGAACAGGCGGGGCTGCCCGGGAGTGCCGGCGCGGCCGATCTCGGCGATCAGGCCTCGCCGCTCCAGGCTGTCGAGCACCGCCTCGCAGTTGACCCCGCGGATCGATTCGATCAGGCCACGGGTCACCGGTTGCCGGTAGGCGACGATGGCGAGGGTCTCCAGCGCCGGACGACTGAGACGGGCCGGACGCTCGGGGTTCAGGGCTCGCTGGACCGCCCACGCCGTCTCAGGGCGGGTCACCAGCTGCACCTGGTCGCGGTGGCGCTGCAGCATCAGGCCACGCCCGCGCAGCTGGCCGGCGAGAGTCTCGGCGGCCCGGTCGACGCGCGCGGAAGGCTGTCCGAGTATGCCGGCGAGCTCGGCGAGCGTCACCGGACGGTTGAGCACGAAGCAGACGGACTCGAGCGCCAGGGCCAGGTCCTCGGGTTCGCTGCCCGCCACCCAGTCCGGCACGCGGGGGCGGCCGATCTCGTCCAGCTCCAGGCTGAAGCCCTCCTCGGCGTCGTCCCCATCGTCGAGGGGCAGGCTCGCCAGCGCATCCGCCGGGTCGAGCGCCGGCCGGCTCGGGCCTTCGCCCGGCACGGTGCTGAGAGGCAGGTCGTCAGTCATCCTTCCGCACCCGGATCGGCCCGAAGGGCTCGGGCTGGTACACCACCGCCAGGCCGCGCTTCAGCAGCTCGAGCAGGGCGAGGAAGCAGGCGACCGCCTCCAGCCGCGTGGTCACCTCGGCGAACATCGCCTCGAACTCCACCGGCCCGCGACCCAGCAGCTCCACCAGCCATGCGACCTTCTCCTCGACCGAGAAGGTGATCATCCCGACCGGCAGCGGAGCCGCGTCCTGCAACCGCTCGAGCACCTGCCGGAAGGCGGCCGCGAGCCGATCGGGAGGGATGCGCAGCCGCTCCAGGGGCAGGACCTCCGGGGCGACCAGACCCAGGAAGCTGCGCTCGCCGGTCTCGGCGGGCTCGAGCAGGAGCGCCTCCATGGCCGCCCGGAAGAGCCGGTATTCGGCGAGGCGTCTCCCCGCCTCGGACTCGACGACAGCCTCCTCCTCGTCGAGCTCGGCGGTGCCCTCGGTGACCTTCGCCGCCTTCGTCGAGAGCAGGCGGGCGAGGAGCCCCAATGCCTCCGCCGCGTCGCGAAGGTCCCCTCCCAGCTCGCTCCCGGTGAGCTGCCGGCTCACCTGAGTGGTCACCTCGGCCACCGGGAGGTCACGCAGGTCGACGTCGCCGCGCTGGGCGGCGAGGACCAGCTCCTCCAGGGTGCCGCTGAATTCCCCCACCTCGACGGGGAAGCGCCGGGGCCACCCGGCACGGCCGCCGGCGGGCGCGCTGTCACTCATGGCGGCCCATGGTACGTGGTCGCCCAGCCGGCCGAACCCGAGGCCGTCGCGAGGCGCGCCCTCCTACCGGCGAACGTTCGAGCCCGCGGCGGTCAGCCGACTCGCCGGTGGGCTCCGGCGGTGGCGTTGCCCTCGCGGAGCAGCTCCCCGGCGCGTGCCATGGCGGCGGCCGTGGTCCGTCCCGACATCATCCGGGCGATCTCCGACACCCGCTCCTCGCCCTCGACCCGGCGCACGGTGCTCTCCACCGCGCCGCCGCCTCCCAGGCGGGAGACCAGCAGGTGCCAGCCGGCGCGCGAGGCGATCTCGGGGCGGTGGGTGACCGCCAGCACCTGGCGGCCCCGTCCGATGGCGGCGAGGAGGTCGCCGACCCGCGCTGCGGTCTCGCCGCCCACCCCGGTATCGACCTCGTCGAGGACCAGCAGGGGCTGGCCACCCCCTCCTCCGGCGGCGGCCAGCGCGAGAGCAAGGCGGCTGAGCTCCCCTCCCGAGGGACCCTCGTCGAGGGGCAGTGGCACCCCACCGCGATTGGCGGCGAAGCGGAACTCCACCTGGTCGACGCCGTCGGCGTCGCAGCGGAGCGGGCCGTCACCGAGGTCGACACCGCCCGCATCGGCGGCCACCCCGAGGGTGACGCGGAAGCGGGCATCCGGGAGCTCGAGCACGGCCAGGTGCCCTTCCACGGCCTGCTCGAGAGCGTGAGCGGCCTCACGCCGGGCTGCGCTCAGCCGGCGGGCGGCGGTGGCGGCAGCCGCCTGGGCGGACCGCGCGTCCCCCTCCAGGGCGGCGACGTCCACGCCGCCGCGGGCGGCGTCGCAGATCCTCCGGGCATCCTCGAGCACCGAGAGCGCGGCGCGGATCGATCCATGCCGGCGGCGCACCCGGGCCAGCGCGTCAAGGCGCTCCTCGACAGCCTCCAGCCGCACGGGGTCGACCTCCACGCGGTCGGCCAGCCGCCGGGCGGATACGCCGAGGTCGCGCAGTGCCGTGGCCAGCGCGGCCCCCTCCGCGCCGAGGTCGGCGAGGGCCGGATCGACCCCGCTCAGCGATTCGACGCCTACCAGGGCCCGCTCGAGAAGGTCGGCGGCGCCCGCCTCGTCGCCGGTCGCCGCCTCGCCCAGGAGGGTCGCGGCAGAGGCGATGCCGGTCGCGTGGCGCAGGCGCAGCCGCTCGGCGCCGAGATCGTCCTCCTCACCCTCGCGCAGCCGCAGGGGCTCCAGCTCGGCGATGGTAGCCTCCGCCTCGCCGAGCTCCGCGGCCGTCCTGCGGCTCGCAGCCCGCGCCCCGGCGAGCGCCGCCTCCGCGCTGCGCAGCCGGCGGTGCGCGTCTGCCATCACGGCCCGGGCCTCGAGGACGGGATCGCCGCCCGACTCGTCGAGGGCTCGGCGCTGCCACGAGCGCTGGAGCAGCCGGTGACTGGCCCCCTGAGCGGTGACCTCGGCGAGCTGCTCTCCGAGCTCACGCAGCGTCGCCTGCGAGACGAGGGCGCCGTTGACCCGGCAGGTCGAGCGTCCGGAGCTCCCCGCATCCCGGGTCAGGGTGACCAGGTCGTCGACGGGGATGCCGAGCCCCGCCAGAACGACGACGCTCTCCGAGCTGGGTTCGAAGACGGCCCGGACCGAGGTGCCCTCCCCCACCGCCTCGCCCTCGACCCGAGCCCCGAGCGCCCAGCGGACAGCGGCGATGCAGAGCGACTTGCCGGCGCCCGTCTCGCCACTCAGGGCTCCGAACCCGGGATCGCAGTCGAGGCGCGCGTCCCGCACCACCGCGAAATTGCGCAGGCGAAGCTCAAGGAGCCGGGTCACAGCGGCTCCCTCTCGTGGGGGGGATCGTCGGCCGGCTTGAGCGGCAGACCGAAATGGACCTTGTCCCGCAGCTGCCGGAGGAACGACGGGGAGTCGGCGCAGCGGATGACGGTGAGGTCGGGGCCCGGACCGATCCGAACCCTGCCTCCGGCCATGAGGCTGCCCTGGTACTGACCGTCGGCGGCCACGTGAACGCGACCGTGCGTCACGGTCACCTCCACGACGGTCACCTCGGGCAGCACGATGGGGCGGGTGATGACCGCGTGCGGGGCGAGCGGGACGACGGTGATGGCACGCACCCGCGGGTCGATGGGCGGTCCCCCCGCGCTCAGCGAGTAACCGGTGGAACCGGTGGCGGTGGCCACGATCATCCCGTCGGCGTCGAACTCGCCGAGGAGCTCCCCGTCCGCCTCGACCCGCAGCCTCACCAGGACGACCTCGGGGGACTTCAGGGCGATGTCGTTGAGCGCCAGCAGGACGCGGCTCTCGCCGGCGCGGTCACCGCCTCCGCCCTCGCCCGGCACCATCTCCGCCGCGAGCATGCTCCGCCGTTGCCGGAAGGTCCGGCCATCGGCGAACGCCTCGATGGCACCGGGAAGCTGATCGAGCTCCATGTCGGTGAGGAAACCGAGCCGCCCCCGGTTGACGCCGAGGACGGGGATGTCGCGGGGCGCGGCCAGCCGGGCCCCGAAGAGAAACGTCCCGTCGCCGCCGAGGGTGACCAGCAGGTCGGTGCCCTCGGCGTGCTCGGCGACGTCCTCGACCGGGCGCACCTTGGTCGTCCAGGTACGGTACCCGCAGCGGACCGCCACCTCCGCCGCGGGGATCACGGTCTCGGGGCGCTCCTCCGGGTGCAGCAGGAAACCGATGGCGCCTCTGCTCACGGCTCCATCCCACGGCCGACCGCCGGCGCCCCGGCCAGCCGGAACCGGACCAGCAGCTCCTGGTTGCCACGGGTGCCACGGATCGGCGCGAGGATCGGTCCCGCCGTCCCCGAGGCCCCCAGCGCACTCACGCACCACTTCAGGAAGGCGACGGCGCCGGCCTCCGATGCCGCCGGGTCCCGCACGATCCCGCCCCGGGGGACGGCGTCGCGGCCCAGCTCGAACTGGGGCTTGAAGAGGGCGACCACCTCGGCCCCGGGGGCGAGGCGCGCCACGGCGGGCAGGACGAGGCGCAGTGAGATGAAGGAGAGGTCGAGAGTGACCAGGGTCGGCGCTTCGCCGGGTAGCCTCTCCAGGTAGCGGAGGTTGGTGCGGTCGAGGATGGAGACCCGGGGGTCACCGGCCAGACGGGTGAGGAGCTGGCCGTGACCGACGTCGACGGCGTAGATCCGCGCGGCTCCCCTCGAGAGGAGCACGTCGGTGAAACCTCCGGTCGAGGCTCCGGCGTCGAGGCAGACGCGGTCACGGCAGTCGACACCGAAGGCGTCGAGGGCGGCCAGCAGCTTCTCCCCGGCCCGGCTCGCCCATGGGCTCCCCTCCCCCAGCATCCGCAGCTCGGCGGCCTCACCCACACGCTGGGCGGCGCTCCGGGCCTGCTGCCCGTCGACCTCGACCATGCCGGCGGCCACCAGGGCCTGGGCGCGCTCGCGACTGACGGCGAGGCCACGCTCCACCAGGACGAGATCGAGCCGCTGCGCGGTCACGGTCATGGGCGGAAGGGGGAAATGGCGGCGCTCAGGCCGGTCAGATCAAGGAAGCGAGCAGCAGAGGGAGGGAGCGCACTGACGCGCGTGACCGGCGGCGGCCCCACGGGCCGGCGACCTCGCAGCATGGAGCTGGCGCGGAGCGGGACGGAAATGAGCGCCGACATCAGAACGGGATCTCGTCCGGGTCGATCTCCAGCGCGTCGCCGCGATGCGGGGCGCGCGTCAGCGGGGCCCCCGGGGGGAAGACCGGGAGCTCGACTGCCTCGCGCTCCGGCTCGAGCGGCTTCTCCGTGATCCGCCCCCCGGCGCCGACCACCAGCTGGGTGACCTTCTGCTCGGTGCGGTCGAGCAGGCTGCCGCAGTGCTGGGCCAGGCGGGCACCCCGCTCGTAGGCGACGATGGCCTCGTCCAGCGCCACGGCGCCGCGCTCCAGCCGCTCGATGATCTGGTCGAGCTCAGCGAGCGCCCGCTCGTAGCTCAGCCCCTCGACGTCATCCCCGGCGGGTCGCACCCCGGCGGCCCCGCTGCCATCGCCTTTCATCCTCTCTCCAGAGTGTCGTGCCCGCTATCGTACATGCGTTCGTCCTGGTCCGTCGAGCCGGTGGTCTCGACCGTGCTGATCACGAGGCCTTGGGCGAGGCGGGTGCGGAGGCGCTGACCGGAGCGTACCGAGCCCGGGTCGGTGAGCACCGCGCCACTCGCTGCCTCCATGGTGATCGAATAGCCCCTCTCCAGCACGCGGAGGGGTGAGAGCGCCTCGAGCTGGTCGCGGCGGGCGCGCACCTGCTGGCGCCGCTGCACCAGGGCCTCACCGACCACCCGGGCCAGCCGCCGGCGCTGGCCACCGAGGCGCTGGCGCTCCAGGGCCACCCGCTGGCCCGGGGAGGCGAGCCGGAGGCGCGCCGTGGTCGCGTCGAGGCGCCGCCGCTTGGCCGTCAGCGAGGCGAGCAGGCCCGTCCGCAGCCGCTCCGCCCGCAGATCCAGCTCCTGGCGGTGGCTGGGCAGCCGGCGAAGCGGGGAGGCGCCTTCGAGGCGCAGCCGCCGCCGCTCGAGGGAGCCGCGCTTGACGGTGAGCTCCTGGCGCGCCGCGGCCCCGAGGCGGGCCTGGCGCGCGCCCAGCTCCGCGCCCAGCCGGCGGGCGTCGGGAACCGCCAGCTCGGCGGCGGCGGAGGGCGTGGCCGCCCGGCGGTCGGCGGCGAGGTCGGCGATGGTGGTGTCCGTCTCGTGGCCGACACCGGAGACCACCGGCAGCCGGCCGGCCCGGATGGCGCGGGCGAGCCGCTCGTCGTTGAAGGGCATCAGGTCCTCCAGGGAGCCGCCGCCCCTGACCAGCAGCACCACCTCGGCGCCGTTCACCGACTGGGCCCGCTCCAGGGCCAGAACCAGGGTCTCGACCGCCCCCTCGCCCTGCACGGTCGCCGGGGAGAGCACCAGGTCGACGCCGGGAGCGCGCCGGCCCACCACGGTGAGGACGTCCCGCAGCGCGGCTCCACTCCGCGAGGTCACGACCACCACCCGCCGCGGCAGGAGTGGGAGGGGCCGCTTCCGGGCCTCGTCGAAGAGCCCCTCGGCCGCGAGCGCCCTGCGGCGCTGCTCGACGGCCAGGGCGAGGGCGCCGATCCCGGAGGGCTCCAACCGGTCCGCGTAGAGCTGGTAGCGCCCCTGGGCGTCGTAGACCTCGATGCGGCCGTGGACGATCACAGTCATCCCGTTCTCGGGCCGGAAGGGGATCTCCGCACGCTGTGATCGCCATACGACGCAGCTCAGCGAGGCGTTGGCGTCCTTGAGGGTGAAGTACAGATGCCCCGAGGCCGGCATCGAGAGATTGCTGATCTCGCCCTCGACCAGGACGTCCTCCAGGTCCGGGCTGAGCGCGATGACCCCACGAATGACCGCGGTGAGCTGGGCGACGGTCAGCGCCTGCCGGAAGCTCATCGGTGTCCGTCCCCGGCCGGGTGGCCCTCGGGGTCGCTCAGGAGGAACGGTGGCGCCATCATGGATCGAACAGATGATCGCTCAAAGGACGCCGCCGCCGCAGGGGCCGGACGGCTCGGGAGCCACGGGAGGCGGGTGCGGCGATCAGCTCACGCCCCGCCCGAGAGCCGGCCCGGGCCGGGCCGGGCGCTCACACCCGCTCCCGGGCGATCCGGCCGAGCACCCCATTGACGACGGGGACGGCCTCCTCACCGGCATACACGCGGGCCAGCTCCAGGGACTCGTCGATGCTCACCGCGACCGGGGTGGCCGGCTCGTAGAGCACCTCGTAGGTCCCGAGCCGCAGCACCGCTCTCTCGACCTTGCCGTAGTCGACGAGGTCCCAGTTGACGCTCGCCTCGGAGATGGCCGCGTCGATGTTGACGACGTGCTCGAGCGTCCCCTCCACCAGGGTGCGGGCAAACTCGACGGTGTCTCGAGGCGCGCCCATGTCGTCAGCCTGATATTCGAGGGCCGGGCGCGGCTCCTTCTCGGTCCCCTCCAGCTCGAAGAGGACGCGCAGAGCCAGCTCGCGTCCCCGGCGCCGCCTCCCCGCCGAGCGGCTCATGAGGCGAAGACGACCTCGCTGACGTGCACGTTGATGGTGCCCACGTCCAGGCCGAGCATCCGCTCGACGGCGTCGGCGACCCGCTGCTGCACCTCGGCCCCGACCTTGGGAACCGAGTGCCCCGAGAGCATCACCACCCAGAGGTCGATGTCGAGGATGCCCTCGTCGCGCAACTCGACCCGGGCGCCGCGGTGAGCGGCGGAGCGACGGAGGATGCGCTCCAGGGACTGGCCCGCCGCCTGGTACATGGCGTGGACCCCCTCGACCTGGAGGGCGGTGAGGACGGCGATCCAGGCCACCACCTCGTTGGCCACCCGGGTCACGCCAGGGGATGTGCGAAGGGGCGGACGGTGCCCGTTGGTCGCGGCGTCTGCCGGTGCGTCCATCAGGCCCTCTCCAGGTACCGTCCGTTGCGGGTGTCGACGCGGATGTGATCGCCGGCGTTGACGAACAGCGGCACGTCCACGGTGGCCCCGGTCTCCAGGATGGCCGGCTTGGTCCCCGCGTTGGCGGTATCACCCTTGAACCCGGGATCGGTCTCCCGCACCTCAAGATCCACCGAGGTGGGCAGCTCGACGCCGAGGATCTTGTCGTCCCACATGAGCAGGGTGACGTTGGCGCTCTCCTTGAGCCAGCGCGCGCCCTCGCCGACCTGCTCGGGAGAGAGAGAGGTCTGGTCGTAGGTGGTCGTGTCCATGACCACGTACGCGTCCCCGTCCCTGTAGAGGAACTGGGCCTCCGTGCGCTCGATCCGGGCCCGCCCGAACTTCTCCTCCGGGCGGAACGTCTCCTCGGTCACCGCCCCGGTCGAGAGGTTCTTCATCTTGGTGCGCACGATGGCGGTGCCCCGGCCGAGCTTCATGTGGTTGAAGTCGAGGACCTGGAGGAGCTGACCGCCCCTCTCCACGGTGGCTCCGGGACGGAGGTCGCCTGCATTGATCATTGGGTCAATTCTCTTCTCTCTCGCAGCATCCGGGTGGCTGCCTCCAGGGCGACCGCATACCCCGCGACGCCGAGCCCCAGGATGACCGAATCGGCGGCCTCCGCGGTGAGCATGACCTTCCGGTAGCTCTCGCGCCGGAAGGTGTTGGTGAGGTGGATCTCGACGACCACCCCGGGGAATGCCCGGAGCGCGTCGAGCAGGGCCACGCTGGTGTGGCTGAACGCCCCGGGGTTGATCACCAGGGCGTCGGCGTGCCCGGTCTCGGCCTCGATCAGGTCGATCATCTCGCCCTCGCTGTTGCGCTGCTCGGTGCGGATGTCGACGCCCATCGCCGCCGCACGCTCCCGCAGGTCGGTGTCGACCTCGGCGAGGCTGCGGCCGCCGTAGAGCTCGGGCTCGCGGCGCCCGAGGCTGCCCAGGTTGGGACCGTTGAGGACAAGGACCCTGGTCATCTCGTCTGAAGCACCTCCTCGAGCGTCTCGCGCACCAGATCTGCGGGCACGCGCTGGTCGGTGACCGGCTCGCCGCGCCTGGCCAGCAGCACCCAGCGAACCTCGCCCCCCACCGCCTTCTTGTCGTGGCCGAGACGGCGCAGCACGGCCGCGGGCCGGACCGGGGGCAGGGGTTGGAGACCGAGCCGGTCGAGGAGGCGGTCCTGCCATTCCCGATCGGCCGCGGAGAGCCCCGCCATCTCGGTCGAGAGCCGGCCGGCGACCCGCATCCCCGCCGCCACCGCCTCACCGTGGGTGACGGTGCCGTAGCCGGTGGCCGCCTCGATGGCGTGGGCCACCGTGTGTCCGTAGTTGAGGACGGCCCTCAACCCGGATTCACGAGGATCGCGGCCGACCACCTCCGCCTTGATCGCCGCGCAGCGCTCGATGATCGGAGTCAGGGTCGCCACCTCGCCGGCTCCGGCGCTCTCGACGCCCGCGTCGAGGAGGGCGGGGAGATCGGTGTCCGCGATCATCGCGTACTTGGCGATCTCCCCCAGGCCGGAGGCGAGCTCCCGGGAGGGAAGGCCGCGCAGCAGGCCGGGGTGGGGGAGGACCGCACGTGGCTGCCAGAAGGCGCCGGCCAGGTTCTTGGCGGCACGGCGGTTGGCACCGGTCTTGCCCCCGATGGAGCTGTCGATCATGGCGAGGAGGGTGGTGGGCACCCCG
>Ga0181529_10004677_pt1 | contig 14702 bp, 11 predicted proteins | sample PEATcosm2014_Bin_36_FD_119763 | JGI IMG/M metagenome (GOLD analysis project Ga0181529, IMG submission 119763) | Peatland microbial communities from MTU Mesocosm Facility, Houghton, MI, USA - PEATcosm2014_Bin10_30_metaG | ecosystem: Environmental > Terrestrial > Soil > Wetlands > Peat | place...
GCGAGCCAAGTTGCCAACTGAAGCGCTTGCCGCATGTGTTGTCCTTGCCCGGCTCGCACCAGCAGTCGCGCCCCCAGTCGCGGTAGCTGTCGATCAGCACCTGCAGGTTCAGCTTGTCGGTCAGCACCGCGCCGCCCTCGCCCATCGTGATGTGGTGCGCGGGATAAAAGCTGACCGTCGCAATGTCGCCAAACGTCCCCACCTTGCGCCCCTTCCAGGTCGAACCCAGCGCGTCGCAGCAGTCCTCGATCAGCCACAGCTTGTATTTCTTGCAGAACGACGTCACCGCATCCAGGTCGAAGACGTTGCCCAGCGTGTGCGCGATCATTACCGCCTTCATCTTCGGGCTGTACGCAGCCTCCAGCTTCGTCACGTCAATCTCATACGTCGGCAAAGAGACGTCGACGAAGACAGGAACCAGCCGGTTCTGGAAGATCGGATTCACCGTCGTGGGAAATCCCGCCGCGACGGTCAACACTTCATCGCCCGGCTTCAACTGACGTGCGCCCAGCTTGGGCGAGGTCAGTGCGCTCAGTGCAACCAGATTTGCACTCGATCCCGAGTTCACCAGGCTCGCCGAACGCACGCCGACAAACTTCGCCAGCCGTCGCTCGAACTCCTTGGCAAAGCGCCCAGTCGTGAACCACCCATCCAGCGCCGAGTCCACCACCGAGCAGATGTCTTCCGCCCCGATCACCTTGCCCGACACCGGAACCACCGATGTCCCCGGCACAAACTCCCGCGCGGGAAACTTTGCCGCATGGTACTGCGCCGTCAACTCAAGAATCTGCCGTCGAAGCTCTTCCGCCGTATCGCTCATAAGTTTTAAGAATACACACCCGGAGCGGCCATCCCTAACCCTGGATTACGCGCCGCGCTGGAACTCAGCGGCCCTGTACCCGTGCCACTCCGCAGTTCGCCGAATCGCGTCCTCCAACCCCACCGTCTCGCGCAACCCCAGCAGCATCTCCACCCGCTCCACCGACGGCACATACCGCTCCGGCACCGCACCTGGCACTGCCTGCTTCGTCACTTGGATATTTGTCTCGGGTGCCAGCGTCGCCGTCACACACTCCGCCAGCTCGCGAATGCTCACATCCCTCGCCGAGCCAACATTAATCGCCAGCAGCGACGGCGCGCGAAACAGAATCGTCCAAAGCCACACCGCAAGGTCCGCCGCATACAGATACGACCGCCGTGGCGTGCCATCGCCCGCAATCGAAATCGGCCGCCCAGCCAGAACGTCACCAATAAAGTTGCCAATCGCAAAGTGCGCGTCCAGCGGAAGATGCGGCCCGCAGAACGCCCAGCAGCGCGCAATCTTCGCTTCGAACTCCACGCCCTTCGCTTCAGTAGATTTCTGATGCACAGCGCACATCAGCTCCGCCGCCCGCTTCCCCTCCGCATACACGCTCGCCGCATTCAGCGGGTCCGGCGCGCCGTCATAGCTCTCCGGCACATGCGTCATATCTCCCGGTTGCCGGCCATACACCGCGCCCGAGCTCGTCAGCAGCAACTTCCGCGCCCCGCACTGAGCGGCAAACTTCAGCGTCCGCTCGGTCCCCGCCAGAATCGTCGACAGCATCTCCATCGGCTCTTCCGCCGACTGCTTTGCGCTCGCCTCGGTCGCCGCGTGAATCACAAAGCGAAACTCGCCCGCTGGAAATTCAAAGTCGCGCACATCGCCCGCGTGCAGCGTAATCGCCGGATCGCCCGCCAGATGCGGAGCCTTCAGCGCAAACCTTGCCGGATCACGCGTCAGCACCGTCGCCTGCGCGCCCAGCCCCAGCGCGCGGTTCACATGGCAGAAGCTCTCCACCAGCCAGCACCCGAAGAACCCCGTTCCGCCCGTGATAAAAACGCTCTGGCCGCGCATCTCCTCCCACAGCTCTCGAGTCTGCGCAAGAATCAGATCGAGATCGACAATCGAAAGCGGCGCTGCCATTTCATCTCTCCGGTGGAATGGTTCGCCTAACTGGAGCTTGTCGCCAGAATGCCGGCTGGTGCATCCGATTTAGGAAATGAGGGGGGATTTTCAAAGTTGATGCGTTCCAGTTCCACAACGTAGGGGCGATGCTGTACCTGCGTGTAAATGGCCCCTATGTACTCCCCCATCACGCCCAGGAAGACCAGTTGCAGCGACGAGATGAAGAACACTCCAATCAGCATCGGCGCCAGGCCAAAGCTGAAGGTCGACCAGAAGACCAGCTTGAGGAGCAGGTAGATCACGGCAATCAGAAACGAAACACTGGCCCCGAGGAAGCCGGCCAGGGCCGCCAGCCGAAGCGGGATCTTCGAGTTGTTGATGATCCCCAGCATGCCAATGTCATAGAGGCTGTACCAGTTGTTGTTGGTGATCCCGAACTTGCGCGCAGGCTGGTCGTACATCAGCTTGACGGTGGGCAGGCCGATCTCGGCAATCATGCCGCGGAAGTATGGATACGGGTCATCGAACGAACGCACCAATTCGATGACCTTGCGGTCGTATAGGCCGAAGCCCGTGAAGTTCTGGATCGTCTCGATCGAAGAGATGCGGTCCACCAGCCTGTAGTACTGCTTGCGCAGCCAGAACATCAGCGAGGCCTCCTCGCTGGAGCGCTTGATCCCCAGCACGCAGTAGGCGCCCTTCTCCCACTCGCGGACCATCTCCGCGATCATCTGCGGCGGGTCCTGCAGGTCGGCGACGATGCTGATGACGGCGTCTCCGCGGGCCTGGAAGAGCCCATGAAGCGGCGAGCGGATGTGGCCGAAGTTGCGCGCGTTCACGATGATCTTGACGTTCTTGTCCTGGGCCGCGATCGACTTCAGAATGGCAACCGTGTTGTCCCGAGAGCTGTTGTCGATAAAGATGTGCTCGTACTCATACCCGCCAATCCCGGCCATCACCTCGCGCACCTGGTTGTATACGTTGAGGACGTTCTCCTCCTCGTTGTAGCAGGCCGTCACAATGGAGATGGTCTTCTGGCTCACCTTGGCAACACTCCTGAAAGACAGGCTCAAGTCTAGCTTAACCAGACTCTGAATCGTTCATGGGTCGCAATCGGCTCTGCACGAACCGGGTTCGCGGTTATTGCAATTCCCTCTCCGCCTACAGATAGCGAAATACCTTTGCCGCCGTCGCCTCATCCAGGTCTGGAGTCATGCGGTGCAGCGGGTTCGACTCCATCCCGCCCGATGCCGTCACCCGGCTGGAGATCTTCGGGAAGTAGGTCTGCATCGGATCGATCTTCACCAGAAAGGCCCGTGCGCCAACCGCGTTGAAGCGTTCCAGAAACTCCGGGTCGCTCTCGAACCCCGGCCCGATGCGCATCACGGGGATGTCGTAGGCCGCAAACAGAGGCTCCCAGTTGGGAATCCCCAGCCCGGTCTCGATGTCGCATCCCACATACCGCCCGCCGAAGTAGTTGCTCTGCGTCATGCGGATCGACGCATATCCGTTGTCGTCGAAGAGAAATATCTTCAGGTTCAGCTTCTGTGCCCGCACCGTGCCCAGCTCCTGCAGGTTCTGCATGAACCCGCCATCGCCCTCCACCAGCACCGTCCGCCGCCCGCCCGCCGCCACTGTAGCGCCAATCGCACCGCCCAACCCATATCCCATCGAGGCAAGGCCCCCATTGTTGAACGCAATTTGCCCGCGCTTCTGCTGGAAGGTCTGCATCGCCACCGTATTCGCGCTTCCGCTGCTGCACGGCACCATGACATCCGCAGGTCCGCACAGGTCCGAAATCTTCAGAAAAAACTCATACGGCGACAGGTAACCCTCGGCGGTCTGGTTCCCAGGATCGTTCAGCGGGATCGCCGCGCGCACCTCGCGGCAGAATCCCCCCCATTCCGTGTAATCTCCCAGCTTGCTCTCTGCAATCCGCTCCAGGACTGCGTTGGCATCGCCGCACACCGGCACATCCACACGCGGATGTCCCTTCTCCAGCTCGCGATTGTCGCAGTCCACCTGCACCACCTTGCCCACAGGGATGAACTGCTGCCAGTTGAATCCGGTCTCCTGCAAGCCCAACCGTACTCCCAGCGCCACCAGCAGATCCGCCTGCTGCATCAGAATGTTTGCCGACCGCTGTCCCCATGTGTTTGGCCGCCCAAAATAAGCTGGATGTTCGGTGGGAATCCGATCGAGGCCGTTCCACGTCGTCATCAGCGGAACCCCCAGCACGGCCAGCTTATCCATCACCGCCGCAGCCGTCTTCCGGCTGATCCCCCCGCCCAGCAGCAGCACCGGACGCTTGGCATCGCGCAACATCGTCGTTATCAAATCGATTGTCTCAGCCGGCACCGGCATGAATCCACCCGCTGCCTTGAAGTTCTGCTTCGAATCCAGCCTCTCTCGCTCCACCGGCACGCCCTGGATGTCCAGCGGAATCTCAATAAATACCGGCCCCTTGCGCCCTATGCTGCCTGCCTGGCTCCACTCGTCAAACGTCTTCTGGTCCACCACCTTCTCCATCAGCTTCGACGACACCGTCACTGGCCGCGCAATATCGACGCCATCCACCTCCTGAATGCCGCGTTGCCGCACCTGCCCGCGCGCCAGGTCCGCCACCTTCACCTGTCCGCCAATCACCAGCAGCTCGCGGCTCTCCAGATACGCTCCTGCCATCGCCGTAATGATGTTGGTCAGACCCGGCCCGGCCGTCACCAGCGCAAAGGCTCTCGGCCCGCCCGCAACCTCATTGAAGTACTCCACCGCGATCCCAGCCGCAACCTCATGCACCACCGGGATGCACTTGAACCTCCGGCTACAGCTCTCCAGTAGATGCATGATGTTTCCGCCAGCCAGAAAAAAGCAGTGCGTATAGCCCAGTTCAGCCAGCCAGTCCGCCAGAAGATCGCTATACTTCATCCTTTTCCTCTCATCTTCATCCGGTCGAAGCTTCGCTCCCGCAGGGGTGTCCACATGCCCGTGCAAGCTCGGAAAACCGCGCGATGCGAATGCACTCCACTTCGTCCCCGATCTCGCCATACCCATACTCCACAAACGCGAACCGCATCCCGGCTTCTCTGGCCGCGTGCTGGTCCTCCGCCGTATCTCCCACCATCACCGCCCGCTCCGCATTCACCCCATATCGCGCCACCAGTTCGCGCAGCATCTCCCCCTTCGACAGAAACGCAGGCTGGCGGGAGTTCCGGCTCAGCATCTCTGTGAACAGTCCGGATATGCCATGTTGCTCCATCAGGTTGACCGTGGCCAGCTTCGGCTTGTTCGTCACCAGAAACAGCTCCGCCCCGTTCGCCTTGAGCGCTTCCAGTGTCTGCTGCACGCCATCGAACAACAGCGCGTTCCTGGCCCCGTTGGTGTCGTAGCTGGCGCGGAAACAACGCTCCATCCCATCCAACTCGGCCTCCGTCAGATCGCTCTCCAGGTTCTTGAGAATGGTGCGAATCCCGGGCCCGATAAACGGCCTTAAATCCGCCACCCGCAGCCTCCGCCCGCCGCTGCTCAACGCTTCCGCAATCGAGGCCTGCAAGCCGGGCAGCGAGTCTGCCAACGTACCATCCAGATCGAAGAATAGCCAGAGCGCCTTCGTCACAGCTTCCATCTCAGACACAGTTCACCTGGGCATCAGCGGCGTTGCGATGCAACAGCCGCCAGAACGAGTTTACCGGTTCAACACCGCCCAGCGCTTTTCCAGCATTTCGATGCGCTTGGCGTCCTCATTTTGGATATGCCCATAGTAGTCGCGCTTGTTCAGCAGCCACAGCATCTCGAAGTGCACCGCATTCAGCAGCCCCTCGCCGATCTTCTCCTCGTTCGCCGCCTGCGCGTCGAAGATCACCTTGCGAGTCTCGAACCGCGTCAAGTGCAGCGCCACTAACTGTCGCAGCACTGGAATCGAATCGCTGGAGACTCCGCCGCCAACCACCAGGTCCAGCCCCAGCTCCTTGCACTTGGCCGCGGTCTTCATCACATACCCGGTCACTTCCTCGCCGTTGATCGCATCCCGGCTCAGCCCTGCGGAGAGCGAAAAGTCCACCCGCCCAAAGACAATCCCCGATAGCTCTTTGGCCGCCTTGGTCGCCGCCGCCATCTCCTCCAGATGCCCAAACGCAGTGATCGTCTCCAGATTGAACAGAAACTGCGTCTCCTCCTGCTCTTCCTCGGAATAAATCTTGCCTACAGCCTCGGCAAACTTGGTCAGCGCATAGGGGCTCTCGACCATCGGAGCGATGATGTAATCCACCCCGATCTGCTTGCTCTCGATCAGGTCGCGCATCGCCTCGCAGCCGCCGATCTTCAACCCCAGCTTCAGGCCCGCCTTGCGGCAGATCTCCACCAGCCGAAGCAGCTCGTCCATCCGTGTTCCCTCGGCCTCGAACTCCGCTTTCACGGCAAGATATCCATACTTCTCCTTGCCAATCTTCAGCAATTCCAGCATCTTGCGCTCTCTGGTGTTCATTTGTACTCCTCGTTTTTTCTTCGTCCCGTTGATTGCGCGCGGTCATCTGCGTACATGAAAACTAGCCCTGCCTGCGAACCGGAATTGATGTTAGTGACGTCGTGCAAGGCAGAACCAGTGTAGTCGAGAAGGAACGGTTCGCCAACCTTTGTTTTCCCAAAATGCACAGGCTTTGCCTCGCTTCCCCATGCTCCCGCACGCCAAACGATGTCATACTGATTCCTGGCGATCGCGGGTGCTGCTCTGCCCGCTGCTCCAAGTCTCGTCCAAGGAAGCTCACACAAGATGAAAGCGGTCATCCTCGCCGGCGGTCTCGGTACGCGTCTCAGTGAAGAAACCTCGCTCCGCCCCAAGCCCATGGTCGAGATCGGCGGACAGCCCATCCTCTGGCACATCCTCAAGACCTACTCCCAGCAGGGCGTCAACGACTTCATCGTCTGCCTCGGCTACAAGGGCTACATCATCAAGGAGTACTTCGCCAACTACTTCCTGCACACCTCCGACGTCACCTTCGACATAGCCCACAACAAGATGACCGTGCACAACTCCGTCACCGAGCCCTGGAGCGTCACCCTGGTCGACACCGGCGACGACTCTGGCACAGGAGGCCGTCTGCGCCGCGTCGCAAAGTACCTCGAAGGCGAAGACCCGTTCCTGATGACCTATGGCGACGGCCTCGCCGACATCGACATCCAGGCCACCATCGCCTTCCACAAGGCCCACGGCAAGCTCGTCACCCTCAGCATCCAGCCCCGAAAACTTTAAGTAGTATTTAACGAAGTCGAAGTCTGAGAGGAAGAGTTCAGCGGGGCACTTCCAGCCCAGCAACTTTCTCGGCCTTGCGCTGAGCAGCCAAGCGGACATGTCGAGTTCTAGTTGGGAGTAATCGCTGAGGTCTTAGCCTTTGGGGAGAAACTGGCGGATGAGTCCGTTGGAGTTTTCGTTGACGCCTCGAAGCCAGGGCGCGTGCTGAATCGGGTCGAAGCGCAGAAGAGACTCAGCATCACCTACGATCGCGGCAAGGAGATGGCGCTGCACGAGACCCTCTCGTATTCAGTTGCTCCAACTTCATTTATGGTCTTGTACAACCAAAAGGCGCTGAGAACAAGAGTAATAAACTGTATGGAATAAGTCCACCAATTCATCCATAGCCCGTAGTGCATAAAATATAACTGTTTGGGATAATCAAGAAGACGTTCGTCGTCTGGCGGCAGCCACGGGGATAAAGTGAGCTTCATCCAGAATTGAGCGTACGCGACGGCAAGAGCAGCAAATGCATATTTAAACGACGCCTTCGTGTGGGCCGTCTCAAATGATAAAACAAAAACAAAAACGATTAAAGGCCAAGCCGCGGTCAGAAAACGTGGCTCACCATTAAACCCTAACAGCATACTCATGCCGATGACCGCCACAACACCCGGCCCCAGCTTTCTTGCCTCGATACAGAATGTTTTCCAGTAAAGAATAATCAACAACAACACGGGCCCCCAGAACACGGCCAGCGAAATGACAGGTAACAGCAACTTTCCTTGCTGGGGAAGAAGTATTCCTACAATCAAATCCCTCAAACTGCCTGCATTTGCAAGATGCGGATTGGATATCGCCTTAACCAAAAAGAAAGGTATAAAATAAGCGGAAATCGACAATACAATTAATGCTAGACGTGCCCTGCGGATACTGACAAGAACCGCATAAAAAAACTTTCTAGACGCAACAAGCATTGCAAGTGCAATTAGTATTACAGCAAATGAAGGAAGTGAAGTAAGCAAGCGTTCGAATCCGTGCAACTCTCGTCTTTGCGTACAAAGAGCACCAAAACGCGGAGTAATATGAGTCATGAAATATGGTAAGTTACATGCGAGACCCGGTAGAGATCGAACATGCTCCAATATAATGTTTCCAATAATCGACAGAGCAAGTAGTGCAATAAAGCCTCGCTTTACATGCCGAGTAATAGACGCACCCTTTATTGTAATACGCAACGAAGCCGGCTCTATTACATCTTCAGGAAGTTCTGTCCTCATAAACAGTAATAACAGCGCCCCATAGACGCTCACAACAGGCCAACAGAAAGCTCCAATTACCGTCGTGACGAACAGAGCAACCTGCTTTTTTTCGACAAAGAAAAGCAGTAACAACATGCCTATAAATAGGGCGGTGACGTCGGTGAGTACCGGATAAAAGAAAGCCTGTTTGGAACACTCAAAGTTGACAAAGATTCCGCTGAATCCTATCCAGCGTCCAGCTAAACTGAGACGAACATCGTCGGCCAATCGCCTCCAAATCCGACATACTCCAAGAAGAAGGACCAAATTATACACTTCAAAGCCGCGAATAATGTTTGTGTTACTTATCGGGACTCTAGCACAAAGCAACACTCCACGAACAATAGCAGAAGGAAGAAACCTCTGTGCGTAGTAGCTACTTAACTGCCCCCCGTTGATTACTGAACCTATGTTACGGACCATATCCGCATAAAGCACCCCATCCCACCCAAGGCCACCTCCGGCTGGCACTAACTCTCCGTAGAAGAAATTCAATAATCCTAAAACTAGGACCATACAAAACATGAGCCGGTGACTGCTTTGGATATCTTTCCACGAGAACGCATTTTTTAGTAGTGTCATTTCGCCTTCTGAGGGTAATGTGAAAACTTCATACGTCAAGTAGATGTCTGGATCTTAACCTGGATAATTCGCGAAGTTTGAGACGCGAGAAGCCTCTCCTGGTACAACATGTTGGCGAGACAGTGCTTATAGGAACAGGCGAGGCTTCCGCGTGATCGACTTTACCACAACACTGTGATTGTTGTTCGCAGAGATTTTTGTTAATCCATCCGTGTTGCAGTTCGATTATCAGCAGGACAGCTCCGATGGAGGAGTCATCCTGCTGAAGGCAGCGGAGCGGTGCTACGGATTGATCGGCGGCCTGTCTGGATGCCTGCGCGACCAGCGGCAAGCAGGCAAGGTAGATCATCCGCTGCAGGATCTTCTGGCGCAGCGTGTGTTCTCGATCGCCTATGGTTATCCCGACGCCAACGACGCGGCCCGCCTAGGGGCCGATCCGGTTCACAAGTTGCTGCTCAATCGCGATCCGGCTACAGGACTGGATATGTCCTCACAGCCCACGCTGTCACGCTTTGAGAATACCGTGGATTGCAAGCATCTCTGCCGCATGGGCGAGGCGTTGGCCGAGCGCGTGATCGAGCGTCATGCCCAGCGGCTGCACGGACACACCCGCCGCTCACCATCGACCTCGACCCAACACTATTCCACCCATGGTGCGCAGCAGTTGTCCTATTTCAACGGACACTACGATAGCTGGTGCTGCCTACCGGTGATGGGCTTCATCAGCTTCAACGACGAAGCCGATCAGTATCTGTGTGCTGCCGTGCTGCGTCCCGGCAACGTGGCCGCACCGTTGGCGCGGTGGGGATACTGCGCCGCCTGCTGATAATGGTTCGCCACTTCTTCCTGGGCGTGTGTATCCGCATTCGCCTCGACCGCGACTTCGCTCATTTCGCAGCCATCGTCATTCTGGATGTCGAACCCAACCTTGAATATGTTGTGCGATGGCAAAAAATGCTGTGCTGCAGCGCAAGGCCAACTACGCGGCCATGAAGTTGGCTATACGAGTGCCGCGTCATCCTCAAGGCCGAGGTGGTTCGCGCCCAGGGTAAAGAGTCCAACAACAACCCGCGCTTCCTCATCCCCAACATGAAGCAGAGTCCGCAGTGGATTTACGAACAGGTCTACTGCCAGCGCGGCGAGATCGAGAACCGGACCAAAGACCTGCACTCGTTGCAGATCAATCGCACCAGTTGCAGTGATTTCGGGGCCAACCAGTTCCGCGTGCTGCTGACCGCCGCCTACGTGCTGATGCAGGAGTTGCGCCTGAGCGTCGCGCACACCAACTGTGCTCGAGCTCAGGGATGGACCCTCCGCGAACGACTGCTGAAGCTGGGCGCCCGCGTGGTGGTCTCGGTGCGCCGCATAATGCTGTATCTGACCGCGTCGTTCCCGTTCCTGCCCGCCTCCCGGCACGCGGCGGTGTCACTCGGAGCCTCGCCGGGATAACACGGCTTCGGCGGACCGGCAAACCTCACTTCGCACCGTCGCGAACGCTGCGTATCGGGAAATGATGCGCCCAAAAACGTCCGCCGCACCCGCTGCGTACCCTCCATGGCTCGCCAGCACGGCTATGCAACCAAAACATCACGCTGCCACGAGCATCTTCGCCGCAATCTCGCCGCCCCAAAACCACTTTCGGCGGCTTCACGATTAATGCAGGTTGGGGGAGCCATTCTGACAAGTGCGGATCGCAAATGAGGATGTTGAAGTTATAGTCAGGTAAACTATACTTACATGTGGATGAGGCCCTTTCGCAACGGGGCTTACCGCTAGAGCAGGTTACAGGACAGGATATCGATCCGTGGATTATTCGAGCAATACTACAATTCGCACAGATCAACGGCTTGGGCTTGGTCGGCTAACGATTTGGGCATGCTGCCTTGCTCCCTTGATGGTCAATACGGCACATGCTCAAGGCACAACGATGCAGAGTGTTCCATGTGTCGATTCTCCTTCAACCGATGCACAGTATGGTGGTACGCAGTCGTCTATAGGCTGCATCCCTGCCACCTCGTCGCCGAATACGCCGCAATCTACTGGCCAAACGTCCCAGTGGCAGGGCGGGAGCAACACCGCGACCCCAGGCACTCAGAACCAGCAAAACCAGAACCAGCAACAGTATCGGACGCTGCTTCAATCTGTCCCGGCACCCGTGGCACCACTGCCGCCGACGGAGTTTCAGAGGGTTGTATTTAATAGCGCAGGCCAGACGCCGCCGATCTTCGGGGCCAATCTGTTCAATACTCCTCCATCAACATTTGCGCCGGTCGACAATATTCCGGTGACGCCTGATTATGTCATCGGTCCGGGGGATGAACTGCGTATACAGATATGGGGCCAGGTGAACCAACAAGGCTCCTTTGTGGTGGACCGCACCGGCTCCATCGCGCTGCCGCAGGTAGGCACGGTGCATGTGGCTGGCGTGCAGTTTTCCCAGTTGAGCGATTTTCTCAAGTCGCAGCTTGGACGCATCTACCGCAACTTCGATCTGAATGTAAACCTGGGACAGTTGCGGTCGATCCAGGTCTTGGTTGTGGGTCAGGCGAGGCAACCGGGCAGCTTTTCGATCGGATCGCTGAGCACGCTGTTGAATGCCTTGTTTGCCTCGGGTGGACCACTTCCTCAGGGCAGCCTGCGCGACATTCAGGTAAAGCGTGGAAGCGAGACAATCACCCACTTCGATCTGTACGACCTGCTGCTGCACGGTGACAAGACCAAAGACGTTCGTTTGGAGTCGGGCGACGTGATCTTCATCCCTGATGTGGGGCCTCAGGTCGCAGTGATGGGCAGTGTAACCACGCCGTCTATCTATGAGCTGCGCGGAGAGAAGAGCTTCAACCAGGTGATTGCGCTGGCCGGTGGATTGACGAATGCAGCGTCCGATTCTCGGTTGCGTGTTGATCGGATATACAAGCACAGCGAGCGCAGCGTGAGCGACGTTGATCTTGCAAGCGGTGATTTCACTCCAGTCCAGGATGGAGACATCATTAACATCAGCTCAATCATCGACCGGTTCAAGGATGCGGTGACGTTGCGGGGAAATGTGGCGAACCCGGGCCGCTACATGTGGCACCAGGGGATGCGCATCTCCGATCTGATTCCGAACCGCGATGCATTGATTACGCGGAGCTACTATCAAGAATTGAATCAATTGGGGCAGGCCAAATCCGAATACGACGGATCCGTGTCTAACACAACCTCCAGCGGGGAGACACCCAATTCGGACTATAGCGGCACTCGGTCGCAAGGCTCGCTGGGCATCCAATCGGGGGCGGTGGGCGACGCAGCGGTCGGGCGCGGTGTGGCCGCGTCGGGTGTTGCCGGGAACTCCTCGATCGGCGCTGCGCTGACAGCCAACAGCAGCCCCTTCGGGGCAAAGACCGATGTGGTTCTGAGCGCTCCCGATATAGACTGGAACTACGCAGTCATCGAACGGCAGAATGCGACCGATCTGACCACGTCGCTGCTGCCGTTAAACCTGGGCAAGGCGGTACTCGATAAGGACCCGTCGCAGGACCTTGAGCTGCTGTCCGGCGATGTGGTGACCATCTTTTCGCAGGCCGATATCCGGGTGCCGAGCGCGCAGCAGACGAAGTTCGTGAAGCTGGAGGGCGAGTTTGCAGGAGCTGGCGTATACAGCGCTCTGCCGGGCGAGACACTGCGCCAGTTGATGGTGCGCGCTGGTGGATTGTCTCCCGATGCCTACCTTTACGCCTCGGAGTTTACGCGCGAGTCTGTCCGGCGATTACAGCGGCAGCGGCTCCTGGAGTACGCCGATGAGCTGGACTCGCAGATTACAAGGACCACTTCAGCATCGGCGTCGTCTGCTTTGACCGCCGCTGACGCCGCCGCTGCGAGCGCGGCGGCAGATACTGCGCGCACAGTAGTGGTGCGGCTGCGCCAGGCCCAGCCGACGGGACGGATTGTGCTGCAATTCAAGCCCGACAGCAAAGGGATTACTGCGATTCCCAACATCGAACTTGAAGACGGCGACCGGTTTGTGGTGCCCAGGATCCCGTCTACCGTAAGCGTCCAGGGTCAGGTATACAACGCAAACGCATTTATCTACCAGAACGGCAAGCGGGTGAAGGACTACCTGCGTCTTGCCGGCGGACCTGACAGAATTGCCGACCGAAAGCGTGAGTATATCCTGCGTGCCGATGGATCAGTGGTGAGTTATCAATACGGCAATATGGGGCAACGCACGATCTTTGCCGAATCAGGCTTTGATCATCAGCCGCTCTTTCCCGGAGACACAATCATCGTGCCCCCGATGGTTAAAAGCTCGGATGTCATGCGAAACCTGGTCAACATTTCCACCATCTTACAAGGATTCGGTATAAGCGCAGCAGCCGTCGAAGTTCTAAAGTAGCCGATGCACGGAGTTGATCCACATGCTCGGCCCTCCAGATTACACAGTAAGTTATTGAAGGATTGGTAGCGTTACCGTCTACCGAACACTATCTGCATCTAACTGATAACAGCGTTGTTACATAAATAATGTCGCCTTTGTTGCCCCCATAGTTGCCCCCAATCGAAGGCGTCAGCATGAGCGCGAGGAGTATCGTGAAGCGCAGGGCGATCCATATGCCTAGCTTGCGGATCGGGCTCGGAAGTCATTGCGACCTCCATGACCACAACCCCCATTCCAGCTCACCTGTTATCGGAAAGCAAGGTTGACTTTTAACAAATCAAGCCTGCTTTCGCAGGCTCTCTCTAGTTCAATGAATTACAACACTGACTCGACAGCAGATCTGTCTTTCAATGCTGAATGCCATCGCCGCGTACAACTTTGAAGGCCGTCGCACAGATGATATAGAGATCGAATTTGAAAGACCGTCGCTGTAGATATTCATAGTCGAACTGAACCTTGATCGGTATCGGCAATTCATCCCGTCCGTTAATCTGCGCCCATCCAGTCAGTCCCGGCACCAGCATGTGAATACCCCGCTCGGTCCGGAGTGCCACCAGATCATCCTGATTAAACAGTGCCGGCCTCGGCCCGACAAAACTCAGGTGGCCTACTAGGATACTGAATAATTGAGGCAATTCGTCTAGGCTTGTCCGACGCAGGAAGCTGCCAATTGGAGTCAAATAGCCAGAAGGTTCCGGCAGCAGATGGGTGGCAACCTGTGGAGCATTGATCAACATGCTACGGAACTTCGGCATGAAAAACAACTTGTTGTCCTTTCCCACACGACTCGACCAATAAAGGACGGGGCCCTTCGAAGTCATCTTGATGATTAGCGCAAGGAGAAAGAACAGGGGCGACAGCAGGAGAATAAGCAAAATCGAGAATAATATATCAAAGGCACGCTTCAGCATAATGCCGCCCTTCTCAAACGCTATTACGTGAATAATATCTCTTGCCATATATCTCAGACTGCGGGATGAAGCTAAATACATGTTGCATTTAAGTTACTTATCCTAGCAGCCCGTGGTGGAAGTAGCTGAATTCCAGAAGATCCGACAGCGTTGTTGGATGGAGCGGTCGGTGGCGGTTGTGTTGAGAACCGAAGTTGTTCTGGCTCCGACTGTGCTCTGGAGCTGATTTCGGCAGGTGAGTAACCGGAAGATATGCAAAACAAGCCTTGTTGCCTTATTTTTCAGCTCCCGTGGTGTGCCCGCGCCCAGGATTTTGCGCAGGATCAAACTCAGGTTAAAA
>Ga0181529_10004678_pt1 | contig 14701 bp, 13 predicted proteins | sample PEATcosm2014_Bin_36_FD_119763 | JGI IMG/M metagenome (GOLD analysis project Ga0181529, IMG submission 119763) | Peatland microbial communities from MTU Mesocosm Facility, Houghton, MI, USA - PEATcosm2014_Bin10_30_metaG | ecosystem: Environmental > Terrestrial > Soil > Wetlands > Peat | place...
CAGCGCGGCGAGCATCCGCAGCCCGGTTCGGTGAAGGGACGGCAGACCTCCGCGCCCGAGGGCGGGCCGACGACGCTGACCTCGCTCTCCTTCGGAAAGGCGGAGTGAGCGCATGCTGAGCGACAAGGACCGCATCTTCACCAACCTCTATGGGCTGCACGATCCGTATCTTGTGGGGGCGCGCGCGCGCGGCGACTGGGACGGCACCGCGACGATCATGGCGCGTGGTCCCGACGCCCTGGTGGAGGAGATGAAGGCGTCGGGCCTGCGCGGCCGTGGCGGCGCCGGTTTCCCGACTGGACTGAAATGGTCGTTCATGCCCAGGCAGGAGGGACCGCGGCCGCACTATCTGGTGGTGAATGCCGACGAATCCGAGCCTGGTACCTGCAAGGATCGTGACATCATCCGTCACGACCCGCACAAGCTGATCGAGGGTTGCCTGCTCGCTTCCTTCGCCATGCGGGCGCATGTTTGTTACATCTACATCCGCGGCGAGTTCTACAACGAGGCGGTGGTGCTGCAGCGCGCCATCGACGAGGCCACCGATGCCGGCCTGATCGGGCGCAACGCCTGTGGTTCCGGCTGGGACTTTTTTCTCCACCTTCATCGTGGCGCCGGGGCCTACATCTGCGGCGAGGAGACCGCGCTGCTGGAGAGCCTCGAGGGCAAGAAGGGCATGCCACGGCTGAAGCCGCCGTTCCCGGCGGCGGTCGGTCTCTACGGTTGCCCCACCACGGTAAACAACGTCGAGAGCATCGCGGTGGTGCCGGCTATCCTGGGCCGCGGGGCCGGCTGGTTTTCTGCCCTCGGCAGGCCGAGGAATTCGGGAACGAAGTTGTTCTGCATCTCGGGCCACGTGAACAAGCCGTGTAACGTGGAGGAAGAACTCGGCATTCCACTGCGCGAGTTGATCGACACCTATGCGGGCGGCGTGCGCGGCGGGTGGGACAATCTGCTCGCGGTAATTCCGGGCGGAGCGAGCGTGCCGGTGATCCCGAGGAGCATCTGCGACACGGTGCTGATGGATTTCGACAGCCTGCGCGACGTGAAGTCGGGCCTGGGCACCGCAGCCGTCATCGTGATGGACAAATCCACGGACATCATCAAGGCGATCGCCCGCCTCTCGCAATTCTACAAGCATGAGAGCTGTGGCCAGTGCACGCCCTGTCGCGAAGGCACGGGTTGGATGATGCGGGTGATGAACCGCATGGTGCAGGGCCGCGCCGAGCCCGAGGAAATCGATACGCTGGAACAGGTGACGCGCCAGGTGGAGGGTCACACGATCTGCGCCCTGGGCGACGCGGCGGCGTGGCCGATCCAGGGCCTGATCCGGCATTTCCGTCCGGTGATCGAGGAGCGGATCGCGCACTACAAATCCGGGCGCATCGCGGCGGCGGCTCGCATGGCGGCGGAGTAGGGACATGGCAAAGGTCACCGTCGACGGCATCGACGTCGAAGTCCCGAACGGCTCGAACGTGTTGCAGGCCTGCGAGGCCGCGGGGGTCGAAGTCCCACGGTTCTGCTACCACGACCGGCTTTCGGTTGCCGGCAACTGCCGCATGTGCCTGGTGGAGATCGAGAAGACGCCACCCAAGCCGTTCGCGTCCTGTGCCTATCCAGTGGCCGACGGCATGGTGGTGCACACCGATACGCCGATGGTGCGTGCCGCGCGCCGCGGGGTGATGGAATTCCTGCTCATCAATCATCCGCTGGATTGCCCGATCTGTGACCAGGGCGGCGAGTGCGACCTGCAGGACCAAGCCATGGGCTACGGCCACGACCATTCGCGCTATGCCGAGAACAAGCGCGCGGTGCGCGACAAGGATCTTGGCCCGCTGGTGAAGACGGTGATGACACGCTGCATCCACTGCACGCGCTGTATCCGGTTTTCCACCGAGATCGCCGGTGTCTCCGAGCTTGGCGCCACCGCGCGCGGCGAGAGCATGGAGGTCGGCACCTATGTGGCCAAGGCGCTGTCCTCGGAGCTTTCCGGCAACCTGATCGACATCTGTCCGGTCGGAGCCCTGACCTCCAAACCCTATGCCTTCGTGGCGCGGCCGTGGGAATTGAAGAAGACCGATAGCGTGGATGTGCTGGATGCCGTCGGCGCCGCCATCCGCGTCGACAGCCGTGGGACCGAGGTGCTGCGCGTGCTGCCGCGCATCAACGAAGACGTCAATGAGGAGTGGCTGGCCGACAAGAGCCGGTTTTCCGTCGACGGATTGAAGCGGCGGCGGCTGGACGGTTGCTGGGTGCGCCGCGCCGGCGCGTTGCAGCGCGCCTCATGGCCCGAGGCTTTTGCTGCCATCGAGGCGAAGCTGCGGGGCCTCGATGGCAGTCGCATCGGCGCGCTTGCCGGCAATCTGTCCGATGCCGAGAGCATGCTGGCGCTGAAGGACCTGTTCACCGCGCTCGGTTCGGCCAATCTCGACTGCCGTCAGGATGGTGCGCATGCCGACGCCGGGCGCCGCGATTTCTATACGTTCAACACGTCCATTGCCGGGATCGAAGCGGCGGATGCGCTGCTGATCGTCGGGTCCAATCCGCGCCGCGAGGCACCGCTGATCAACGCGCGTATCCGCAAGCGCTGGCTGCAAGGCGGCTTTCCCATTGCACTGATCGGCGAGGCTGCAGAGCTGACCTACGGTTTTGACCGCATTGGCGACGGACCGGAGACCATCGCGGCGCTGCTGGGCGGCGGGCAGGCTTTTTCCGACGTTCTGAAAGCGGCCAAACAGCCGATGCTCATCCTGGGTCAGGGTGCGCTGGCGCGGCCGGATGGGGCCGACGTACTGGCGGCCTGCTGGCAGCTGGCTGCCGCCACCGGCATGCTTCGTCCGGAGTGGCACGGCTTCAACGTGCTGCACACCGCGGCGTCGCGGGTCGGCGCGCTCGACCTGGGTTTCCTGCCGGGGCCAGGCGGCAAGCCGCTCGGGCAGATGCTGGACGGCGGCGTCGACGTGCTATGGCTGCTCGGCGCCGATGAATTCGATAGCGACGCGATCGGCCGCGATACCTTCGTCGTCTATCAGGGCAGCCACGGCGACCGGGGTGCCGCCCGAGCTGACGTTATTCTGCCGGGCGCCGCGTACACCGAAAAGAATGGTACCTACGTCAATACCGAAGGCCGTGTGCAACGCGGCGAGCTCGCGGTCTATCCGCCGGGCGAGGCGCGCGAGGACTGGAAAATCCTGCGCGCCTTCAGTGCCTATGCCGGCCGCCCCCTGCCGTACGACGATATCGCGGCGTTGCGGGCGCGGCTGGAGCAGGTGAACCCGGTGTTCGCCCGCACCGACATCCTGCCGCGCTTCGGATGCGCCGACACCACCGGCCCCACCGGCGATCCCGCGCGGATGGGCACTGCCGCCTTCGCGCCGTGGATCGACAACTACTACCAGACCGACCCGATCAGCCGCGCCAGCCCGACCATGGCCGAGTGCACCCGGGTTCATGCGCCGGCGTCGGCGCAGGCGGCGGAGTAACCCGCGATGGCCGCATTTCTCAGCGCATTCTTTGCCAACCCGTTCGGCATTCTCGTGCTCACCGTGCTGAAGGCGCTGGCCATCCTGGTGCCGTTGCTGGTCGGCGTCGCCTACCTCACCTACGCCGAGCGCAAAGTGCTGGCCGCCATGCAGTTGCGCAAGGGCCCCAACGTGGTGGGTTGGTTCGGCCTGTTGCAGCCCTTCGCCGACGCCATCAAGATGGTGATGAAGGAAACGGTGATCCCGACCGGCGCCAACCGCGTGCTGTTCCTGATGGCGCCGATGCTGACCTTCTCGCTGGCCATGATCGCCTGGGCGGTGGTGCCGGTGAACGACGGCTGGGCGATCGCCGACATCAATGTGGGCGTACTCTATCTGTTCGCGATTTCCTCCCTCGGCGTCTATGGCATCGTCATCGCGGGCTGGGCGAGCAACTCGAAATACGCCTTCCTGGGGGCGCTGCGCTCGGCGGCGCAGATGGTCAGCTACGAGGTATCGATGGGCTTTGTCCTCGTCTCCGTGCTGCTCTGCGTCGGCAGCCTGAACCTGAACGACGTCGTGCGCGCCCAGCAGCATCTGTGGTTCTGCATTCCGCTGTTCCCGATGTTCGTGGTGTTCTTCATTTCCGCCCTCGCCGAGACGAACCGGGCGCCGTTCGACATTCCCGAGGGCGAGAGCGAGATCGTCGCCGGCTTCTTCGTCGAATACAGCAGCATGGCGTTCGGCCTGTTCTTCCTGGGCGAATACGCCAACATGTTCCTGATGAGCGCCATGACCAGCCTCCTGTTCCTGGGTGGCTGGTACGGACCGTTCGGGCTTCTGCCGGCGCTCGGGCCGATCTGGCTGATCCTCAAGATATGCGCCTGCCTGTTCGTCTTCCTGTGGGTGCGCGCCACTTTCCCGCGCTATCGCTACGACCAGCTCATGCGGTTGGGCTGGAAGGTGTTCCTGCCGCTTTCCCTCGTTTGGCTGGTGATCACGGCGGGTGCGCTGCTGGCGTTCGGGTGGCTGCCCCATGCCTGACCGAAACGGAGCCTGCTGATGGCGTTCCTCGACCGCACCGCGCGCGGCCTGTTGCTGGGCGAACTGCTCAGCGGCATGGCGCTGACCTTCGGCTACATCTTCAAGCGCAAGGCCACCATCAACTACCCGTACGAGAAGGGCCCGATCAGTCCGCGCTTCAAGGGCGAACATGCCTTGCGCCGCTACCCGAACGGTGAGGAGCGGTGTATCGCCTGCAAGCTGTGCGAAGCGATCTGCCCGGCCCAGGCCATCACCATCGAGGCCGAGCCGCGCGACGACGGATCGCGGCGGACCACCCGCTACGACATCGATATGACCAAGTGCATCTACTGCGGCCTCTGCGAGGAGGCCTGCCCGGTGGACGCCATCGTCGAGGGGCCGAATTTTGAGTTCGCTGCCGAAACACGTGAAGAACTGCTCTACAACAAGGCGAAGCTGCTCGAGAATGGCGACCGCTGGGAACCGGAACTGGCCCGCCGCCTCGAGATGGACGCTCCGTACCGCTGATGCCGAGAGAAAAAGCATGAGCACCCAACACCATCAGCCCAACGGGAGCGTGCGATGATTGCCGCTTTCCTGTTCTACGTGTTCGCCGCCATCCTGCTGGCTTCGGCCGCCATGGTGGTGTCGGCGCGTAACCCGGTGCACTCCGTGCTGTTCCTGATCCTGGCCTTCTTCAACGCCGCGGCGTTGTTCGTGCTCGCCGGCGCCGAGTTCCTGGCGATGATCCTGGTCATTGTCTATGTCGGCGCGGTGGCGGTGCTGTTCCTGTTCATCGTCATGATGCTGGACATCAACTTCACCGAACTGCGCAGCGGCTATCAGCGCTATCTGCCGGTTGGGCTGGCCGTCGGGGCGGTGTTGCTGGCGGAGCTGGCGATGGTGCTGGGCGGCTGGAAAGTGGCCCCCGGAGCCGCCACCTTGCGCCTGGCGCCGGGAACGGCCGGGCTGTCCAACACCGCGCAACTTGGCCGCCTGATCTACACCGACTATATTTTCCTGTTCCAGGCCGCGGGGTTGGTGCTGCTGGTGGCGATGATCGGCGCGATCGTGCTGACGCTGCGCGACCGCACCCGTTCGCGCCACCAGAACGTCGCGCGGCAGCTGGCCCGCACCCCGGCGGACACGCTCGAACTGATGGATGTGCCGAGCCGTACCGGTGTCGGCGCACTCGGCATTCTGCGGCCCAAGCCGGCCGCGCCGGAGCCGGCCGGGGAAGCGCGTGGCGGAGGGCATTCCTGATGGTCGTCGGCCTTTTCCATTATCTGATCGTCGCCGCGTTGCTGCTGGTGATGGGGATCTTCGGCATCTTCCTGAATCGCAAGAACGTCATCATCATCCTGATGTCGATCGAGCTGATCCTGCTCGCCGCCAACCTGAACCTGGTGGCTTTTTCGGCCGCGCTCGACGATCTGGTGGGTCAGGTGTTCGTGATGTTCACCCTCACCGTGGCCGCCGCCGAGGCGGCGATCGGACTCGCCATCGTGCTCATCTATTTCCGCAACCGCGGCTCGATCCAGGTCGAGGACGTGAACCTGATGAAGGGCTGAGCCGATGCTGTTCGCCGTCGCCGTCTTCGCGCCGCTGTTCGGCTCCGCCGTCGCCGGGTTCTTCGGCAAGGCCATCGGAGACCGCGCCGCCCAGGCGGTCACTATCCTGTGCATGCTGCTGGCTTCGGCCTGCGGCGTCGCTGCCTTCGTGCAACTGGTCTATCTGGGCGGCTCGCCCGGCGTGGTCTCGCTCGGCACCTGGGTGGAGGCGGGCAGCTTTCATGTGAATTGGGCGCTGCGCTATGACCCGCTGTCCGCCGTCATGGTGACCATGGTCACCTGTGTGGCCACCCTGATCCACATCTACAGCGTCGGCTACATGAGCCACGACGCGAGCATCTGGAAGTTCTTCAGCTACCTGAGCCTGTTCAGCTTCGCCATGCTCATGCTGGTGACGGCCGACAACCTGCTGCAGCTGTTCTTCGGCTGGGAAGGCGTTGGCCTGATGAGCTATCTGTTGATCGGTTACTGGTACGACCGTCCCGCCGCCTGCGCCGCCGCCATCAAGGCGTTCATCGTCAACCGCATCGGCGACCTCGGATTCGCGCTTGGCATCGCGCTGGTGTTCTGGACGTTCGGCTCGATCGACTTCACCACCATCTTCGGCGCGGTCGGTCAGCACCTGGCTGATTCCTACACCGTGCTGGGCACCCAGTGGCGCGCCTTCGAAGTGATCGGTGTTCTGCTGTTCATCGGCGCCATGGGCAAATCGGCGCAGCTTGGCCTGCATGTCTGGCTGCCCGACGCCATGGAAGGCCCGACCCCGGTCTCCGCCCTCATCCACGCCGCCACCATGGTGACCGCCGGCGTGTTCTTGATCGCGCGGTTCTCGCCGGTGATCGATTACGCCCCCGGCGCGCTCGCCTTCATCACCTTCATCGGCGCTTCGACCGCTTTGTTCGCCGCCACCATCGGCTGCGTGCAGAACGACATCAAGCGGGTGATCGCCTATTCCACCTGTTCGCAGCTCGGTTACATGTTCATCGCCGCCGGCGTCGGCGCCTACCAGGATTCGATCTTTCACCTGCTGACGCACGCCTTCTTCAAGGCGCTGTTGTTCCTCGCCGCCGGCAGCGTCATCCACGCCATGTCCGACGAACAGGACATGCGTCGCATGGGCGGCATCTGGAAGCGGATTCCGCTGACTTACATCGTCATGTGGGTCGGCAGCCTGGCGCTGGCCGGTGTGTTTCCGTTCGCCGGCTACTACTCCAAGGACGCCATCCTGGAAGTCGCCTGGGCGTCCGGGACCGGCATCGGCGCCTATGGCTTCTGGTGCGGCCTGATCGCGGCCTTCCTTACCGGGTTCTATTCCTGGCGGCTGATCATCCTCACCTTCCATGGCAGCCCGCGCGCCGATGCGCACACCATGGAGCACGTGCACGAATGCCCGCCGGTGATGGCCGTGCCGCTGGTGCTGCTGGCCGTCGGCGCACTGGTCGTCGGCTATGCTTTCCACGAGCAGTTGCTCGGACCCGACTGGATCGCGTTCTGGGGCCAGTCGATCCAGATCGCGCCGACCAATCACGTGTTGGCGGCGGCGGAGACGGACCCGGAGTGGGTCTGGATGTCGCCATCGGTGGTCGGGCTGGCCGGTATCGCGCTCGCCTATCTGTTCTACATGGCGGCGCCGACACTGCCGGTGCTGCTGGCCGCGCGATTCCGACCGGTCTACCGGCTGCTGCTGAACAAATGGTATGTCGATGAGCTCTACGACGCGCTGCTGGTGCGTCCGTCGCTCGCGCTCGCCCGGCTGGTCTGGCAGGTCGGCGACGCCACCATCATCGATGGCGTGGCGAACGGCATCGCCTCGCTCACCGAGGACGGGTCGGCGCGGATGGTGAAGTTGCAGACCGGCTCCATCGCGATGTACGCCTTCGCCATGCTGATCGGCCTCGTGGTGGCGAGTTGCCTCGTGCTGCTCCTCATGGTCGTGCGGTGAGTGCGATGAACCTCCTGGACTTTCCCTTGCTCTCGCTGCTCACCTGGCTGCCACTGGTTGGCTGCGTGGTCATCCTGTCGGTGCGCGGGGATGAGGCGACCGTCGCCTCCAACGCCCGCTGGTCCGCGCTGTGGACCAGCCTGATCGTGTTCGCCCTGTCGCTGGTGCTGTGGGTCCGCTTCGACAAGTCCGACCCCGGTTTCCAATTCGTCGAGAGCGCAACGTGGCTGCCGCAATGGGGCATCACCTACAAGATGGGCGTGGACGGCATTGCCGTGCTGTTCGTCCTGCTGTCCACCGTGCTGACGCCGATCTGCATCCTGGCGAGCTGGGAGTCCATCACCGTCAGGGTGCGCGAGTACATGCTCGCCTTCCTGGTGCTGGAAACCATGATGGTGGGGATGTTCTGCGCCCTGGACTTCGTCGTTTTCTACATGTTCTTCGAGGGCGTGCTGTTGCCGATGTACCTCATCATCGGCATCTGGGGCGGCCCGAGGCGGGTCTATGCGGCGATCAAATTCTTTCTGTTCACGCTGACCGGGTCGGTGCTCATGCTGCTGGCCTTGCTGGCCATGTGGTACACCGCCGGCACCACCGACATCCCGACGCTGCTGCACACGGCTTTTCCGGCCTCGATGCAGACCTGGCTGTTCCTGGCCTTTCTGGCGTCCTTTGCGGTCAAGGTGCCGATGTGGCCGGTGCACACGTGGCTGCCTGACGCGCATGTCGAGGCGCCCACGGCGGGCTCGGTCATCCTGGCTGGTGTGCTGCTGAAGATGGGGGCATACGGTTTCCTGCGTTTCTCGGTGCCCATGCTGCCCGCCGCCTCGGCCAGCCTGGCGCCGCTGATGTTCACGCTGTCCGTGGTGGCGGTGATCTACACGTCCTACGTCGCCCTGGCGCAACAGGACATGAAGAAGCTGATTGCCTATTCGTCCGTCGCCCACATGGGTGTGGTGACGATCGGCATCTTCACGTTCAATGTGCAAGGCATCTCCGGCGCAATGTTCCAGATGCTCAGCCACGGCATCGTCTCCGGCGCGCTGTTCCTCTGCGTCGGCGTCGTCTACGACCGCATGCACACCCGCGAGATCGCCCGTTACGGCGGCCTGGCCGACCGCATGCCGGTCTATGCCTTCGTGTTCATGCTGTTCACCCTGGCCAGCATGGGCCTGCCCGGCACCAGCGGTTTCGTCGGCGAATTCCTGGTGCTGGTCGGCGCCTTCAAGGTGAATTTCTGGCTCGCCCTGCTCGGCTCGCTGGGCATGATCCTGGGCACTGCCTACATGCTCTGGCTATACCGCCGGGTGATCTTCGGCACCATCACCCGCGTCGAGTTGCGCGATATCCTCGACCTCTCGCCGCGCGAAGTGGCGGTGTTCGCGCCGCTGGTCATCCTGACGCTGTGGATGGGCGTCTACCCGTCCAGCTTCAGCGGATTCTGGGACGCCAGCGTCGGCGCCATGGTGGAGCATCACCAGGCCGCGCTGGCCACCGCCGTGAAACTCGCCGGAGTGCTGCACTGATGAACTGGTTCCTCGCGCTCCCCGAGATCGTGCTGGCCTGCTGCGGCATGGGCATCCTGATGTTCGGCGTGCTGAGCAAGCGCGACAGGTTTTTCCCTGCCTCCATGCTGACGGTCGGCGCCTTCCTGATCGCCGCCGTGCTGGTCATCGCGGGTCCGGCGGGGCAGGGCTACAACGGGCTGTTCACCACCGACACCTTCAGCGCCTTCGCCAAAGTGCTGGTGCTGGTGGCGGCATCCCTCGGCGTCATCGTCTCACTCGACTACGCCGCGCACGCGAACCTGCGCCGGTTCGAATTCCCGGTGCTCATGCTCTACGCCACCGTCGGCATGATGGTGATGGTCTCGGCCACCAACCTGATGTCGCTCTATCTCGGGCTGGAGTTGCAGTCGCTGTCGATCTACGTGCTCGCCGCCTTCGCCCGCGACGAACTGCGCAGTGCCGAGGCGGGGCTGAAGTATTTTGTTCTGGGTTCGCTGGCATCGGGGCTGCTGCTCTACGGCATCTCGCTGGTGTACGGCTTCGCCGGCACCATGGAGTTCGACCGGCTGATGCGCGCGCTGGCCGACCCGGCGGCCGCCTCGGCCGGGCTGATCGTCGGCCTCGTGTTCATCGTCGCGGGCCTCGCCTTCAAGATCTCCGCCGTGCCGTTCCACATGTGGACGCCGGACGTTTACGAGGGCGCGCCCACCCCGGTTACCGCCTTCATGAGCACCGCGCCCAAGGTGGCCGGCATCGCCCTGCTGATGCGCGTCATGGCCAGCCCGTTCGGCCACCTGCTGGTGCAGTGGCAGCAGATCATCATCGTGGTCGCCATCCTGTCCATGCTGCTGGGCTCGCTCGCCGCCATCGGGCAGCGCAACATCAAGCGGCTGATGGCCTATTCGTCCATCGGCCACATCGGCTATGCGCTGATCGGCCTGGCCGCCGGCAGTCAGGCCGGATTGCGCGGCGTGCTGATCTACATGCTGACCTACGTGTTCATGAACGCCGGCACGTTTGCCTGCATCCTGGCCATGCGCCGGCGCGGGCGCATGCTCGAACAGATTTCCGACCTTTCCGGACTGGCGCGGACCGATCCGGGGCTGGCGCTGGCCTTCGCCGTGTTCATGTTCAGCATGGCCGGCATTCCGCCGTTCGCCGGCTTCTGGGGCAAGTACTTCATCTTCACCGCCGCCGTGCAGTCCGGGCTGTGGACGCTCGCGGTGATCGGCGTGCTCACCAGCGTGATCGGCGCCTACTACTATATCCGCATCATCAAGGTGATCTACTTCGACGCCGCGGTGGAGGCCTTCGATGCATGCCCGGCGTCGCTGTCGGTGGTCGCCGCGGCGAGCGCGGCGTTCACCACCTTCTTCTTCCTGATACCGGCCCCGTTCGTGGCGGCGGCAGAAGCGGCGGCGAAGGTATTCAGCTTTTGATATCCAGCGCCTGGCGACTGGAGGTCCACGACAGCCTGCCGTCCACCGCCGACCTCTGCCGCAGCCGCGCCGAGGCCGGCGAACCCGAGGGGCTGGCCATCCTGGCACGCCAGCAGACCGCGGGGCATGGCACCCGCGGCCGGTCCTGGACCGGGGCGGTGGGGAATCTGTTTCTTTCGGTCCTGCTGCGCCCCAGTGGGCCGGCGGGCGAGGCATCACAATGGTCGTTGCTGGCCGGGGTGGCGCTGGCCGAGGCACTGTCGGCCGATCTGCCTGATAAAGCGGTGCTGGCGCTGAAATGGCCGAACGACGTGCTGCTGCACGGACGCAAGGTCGCCGGCATCCTGCTCGAGAGCGCCGCCGACGCGCGGGGCGGCCTGGTCTGGCTATCCATCGGATTAGGTGCCAATCTGGCGACGGCGCCGCCCGTGCCGGGGCGCGGCATTGCTTGCCTGGCCGAGTGCGGGCCGCCCCCGCCGCCCGAAACCATGGCCCGGCGCGTGCTGGCGGCCTTGGCGCAGTGGCGGGATGTGCGTGCCCATGCCGGCTTCGCCCCGGTGCGTGCCGCTTTTCTCGCCCGGGCGCCGGCGCACGGCACGCGCATCACGCTGCGCCTCGGCGAGCGGATGCTGGGCGGCGCGTTTGCCGGGCTGGGGGAGGATGGTTCGCTGCTGTTGCGCACCGGTGGGCGCGTGCAGGCCTTCGCCGCCGGCGAAGTGACGTTCGGCAACGGGAACTGAAGGATGCGGGAGGCCCCATGCTGCTGGTGATCGATGCCGGCAACACCAATGTGGTGATGGCGGTGCGCGACGGCGGCAGCTGGCGCGGCACCTGGCGCATCGCCACCGAGACGCAGCGCACGTCGGACGAGTATGCGGTCTGGCTGCTCACTCTGCTGCAGCATGTCGGCCTGACGCGCGCCGACATCACCGCCGCGGTGATCGGCACGGTGGTGCCGGCCGCGCTCTACCACCTGCGCCGGCTGGTGCGCGACTGGTTCGACGTCGAGCCGCTGATCGCCCGCGCCGCGGTCAACTGGGGTTTCGCCATCAAGGTGGACAACCCGGAGGAGGTCGGCGCCGACCGGCTGCTGAACGCGCTCGCCGGTCACCGCAAGTATATCGGTCCACTGGTGGTGATCGACTTTGGCACCGCCACCACCTTCGACGTGGTGGATGGCCAGGGCGCCTATCTGGGCGGCGTCATCGCGCCCGGCATCAACCTGTCCATCGAGGCGTTGCACAGTGCCGCCGCGCGCCTGCCGCGCATCGGCATCGGCCGCCCGCAGGCGGTGATCGGCACCAATACCATCGCTGCCATGCAGTCCGGCATCTACTGGGGCTATGTCGCCATGATCGAGGGCTTGGTGGAGCGCATCCAGGCGGAGTATTCGGGTGGGCTGAAGGTCATCGCGACCGGCGGGCTGGCGCCATTGCTGGCCGAAGGCACGACGATAATCGGGCACATCGATCCCGATCTGACGCTGGACGGGTTGCGCATGTTGGTGGAACAGAATCCTGTCCCCACATTGAGCCGCGACAGGGCACGCTATTTGCCCGATCATGAGTGATTGCGGCCCGCCCCGGCGGGAAGCTGACGGAGCGGGCTGACCGATGGTGGCTGCGAATATGGATCTGGCCTTCCTGCCGCTGGGCGGGACCGGCGAGATCGGAATGAATTTGAACCTGTACCGCTGCGGCGGGTCCTGGTTGGCGGTGGACTGCGGCATCGGTTTCGGCGGCTCCGAGCACCCCGAGGTCGAAACCATGGTGGCCGACCCCGGCTTCATCGCCGAGCGGCGCGACCGGCTGGTTGGCCTGGTCATCACCCATGCCCACGAAGACCATGTCGGCGCGGTGGCGCATCTGTGGCGCATGCTGCGCTGCCCGGTCTATGCCACCCCGTTCACCGCCGCGGTGTTGCGACGCAAACTGGCCGAGGCGCAGTTGCTGAACGAGGTGCAGCTGCGGGTGGTGGAGCCCGGCGGCACGTTCGAGCTGCCGCCGTTCTCGTTGCAGTACATCCGCATGGCGCACTCCATTCCGGAGGCGCAGTCGCTGGTCATCCGCACCCCAGCCGGTACCGTGCTGCATACCGGCGACTGGAAGCTCGACCCGGACCCGCTGATCGGCCCGCGCACCGACGAGGCGGCGCTGGCGAAGCTGGGCGAGGAGGGCGTGCTGGCGATGATCTGCGACTCCACCAACGCCATGGTGGAGGGGCATTCCGGGTCGGAAGCGGATGTGCGGCGTTCGCTGTCCGTCCTTGTCCGCTCGCTGCAAGGCCGCATTGCCGTGACCTGCTTCGCCAGCAACGTGGCGCGCGTGGAATCGGTGGCGCTGGCTGCCCGCGATGCCGGCCGCCGGGTGGTGATGGTGGGCCGTGCGCTGCGCAACATCGACACCGCCGCGCGGGAATGCGGCTACCTCAAGGATATCCCGCCGTTCGCCATCGAGGACGACGCCGCCGACATCCCCGACGACCGTCTGCTGATTCTGGTCACCGGTAGCCAGGGCGAGCCACGCTCGGCACTGGCGCGCATCGCGCTGGACCAGCATCCGCGCATCGAACTGGGCGAGGGCGACACGGTGGTGTTCTCCAGCCGCGTCATCCCGGGCAACGAGCGCGCCATCGGCACGGTGCAGGACAATCTGGTGCGCCGGGGCGTGCGGCTGATGACCGATGCCGACCACGCCATCCACGTCTCCGGCCATCCCGCCCGCGACGAGTTGCGCCGGCTGTACCGCCTGGTGAAGCCGCCGGTGGCGGTGCCGGTGCACGGCGAATGGCGGCATCTGTCCGCCCACGCCGAACTGGCGCAGGCGGCCGGCGCAACACCGGTGCTGCTGGAGGACGGCGACATCCTTAACCTCGCCCCCGGCCGCGTCGAGGTGGTCGACAGCGCCCCGGTCGGCCGCCTGGTGCTGGACGGCAGCCGCCTGGTGCCGCTCGCCGGTGGGGTGATGGCGGCGCGCCGGCGCATGCTGTTCAGCGGGGTGGCGGTCGCCAGCGTGGCGGTGGACGCTGCCGGCCGCCTGCGCGGGCGCCCGCATATCAGCGTGCCCGGCCTGTTCGACGCCGGCGATCCCGAGACCGCATACATCGCCGACGAACTGGCCGAGGCCATAGCCGACCTGCCGCTGCCGTCGCGGCGCGACGATACCGCGCTGGCCGAGGCCGCCAAAACGGCGCTGCGCCGTGTGCTCGGCCGCCGGCTGCTGAAGCGGCCGCTGGTGGACGTGCACGTCTTGCGGGTTTGACGGCGATGTCCTGGTTCACCGGCGTCGTGCTGTATGTGCTGATCTGGTGGACGGTGCTGTTCGCCGTGCTGCCCTGGGGGACGCATCCCGTCGCCGATCCCGACTCCGCCACCGGCTGGCGCGGCACGCCGGCACATCCGCGGATGGGGCTGAAGGTGCTGGCGACCACGCTGGCGTCGGCGGTGATCTGGGGGCTCTGCACCCTGTTGATCAGCAGCCCATGGCTGAGCTTCCGATCGGGCTGGTTGGCGTTACCGCCCACGCATTAGGCAATTGCCTTACGAATGGAATGTCGCTGTCCAGAACTAGGGCGAATCCGGTCTGGACGGCCAAAATTTAGGGGAAAAGATGCAAAATTCTATTGGACGCCCCTCCAACCGGGGGTCCATCATCACGGTCAGGAAGAGGATTGTTTCCTCCTCCTGCCGTGTGACTGGCGTTTCCTCCCTAAACTTGGCCCGCTGCGCCTTGCGCGGCGGGCCTTTTTCTATGTAGGC
>Ga0181529_10004680_pt1 | contig 14691 bp, 7 predicted proteins | sample PEATcosm2014_Bin_36_FD_119763 | JGI IMG/M metagenome (GOLD analysis project Ga0181529, IMG submission 119763) | Peatland microbial communities from MTU Mesocosm Facility, Houghton, MI, USA - PEATcosm2014_Bin10_30_metaG | ecosystem: Environmental > Terrestrial > Soil > Wetlands > Peat | place...
CGTGCCGTTCAATTTCGAGAAGGTCATCGCGTCTGTGAAAAAGACGCGCAAGATCCTCCTCGCCTCGGACGCATGCGAGCGCGGCAGCGCCCTGCAGACATTTGCCGCCAAGATCACCCAGTTCGCGTTCGACGAATTGGACGCCCCGCCGACGGTGGTGGGCGCCCGCAACTGGATCACGCCGGCCGACGAGGTGGAGGATGCGTTCTTCCCGTATCCGTGCGATCTGATCGACGCCGTTCACGAGCACCTGATCCCGCTGAAGGGCTACACCCCCGGGCGCACCGGCGATGTCGCCGAGCTGATGCGCCGAAGCGCGGAAGGTATCTGACCGGCAGCCGATCGCCCCGCTACATCGCCCAGATTGCCAGCCACATCATGGCCTCCGGCCGGCCTTCGTCCACCAGAAGCCACCGGTCGGGCTCCGCCAGGCTCCGCAACGGAGCCAGTTCGTTGGGGTCGCGCCCGCCCTGGGCGATCCGGCTGACAATGTGCGTGGGTCGGAATCGCGCCTCCAGTTCGGAGACGATGTCCGAGCCGTGGGTCTCCACGATCATGTCGCATCGCGACAGGGCCGGCACCTTCGCAGGATCGAGCAGTTCGCGTTCCGCACCCTCGCAGTCCAGCACCAGGAGGGTGCGGCCGGATAATTCGAGAATCTTGGAGAGGTGCTCGGTCGTGCATCGGCCGCCCACGACCAGCCGCGCACCCACGCCGTTTTCGGCCGCGGCGCCGGAGCAGATGCCACACGCCTGCGGATCGATGTCGAATGCGTAAACGGTCGCCTTTGGCAGCATGCGCGCCAGTCCCACCGCATAATATCCCTCCGCGCAGCCGACATTGATCACCGTGGCCGGATCGCGTGCGACGGCCTGGACCAGCGCCTCCCTGAGGTTGGATTCGTAGCTGCCGATCAGCTTGGGCATGAAATCCCCGTCGCGCCATGAATTGTCGGCCGGGAGGGCCATCCCGGCAAACGGGCCGGCCAGCACCCTGGCGCCGAGCGAGGATTGCAACTGCGACGTCAATTCCCTGCGCCTCGTCTGGGCGGCCGTTCGGTGGAGGCGCGCGGAGCCCATTTTCCGAAGGGCGAGTCTGAAGAGCAGCATCGAAAGGCTTGGCATGGGGTATCCTTGACCGCCATATTCCATTTCAACCGACGCATTGCAAGAGGCGCGTTCACAGCGCGTAATCGGGCGAGTCCGTTTTATCTTACATTTTTACCCCGCCATGAACCTTCCCGCGAAGACCCTTGTCATCCCCTGCGCTTGCGCGCTGCTTTCCCTGGCAAACGGAGCGCGTTCGGCCGAACCCGCGCCGGTTGCCGCTCCGCAAACCGAGCGCCAGTACCTTTCGGGGCACGGACCCAAGGACGCCGTGCCATGGGAATTCACGGTAACGGGCGGGCGGCGCGCCGGCGAGCGGACGTCGATCCCCGTTCCGTCGAACTGGGAGCTGCAGGGTTTTGGCGCGTACAACTACGGGGAGGAGCCCGCGCCGAAGGCCGACGAGCATGGCCTGTACCGGCTGCACTTTGCCGTGCCCGCGGAATGGAAGGGCCGCCGCATCCGCCTCGTGTTCGAGGGGGTGATGACCGACGCCACGGTGAAGGTGAACGGGCGCTCCGCCGGCCCGACCCATCAGGGGGCGTTTTACCGTTTCAAGTACGATGTCACGTCGCTCGTGAAGCTCGGCTCCGGGGCCGACAATCTGCTCGAGGTCGATGTTGCGAAGGTCTCGGCCAATGCGGACACCGAGGCGGCGGAACGGGGAGGCGACTACTGGGTGTTCGGCGGAATCTTCCGCCCGGTTTGGCTGGAGGCGGCGCCGGCCCAGTCGATCGAGCAGGTCGCGATTGACGCGCGCGCCGACGGCTCCTTTGCGGCGGATGTGACCCTTGGCGCCGAGCGCGATGCAACGCGGCTCGAAGCCCAGATATTCGATTCCGATGGCCGGGCCTTTGGGGCGCCATTCCCCGCCGAACTGCCCCCGGGCGGGACGGGCCGGGTGCGGCTTGCCGCACGCTTCGATTCTCCGCTGCTTTGGACGGCCGAGACGCCCAATCTGTATTCGCTGAGGCTCACCCTGCGCCGCGGCGGGGAAGCTCTCCACACGGTGTCGACGCGGTTCGGCTTCCGCACGTTCGAGGTGCGTGCCGGCGACGGGCTGTACCTCAACGGCCGGCGCATTCTCTTGAAGGGAGTCGACCGCCACAGCTTCCGCCCCGAGACGGGCCGTTGCCTTTCCCCCGAGGATTGCTACGACGACGTGCGCCTCATCAGGGAGATGAACATGAATGCGGCGCGCATGTCGCACTATCCGCCCGACGAGGCGTTTCTCGAGGCGTGCGACGAGCTCGGCCTGTACGTATTGGACGAGCTCAGCGGCTGGCACCACGCGCATGACACGACCACCGGGCGCGTGCTCGTGCGCGCGATGGTCGAACGCGATGTCAACCATCCGAGCATTCTTTTCTGGGACAACGGAAACGAAGGCGGCTTCAACCGCGACCTCGACGGGGATTTCGCCCTCTACGACCCGCAGCACCGCCGCGTTCTTCACCCCTGGGAGCTGCACGACGGGGTCGACACCAAGCACTATCCGGATTTCGCCGACCTCACGAGGCGCCTTCGCGGGCCCAATGTCGTGATGCCGACGGAGTTCATCCATGCCATCTACGACGGCGGAGCGGGCGCCGGGCTCGAGGACTACTGGCGGGCGATCTCGAGCTCCCCCTACGGCGGGGGCGGCTTCATCTGGATGTTCTCGGACGAGGGAGTGGTGCGGACGGACCAGAACGGCCGGATCGACGTATTCGGCACGTACGACCCCGACGGCATCGTCGGCCCGCACCATGAGAAGGAGGGCAGCTTTTTCACGATCCGCGACCTTTATTCGCCGGTGCAAATCGCCGCCCCAGTCCTCGACGCCGGGTTCGACGGTTCGCTGGCCGTGTCCAATCGCTACGATTACACTTCGCTCGCCGCATGCCGTTTTGGTTGGGCATTGGTGCGCTTTCCCGGCCCCATGGATACGGGAAACGCATCCGTGCGCCTTGCGGAGGGCGAAGCGGCCGGCCCGGCCGTCGCACCGCATGCCGAGGGCAGGCTTGTCCTGCCGCTGCCCGCCGACTGGCGTGGGCGCGGCGCGGACGCGCTGGTCCTCACCGCGTTCGGTCCCGACGGGCGCGGGATTTGGACCTGGACGTGGCCGACGCCCGCCCTTGCGGAGCGCATGAGCGGGGCGACCCGGCCCGCCGCCGCGGGCAAGGCCATCCCGGCGACCGCCACCGTCGGGACGGAGATCCGCCTGACGGCCGGATCCGTCACGGCCAGTTTTGACGCGTCCACCGGAATGCTGCTCGGCCTTAGGAGCGGCGATCGGATCGCAGCCCTCGCAAACGGACCGCGGCTCGTCTACGGGCGTCCGGAATCCGCGGGCACCGTCGAATGGATGCCGTTCTCGACCGTGGACGCCGCCGCGCAAACCCGCCGGCTTGCCTCCCCGCGTCTGGCGAACACGCTCGAGATAGACTTGGAATACACCAAGGCGGTCGCCTACGCCTCATTCAAGCTCGAGATCTCCCCCGATGGCGGGTCGTGGAAAACGATCTATGACGGCGCCAGGCGCGCCGGCGACGGCAAGATTTACAATTTTCCGCCGCAGACTGTCGGAGCGGTCCGGCTTTCCAACATCCGCCGGTCGGACGGATTGCCGATCGATGTCAAGTCGGTGCGCCTGGGCTACGCCGCAAACCGGTTTCCCGCCGAACCGGCGGCCAAGGGGAGCGTTACGACGGGGTCTGGAAAGGATGGGGATACGGGCGAGGATGTCGCCTGGGTGGCAGCCCGCGGCGGAGCCGGCCTGGACCTGTTCCGCTGGACTCTGCGAGGTGACGGAACGCTGCGACTGGATTATTCGTACACGCTCAACGGCGAATTCATCTATCACGGAATCACATTCGACCATCCGGAGGGGGCGATGAACGCCATCCGCTGGCTTGGAGAGGGACCGTACCGGGTCTGGCAAAACCGGCTGCGGGGCACCGGGCTTGGCGTGCACGAGATCGCGCGCAACGACATCCAGCCGGGCGAGGCGTGGAACTATCCCGAATTCCAAGGCTGCTTCGCAGGCCTGCGGTGGGCGCGGCTCGACACCGCCGCGGGCATGCTGCTGATCCGATTCCCGTCGCCCCGGGTTTATTTGCGAGTCGGCACGCCCCGGATCAGCCACCAATTCACGTCCGTGGAGTTCCCGGCGGGCGACCTCTCGTTCCTTCACGCGATTCCCGCGATGGGTTCGAAATTCATCAAACCCGAAAAGTCCGGACCCGCCAGCATGCCCGCGAAAGCCGTGGGCGCCTACGAGGGCTCGGTCGTGTTCGATTTCGGAGCAATGCCTTCCGGAAACTGAGCAAGGGCTTTAATAAGAGTGGCTGCCGGCTCCGGCCCGCCGCCTGTCGCACCCCCTGAGGAGCAAGGAGAACCTGCCCGTGACAGTCTGCGCACTGGAGAGAAAACCCAGTTGAATATACGTTGAAATTGGGATATGCGTCGGTTCCGGCAAACTCGCAGGATTACGCTGCAACCGGACGCCTCCCTCCCCGCGGCTAGCGAATCAGCGATTGCGATTCCCCAAAATCCGTCCCATGCGTCCCCGCCCCTTACTCATCGCAGGACTGGTGATCCTTGCGTTGGGCGGATGGGTGCCTGCGCGCGCAATTCCGGGCGAGGAGGTGCCGGATCGCCCTGATCTGGGGGAGCCGCGGGTCCTGATCCTGAATTCCTATCATCCGGGATACGGCTGGAGCGACGGGGAGTTGCGCGGATTGCTAAACACTCTTCGCGCGCAGCGGCCGAGGCTTCTCTCCAGCATCGAGTACATGGACTGGCGGCGGTTTCCCTCGCCGGAACGCGAGGCGCTGCTTTTCAAGGCGCTGGAACTCAAGTACGGCGGCCATCCGTTCGATCTCATCATCACGCTCGACGACCCGGCGCTGCTTTTTGCCTACGAATTGCGGAAGCTGACGGGGGTCGCGACCCCGATCGTCTTCGGCGGGATCAACCACTACACGCCGGAGACGATCCGCGGGCAGGAGCGGGTCACGGGAGTGGCTGAGTCCACAGACGTGGCCGGCACGGTGGATCTTGCGCTTTGCCTGCAACCGGAAACGCGGGAGGTCGTGGTGATCTACGACCAAAACGAGAGTGCGCTGGAGAGTCGCCGGGCCGTGGAGGCGGTGATGCCTCGATATGCGTCCAGGGTGAAGTTCCGCTTCCTCGGCAACTGGTCCGTGGACGAGCTGTTCCGGGCCGTCGGCAATCTCAAGCCCGGAAGCGTAGCCCTGCTCTTGAGCGCGACGGTCGACACCAAGGGCAGGCTGATCGCGGACGACGCGGGCTTTGCGCTGGAACTGAAGCAACGCTGCGCGGTGCCGCTGTACATGATAACGCAGCCGATGAGGCCGCTTTTCGGGGACAGCGATTGGAACAAGGACGTATGGTTCGGAATCGGCGGCAGCATGCTGTCCAGCGACCGGCACGGCGAGGCGGTCGGGACCCTTGCATTGCGGGTGCTCGCCGGCGAGCCTGCGGGAAGCATTCCGGTCATGACGAAGTCGCCCACGATCCTGGCGGTGGATTATTCGCAGATGAAGCGATTCGACCTTCCGCTGTCCGCCCTGCCGCGCGGAACGGAGGTATTCCACCAGCCTGTCAGTTTCTACCGGGTGTATCGGACGCAGATCTTCGTCGTGGTGTCCGTGATCGGACTGCTGTCGGCGACGGTGCTGGTGCTGGGCATCAACATCGTGCGACGCCGGTCGGCCGAGTCGGCCCTGCTTCAGAGCAATGAACGCTTCCAGCTGATCGCACGGGCCACCAACGACGCGGTCTGGGATTGGAAACCGGAGACCGGAGAACTCTGGTGGAACGACAGCTATCCCGTCATGCTCGGCGTGTCCGCCGATACGCCTCGGAATTTCGAGTCATGGGCGGGGAGCATTCATCCGGAGGACCGGGATAGGATAGTGGGCGGCCTCAAGGAAAGCATGGCGGGCAGCGCCCAAACATGGGATGCCGAGTATCGGTTCCGGAGAAGCGACGGTTCCGACGGCTTCCTGTTCAACCGGGCCTTCTTTCTCAGGGCGGGCGATGGCCGGGCGATCCGCGTGATCGGCGCAATGACCGATGTCACCGAGCGAAACCAATCCGAACAGAGATCCCGGCGGCTGGCCGCCGTCGTCGAGCAAACCACGGAATTGATCGCCTTTCTCAACCTCCAGGGCGTTCTCGAATACGTCAATCCAGCCTTCACGCGCAACACGGGTTTTTCGCCCATCGACGTGCTGGGGAAGCCGTTCGATTTCATTACCGTTTCCACAGACAAGGCGCTGCCGTTCGCCGAGATTGCGGCCATGGTCAAGACGGCCGGCGTCTGGTCCGGGCGGATCAAGGTCCGGAGAAAGGAGGACGACGGGCTGGCCACCCAATTGGTGGTTTCGCCCAATCGGGATAACAGCGGCGGTCTCGTGAATTACATCATCGTGGCTCGCGACGTCACCAAGGAAACGAAGCTTGAGGAGCAGGTGCGCTTCTCGCAGAAGATGGAGGCGATCGGAATGCTGGCCGGCGGCGTGGCGCACGATTTCAACAACATCCTGCAGATCATCAGCGGCCACACCCAGATGATTTTGAACTTCGGACTCACCGAAGCCGAGCGGCTGGAGGGGCTTGGGCAGGTGAAGGAAGCGGCGGAGCGGGCCGCCCAGCTGACTCGCCAACTGCTTGTCTTTAGCCGCAAGCAGCCGCTCCTGACGGAGAACGTGGACTTGCGGGCGCTGGTTTCCGATCTGCTCAAGATGGTCCGGCGATTGATTGGAGAGCACATCGCGATCGAATTTGCCCCGGGCGAGCGGCTGGGGAATGTCCGCGGGAACAAGGTGCAGTTGGAGCAGGTGGTGCTCAATCTGTGTGTCAACGCCCGGGACGCCATGCCAAAGGGAGGCCGGCTCACAATCGCGCTCGAAAACACCCAGTTCGACGCCGCATTCTGCGAAACCCATCCTTGGGCGAGGCTCGGCAATTATGTTTCGATGAGCGTCACGGACACGGGATCGGGCATGGATCAGCCGACGCTCGCGCGCATTTTCGATCCGTTCTACAGCACGAAGCCGAAGGACAGGGGAACGGGCCTGGGCTTGTCGGTTGTCTACGGGATCATCCAGCAGCACGACGGGTTGATCGAAGTCCATAGCGAGGTGGGAGTCGGATCGGTTTTCAGGATCTGCCTGCCCGTCGTCGAGCGGGGTGCGAACGCGGCCAGGGAGGCTTCGACCGGCGTTGCCGAGCGCGGCACCGGGACCATCCTGCTTGTCGAGGACGAAAATGCGGTGCGGCAGCTTGCGACGAAGATTCTTGAGAAGGCCGGTTACCGGGTCCTGGCGGCCGCCGACGGCGCGGAGGCGATCGACCTGTTCAAGCGCCACGCCGAAGAAGTGGACTTGCTCGTCATCGACGCTGTGATGCCGAAATTGGGAGGGCGGGAGACCTACGAGTGCATCTCCGCCATGCGTCCGGGAATTCCGGCGCTGTTCTGCAGCGGGTACAGTGCCGATGTGCTTGAGCCCGGGTTTGCGCTGGGTCCGGACGTGCAGTTGCTGCAAAAGCCCTATTCCTCGGAGGAACTCTGCCGTCGAATTCAAAATCTGCTTCGCGCGGCCGGCCGCAGCGGCCGGTCTCGGATCTGACCTGCGTTCCCGCCGGCCGTCACCGGCGTGCGCGAACCGCCTTGTCAAGGCTTTGCCAGGGCCATTCGCAGCTTTTTTTCAACCGTCTTCCGCTCCGGCGGCTTGGCGATGAAATGTTTCGCGCCAAACTCCAGGCATTCCTTGAGTTCCTTGATGCCGATGGACGAACAGACGATGACCTTGAGCCGGTCGAACAGGGGTTTTTTCTCGTGCAATGTCTTGAGGACTTGGATGCCGTTCACTTTCGGCATCTCGATATCGAGGAAAAGCACGTCGAAAATCTGCCGCGGGTTTTGGAGGATCAACAGGGCTTCCTCGCCGTCCGCGGCCGTCGTGACATCGTGTCCGGGGTCGACCTGCTGCAAAATCCGGCTGAGCACAATCTGGCTGCTCTTGTCGTCGTCAACAACCAGGATCTTCATCGGAGGTGCGGCGCCTGCTAGGCGGCGAGGCTGTTTTGGAAGGCCGATTTCAGGTAGAGGACTGCGCCTTCCTCGAATTCAGGGCCCAGTCGCTCGCGGACCCTTGCGATGATCTCCTCGTCGTAAACCACGTCGTCGAAGAATACGGGAACCTTGGCGAGCGCCAGGTGGCGGGCAAAGTATCGGATTTCGTCAGACTCGCTCCGGGGCTTGAGTTGGGCGCGCACCCGGGCGGCGATGTCGTCGATCTTCAGATGCTCGAGGTATCTCGCGCCGACTTCGATCGAGTTATACCCCAGGTGCATCATTTCCCAGTCGTACCGGTTGCAGTTGTCGGGCTTGCTCGCGATCAAAGCGGAATACGCGTCGAAAAAGAACTGGCCGAACAGGATCACGCCCGTTCGCTCCAGCAAGGCGGGCAGGTAGGCGTCGCCATCGTTTCCGCAGGCATCATGACATCGCTGGGACAGCAACGCATGGCTGTAACTGAAGGACCACACGTTGTTGCGGTGGACGTCACGGGCAGTCTTGGTCTGAAACGTCCGGTGGATCTGGCGGAATGAATGGAGCGTGACGATCTTCTTGATGCGGGTGTTGCCGAGTTGCAGGAGAGCCTCCAAAACGGTGGGAGAGGAGCCGCGGGTGCTGCCTCCTGCGGCGGCGAGAATGTCCATCGTCAGGGGTTCGGATTTTTCCACGATGTCGGCGATTTCCTCGTAGGAGGCGTTCTGGACTGCCAGGTGGCGCGACAGGGCCGTGATGGTGTGGAGGACGCTCAGGCTGTCGTCGATCTTCTGGGCGTCCAGAAACCTGACCAATGCGGTGATGTTCGGAGGAAAATTCATGCGGACAATTGCGGGGAATCGATCGGCGAGAATCTCAGCCTAAGCACCCAGCCCGGGAGGATTTGGATCTCGGTGTCCGGCCGCGGGCCGGACCGCGAAGGCGAGGGGCCGTCCGCACCGGGCGCGCGCGCATCCGAGATGGCCAGACGAACGTCTTTCGCGTGTTGGATGCGAAGCCCCAGAACCTCGGAGCCGGAAGATCCCCCCGCGCCCCGATGTCCCGCCTGCGCCAGAATCATGGCTGTAAGATCACGCACCCTTTCCTCGTCGTCGACAATGAGGATGACGTCTCCGTTGCCTCGTTGCGGCGTGGAAGGCGCGGAAAGATCGGCAGCAGGCGCGGGAGTCCCTGCGACCGGGAGGTAGATGCTGAAGAGGGAGCCCGCTCCCGGCGCGCCGCGCACCGCGGTGAATCCGCAATGCGCGTTTACGATGCTGCGCACCGTCAAAAGGCCGAGCCCGATCCTCCGAGCGGGTCCCTCGGCCCCGCCGATCGGCTCCCGCACCTCGGCTTGAAGCTCAGGCGCGATTCCTTCGCCTGAATCCTCGACTTCAATCCTCACGAACGCTCCCGGCCGGGCGCCCGGTATGCCCGCGGCCGCCGGCTCGTCGAGAACGCAGTTCTCCGTCCGGATGCGCAAGGCCCCGCCCTCGGACATCGCATCCCGCGCATTCACGGCCAGGTTGAGGAATACCTGATGCAACTGCATCGGGTTGCCGGCAATATCCCAAAGCCCTTCCGGAGAGGCGATCTCAAGATGGATGTTTTTCGGGAAAGCCTCCACGAGAACCAGCGCGATATTCCGGATCAATTGGCGGACGTTCACAGACCGGTGCTCGCCGGAGGGGCCGCGTGCGAACGAGAGAATCTCACGGAGCAGGTCCGCGCCCATTTCCAGGCTCTTTTCCAGCTTTTCGGCGAGCAGCGCATCCTTGGGGTCCGCGGACCTGTCCCGCAGCGATCGCACGGCCATGGGCATGGGCGCCAGCACGTTGTCCAGATCGCGGGCGATTCCGGCGGCCACGAGGCCGATGCTCTCCAGCCTCCCCACCCGCAACAGCTGTTCCTCCAGGTTTTGCCTTTCGCGCAGCTCAGCGCGTTCGCTGACGCCTTGCGTGAGCTTTTCGTCGGGCGGATCGTCCCCCAGTTGCAAGGTGTTCATCGCGGTTATGGGGAGCTGTCACGTGAGGCCTTGGCAGGGAGAAGGAGTTTCGGCATTTGCGATCACCAGAAAAAGAATTGGCAGGCCGGGTCCAAGAAATCCAGGGAAGGCATCGCCGGCATCACACGCCACACGGTCGCGTATTTCGACCACGGCCCGCTCAGTTCACCGTCGAACAACACTCTCCAGCTGCTCTCCGGGCACGGCTTTCGATCGAACACCCGGCGCAGAAACAGGGCGTGTCCCTCCTCGCCGGCAAAGAATAAGCAGCGGCGCTCGAAGTGGTTCGGGATCTCGCTTCCCGCTGCGGAACGCAGCTTGAACAACCCAATTGCAAACTCGTTCCTGGCCAGTTCCACCACCGCTCGCGCCGCTGCAATTTTGAATGTCGCACCCGCCGAATAGCCGTAGTTCACGTGTCCGGCAGCCGACCTGCGAAAAACAACCGCCACCTCTCCGAATCCCGCGTTTTGCTCCAGCCTCACTGCGGTGACGCCCATCGATTCGCCGGCGATTCGCGACGCCATGCGTCCGGACCACCACGACACGAGCGCCCACCGTTCCAACGCTTCAAAGTAGGCTCGTTTGCGAGCCTGCCTCTTGAAGAAACCGGGAAAAGCCGCCATGCCATTCGTCGAGGCATCGATGTCGAAACCGTATTTGCACCGATCGGGCCCGGTGCTCAGGGCGTAGAATGCCCAGCGTTCCAGCGCTTCCGAAATGGCCATATGGCTCGCGACCTGCGCGGACTCGCTCGCACCGGTGCCGTCCGCGCTGCCGTAGACGGTGTTCTGCGTCTTCGTACCCACCAAGTCCGGACGCAGGAACGCGTTGGCCTGGTACCGGGTGCGCCCGAGAATATCCACGGGAGCCGAAGAGATCCTCTCGATCGGCCCCCCGTTCAGCGCCAGGACGTCGCGGTAGTTGAATGCCGCCAAACTCAGCATGGACGAATCTCCGGATTTCGAGTATCCGAGATTACGAATGTCAGCGCATATTCTGAGCGCCCATGCAAGGAAGAGCGGGGCCGTAATCCACGGTCCCAGAGGACGAATTCTGACGGTGGCTTTTCAATGCGTCGAATTGGCCGGCGGCGCGCAGAGCACCCACGGCGAGAAACAGCGTCGAAATCACTGCAAGAACTAGCGAAGGAAGTTTTTTCATGGGACCGCAAGTATGCCGCAATCGGCGAAGTGACGCCATAGGATCGATTACGGTTCGGCGCGTACTGGGCTACGGTTTATACCGTAGTCTGGCGGCTTTTGCCTTGGTCCTCTGCGCTGCCGTCGCCGTCGAGAGTTCTCCCGATTTCGGGCCGATCGGCCTCCGCTACCCGCCTGATTCGATGCAGGGCGAAGGCCAAATCTGGCAGATTGCCCAGGAACCCACGGGTCAGATCATCGTCGGTGGGTCTCGTATTGGTTTCCGATCGGACAACACCTGGCTTTTCCTTCCGCAACCCAAGGTTCAAGCCGTGCGAGCGCTCGTTATTTCGGGAAAGACGCTTTGGGTGGCGGCAACGGGTGAGATTGGAAGACTGCCGCTACCGCTCACGTCAACCAGCGAATACGAGGCGCTGGATATCCCAGAGATCAAGAACATCGGCGATATTTGGCACATTCACGCTGACGGCGACGGACTGGTGGCCACGTCCAAAGAGGACGTCTGGTTCATCGATCCGCACCGACGCACCGCACACAACATACACCTTCCGAACACACACCGATTGTATCTGTTCGAATTCAGGGGGCAACTCCTGGTCACGCAGCCAGGCGTGCGGATCTGGAGAGTGGTCAATGGGGCAGTCGAGCCATTCCAGAATCCTTTGCCGGACAAGAGCGACACTATCTGGATCTGGTGCGACGACAACCTGGTTCTCACGAGCCGCCATCTCTATAAGTGGGACGGAAAACAGTTTTGCGCGATTACGGACATTGCCGATCTGAATAAAGGAATCATCACTTCGGCAAGCCGATTGGGGGATACCCTGGCGGTCGCCACATTCACCGAGGGGCTTGCTCTTGTCGACACCGACTCCGGAGCGGTTCGATTCGTCCCTCGAGGCCCGCAGTTGTCCACGCTTGCCATCCTTTCGACTTTCGCCGACGCCCAGGGTCTCCTTTGGATTGGAACCCAGCAAAAGGGCCCCACGGTTTTCCAACCCCGCTCCATCGGGGAAATAGCTGCATTGCCCGAAGCGCCGGCTGCCGCACTTTGGACTCCTTCCGGTCTGATTTTGAACTTTGAAGATCGTGCCGAACTCGTCGCCATGGATGGCTCGTCTTCTGCGCTTCCGCACCTTTGGGCGATGGCGAATACCTCCCACGGTCTGGCCTGCGGCCTTTGGGGTCTGACTCGGATCGGGCCCAAGGATTTCCCGACTCCCGGCAATTTTGTGGGTTCGATAACCGAACTTCGAAACGGGCACTTCATCGCGGTCTGTGCCGTATACGCATATGACATCAACTTTGAAACCGGCGTGGTTCGCGCCATTGAGAATCTGCCGAACGATTCCCACGACATTATCGATCACGGCGGCAGGCTTTGGGCTGCAACGCTTGCGGGGGATGTGCTGACAAGCCCGGATTCGCCGCCCTACGAGTTCTCCAAACTTGCAGCCGGCCCGCCTGGGGTCGATTTGCGGCTCCGAGCGTTTGGAAACGAAGTGCTGGCAACCAACACGGAAGGAATCTTGGTCCTTCCAAGTCGAACGGTCCCAACCCATGCGAAAGGCGTCCGAAATCCCAGAATCGCTGTTGCGGGTGGGGACACCTGGCTTCTCGCCGAGCAGGAGGGAAACCTGAGGCTTGGCCGACTCACGCGTCAGGGTTCCGATGTCGTTTGGAATATCGTTTCCGCAAAAGGCCTCTCCGCGATGCGGAAAGCCACGGCCTTCACCGGCGCCCAGCGCGTCCTCACCATCTGCTCGGACTCCGAGATTCTCAATCTGAACCCGGAAACCCTTCATGCACCGGAGCCGCCAACCGCTCCGGTGCTCCGATTCTTGGGTCCCAAAATCGACGAACAAACGCGGATCCCGTTCGGCGCTGGCACGATCCGCTTCACGAGCAGACAGGTCCATGACGATTTCGAAGAGCCCACGCAGCTCCAATACCGGCTCCTGCCGACGGAGTCAGCCTGGATCACTTCCGACGGAAGCCAGCCGATAGCGTTTCCATCGCTTTCGCCCAACCGCTACGTCCTGGAGGTGCGTGCCGCGCAGTACGGCAATGTCAGCGGCACGATCTCGTACCCGTTTACGCTCCTCCAGCCCTGGTACCTCACTCCGATGGCATTCGCGGGTTGTGTCGCCGCCATCCTCGCGCTCGGATATGCCGCCTACCTGCTTCGGACGCGACAAATTCGCGAGCACAGTGCGAACCTCGAGGAGTTGGTGCGCCAGAGGACGCAGGACCTTGAAAAGGCGAGCGCCGCGAAAAGCGAGTTTCTGGCCTCGATGTCCCACGAGATCCGCAACCCGATGAATGGGGTCGTGGGGCTCATCGACATTCTCGCGGAGACTCCCGGCAATCCAAAGCAAGCGGGCACCCTGCGCATGCTGCATTACTGCGCGGACCAGCTGAGAAACACCGTGGACGACATCCTCGATTTTTCCCGAATCGAAGCGGGCGAGGTCGAACTCCACTCTTCGTCTTTCAACCTCCGGGAAACGCTGGAGGCCGCCGCGGGCACGGTCGACATTACAAGACGCCAAATCGCGTTTTCAGAACCCGTTCCGGACATCGTCCTGCGCGGAGACCCATCGAAACTCCGGCAGATTTTTGCCAATTTCCTCAACAACGCCTTGAAATACGGAGTCCCGCCTTCGGCGCGCATCCAAGTGCTGCTGACACCGGCCGGCGAACGGACCCAAGTGACCATCGCGGTCGCCAGCAGCGGACCGACCATTCCCAAGGAGACTCTGAATCGGCTATTCGAAAGCTTCACTCGCGGGGAGGATGCGAAACAGCGCAACATCCGGGGAAACGGCCTGGGCCTGGCCATTTGCAAGCGGTACGCCGAGGCCATGGGTGGAAATGTCGGTGCGGTAAGCGAAAACGGGGAGACCACATTTTATCTGACCGCTCCGTTCGAGGGGAGCGCGGCAAAGGTCTCCGACGAACGCCCGCAGGCAAAATCATCCCTCCCTGCCCGGGCATTGGCGATCGAGGACGAGGATTACAACCGAGTTGTGCTCGGTCACATCTTGAAATTGATGAATTACACCGTCGACTGGGCCACGACGGGAGCGGAGGCCCTCCGCCTGGCCCAGGAAAACGGGTACGACATCATTTTGACGGACTACAAGCTGCCCGACACCAACGGAGTCGCTCTCGCAAAGGCGATCCTCGCCGGATGCCCCGAACCGAAGCCAGCCGTGTTCGCCGTCACGGCCTACAGCACGAAGGAGCGTCGCTTGGAGTGCATGGCCGCCGGAATGGCCGGGTTTATCACCAAGCCGATCACGCTCGAGAAGCTGCACCAGGCATTCGCGGTTTGGGGCGAGAGCAGGC
>Ga0181529_10004683_pt1 | contig 14679 bp, 13 predicted proteins | sample PEATcosm2014_Bin_36_FD_119763 | JGI IMG/M metagenome (GOLD analysis project Ga0181529, IMG submission 119763) | Peatland microbial communities from MTU Mesocosm Facility, Houghton, MI, USA - PEATcosm2014_Bin10_30_metaG | ecosystem: Environmental > Terrestrial > Soil > Wetlands > Peat | place...
CGAAGCGGAACGGCGTCGAGCTCGTCTACGTCAACACGAAGGACATCGCCGACCCGGTCGCCCACCTCAAGGCCCTGAACGGCGGCAAACTCTTCGACGACGTCTTCGTCTTCGCCCCCGTCAAGCCCGTCGTCGAGATGGGCGACCGGCTCCTCGGCGCCGACGGCTGTCTCAACTTCTTCGCCGGTCCCACCGACACGGGCTTCTCGGCCGGGCTCAACTTCTACGACGTGCACTACGAGTCGCACCACCTGGTCGGCACCTCCGGAGGGAATACCGACGATATCAAGGAGTCGCTCGAGATGATGGCCGACGGCCGACTCAATCCCGTCGCCATGATCACGCACGTCGGCGGCCTCGACTCGGTGCCCGCCACCACCATCGGTCTCGACAAGATCCCCGGCGGCAAGAAGCTCATCTACACGCACAAGAAGCTCGGGCTCGTCGCCCTGGTCGACTTCGAGGAGAAGGGCCGTACCGAACCCCTCTACGCCGACCTGGCGCGGATCGTGAAGAGGAACAACATGCTCTGGTGCAAGGAGGCCGAGGACTACCTCCTCGCCAACGCGCCGGAGATCTGAGTATGGGCGCTACATCTCCATGACCTCGAAGACGTGCACGGCGCCTCCTTGGGCGAGTATGGGGCAGTCCTTCGCGAGCTTGGCGGCGGCGTCCAGATTCTCGGCGAGCATGACGCTGAAGCCGTTCGAGATGTTGCCGCCGGTCCCGTCCTTGGTCCCGGCCTTCGTGACCGTCTTGGATCCCGCGAAGGCCTCGCCGTCGGTCTTGACCGACTTGCCCAGCGACTTGAACCAGGCGATCCAGGTCTTCATCGAGGCTTCGCCCTCGGCGGGCGTCGACGGCTGGGTGCCGCCGCTGTAGAGAAACACGAAGTTCTTCATGATTCCTCCCGATCTTGCGAATATACTGATAATTATTCGCGAAATCCCGATCGAGAGCCCGAGCCTCTCCCTTGACGAGGCGTCGCCCTTTCCGGCAGAGTCCTCGAACATGATACGGGCGGTGCTGTTCGACATGGACGGAGTCCTCGTGGACTCGGAGGCCTTCATCGCCGAAGCGGCCATCGCCATGCTCGCCGAGCGCTACGGCGTGGCCGCGACCCGCGAGGACTTCCTGCCCTTCGTCGGCACGGGCGAGAACCGCTTCATCGGCGGGGTCGCCGAGAAGTACGGCGCGGCGATCGACATTGTGCCCGACAAGGCGCGGACCTACGAGCTCTACTTCGAGCTGATCCGGGGCAGGCTTCGGGAGCTGCCGGGGGCGGTCGCCTTCGTGCGCGAATGCCGCGCCCGCGGCCTCAAGATCGCGATCGCCACGAGCGCGGACCGTAACAAGCTCCACGCCAACCTGCGCGAGATCGGCCTCTCGGAGGCCGACTTCGACGCCGTGGTCGACGGCCTGGAAATCGAACGCAAGAAACCCTTCCCCGATATCTATCTCGAGGCCGCGCGCCGCCTCGGCCTCGGCCCCGAGACCTGCCTCGTCGTCGAGGACGCGGTCTCGGGCGTCAAGGCGGCCAAGGCCGCCGGGGCGACCTGCCTCGCCCTCGGCGGCAGCTTCCCCGAGGCCGAGCTCAGGGCCGCGGGAGCCGACTATTTCGCGGCCGACCTGGCGAGGGCCGAGCGCTCCGTCCTGGACTGATGGCGGCGCCTCTCGCGTCGTCGGGGACAGCCTAAAGTATCGAGCCCGGCTTCAGCCGCTCCGCGTTCAGCGCCCCCAGCCTCGTACCCTCGGCTACGGCCTCGGCTATGGTCGCTCCGTCCTCGAGCGCCGTGGCGACTCCGACGGTGAAGGAATCGCCGGAGCCGATCGGGTTCAGGACCGCGACCGGGAGGGCCGGGCATTCCCTCAGACCCGTCCCGTCCCAGAAGAGCGTCGGCCGGGAACCCCTCGTGACGACCAGCCAGGCGCCGTGCAGCTCCCTGTACTCGCGGCCGATCCGCGCTACGAGATCGCGCATCGCGCCTTCGTCCGCGCCCGCCCTCCACGATGCCGCCCGGTCGGGCGCGTAGGTCTGGAGGAGCTCCTCGAGGTTGGGCTTGGCCACGCAAGGGCGGAAAGGCAGGCTCGCCTTCAGATCCGCCCCCTTGATGTCGAGGATCAGGCGCTTCCCCCCCGCGGCCGCCCGGGCCGCCAGCGCGGGCATGAGGGTGGGCGGGAAGCCCGCGGCCTTCGTGCCCGAGAGCAGGACCGTCGCGACCTCCGGGAGGAGCCGGTCGAACTCCTCCAGGATCCCGTCCGCCGTCCCTTCGCGGACGGCCCGCGCCTCTTCGACGAGCTCGGTCGCGGTCGAGTCGGCCCTGTCGATGATCGTCGTGCAGAAGCGGATATCCGAGCCCGAGTCGACCCAGCGCACCCGGACGCCGTCCGCCGAGCACATCTCGAGGAACCAGTCCTTCGTGGGGCCGCCCAGCTGGGTGAGGTGGATCGCCTCCCGGCCCAGCTGCCCGAGGACGCGGGCGCAGCAGACGCCCTTGCCCGCGACGTCGACGCGGTATTCCGAGCTGCGGTTGACTTCGCCCTTCTCGAGGCCGTCGTAGACGAGAGTCTTCTGGATCGTGGGGTTGAGGCACAGGGCCAAGTAGCGGCCGCGCGCGCTTGGGGTGTCGGACATGCGCGGATTCTACCGATCCGGGGCCCTTCGATCCAAGGCCCCCGCGGCGCGCCCGGCCGCGGCCGCTCGTCGACAGCCATCCGCGACAGTGCTAGGATTCGACCATGGGGCGCGGGATGAGGGGCGAGATTCTCGAAGGGATAGGCCGATGCGGGATCGTGCCCGTCATCAGGCTCGAGAGCGCGGAACAGGCGAGGGGCCTCGGGCGGGCCCTCGTCGCGGGCGGCCTCCTCGTGGCCGAGGTGACCTTCCGGAGCGCCGCGGCCTCGGGCGCGATCGCCCTCCTCAGAAAGGAGTACCCCGAGCTCCTCGTCGGCGCCGGGACCGTCCTCAGCGTCGTCCAGGTCGAGGCGGCCCTCGCGGCCGGCGCCTCCTTCGCGGTGACCCCCGGCTTCAATCCCCGGGTCGTAGACGCCTGCCTTGCCTCCGGCCTCCCCGTGGTACCCGGGATCAATTCTCCAAGCCAGGTGGAGATGGCCCTGGAGCTGGGCCTCGATCTCCTCAAGTTCTTTCCGGCCGAGGCCTCGGGCGGCGTGAAGATGCTCGCCTCGCTCCACGGCCCCTACCCGGAGATATCCTTCGTCCCCACGGGCGGGATCGACTCCTCCAACCTCGCCTCCTACCTGACCCTACCCTACGTCGCGGCCGTGGGGGGCAGCTGGATGGTCAGAGAAGAGCTCATCGCCTCCGGGTCCTGGTCCGAGATCGAGCGGCTGAGCGACGAAGCCGTGAGCCTCGCCGAGGCGGCCCGCGGCAGGGGCCGCGTTTCAAACTAGTGCAGAAAATGACTCCCTAGCCTTTTTCAGCGCCCCGGTGGGGAAGGCGCCGGCGCCGGTTTTTCCATGATGGTCGCGGCCCAAAGCAGGCTTCCGACCGCCTCCCTAGCGTTCGGCACCCTCGGGTGCCCCACGTAGGCCTCGTAGTCGTCCTGGACGCCGAGACCGTCGCAGGCGTCGTAGACGTCCACGAGGCCGTCGCGGCCCGCCTTCACCTTGCTCCGCAGCCCGGCGTAGCCCTTCTCGGCGACCGCTCGGCAATCGCCGGCGTCTGCGCACCCGAGCTCCCCGGCCCGCATCACCGCGTAGACGAACATGGCGCTCCCGGAGCTGTCGTGCCAGTTGTCCGGCCTCTCGCCCCTGTCGACTACCTGGTACCAGAGCCCGGTCCGCGGATCCTGGACCTTGGCCAGGGCCGCGACGAGGCTCCCCATGATGCCCTCGAGCCTCTTCCGGCCAGGATGGCCCGGATCGATGAGGGCCAGAGTCTCCGCGAGGGCGAGAGAGTACCAGCCCAGCCCCTCGCTCCAGACCTCCGGGGAGAGACCGGTTTTCCGGTCGGCCCAGGAGGCCTTCCGGGACTCGTCGAAGGCGTGCAGGTAGAGCCCGGAGCTCCCCTTCTCGAGTCTCCGCGCCGCGAGCTCGAGCTGGAGGACGGCCTCGTCGAAGGAGGACTCCCGCTCGCCTATGGCCGCTCCGTAGCGGGCCAGGAAGACCTGCCCCATGAAGACTCCGTCGATCCAGGCCTCGTGGGGAAGATGCTTCCCGTGCCAGAAGGCGCCGTCGGAGTTGCGCGGATAGTCGTCGAAGGCGCGCCGGATCCTCGATGCGGCGCGCCGATAGCGCTCCTCCCCGGTCCCCGCGTATGCGGCGACTATCGCGGTGCCGGCCATGATGTCGTCGAGACTATCTCCCGTGAAGGCGGGGATGCCGCCTTCGGCATCGACCTGGGAGTCGGCGAACTTCGCGATGTAGTCGAAGTACCTGGGCTCCCGAGTCGATTCGAAGAGCTTCTCGAAGCCGGCCAGGATGTAGCCCTGCACGTAGCACCATTCCTTGTAGGGAATGCTCCGCGGATCGGGATGGCGACGCATGACGCTGTCCGCCAGGGCGAGGGATAGAGCCTCCAATTCGGTGCCTCCTTCCGCGCGGCCGCCGCCTACTGTCCCGCTACGGGGAAGAGGAGCTTCTGGTTCTCGGGATCGAACATGTTGGCCTTGTCGACGTCGACCGAGCCCGTGTTCGTGTAGGGGCTGGGCCGCTTGCCGGCGAGTAGGCCGCGGACCTCCTCCATCGAGATGTAGCCCATGTTGAAAGGCTTCTGGACGATCGCGTCGCGGATCACGCCTCGCTCGATGAGCCGCATCACCTCGGGAGAGTTGTCGAAGGCGACGAGGGCCACCTCGCCCTGTCTGCCGGACTCGACGAGGGCGCGGGCCGCGCCGAGGGTAGTGGGCAGATTGAGAGCCGCTATGCCCGCGAGCTCCGGCTCCCGCGCGAGGATCTCCTTCGCCTGCCGATAGGCTATCGCGTCGTCAGAGGAGCTGTAGCTCGTCCCCGCGAGGTCGGCCCGGTCGGCGAGCGCGTCGCGGAGCCCCGACTCGCGGCCAATCGCCGTGGAGCTCCCCTGCACGTAGCTCATCACGGCGACGCGCGGCTTCCCTCCCCCGGGTCGGGCGCGGAGGTCGCGCAGGAGGGCGGCGCCGCACTTCTGCCCCGCCTCGAAGTTGTCGGTGCCCACCTTGGCGTCGGCGTCCTCGGACTCGAGGAAGGAATCGACGCAGACGACGGCGATTCCCAGGGCCTTCGCGTCGCGGACCGGATCGACCAGGCGGTGGATGTCGGCCGCCGCGAGCACGATCGCCGCGGGCCGCTCGGCTACCGCGTCGCGGAGGATCCGGATCTGCTCGTCGACGTAGATCTCGTCGCGCGGCGCGCGGATGGAGACCTCGAGGCCGAAGTCCTTGGCCCCGGACTCGACGCCCTCGCCTACCGCGGCCCAGAAGGCGTTGGCGCCGGCCCCGGTCTTGAAGATCGCGACGACCTTCTCCCGGCCCCGCGCCGGGCCGGAGTCCCTCCGGTAGGCCAGGGTGATGACGAGGGCGGCGACCAGGGCCAGCGCCACCAGGGCGAGGATGCCGCGGTTCTTCATGGCTCGGTCTCCTCGACCAGAGGTATCCTCACCGTGGCCTTCGTGCCGACCCCGGGAGTCGACTCGAAGGCGAGGCCGTACGCGCTCCCGAAGTAGAGGGCGATCCTTTCCTGGACGTTCCTGACCCCGACCCCGCCCCCCGAGGACTCTGCGCCGTCGCGGGCCTCGGCGTCGGGGGACCGCGAGAGCGAGGCGCGCAGCTCCCCCAGGCGCTCGGCGTCCATGCCCACCCCGTCGTCGCTCACGCGGATGAGCATGGTTCCTCCCTCCCGCTCGCCGTAGACGCGCACGACGCCCGGGGTCTCCTTGTTCTTGATGCCGTGGTAGATCGCGTTCTCGACCAGGGGCTGGACGAGGAGCTTCAGGATCCTGTAGCCGTAGAGCTCGGGCTGGAAGGAGATCTCGTAGTCCAGCTTATCCTTGTAGCGGGTCTTCTGTATCGAGAGGTAGGTCTCGAGGTATTCGATCTCGGTGCGGATCGTTATGATCTCCGAGCCCCGGTTGATGCCCAGGCGGAAGAAGCGCGCGAGGCTCGAGGTGACCTCGATCGCCCTTTGGTTCTCGCCGAGCTCGACCATCCAGATGATGGAGTCGAGGGTGTTGTAGAGGAAGTGCGGGTTGATCTGGGCCTGGAGGGCGCGAAGTTCGAGGAGACGCCGCTGCTCGGAGTCCCTGCGGTTCTGCTCGATGAGGTCGCGCACCTTCTTGACGGCGATATCGCAGTCGCGCGCGAGCTGGTAGACCTCGTTCGAGCACTCTACGGTGATGTCCATGTCGAAGTTGCCTTTCTCCACCTCCTGCATCGAGCGCCGCAGCGCCTCTATCGGGCGCGAGATGCGCACCGAGACGAAAGAGGAGACGAAGACCGAGACCGTGAAGCAGAGGATGGCGAGGAGGAGGAAGGTGTAGATGGCGCGGCGCGAGCCCGCGAGGAGCTCGGAGACGTAGGAGACGACGACGATGATCCAGCCCGTCCGGGCCGAGGACTTCGCGGTGTACAGGATGTCGCGTCCGTCGACCTCGGAGGTGAGGAAGCCCTCCCGCAGCGCCAGGAGCTCCGGGATGCGCTCGGTCTTGAGGTTCCCGTAGATCAGCTGCTGCCGCGGGTGGTACACGATGTCGCCCGACTTGTCGAGGATGAAGACATAGCCCGAGGAGCCGAGCTGGATGTCCTTGCAGAGGTCCTCGATGATGGCATAGTTGAGGTCGACCTGGATGTAGCCCAGGGCCGCGCCGTCGGCCCCAACGAGCTCGCGCACGAGGGAGATGACCCAGGGATAGCGCCCGTCGACCATGTTCTCGACGTGGGCCGAGGAGACGAAGGGCCGGTCGCCGCTCGCCGACGCCGCCGCGCTCGCCGAGGCGAAGCGGGCGAAATCGTAGTCGGGGTTGACCTTCGCGCCGGGCGAGGAGGCGATGACGTAGTCGGGCATCGCCCCCCCCGTCTCGGGCGCTCCGGGGACCAGGAAGACTCCGTCGATGTCCTTGCGCACCCTGCGGATCGAGCCCAGGAAGAGCCCGATCCTCGCGCGGTCCCTCGGCGAGCTCGCCGCCGGCTCGGCCATGTAGGCGCGGACATCCTCGTCCCCCATGACGACGAGGGCGATGTCGTTCATGTAGGTGATGTAGTTGTCCACGATCCTCGAGAGCTGGGCGGCGAACTGCATCGTGCTCTGCTTCGCCGAGTCCACGAGGGTCTTGCGGAAGAAGTTGAGCGAGACGCTTCCCAGGAGGGCTATCGTCATCACCACGATGAGGGCGAAGGCCCGCACGAGGGTGGACTGGATGCGGCGGATCCTCATCTCTCGGCGCCGCCTCCGGCCTCGCCGCCACGGCCGGCCGAGCCGAGCGACTTCCGGTACTCCGAAGGCGTCAGGCCCGTCCGCTTCTTGAAGAGCGAGGCGAAGTAGCGGGCGTCCGGATAGCCGACCGCCTCGGCCACCTCGTAGCTCATCATGTCGCTCGCCGCGAGGAGCTCTTTGGCCCGGCCGACGCGGAAGTCGGAGAGGTAGTCGACGAAGGAGGTCCCGAGCCGGCGCCGGAGGAGCTTGGACAGATAGCTCTCGCTGATGGAGAGCCTCTCCGCCGCCTTTGCGATCGAGAGACCCTTGTCGGCGTAGTGCCGCGTCACGTACTCCTTGAAGTCGAGGATCTTCCACTCCGGCTCGTGGAGACTGCTCGCCTCGAGGGCCCCGGCCGCCACCTCGGCGAGGCGGACCAGGGCCGTCGTCACGGCTTCGGGGCTGTCCAGACCCTCCGCGTAGCGGTAGTAGTCGCAGGCGAGCTTGCTGGCCAGGGCGGCCGACGAGACCCCGATCCCCGCGAGCTCGTCGTGGGCCCGGGAGAAGAGGGCGAGGACCTCGTGGCGCACGCGCTGAGGGGAGAGGTCGGCCGCGGAGAGGGCCTCGATGTACGATACAGCGAGCTCGGCCACGCGGCCCGCGGCGCCCGTCCTCACGCCCAGGCAGAGACGCTCCTCGCGGACCCGGAGCTCGGCCAAGGCGCCCGGGTCCTCGGCGGCCTGGAGGTAGACGAAGGGCTCGTTCGGCGCGCGCACGAGGCGGTAGGACAGGGCGGCCCCGGCCTCGGCATAGGCGCGGGGGGCGTCGATCCACTCCGCGTAGGCGCGGCTGACCCCGACGCGCAGGCCGGCTCCGCCCCCGTCGACCAGGGCCGCCGCGACCGCCGCGGCCGAGGCCCGGCAGCGCTCCAGGCTCGGCTCGAAGATCAAGGCCGCGCCCAGAGCCTCGGCGGGGAAGAAGAGGGCCGAGCGCCTGGCCAGGCGGACCGCCTTGGCCAGGCGCTCGCGCGTCTCGGCGGGCCCGGCCGTCTCGGTACCCTCGGCCTCGCAGGCCGCGGACTCGCGCTCGCGGCCATCGCGCTCGACGACGATCGCGGCGCAGGCGAGGGCGCGGGGGTCGAAGCCCAGGGCCGCCTCGGCTTCGGCAAGGGCGGGAGGAGAGGCGGCGCCCAAGACGAACTCGGCGAGGCCTCGCTCGCGCAACAGTCCCGCCGAGAGGTCGGCCCTCTCCCTGAGCGCCGTCTCGTCGTCGCGGGAGCGGCGGTCGGCGTCGAGCTTGGCCTTGATCTTGGCGAGGAGGGCCGTGAGCTCGCGGGAGGAGACGGGCTTGAGCACGTAATCGAAGACCTTGTTGCGGATCGCGGCCTGGGCGTAGCCGAACTCGTCGTAGCCCGAGAGGATCACGACGACGATCCCGGGATGCCGCTCCATGACGCGGGCGGCGACCGAGATGCCGTCCGCGTGGGGCATGTGGATGTCGGTCATGACCACGTCGGGCAGGAGCTCTTCGATGGCGGCGATGGCGTCGCGGCCGTTCTCGCAGGGCGGTAGGAACTCGAAGCCCTGCCCCGCCCAGTCGATCTTGGTCTCGAAGCCGCGCCGGACGATTTCCTCGTCGTCCACCATCAGGAAACGGTACATCTTGCCCCACTATAGCACGAAAGAGCGGACAGGGCGCGGATCGCGCCCCGGGCTCACGCCCTCCGGGCGAACTTCTTCATGTCGAAGTAGACGGCGGCGATGATGATGAAGCCCTTGACCAGGAGCTGGTAGTAGGAATCGACGCCCAGGTAGGTCATCCCGTAGTTGATGATCCCCAGGGTGAGGACGCCGATGAGCATGCCGCTCATCGTGCCCACGCCTCCCGTCTGGGAGATGCCTCCGACCGTGACCGCGGCGATCGCGTCGAGCTCCATGCCGTTCGCCGTGAGCGCGTTGGCCAGGCCGAGGCGGCCTGCGAGGAGGCAGCCGGCTATGCCGTAGAGGAGGCCCGCGTAGGTGTATACCACCACGATCTCGCGTTCGACGTTGATGCCCGAGACCCGGGCCGCCATCGCGTTCCCCCCGATGGCGTAGAAGTTGGTGCCCCGCTTGGTGTGGCGCAGCAGCAGCCACACCAAGAAGCAGGCGATGGCGACGTAGACCGCGAGGTTGGGGATGGGCCCGATGAGCGCGCCCTGAGAGATCGACTTGTAGTTGTCCTTGAGGCTCCCGACGACGGCCGCCCGGGTGTAGATGAGCTGGGCGCCGCGGGCTATCGACATGGTGCCGAGCGTGGCGATGAAGGCGGGCAGCTTGCCGAAGGCTATGAGGACACCGTTGAAGAGGCCGAAGAGGCCGCCGGTGACTATGCCCGCGAGGAGGGGCAGCCAGATCGGGAAGTCCTTGCCCGGGTAGAGGGCTGCTCCGTAGTCGGGCGTCTGGGCGAAGGAGGCCGCGACGCTCGCGACCAGGCAGACGACGTAGCCGATCGAGAGGTCGATGCCCCGCGTGATGATGATCATGCCGACGCCCAGGGCCGCGAAGGCCCGCACGGACTCGGCGATCATGAGATTGCGGATGGAAGGCCACTCGAAGGACCTGCCGCTCGTGAGCAGCCCCAGGGCCGCGGCGAGGGTGACGAAGGTGACGAGGTTGGTGTTCTTGCTGGTGAAGGCGCGGAAGCCGTTCTTCCGCTCCGGCGTTTCGGCTTGGGTCTTGGCGGCCATCGGAGGACTCCTTAATCACTCGAACTGCGTCGCGAGGCGCATGATGCTTTCTTGGGTGGCTTCGGCCTTGTCGAGGGTGCCCGTGTGCCGTCCCGCGCAGAGGACCATCACCCGGTGGGACATGCCGATGAGCTCGGGCATCTCGGAGGACACCATGATGATCGATTTGCCGTTCTTGGCGAGGTCGGCCATGATCGTGTAGATCTCGAACTTGGCCCCGACATCGATGCCCCGCGTGGGCTCGTCCATGATGAGGATGTCGGGCAGGGTCATGAGCCAGCGGCTTACCAGGACCTTCTGCTGGTTGCCGCCGGAGAGGTTCTGGATCAGCGTGGACATCGAGGGAGTCTTGGTCCGGAGCGTCTCGTTGAGCTTCCTGGACTCGCTCTCGATCCTCCTGTGCTCGAGGAAGCGGGCGGGGTTCAGGTAGCTGCCGAGCGAGGCTATGGCCGTGTTCACCGTGATGGAAAGCAGGGGGAAGATCCCCGAGCCGCGGCGGTCCTCGGTGATGAGGGCTATGCCCTTGGCGATCGCGTCGCGCGGCGAGCGGATGACGACCTTGCGCCCGTCGACGAAGATCTCCCCCGAGGACAGCTGGCGCAGCCCGAAGATCGACTCGACGAGCTCGGTGCGCTGAGCCCCTACGAGGCCCCCGATGCCGAGGATCTCGCCCCGGCGCAGCTCGAAGCTGACGTCCCGGAAGGAGCGGGGATTGGCCGAGGAGAGGCCCCGGACCTCGAGCCTCTTCTCCCCCGGCGTCGACTCGACGGGCGGGAAGCGGTGCGTGTCGTCGCGCCCGACCATCAGCTTGATGAGCCTGTCCTCGTCGATCTCCGCGATCGGATAGGTGCCGATCATCCGGCCGTCCCGCATGATCGAGACCTCGTCGGCGATCTGGAATATCTCGCTCATCCGGTGGGAGATGTAGATGACGGCCACGCCCTTCGCGGTGAGGTCCCGGATGATCTTGAAGAGGTGGGCAGTCTCGGTCTCGGTGAGACTGGAGCTGGGCTCGTCCATCGCGACCACCGAGGCGTCGTAGGAGACGGCCTTGGCGATCTCGCAGGCCTGCTGCTTGGAGATCGAGAGCCCGCCCATCCTCTCGGATGGCCGGATCTCCATGTCCAGGCTGCTCATGAGGACGGCCGTATCCTCGCGCATCTTGCGGTGGTTGAGGAGCTTGACCGGCCCGATGCGGTGCAGGGGCTCGCGGCCGAGCCAGATGTTCTCGCTGACCGAGCGCTCGGGGACGTTGGAGAGCTCCTGGTGGATCATCGAGACCCCGGCCTCCAGCGCGTCCTTGGCGCTGTGGAACTTGATCTTGCGGCCCTTGAGCACTATGTCGCCCGAGTCCTCGCGGTAGATGCCGAAGAGGCACTTCATGAGCGTGGACTTCCCCGCGCCGTTCTCGCCCATGAGGGCGTGCACCTTGCCCGGGCGGACGCGGAGCGTGACGTCGTCGAGGGCGCGGACGCCCGGGAAGCTCTTGGATATGCCGACCATCTCGAGGAGGAAATCGGCCCCGTCCCTTGCCATCGCAAATCCTCCGGAATAAGTATCGCCGAAGCGGCGGATGAAGCGCTAGACGATTGCGGCGCGGGGAGGGGCCGTCCCCTTCCCCGCGCCCGGCCCGTCTAGAGGCCCATTATGACGCGATTACTTCGTGATGAAGGACTTGTAGTTGTCCTTGGTCACGGCCTTGAAGGGGACGAGGTAGCACTGGCCGATGACGGCCGCGTCGTTCGCGGGGGCCTCGGCGCTGACCTTGGTCTCGGGCTTGATGCCCCAGGCCACGAAGCCGGGCTTGTACTTCCCCGTGGCCATGGCGAGGGCCAGCTCGAAGGCGGTGGAAGACTGGCCGACCGAGTCCTGGAGGACGGTCGCGTAGAGCTTGTTCTCGGACATGGACTTGAGGGCGACCTGGGTCGCGTCCACGCCGAGGACGGGGACCTTGAGGATGGTGCCGTCGGAGGCGTCGGACTTGGTGTAGTTGGCGGTGAGGAGGGACTCGACGGCGCCGAGAGCCATGCCGTCGTTGTTGGTGATGACGATGTTGAACTTGCCGTTGTAGGCGGCGACCCAGGCGTCCATCTTCTGCTGGGCCTCGTCCGGCTTCCAGTTGGCGGTGTCCTCGGCGATCACGTTGAGCTTGTAGCCCTTGGAGACGAGGCTGGCCTTGACGGCCTCGGTGCGGTACTTCTGGGCGGGGTGGCCGAGCTGACCGAGGAGGAAGAGCGCGTTGATCGCCTTGCCGGGCCCGAGCTTGCCGGGATTCTTCTTGAAGTAGTTGTCGATGATGTCGGCCTGGATCCGGCCCGCGACCGACTCGGGGCTGGAGGCGAGGAAGAAGGTCGGGCCTACCTTGAGGGCCGCGACCGAGGGCTGGATGTTGGAGAAGGCCGCGCCGCCGCCGACCGCCTGGATGGCCTTGGCCATCTGCTCCGTGGCCTCGGTCTGGTTCGGGACGATGACGAAGTACTTTACGCCCTGGGTGATCAGGGTGTTGAGCTGGTCGAGCTGGGTCGCCTGGTCGGAGCGGGAATCCAGGAGCTTGAGCTCCACGCCCGCCTTGTCGGCGAGGACCTTGAGGTTGGCCGCGTAGTCGGCTACGAACTGCTCATCCAGGTTGCGGATGAGGGCGCCGATCACCGGCTTCGGAGCCGCGAAGACTCCGGTGGCCAGTACGGCGAGGACGAGGGCGATAACGACGAGTTTCTTCATGGACGCTCTCCTCTGACTGAAACGATTTGCCTGGTGCGAGGCACCGACGATCCAGCCTAGGCCGCCTTTCGCGAAACCGGCAATCGAGGATAGGGCACTCGATGTTCGTTTTTCGGCACTCGTGCCGGTTGCAAACCCCTTTCCCCGATTGTAATCGATTACAAATAAGGATTGACAAAAGGATGAAACGGGTAAACGATTACATCCACGCTCAAATGGAGGTCTTCAATGCTGATCGGAGTCGCGCCCTGCATCTCGGCCGAGCTGCTCTCGGCCCTCTATCGAATGGGACACGGGGACGAGATCGTCCTCGCCGACGCCTTCTTCCCCGGCGACAGCTGCAACCAGAGGGTCCTGCGCGCCGACGGGATCCGTGTCCCCGCCCTCCTCGAGGGCATCCTCTCCCTCATCAACCTGGACAGCTATGTCGAGGCCCCGGCCATGATGATGGCCCCGGTCCCCGGCGACGCCCTCGACCCGAGCGTCGAGGCCTCTTTCCGGGCGGTCATAGACCGCCGCTGGCCCGGCACCCCCCCCATCGCCCGCATCGAGCGCTTCGCCTTCTACGAGCGCGCGAAGCAGGCCTTCGCCATCGTCATGACGGGCGAGACGGTCAAGTACGGCAACATCATATTGAAGAAAGGCGTGATTCCCGTCGCTAAATGAGGGCCGCCCGCCGCTTCCTAAAGGACTCCCGCCCCCGCCGCGGCGACTCTGGCCTTCTCGAGCGCGGCGACGATCCCGCTCGAGGGATCGACGGAGAAGGAGTAGACATTCTCCTCCGCCCCGCGGGTCACCAGCGAGAAGCGCGGGAAGGCCGGGCCGAAGATCCTCGCCAGGAAGTCCCGCTTCGGGGCGAGGACCTCGGCGATCTCCGAGCGCGGCACGACGATGTCGACGGGCTTCTCGCTGTCGGCCGTCTTGGTCGCGCGCTTGAAGAGGGACATGATCCAGTTCTCGCTCGGCATGTACTTGAATCGGAAGGACTTGTCCGTGAGGATGAGGAGGCCCCAGAGGCCGCGCTCGGCGCCGCCGCGCCGGAACCACTCCCCCATGCTCCGCGCCTCGACCTTCTCGCCGGTCTCGTTCTCGAATTTGTTCCAGAATTCCGCAGCATCGTCGGCCATGGTCGCTCCTCCTCCGAGCGCATCAGTATACCTGAAACGCCGAAGAGGCGTATAGCGTGAACGCGACCATACGCGATGTCGCCCTCGCCTCGGGCCTCTCCACCGCGACCGTGTCGCGCGTGCTCAACGGCGACGCCTCGGTCGCCCGGGCCACCGCCCTCCGCGTGCGCGCCGAGGTCGAACGCCTCGGCTACACGATGAACAACGTGGCCCGGAGCCTCAAGAAGGGCTCGACGCGGACCGTCGGCGTCATCGCGCCCGAGCTCGCGAGCGACTTCTTCATGCTCCTCGCCGAGAGCATGGACCGCGAGCTCTCGAGCGCCGGCTACAGCCTCATCGTCTGCTCCTCATGGGAGAGCGCCGAGGAGGAGGCCAAGCGGCTGCGCCTCCTCGCCGAGCGCCTCGTGGACGGCATCGTCGTCATCCCCGCGACCGGCTCGGGCGAGGGGCTCCGGAAGGCGAGGGCGGCGGCCATCCCCCTGGTCCTCGTCGACCGCCTCGCGCCGGGACTCGAAGCAGACGCCGTCCTCGTGGACAACGAGGGAGGCGCCTACGCCGCGACCATGGCCCTCGCCGCCGAGGGCTTGGCCCGGGGGAGGCGCAGGATGGGCTTCATCGGCGGGAGCCTCGAGCTCTCGACCGCCCGCGAACGCTACGAAGGCTGGCGCCGCGCCATGCGCGATTCGGGCCTCGCCGTCGAGAGCGAGTTCACGAGCTTCGCCGGTCTCCACGTCGCCTCGGGCTACGAGGCCATGCGCG
>Ga0181529_10004685_pt1 | contig 14676 bp, 8 predicted proteins | sample PEATcosm2014_Bin_36_FD_119763 | JGI IMG/M metagenome (GOLD analysis project Ga0181529, IMG submission 119763) | Peatland microbial communities from MTU Mesocosm Facility, Houghton, MI, USA - PEATcosm2014_Bin10_30_metaG | ecosystem: Environmental > Terrestrial > Soil > Wetlands > Peat | place...
CTGATAACTACCCCGAGATCGAGGTCGCAGGTGCCATCGCGCCCGACGCGACGATCAACTTCTATATCGCCTCAGGATGGGGTCAGAACGCTCTCGCTCTCGCTGCTTTGCGGGCAGTCGAAGATAATCAGGCCTCGGTCTTGAGCTTCAGCTACAACGAATGCGAGCAGTTGCTCGGTGAGGCCGGCAACCAACTTTGGGCAGATCTTTGGGAGCAGGCCGCGGCGCAGGGGCAGACCGTCCTTGTCTCCAGCGGAGACGGTGGTCCATCGGCCTGCGGGTCAGAATTGGTCAGCTCGAGCGGCAGCATCCTCTATCTGGACACTCTCAACGTCAATGGATTCGGTTCGACACCATGGAATGTCACGGTCGGCAGCACTGATTTTTATTACTCTGATTATGCCAGCGGCGCGCCCAGCGCAGCCACGCTGTGGAACCAGGCCAATGACAGCTCCAATGGCTCGCTGAAAGGGCCTCTGCCCGAGCAACCCTTTAGCAGCTTTCTCGGCCTCAACGTAGCCACATCCGAAGGTAGCTCAGGAGTAACAATTGACAGCATCTTTGACTCCTTCGGTAGAGGAGCAAGCGGGGGTGGGGCGAGCAACTGTTCACAGGAAACGTTGCCATCCTCAGGCATCGTCGGCACGTGCATTTCGGGCTATCCTAAGCCCTCGTGGCAGAATGCTCCTGGGGTTCCAGACGATCAGGCGCGCGATCTGCCAGACGTCTCAGTTTTTGGTGGCACCGGAAGCAACCTGAGCGCCGTTCCCATCTGCGCGCAGCCAGGCGATTGCGCTTCGGTCACCAGCGGCAACCCGCAGGTCACTCTGGTTGGAGGATCGTCTGTCTCCGCGCCCTCGATGGCCGGCATTGTGGCACTCATCGATCAGAAATACGGCCGGCAAGGTCAGGCCAATTACACTCTATACGCCTTGGCGCGGCAGTTTCCAGCCGTCTTTCACGACATCGCCTTGGGCACCAACGATACGACATGTGCGCTGAACACCTCGCCGGATTGCAACACTCCCATTTCCAACAATTCCTTCGAAGAGTCCTATGGCGTATACGCCGCCGGACCGGGCTACGATCTGGCCAGTGGCCTGGGTTCTGTGGATGTAAGTCAACTGCTGAACAACTGGAACAAGATCACCTATGCTCCCTCGACGACAACACTCGAAGCCACTCCCGCCAGCGTCGTTCACGGCTCGGCCGTGACAATCGACATCGTGGTGAAAGCAAACTCTGGCTCTGCGACTCCGACTGGGAATGTTGTGCTTTCGGCCGGCGAAGGTACAACGATCCCCGAGAACACTCCGCTGGCGCTTACCAATGGCTCGACTTCCGCCAGCGTGACGAATCTTCCCGGCGGCAGCTATCAACTTACCGCGAACTACAGTGGCGACGGCACATTCGCTCCCAGCGCCTCCGCGCCCGTTACGCTGACGATTACGCCCGAGGCGAGTACAACAACCCTGAAATATGGCACCTCCCTAAGCTCCGGACTCGTCGTTGGCTCTTCACCAGCCTCGCTTCCTCCAGGCGAAGTTGCCTATGGCAGCAATGCGGCCTTTACAGCCACGCCATCGAGTCAGGCGACAAATACGACGGGCCTCGCCACCGGAACAGTGGCATTTACAGATGGCAGCACCACGGCCACCGTTCCTTTGGATTCAAATGGCATTGCCACCTGGAGACCGGCGAACTTCGATCTTGGAGCGCACTCGGTCACCGCGGCATACTCGGGTGACGCCAGCTTTCAGGCATCCACCAGCGCCCCGCTCGCCATTACAGTGGTCAAAGGCACACCTGAGTTTCTTGTCAATCCTGCAATCAGCGGGGATTGCATCGGCAGCACCACGACCGGCACCACCGGCCCTGTCTGTACATACCAGGCTGGCGACAGCATGATTGTGTCCGTGCAGTTGGGCGGTCTCGTGGCTAGCGGAATCTCTCGACTTTTACTGGCGCCTAACGGCTCAATTGCCCCGCCGACTGGAACAGTGACGGTCAACCTCGGCTCCTACGCGCAAACCCTGACTCTTGGTTCGTCTGACCCTCTGATTACCTTCCCCAATATTCCCGCCGGCACATACTCGCTCTCCGCAAGTTACTCCGGGGATACCAACTGGAATGCAGCGACCTACTCCGATCCTCAGCAATTGACCTTCGTTGCTCCGGCTACGCAGCTGACAGCAACCACAACCACGCTTACACTGACGCCCGGAAGCGTAGACAGCACCGGGAACGTCACCTTTAGCATCTCGGTTCAGGAGACATCGAGCCAGAATGGACCGCCCGATGGGGTTGTAAATCTGTATGGGAACGGAGCATCCTTCGGGTCGGTTCTTCTGAGTTCGAGTAGTTTCACCAGCCTGACCGCCACAGGCAGCACGACGATTGCTGCAACTGCGATTCCTTCTGGCACGATTCAGGTTGTCGCGGAATATCAAGGCAGTCCGGAAACTGCGTCTTCCATCAGCAGCCCGGTTCCTCTGACCGTGACAGTCACCGATTTTTCCCTCAGCGTGGTGGGCGAAAATCTCAGCCTTCCCGCCGGGCAATCGGTCTCCATTCCTGTGGCGCTTGGTGGGGCCTACTCCGGAAGCACCACAATTGCACTGAGTTGCGTGACCTCGTCGGCCAGCATTGGTTGCGCCATCAATCCAGCTTCCGCTAGTTTGACGGGAAGCGGCACCGCCAGCCTGACCATCAATGCGTTTACCTCAGCCAGTGCAGCATCCGCGACGACGGCGGTGGATTCCAGGAACGATCGCTTCCCGCTTCGCGCTAAAGCAGGCTTGGTTTTCGCATTTCTGATCTTTGCCGCGTTGCCTCGTCGCAAGCGATTGGCAAGGCTGTGGGTGCTCTTGGTTCTCTCCGCGGGTCTGTCCTTGGCGGCAGGCTGCGGCGGCAGTTCCTCTTCGAGTCAAACAACAAAGAGCACGGTCACGCCTGCTCCAAGTGGAAGCTACAGCGTGACGATCACGGGAGTTTCCGCCGGCATCACCCACAGCGCAAAGTTGAACGTGCAGGTGCAATAGCGGGATCAATACTCAGACGAAGATGGTTGCCATTCTGATCCGAAGCCCTCGCCACACGAGACTGCGGCCGTGCGCCACATCGCCCCCATGCTGGCAGCACACGCAGCCATGTAGAATTGGGATCAGCAATGGAGATCGTCCTCAATCTCATCTGGGTGTTGCTGGCAGCCGTCATCGTGCGGCTGTGGATCAGTTTTGCCCCGCAACAAGGAGCAAGCCGGCGGACGCAGATCGGCGCCCTGGCCATGCTGATTCTTTTTCTGCTTCCCGTCATCTCGGTGACCGACGATCTGCAGGCTCTACAGAACCTCGCCGAATACGACACCTATACTTGCCTGCGCCGGAACTCCACTGTGGTCATCCCGCACTCCTTCTTTTCCGCGGCCGCCTCACTGCCATCGCCCATGTTTACAGAGCTTCCTTTCGTCTATCTTCGATTGGTCGCACCGGGCCATCTGCCTGTAGGAACTCCGGACAACCCGGCTTTGACCGCGATTCAGAATCGCCCGCCCCCGGCCGCCTGATCCTTCCCTTTGCGCTCCTTCCAGATTCCGAGTAATTCTTCCCTCCTCTGACCGCCGTGAAGACTACGGCACAAAGGTTGCGTATGAAGCGAATTCTCAGGCCCCTGTCTCGTTCGGCAGTGGCGGCTGCATTTGTCCTTGTTCCTGCCCTGGTTCCTGCCCTGCTTGGGGCGCAGCAGAGCCTTACCTGGGATCAGGTAAAAGCCAGGTTTGAAGCCGCCAACCCCGCCCTCAAGGCCGACGCGCTTGGCGTGGACGAGATCAAGGCCGCCGAAGTTACGGCCTTTCTTCGCCCCAATCCCCAGTTCACTGTGGGAGCAGATGGAACACAAATCGTTCCGAACAAAGGCGTCTGGCAGCCGTTCAGCGGAACGGACGTTCAACCCGCCATCAGCTATCTGCACGAACGCGAACACAAACGTGAACTTCGATTGCAGAGCGCCAAAGAGGGCACCCAGATAGCCGGATCGCAGCATGAAGACCTGGAACGCAATCTGCTCTTCGACCTTCGTTCGCAGTTCATCCAGACGCTTCAGGCCAAGGCTATTCTTGAACTGGCGAAAGCCGACCTGGCCTACTACGACAAGATCATCGAAATCAACCGCAGCCGTTTCAAAGCCGGCGACATCGCGCAGATCGACCTGGACCGCATCGAGCTGTTGCGCGTGCAATATGAACAGGAGATTCAAACCGCGATCGTCAACCTGCGCACGGCAAAGATCGAGCTGCTGCAACTGCTCGACGACCGCACCCCGGTGGAGCAATTCGACGTGACTGGCCCCTTCGACTTTGCCGACTCGCTCAAGCCACTCGATGACTTCCGCCAGGTTGCCCTTGACGCGCGACCCGACCTGCGCGCCGCGCTTGAGTCCGTCCAGCAGGCCCAGACCAACCACAAACTGGCCATCGCCAACGGTTCCACCGATCCGACATTTGGCGCCTGGTATACGTGGAACTCCTCAAACAACAATCCAAACGGCATCCAGACGCTGGGCGCCAGCGTCAATGTTCCTTTGCGTATCTTCGACCGTAATCAGGGCGAAAAGCAGCGAACTCTTATCGACGTCGACCGCAACAAGCAATTGACCGAGGCCGCGCGCGCCCAGGTCTTCAGCGATGTGGATTCGGCCTACGCTCAGGTGGAAAGCAGCCTCGCCCTGCTCAGGCCTTACAAGGCCCAGTACCGGGATCAGGCTACACGCGTGCGCGATACTGTGACTTACGCGTATAACCAGGGCGGCGCTTCGCTGATGGACTTCCTGAATGCGCAGAGCGGCTATCGTGCCGTCCAACTGGCCTACCTGCAACTGATCGGCTCCTATCTGACCGCCGCCGGACAATTGAATCTGGCAGTGGGACGCGAGGTAATCCAATGAGTTTGTCTTCCCTTTTCAAGAAACACGCGATGACTTCGCTGTATCTTGCCTTTGTAACTTCTGCGAGCATCCTTGCTCTCTCCGGCTGCAAATCCAATGACCAGGGAAACGGCGCGCCGCCTCCGGCCCAGGTCATTCATGTAGCCGACATGAACCTGATCACTGTCGATGCCAACGATGTAGCAAAGTTCCCGTTGACCGAAGCCACTCAAATCGAGACCGCAGCGGAGCTGACGGCCACCGGTGCGGTATTCCCCGATATTGCTCGCGAAGTGCCGGTCATCTCGCTGGCCAATGGCCGCGTGGTCGACATCAAGACCCGCCTCGACGACAACGTCAAAAAAGGCCAGTTGCTGCTCAAGGTGCAAAGCCCTGACATCACCAACGCCTTCAATGCCTATCTCAAAGCAGTTAATGACGAACAGCTTGCCCACAAGGCTTTTCTACGCGCCGACGATCTTTTCAAGCACGGCGCCACCTCGCAGGCGCAACTCGAACAAGCCGAAGATTCAGACAAAGACGCCCAGGCCGACCTCAATGCCGCCGATGAGCAACTGAAGACGCTCGGCGTGGATAAGGATCATCCCAGCAGCGTTGTCAATGTCTATGCGCCTATCTCGGGAGTCGTCGTAGCTCAGAATGTGACCAATGCCGCCGCCGCGGGTGTAACTCTCTCCGGCTCGGCCACGGCTCTGACCATCGCCGATCTGTCCAGTGTCTGGATCCTCTGTGATGTCTACGAGAATGACATTCCCAAACTCCAGCTCGGCCAGGAAGCGAAGATCAAGCTCAACGCATTCCCTGATCGTCCGCTCAGCGGGCGCATCAGCGACATTGGCCCGATTCTTGATCCGAGTCTTCGCACGGCCAAAGTTCGAATTGAGGTCGCCAATCCCGGCTTTCTCAAGCTCGGCATGTTTGCCACAGCGACCTTTACCGGCAAATCCAAAGAAACCCGCGCCGTGGTCCCCGCCGAAGCCGTTCTACATCTCCATGACCGCGACTGGGTCTTTCTGCCTGCCGGAGGAAATCAGTTCAAACGCACCGAAGTTCATGCCGGCCGCATGATCGAGGGTAGCCGCCAGGAGATCCTCTCCGGCCTTCAGCCCGGCCAGCAGGTCGTCGCCAACGCACTGTTACTCGAAACCGCGGGGAACCAGTAATGATTCGCTCTCTCGTCGATTTCGCGCTCAGAAACCGTTGGATGGTCATCGGGGGGCTTGTTGTCCTCACCATCTGGGGCGTTGTCTCCTTCCGCAATCTGCCGATCGAGGCCTACCCCGATGTGGCCAACAATTACGTTCAGATCATTACTCAGTGGCCGGGCCGCAGCGCCGAAGAGATCGAGCGGCAGGTCACCGTGCCGGTCGAGATCCAGATGGCCGGCATTCCCCACCTCACGCACTTGCGCTCAACGACGCTGGCCGGTCTGTCGAGCCTCATGCTCATCTTCGACGACAACTCCACCAGTGACGTCAATCGCGAGCATGTTCTTGAGCGGCTCAGCCAGGTCAATCTGCCCGCCAATCTCGTTCCTCAAATGGGCACCGACTGGAGCCCCGTCGGCCAGATCTACTGGTACACGCTCGAAAGCACCAACCCCGCCTATGACGTGATGGAAAAGAAATCGCTCGAAGACTGGACGCTGGAAAAATCATTCAAAAGCGTCCAGGGCGTGGTCGATGTCTCCAGCTTCGGCGGACCTACGAAGGAGTATCAGATTAAGCTCGACCCGGGGAAGCTCGTGTCTTACGGGCTCAGCATCGCTCAGGTTGAACAGCAGATCTCCGCCAACAACACCAACGGCGGAGGCAGCTTTATCGAGCAGGGCGCGCAGCAGATCAACGTGCAATCCGTCGGCCTTTTCTCGAGCGTTCAAGACATCGAGAACACCGTCGTCAAAACCGCCAATGGCACGCCAATCAAGGTCAAAGACATCGCCACCGTCGCGCAAGGTGCCAAGATTCGCCTCGGACAAATCGGGAAAGCGACGCACCGCGAAGACGGCAAGATCGTCGACAATCCCGACACGGTGGAAGGCATTGTCCTGCTCCAGAAAGGCGACGACTCCGATCCGGTCCTGGTAGGCATCCACGACAAAGTCAAGCAACTGAACGAGCACGTTCTGCCCAAGGGCGTAAAAATCGTTCCCTTCCTCGACCGCTCCGATCTTGTCTCGTACACGGTCGAAACCGTCGAACACAACCTGTCCATGGGAATGATCCTGGTTGTCATCGTTCTCTTTCTCTTCCTCGGCAACGTGCGCGGCGCCATCATCGTCGCGCTCACCATTCCCGTCGCTCTTCTCTTCGCCTCTATTTGTCTCGACCTCAGCCACATCCCGGCCAACCTGCTCTCTCTCGGCGCGCTGGACTTCGGCATGGTCGTCGACGGCTCCGTGGTAATGATCGAGAACATCGTCCGCCATCTTTGCGATAAAGAAAACCCACGCCCCCCATTACAAAGCATCCGCGATGCCGCCCATGAAGTCTTGCGCCCGGTCTTCTTCGCCCGCGGCATCATCATCACCTCTTACCTGCCCATCTTCACATTGCAAGCCGTTGAGGGCCGGCTTTTCAAGCCTATGGCCTGGACGGTCACCTTTGCCCTGCTGGGCGCATTGCTCTTTGCGATTCTCGTCGCCCCGGTTCTCTCGGCTCTCTTCTTTCGCAAAGGCACGAGCGAGTGGGAAAACCCGCTCCTGATTTGGCTCACGCTGCACTACCGCACCGCGGTTCGCGCAGCGATCGTGCATCGCCGCACCACGCTTGCCATCTCCACCGCCCTCTTCCTTCTCGCCATCTATCTCACCGTTGGCGGCCCGATCGGCTCGGAGTTCCTGCCTCACCTCGATGAAGGCTCCATCTGGGTGCGCGGCACTCTGCCTCCCAGCGAAGGCCCCACCGCCAGCATCGATTTCACCAATCGGGCGCGCGTGGTAATGGCCTCCTTTCCCGAAGTCACACAGGTTGTCAGCCAGACCGGCCGTCCCGACGACGGCACCGACACCGCCGGCTTCTTCAACACTGAGTATTTTGTCGATCTGAAAAGAAAAGAGCAGTGGCGCCCCGTCTTCCATCAGAACAAGGAAAAGCTGATCGCCGCCATGGATGCCGAGTTATCGAAGTTTCCCGGAGTCATCTGGAATTACTCCCAGCCCATCTCCGACAACATGGAAGAGGCCGTCTCGGGCGTCAAGGGCGAACTGGCCGTCAAGCTCTACGGCGACAATCTGCGCACCCTGGAACACACCGCCGAACTCATCCAGGCGCAGATGGCTGCGGTGCGCGGCATTGAAGACCTGGGCATCTTCCGCATCGTCGGCCAGCCCAACCTCAACTTCGCCGTAGACCGGGAAGCCGCTGCCCGCTGGGGCATCAATGTTGCAGACATTCAGGACGCCATTCAGACGGCCGTTGGCGCCAACCCCGTGACTCAGGTGCAGCAGGGCGAAGCGCGTTACGACGTGACGCTGCGCTATCAGAAGCAATATCGCGATACAAAAGAGGCCATCGAAGACGTGCGCCTTCTCGCGCCCTCCGGCGAACGCGTATCTTTGTCACAATTGACCAAGGTCTCCACCGACGACGGCGCCGAGCAGATCAACCGCGAGAGCGGCGAGCGCTACATCGCCATCAAATACTCCGTGCGCGGGCGCGACCTCGGTTCCACCGTCGAAGAAGCGATCTCTAAGGTCAATCACAATGTGAGCCTGCCCACCGGCTACCACCTTGAATGGGCCGGAGAATACGAGAGCCAGAAGCGCGCCGACAAGCGCATGGCCATCGTTGTTCCCGTCACCGTGCTGGCCATTTTCATGATCCTTTACACCATGTTCCGCTCGTATAAATGGGCGTTGCTCATCATGGCCAGCGTCGTCATGGCCTCAGTCGGCGGACCGCTTGCTCTCTTCCTTACTCATACCAACTTCTCGGTGTCATCGGCCGTCGGCTTTCTCGCGCTCTTCGGCGTTTCGGTGGAGTCCGGCGTCATTATGATCGAGTTCATCAACCAGCTCCGCGCCCGCAGCAAGGGCAAAGAAGTCTCTTATGAAGAACACGTCATCGACGCCGCCGTTGAAGGAGCCGTCCTGCGCCTGCGGCCTATCATGATGACCATGCTGGTGGCCACGCTGGGTCTGCTGCCCGCCGCCTTCTCTCATGCCATCGGCTCGGATTCGCAGCGGCCCTTTGCCATCGTCATCGTCGGCGGCCTGCTCGCCAACCTGATCATCGGAGTCTTTCTGCTTCCCACTCTCTACGTGTGGGCCGCAGGCAAAGACGATGTCCTGCCCGCACCCGAATCCCCCGAGGAGGGTTAAAGGGGGACGGTTCGAAGATTCGCCTTGCATCGATCATCCACCGGCTTTGCAGACCCGCGAGAGACGAGGGTGGCCAGAGCCGCTGAGGCAAAGCCGTCCTTACCTGTTAAACTCTCCTTGGTCATGCTCCTAGCAATCCTGCTTATCGCGGTCGCTGCCTACCTGCTCGGCTCCGTCCCCATCGGGTACCTGCTCGTCCGCATCTTTCGTCATCAGGACATCCGCCAGGCCGGCAGCGGCAACATCGGCGCCACCAATGTTCTCCGCTCCGGCGGAACATCTTTGGGCGCGGCCACCTTCCTGCTCGACGTGCTCAAAGGCTCGTCCGCCGTCTGGCTCGGCGCGTTTCTTGGCAGCCTGCTCGTCCCCACCGCTTCGCCGTTCAACATGAAAGCCATCGCCGCTCTCTGCGCCGTCCTCGGCCACATCTTCCCAATTTGGCTCGACTTTCAAGGAGGCAAGGGTGTGGCCACCGGCTTCGGCGTATTCCTCGTCGCTGCACCATGGGCCGCCCTCGCCGCCATCTCCCTCTTCGCGCTAGTGCTCTTGCTCAGCCGTTATGTTTCGCTGGCTTCCATCTTGGGCGCAGCCAGCTTCCCGCTCTTCGCCTGGCTCTTTAACCGGATGCAAGGCGGAGGCGACAGGCCCCCATTCTTTATCGCCGTCGAGATAGCCGTCGCCCTGCTGATCATCTTCAAGCATCACCAGAACATCCGCCGCCTGATCGACGGCACGGAATCCCGCTTCGGAGCCCGTTCGGAAGTGAGGAAAACCGCATGAGCCGCATCATCGTTCTGGGTTCCGGCGCATGGGGAACCGCCCTCGCCCTCTCGCTCCATCGCCGCGGAGGCCATCAAGTCACTCTCTGGGCACATAGCCCCGAGTTCGCGCAGCAGATCAACGACGCCGGTGAGAACACGCTATTCTTCCCCGGCTTTCCCATCCCCACGGCGATAACCGTCACCGGCGACAACGCCGCGGTCGCCGACGCCGAGATCATCCTCTCCGTCGTCCCCTCGGAGTTTCTCCGCTCAACCTTTGCCCGACTCGGCCCCTTGCTTCGCCCCGGCCAGATCGTCGTCAGCGCCACCAAAGGCGTTGAGAACCACACCTTCTTGCGCATGACCCAGGTCATCGCCTCTTGCATGGCTGAGTCCTGCCCTACGCGAGCCGCAAGCAACCTCCCCATCGGCGCGCTCTCCGGTCCCAGCTTCGCCCTCGAAGTCGCACAAGGCCAGCCCACGGCCCTGACTGTCGCTTTTGACGATCCAGCCGTAGCCGCCCGCATCCAGACCGAGTTCTCCTCCGAAAGCCTCCGCCTTTACACCAGCACAGACGTCATCGGCGTCGAGCTCGGCGGAGCACTCAAGAACGTCATCGCAATCGCTGCCGGAGTCGCCGCGGGAGTGGGCCTCGGCCACAACTCCGCCGCCGCCCTCATCACACGAGGCATCGCCGAGATCACGCGCCTCGCCGTAGCGTCAGGAGGCTATCGCGAAACCCTCGCCGGCCTCTCTGGCGTAGGCGATCTGGTACTCACCTGCACCGGTTCGCTCTCGCGCAATAGGACCGTCGGACAAGAGTTGGGACAGGGACGCAAGCTCCCCGAGATCCTCGCCGGCCTCGGCGGCAAGGTTGCAGAGGGCGTCTCGACCACCCGCGCAGCACTCGGCCTGGCCCGCCAGCAAGGCATCGAGATGCCTATCGCCGAGCAGATGGAGCAAATCCTCAACGAGGGCAAAGACCCCCGCGAAGCCATCAAGACCCTCATGCTCCGCCCCGGCAAAGACGAGCACTGATTTTGTTCACCGCACCGGAAACCACCCGGCCCAAGCGGCCCAACTCACCCATCGCTTGAAACAATTTCACGCCTGAACTCATCAAACACCCCAGGAGCACCCGCGGCCACTCACTCTTGGCGATGGGTGCCGCGCAGCTCGCTTGCAAGCGCGGACAGGACCCCCGATGGCTTTGCCTGAACACATCTTGCTGATCTACGGTTACCTGCTGCTCTTTGCCTGGGTTCTCGTTGAGCAGCTAGGAATTCCGCTGCCCGCCACGCCCGTTCTGCTCGCCGCCGGTGCCCTCTCCGCCGAACATGAGCTCAGCTTTTCGCTGGCCTGGCTGGTAGGCCTCGTGGCCTCGCTCATAGCCGACAGCACCTGGTTTTTCATCGGCCGCCGCTACGGGCACCATGTGCTGCGCATTCTTTGCAAACTCTCGCTCGAGCCCACGGTCTGCGTTCGCCGTACCCAGAATTCCTTTGGCCGTCGCCGCGCCACCACGCTCCTGTTCGCCAAGTTCGTTCCCGGTCTGGCCACGCTGGCCGCGCCCGTCGCCGGTCAGAACGGCATGGGCTACTGGCAGTTTCTTCTCTTCGACGCCATCGGTGCCACGGCGTGGCTCGCCGCTCTGCTGACCCTGGGCCGGTTCTTTGGCGATCTGCTCAAACGCGACACCAATCTCCTCGACTGGGCAGGCCGATTCTCCGGCGCCTTGTTGCTCCTGGCCATTGTCGGATTCTTTGTAGGCCGCGTCCTTCGCCGTCGCATGGTTCTCAAGCGGCTCGTCGCCTCCCGCTTGGAGCCCGAGGAACTGAAGCGGCAGCTCGACGCCGGCGAGCAGGTCTACATCGTCGACCTGCGCCATCCGCTTGAATTGTTGCCAGACCCCCGCACCCTTCCTGGCGCTCTCCTCTTTTCGCCGGAGACGCTGGCGGCGCGTCACCTTGAGATTCCTCGCGACCGCGACATCGTCCTTTTCTGCACCTGCCCCAGCGAAGCCACCGCAGCAAAAACGGCCATGACCCTGCACAAGCTGGGCATCGAACGCGTCCGTCCCCTGCGCGGCGGCTACGACGAATGGAAACGCCTGGGATTCCCCCTCGACGCCGTTACAACGGCCTTTACGGTTAGCCAGTGACCGCGGAAGACGACGCCACAAACAAAGCCGCAATGCTCGTTCCAATCGGCGATCCGATTCCGCTGCATGGGTCCGGACCAGGCCCGGCGCTATAAAACCCGTTGCTTCCCACCGTGATGTCGTTGAAAGCCTTCTGGTTCTCCCATAACTTCGGCGTCACAAACCCAAGCTTCTTTCCGAACGAGGCAAAGAGTCCTGCATAAAGCGGCGCCACCGCGCTCGTGCCGCCCACCACGTTCGGCTGGCCATGAACCACAATCTCGTAGCCGGTGTTGGGATCTCCATCCCCCGTGACGTCGGGCACCATCCTGCCTTTGCCGGCGGTACTACCCTTTGGCGGCGGCGGCGCGCCAATCTGAAAGCTCTGCACCGGGAAGATGGTCGAGTACCCGCCGCCCGTTCCCGAGCCGTCGGTCTCGCCGGGATTGTCGTTCCACACCGTCTCTGTTGTAGGGGTCTTGTTGGTTCCCCCGCAGCCGATCACATGCGGACAAGAGGACGGCACGTCCACATTGGCCGGCGTCTGTCCGCCGTCACTCGAGTCGTTGTCTCCCGCCGCGCCAAAGACAACCATGCCGAATGCTGTCGCCGCCTCGGCGGTCGCCTCCATCTGCTCAGCGGCTGTGTTGCCCCAGTTGGCTTCGTCAGCGCCCCAGGAGATCGAGCAGACATCGCAGCCGTCCGAGGTTGCCTTCTGAACCGCGGCAGCAATGTCCTGCGACCAATAGACGCGGATCGTCGCCGGCTTGCCGGTCGCCAGATAGTACGACGCTCCCGCGACCTCGATGTCCAGCGCAACCTCGAAGTCCGGGTCGTCATCGGAGCCAATGCTCTGGTTGGGGCTATTCACCGTGCCGTCCACGGAGACGTCGGTGATCTGCGGCGAAGGCTGGCCGATGGACTTGAAAAACGAATCCATGTCCGATTGCACCCAGCCTCCGGCCAATTCGACGATGGCAATCACCCCGCCGCCGGCGAGCTTGGTTGGCCAGTTATAAGCCGAGCATAGGGCCGGCAGGGTCCATGGACCCGCTGTTGGGGTGGGCGGGCTTGGGGCTGCGGCTGCTTCAACGCCCCGAAGGGCCGGCTTGCGCAGCTTGAAGTAGGGTACGCATTTGTAGGTGGTGGCATAACTCGATGGGGAATGGGAATGGGAATGACTCACGGGCCTCCTTTGCGCGGCGCCAGCCGTCGTGCGCGCAGTATGCCACACGCGACTTTTGAAAGGCAAAGCTTTTTGTGCCCTTCCAAGCCTTACTATGAATGGGAGAAGAATTCCTCACCCAGGAGCGCCCCTTGGCCTACGACGATCTGCGCGATTGGATCAAGACCCTCGAAAAGCACGGCGAGCTCAAGCGCATCCGCGAGGAAGTTTCGCCGGAGCTCGAAATCACCGAGATCACCGACCGCGTCTCCAAAAGTGGCGGCCCTGCACTCCTTTTCGAGAATGTAAAAGGCCATCCCGGCCACAAGGTCTTCATCAACCAGTTCGGCAGCGAACGCCGCATGGCCCTCGCCCTCGGCGTAGACAATCTCAATGACATCGCCGAACGCATCACCGGCCTGATGAATCTCAAAGCCCCCGAAGGCTTCCTCGACAAGCTAAAAATGCTGCCGCAGCTAGGCGCGCTCTCGAGCGCCTTCCCCAAGACCGTCGCCGCTAAAGACGCCCCCTGCAAAGAAGTCATTCGCCATTCCGATGATGCCAACCTCGACCTCAACCAGTTCCCCATCCTCAAGTGCTGGCCCCATGACGGAGGCCGCTTCATCACCTTGCCCTGCGTCATCACCCGCGACCCGCGCTCGGGCAAGCGCAATATCGGGATGTATCGCATGCAGGTCTACGACGGCCAGACCACCGGCATGCACTGGCAGCGGCAAAAGGTCGCAGCTGAACACTACAGAGAGGCACTGCGCGCGGCAGCTTCAGCCGCAGCCAACGCCAACCCCACCACAGCCCGCGTGGCAGCGATGGCCGAGTCAGCCGGCGGCGCGGTCTCCATCCCCGACGGCCCTATCGGCGGCCTGCCGCAAGTTGCGCTCGGCAATCTCCGCGGTTCACGTCTGGAAGTCGCCGTAGCCATCGGCACCGATCCCGCCACCACCTTCGCCGCAATTGTCCCCGCTCCACCCGAGGTCGAGGAGTATCTCATTGCCGGCTTCCTGCGCGGCGCCCCCGTCGAAATCGTTCAATGCGAAACCGTCGATCTCCAGGTTCCCGCCCACGCCGAAATTATTCTGGAAGGTTACGTCGAGCTAGGCGAACTGCGCGACGAAGGCCCCTTCGGCGACCACACCGGCTTCTACACCCTCACCGACCAGTACCCCGTCTTCCACCTCACCTGCATCACCCACCGCAAAGATCCCATCTACGCTGCCACCATCGTAGGCAAGCCGCCCATGGAAGACGCTTACATGGGAAAGGCCGTCGAGCGCATCTTCCTGCCTGCCATGCGCATGCAGATTCCAGAACTCGTCGACATTCATCTCCC
>Ga0181529_10004687_pt1 | contig 14674 bp, 9 predicted proteins | sample PEATcosm2014_Bin_36_FD_119763 | JGI IMG/M metagenome (GOLD analysis project Ga0181529, IMG submission 119763) | Peatland microbial communities from MTU Mesocosm Facility, Houghton, MI, USA - PEATcosm2014_Bin10_30_metaG | ecosystem: Environmental > Terrestrial > Soil > Wetlands > Peat | place...
CTGCGCGCCGCGAGGGCTATCGCTTCGAGACGATGGCGTTGCGCGTGCCGGCCGTTGGCCGCTTGTCGCTGTCCCGCCGCCGGAATCCCGCCGCGCGCGCCCACGCCTACTGCGCGCCGCGAGGGCTATCGCTTCGAGACGATGGCGTTGCGCGTGCCGGCCGTTGGCCGCTTGTCGCTGTCTCGCCGCCGGCGAGTAGTGGCGATGAGTTCGAGGAACGGCGCGCGGCCGCCACGGAGCGGGAGTTCCGCCCGAGGCTGGCATACGTGTTCCATCGGGACGGAATCCCGTGCGCCCCAGCGTATCGCGGTGCGGTTACGAGCGGCCGGAGAAGCGCGTCCGCGCTTATGGGGCGGGGACCGGCGGTTCGCCGGGGGACAATTGCGGGCGCTCCGGCGAAGGGCCGGCAGCGCGGGCGGCGCCGGCGCGGCCCCAACGCCCCAAGGCCCGCCGCAAATCTACGATTTCGATCGGCTTGCACAAGTGGTCGTTCATCCCGGCCGCCAGGCACCGGGACTTGATCTCGTTCGATACCGAAGCGGTAAGGGCCACAATCGGAACGGAGGATTGTGCGGCGGCCAGCCGCCGGATCCGCCTGGCCGCCTCCAGTCCGTCCATTCCGGGCATGCTGAGATCCATCAGTACAACGTCGTAGGAATTCGTCCCCAGGCTTTGGATGGCCGACTCGCCGTCCGGCACCACATCGGCCTGGCATCCCATTTTCTGCAGCATCCGCGTGACCACCAACTGGTTCACCTTGTTGTCCTCGGCAACCAGGATTTTCAGCCCTTGGAGATTGCCGCCGCTGGGAGCCTCGGCGGCGGGCGCGGCGGCGGCCGCGATTCCGGCGGAGAAGGTGAACTCGAATGTCGTCCCTTCGCCCGCGCGGCTCTCCACCCGGATATCTCCGCCCATCATCTCCACCAGGCGTTTGGAAATGGCGAGCCCCAGGCCGGTGCCTCCGTAACTCCGGCTGGTCGAAGCGTCGCCCTGGCTGAACGACTGGAAAAGATGTCCGATCCGGTCCTGGGGGATGCCGATGCCGGAATCCCGAACCGAGACCCGGATCAGGTGCCTGCCGCCGGGAGACGCCATTTCCACCAGGTGCGCGGCCATCTCGATGGATCCCCGATGCGTGAACTTCACGGCGTTGCTCATCAGATTGGCCGTCACCTGGCGCAACCGGGTGGCATCCACCAGCACGCGCGCCGGAAGCCGGTCGTCGAGCTGCAGCCGGCAGTCGAGACTCTTTTCCGTAGCAGCCTCGCGGAACAGCTCGAAACTCCAGCGCAGACAGGCCCGCAGGTCGTACGGTTCCTCCACCAGTTCGAGCTTGCCGGCGTCGATCTTGCTGAAGTCCAGCACGTCGTCGAGCACCCGCCGCAGCACTTCGCCCGAGGTGCGGATAAGGCTCATCATGGGGCGGAGTTCGTTCGGGATGGTCTCCCCCTCCAGCAGGAAGCTGAGCCCCAGGATGCCATTCAGCGGCGTGCGGATCTCATGGCTCATGTTGGCCAGGAACTGGCTTTTGGCCTGCGCCGCAGCGTCCGCACCCAGCCGGGCGCGCACCAGTTCCTCTTCCATCCGCTTGCGTTCGCTGATGTCGAGCACGAAACCGAGCGAATAGCCGGTCCCTCCGATCGTCACTCTCCGCACCCACACCAACGCGGTCCGTTTTCCCAGCTTCGGGTGGCGGAAAGCCAGTTCCCGCGAGTCGATGCTGCCGCCCTCGTCGAGCGTCCGCCGCAGCGTCTCAAAAGATTCCTTTTCCGGCATCCATCCCAGTTCCACCAGATTGTGGCCGACCACGCTCGCCTTCGGCGCGCCCAGCAATTCTTCCATGGCCCGGTTCACGTCCACGTAACGGCCGTTCAGGTCCCACAGCTCGATGCCGATGGGGCTGGACTCGAACACCGTGCGGAAGGCCGCTTCCGCCGCCGCTTTCTCCTCGAACTCGGTCTGGATCCGCCGGTTGGCCGCCTCCAATTCCGCGGTGCGCCGGGCCACCATCAGGTCCAGATCCTCCAAGCGGGCCTGCGCCTGGCCGCTCACCAGCCATTTGCGGGTCAACGCGTGGGCCAACTGAATGACCTCGATGTTGTCGAACGGCTTTTTGAGAATCAGCAGGTTTTCCGGCCGTCCCAGCCGGCGCTGGATGTCGTTCCACGAGTAGTCCGAGTAGGCCGTGCACACCACCACCTGCAAGTCCGCATATGCCTGCCAAAGGCGGGCGATGGTTTCCACGCCGTCCCACCCGGGCGGCATGCGGACATCCACAAAGGCCATCGCGTAGGGGCGGCCCTTGGCCAGCGCCTGCTCCAGTTTCGCCAGGCCTTCCCGGCCCTGGTAGGCCGAGTCGATCTCGAACCTGGTGAGGGGCACCGGTTCGATGCCGAACAGCAGCTCTTCATCGTCCCGAAGCCGCTCCTGAATGTCGACATCCCCGAGGAGGATTTTTCGCAGATCGTCGTGAATCGCGTGGTTGTCGTCGATGACCAGGATCCTGTGGTTGGGCTCAAGCAATGTGGCCGATCTCATGACAGACTCCTTTCCCGGCGCCGGCGCCGGTGCGCAGCGGGAGCTCCAGGGTGAACGTGGCGCCGTGGCCCAGCCCCGCGCTCTCGGCCCGCAGCGAGCCGCCCATCTGCCCGGCCGCCAGCGCGCACGAGTGCAGGCCGAAGCCGTGACCTTCCGCTTTCGTGGTAAACCCATGTCCGAAGATCCGGGTCAGGTTCTCGGGCGGCAAACCCACTCCCGTGTCCCGGACCGCCAGGCCGATGCGGCTCTCCCCCAGCCGCCGGATGGAAACGCCAATCGCATGCCCCGCGTCTCCCGGCTTTTTCGCCTGCTTGGCGTTGCGCAGGAGATTTAACAGAATCTGGAGGATCTGGTGCTTGTCCGCCAGGATGGGCGGCAGAGGCTCGAAGTCGCGCTCGATCTTGATCCCATGGCGGACCATTCCCGGCTCCAGGATGCGGAGGGCGTCCTCGACCATTTCCGCGAGCGAGACCTCTTCGAGCAGGCCGGAGACCTTGGCATAGCTCTGCTGCGTGGCCACAATCTGCTTGATGTGACCGACGTGAGAGGAGAGAGATTCCAGCTCTCTTAACAAATCGTCGCGCTCCGCCTGGAAGTGGCCGCCCAGTTTGGCCAGATAGGGGAGCACGCGCCGGCCCCTGGGGTCCTTGTCCAGGAACTCCGCCAGGTTGCCCGCGTGCTCCTCCAGCATGCGCGACAGGGCGGCCAGGTTGTCCGCCCGCGACTCGCGGATCTTTCCGGCCACCAGCGAGGTGGACACGTTGACGCTGTTCAATACGTTGCCGACGTTGTGCAGCACTCCGGTGGCAATCTCGGCCATACCTGCGCGGCGCGAGAGGGCGAGCATGGCGGCTTCCGCCTGTTTGTTCGCGGTCACGTCCAGATGCGTTCCCGTGACCCGCAGCGGGGCGCCGCCGGCGGCTCGCGCCACCACCTTGCCGCGGGCGCGGATCCACCGCCAGTTGCCATCCTTGGCTTTCATGCGAAACTCCGCCTGGTAATTCTCGGTTTGGCCTGCCATATGCGCGCGCAACTTTGCCCGGGCGGACGCCAGATCGTCCGGGTGCACCAGCCGGTCGAAGATGGCCACAGACTGGCCGATCTCTTCCGCGGAATACCCCAGCATGCGCGACCAGCGCTCGTCGTAATAGGTCCAGTTCTCGGCGACATTCCAGTCCCAGAGAGCCTCCTGGGCGCACTCCAGCGCCAGATCGAGCCGTTCCAGGTTTTGCGAGAGAAGTTGCTGGGCGTTCTCCAGTTCGCTGGTCCGTTCGATCACCCGCTGCTCCAGGGTTTCTTTGGCCTCCACCAGCGCCGTCCGTACGCGGTGCCGGGCGATGGAGGCGCCCAGCATATCGGCCACGGCCCGCAGGCTGTCCCGTTCGGCTTCGCCCCACACACGCTCCTGCACGAAGTCGTCGAATCCCACCATTCCCCACCACCCCCCCGCGACCACCACGGGAACGAAGATCGTGGACCTGATCCGGGGGTCGATCGAGTCGCGCAGAGATTTTTCCAGCCCGGCGGGCGCCGCCGTGACAATCCGCCCTTCCCGCAGAAGTTCCACCCATCGCCCGGCGGCGTCCGCCTGCCACGGAAAACTCTCCCACCCCTCCGCCAGGGAGGGCGCACCGGACGCCAGCCATTGCCGCTGCCGGACGGCCCGGAGCGAGCCATCCCCATGGAACATCTTCAGCACGCAGGCGCGGCCCGCCCCGGCCGCCTGGCCGACCTTTTCCAACACTTCCGCGAGAACCGTGCCGGGGTCTCCGTCGATCAGGAACTGTTTGGCGGCAAAGCTCACGCTTTCCAGGATCTGGTTCCGGCCCAGAATGGTGCGCGCCATGCCGTTGAACGCCCCGGCCAGGCGCTCGATCTCGTCGTGGCTGCGGACTTCGGCGCGCGCGTCGAGATCCCCCTGCGCCACTTTCTCCACCGCGGCATGCAGGATCCGGATGGGCCGGACCAGGCGCGCCGCGTAGATGAGCGAGATCAGCAGGCTCAGGCCGCCGCAGAGAATGGCCAGCGCGCCGGTGCTTTTGTAGGTGCGCCGCACGCTGCTGTCGTAGGCGTCCAGGGAAAGACCCACGTGAATCCAGCCCCACTGGATACCGCTGTAGTCGAACGGAAAGGCGTACTGGAAGACGCGGCGTCCGAACAGCGGCGAGACGCCGATGGAACTGGCCGGAGCGCGTGTGGCGGGACGCCATTGTTCCCCCAGCTTTTCGGTCTTCCAGGTGGAACGGTCGATCACGATCGAGAAGCCGTCGTTCTTCGCGATGACCACGTAGTCGATGGCCGGGTCGCCGGACAGCACCTGCATGGCCTGGTCCACCACCACGGAATAGTCCTCCGAGACGGCGGCCCCGGCGGCCACCCCCCGGATCGAAACGGCGACGCCCTGCGCCTTGGATTCCAGGCCCAACGCGAACTCGCGCTTCTGTTCCGGAATGATGACCATGACGAAAACCGCCAGCGTCACCAGCGTGACCAGCCATCCCAGCAGCGTGATGCGTAACGTTATGCCTTTGGGGAGACGCATGCCGTCAGTAACGCTCCCTGCCCCGGTCCGCCCGGTCGCTCTCCGTCGCGGCGAAGCCCGCCGGGCGATTGGCCAGCGAACCCGGCAGCCGGTAGTAATCTCTCCAAAGTTCGCGCCCCGCGTCCAGGTCGCCCGGGTGGATTCGCACCAGGCTCCCGGTCTTGAAGACCGAGAGCAGTTGCCGTCCGCGCGGATCCCGGCCGAGCGCCAGCATCGCGTCGATGATCTCGCCGGCATAGGGAATCGGCTCCGCGGGCATGGCGACGAGGCTTTCGATCATGGGGCGCGAGCGTTCGAGCACCCGGAGCCGCCCCACCTGGGGATTCAGCTCCCTAGCCAGTTCGAAATCGATCTCGTCCACCACGCAAGCGTCCGCGGCGCCGAAGAACACCGGCAGAATGCACGCCTGGGGCTTGTCCGCAATCTTGAGCGAGGCGAAGAACGACGCGGCGCGTCCCAGTTTCTCTTTGGCCAGGAGCACGTCCATCCAGGCCAGACCCGCGTTCGAGGCATCCCTCGAAGACACCAGGGCGTTCTTCCCGCGCAGGCCGGCGAGGGCGGTTGCGGGGGAAGCGGGGTTCGCCAGCAACACGTAGGGATAGAGGGCCCGGCCTTGTTCGTCGCGGGCATGCGTCAGAACCGGAACCACCAGGCGGCTGCTTTCCAGTTCCAGGTATTCGGCGATATCCAGCACCAGGATATCCACGGTATGGCTCTCTAATCGCTCCCGGATCTCCCCCACGTCGTCGGCCACATCGACCTTGGAGTCCAGAACGAAGCCGTTCTGTTTCCCCAGCTCGTCGAACCAGACCTTGAGCGAGGCTTTGGCGTCGTTGCGGTTGACGTGGTTGAGGGTCCGGCTGCTGGCGATCCCGTAGAACCGTGCATGGCGAAGTCCGCCGGCGGCGCCGCGCACAGCCCCGCCCGGCACCCGTGGCTGGGCCGGAGCCGCCCCCAGCGCGACCCACCATCCCAGCAGCGCGAAACGCATGGTAACACCTGCAAGCCGGCGCATACGCTCAGTGCCCTCCTCTGCCGCGGTCCGCCGCGGCGCCGGCTGCCATCTCCGCTTCGAAGACCACCGGCCGGTTCGGCGACGTGCCCGGCAGCCGGAAGTAGTCTCTCCAGAGTTCGCGCCCCGCATCCAGGTCGCCCGGTTGGATACGCACCATGCGCTCGGTCTTGAACACCATAAGCAGTTGGCGCCCGCGCGAGTCCCGGTCGAGCGAAAGGATGTCCTCGATCAACCCTTTCTGGCGCGAAGCCGTATCCGCCGGCACGGCGATGACGCTTTCGATCATGGGGCGGGAGCGGGCGATTACCCGGAGCTGTCCCAACTGGGGATTGATCTCCCTGGCCAGATTCAGATTGACCTCGTCCACCACGCAGGCGTCCGCCGTGCCGAAGAACACCGGCAAAATGCAGGATTGCGGCTTGACGGGCATTTGGACCGAGGCGAAGAACGAGGCGGCGCGCCCGAGTTTCTCTTTGCCGAGCAGGACTTCCACCCATGCCACCGCGGTATCCCCCGCACCCCGCCCATATACCAGGAGCTTCTTTCCCCGCAGGCCGGCGAGCGAGGTTGCGCCGGAGGAAGGGTTCGCCACCAGCACATAAGAGTAGGGCGCCGCTCCCTGGGCGGATCGCGCATCCGTCAGAACCGGCGCCGCCAGGTTGCTGCCCTCCAGTTCCACGTAGTCGAGCATGCCCATCATGAGCAGATCCACGGAGTGGCTTTCAAGGCGCTCCTTCATCTCGGCCGCGCTGTTGACGATGTCGACGGCCGTGTCGAGGACATAGCCGTTCTGTTGCCCTGCGGCGGCGAACCAGACCTTGAGCGCGGCGCGCGCGTCGTCGTGATTGACGTTGCCGAACACCCGGCTGCTCGCCACTCCGCGGAGGCGTGCGTGAAGGAGCCCGCCGTCGCCGGTTCCCTTCGACACGCCCGCGGCGGCCGGCTGGGCTAAACCTGTCCCCATCCCGGACAACCATCCGAGCAACCAAAGCCCCGGAACCACTCCGTGCAGCAGGCGCATAGGGTCAGTCCCTCTCCCTGCCGCGGCCCGGTTGTTCCGCGCCGCGGCGCGGGCTGCGCACCCGCTCGGCCCGCTCTACTACGCTCAGGGCGCTCGCCAGGCAACTGGCGTCCCGGACCATCAACGCGTTGAATTGAAAAAGCGCGGAAAGCTGCTGGCCGGCCGCGCCCTGGCACACGATCCCGATCGCCGCCAGCAGTTTGTCCCGGTAGGCGCCTTGGAAAGTCTTGCGGAAAACGTAAAAATTGATCACCATCGGGGGCGAGGCGGCGAGCGGTTGGAGATCTCTGGCCACCTGCGGATTGAGCTCGCACATCGTGTCGAAACCCCGCTTCGAGGTAAGACATGCCTCTGCCTGACCGAAGAATACCGGCAGCACCACGCGCGACGACTTCGAGTCCGCGGTTACGGAAGCGAAGAACTGTTCCGCCGGACCGCAACGGCCCTCATCGAGAATGATGGAAAGCCAGGCCGGCGCGAGGCACATTTTGGGAGTCTTCAGCATGTACAGCCGGCGTCCCTCGAGGTCCCCCAACCGGCGGATTCCGCCATCCCGCTTGACTACGATGATGTATTGCTCCGTCGCCGCCGCGCCCGCTTCCGACACGATCTGGCTCGAGTCCAACACGTCGGCCCCCTGGCGGAACTCGATGACATTCAGGGCCACCGCGTCCAGCAGGCCCTTCCGGACGCGGGCCAGAATCTCTTCCGTGGTTTCGAATACCTTGGGGTCCAACTCCACCGTCAGGTTGGCGTGCTGGGCGATCCGTTGGATCAGAACCTGCAGGGCCGCCCTGGCGTCGTTCAGATTCACGTCCGACACCAGGCTTTCCGAAAACGCCATGCGGACCGGCGCGCCGGTCCCCGCGGCGCTCAGCGCTCCCGGCAGCCAGGGCCCCGCCCCCAGCATCAGGGCGAGGGCGCGGCGCCGCGAGCCGGCGCCGCCACGGGTTTCGCTCGCCTGCGCCCACTTACCGTTTTCCATTGCCGTTCTCCGTCTCCGCACTACGGTTTCGGGTCCAACCTCCCGGCGATCTCCTTGCCGACCACCAATGAAATCTGCGACTCAATCGCCACCAAGTCATAGCGAGCCTTGTAATACTGCGCCGTCATAAGGGCTTCCAATAATTGCCCCTGGATGACTTTTTCGGTGTCCACCAGCTCGCTCTCGTAGGCCCGCGAGGTCAGGTCCCGGTTTTCCCGGGCGGCCACCATCGCCTTGCTGGTAGCGGCATAGGTTTTCGACGCCGCATCGAGCCCCAGAAACAACTCGCGCAGTTGGAGGCCGATGCCCTCGCGCAGAAGCAGTTTCTCCTCTTTCAGCTTGGACACCTTGGCCAGCGCTTCGGCCACTTTGTTCCTGGCCAGGAACCCGTCGAAGAGCGGGATTGCCACGCCCAGCCCGATCGACCAGCCTTCCTTGTTGTCGGCCGTGGCGATGCCCGCCGTGTAGCTGTTCCACCAGCGGTGCAACTCGCCCGTCAAAGCGACCTTGGGATAATACCCGCTGCGCGCGGTCGCGACCTGGCCCTCAAACGCCTTGAGGCCGGCCTCGAGTTTGGCCCAATCGGGGTTGAATTCGTAGGCCGTGGCGACCAACTCGTCCAGGTTGCCGGCGAAAGGCCGGTAAGGCAGCTCTTCCTCCGACGGGTGCACCGTGGCATTCCAGGAGAGCCCCATGGTGTAAGCCAGGGCGGCTTCGGCCACCGCCTCGTTCTGGGCGAGGCTCGCGACCACCGAGCGGATAGTCTCTACCATCACCACGTTGTCGAGGTAGTCCGTCTTGTTCACCTTGCCGGCCCCGTTCCGGTACATGGAATCGGTCAGTTCCAGGGTCACTTCCATGCGCGCCAGGGTGTCCTCCCCCACCTGGCGCAACTCGCGCGCCAGCAGGGCCCCGTAGTAAAGCCTCACCACGCTGTCGGTGATTTCCAGATCCGTCCGCCGCGCCTCGGCCTGCGCGGCCTGGACGGCGCCCTGAGACTGCTCCCGGTAGCCTTTCCGCATGCCGGCGTCAAACAGCAGCCAAGTCATGCTCCCGGACGCCTCGAAGTTCTGCGGATTGGCGAGCTTGATGTTCTGCTCGGGGATGGGGAACACCTGAGCCGTGGTGGAGACGCTCTGTCCCGGAAAGCCGACCGGCATCTGGACCGCCGCCGGGGGAAATCCCGGGCCGAAAGCGTTGGCCGGAATGGTGACCGTGGTCGTGCCGCCGGGAACGTTCACGGTCTGGGGCGGAACGTACATGGTCGAGGCGGGAAACATGAAGTTGGGCGCCTGGTTGAGCTGAGTCCACCCTCCTTTGGCGTCGATCTGCGGCCAGTAGCCCGCCAGTGCCTGGCGGTGTTGGGCTTCGGCCATGGCTATGGCAAACCGCGATGCGGGACGCTGGCGGTTCCTTTCCATGGCGATGTGCAGGCACTCGCCCAGGGAGAGGGACTGCGGGGCAACGATTATAGCGGGCGCCGGTGTCTCAACGCCGCCGGCGCAGAGCGCCGTCACGGCGCAGAGTGCGGCAGAAATCAAACGAGATCGTTTGGTCATGCGGGTTTCGATCACCCCAGCTTGTGCCCGGGCGGGTTTCCTCCCAAAGGAACTCATCGGATGATTCTGTGAACTCCTGTAGGGGGGCTTGCCGAGAGTGCCCCATGGGCCTCCGCCGGGCAGGCTTCGGCCCACCAAAGGCGATGAAGACGCGGCCAGGGCGGCGAGCATTCGCGCCAGTTGTTCGGCTCGTCCTCAGGTGTGGGCCCCACCAAAGGCGATGAAGGCGCGGGCGAGGCAGCGGCTTCTCCCGCCAGTTGTTCGGCGCGTCCTCATGGGAGCGCCCCACCAAAGGCAAATGAAAAACCAGCCCGCGGCGAAGATGCGGCGAAGACAGAGGCTTGGGGGGCTGGTTTTTCAGGGGAGTGCCCCATTGGCCGACGGCTCACCAAAGGCGATAATGACACTGCCGGGGCGGCGGGCACTCCCGCCAGTTGTTCGGCGCGTTTTCAGGGCATCTGCCAGCAAAGCCACGATTTTGCCATCCGCGGTCGGGAGCGGCCTCCGGGCCGTCCGGCAGCGCCCCGCCGCTCGCCGGACCAGCGGACATGCCTGTCGATGTTTCCCGTGGTGGGTCTGGCCTGTGGCCAGGCGGAAGGCTTGCGGCGCCTCAATTCAATTCCGGGTGGTGGGTCGGTTTGGGAGTCCGCTGCCGGCCGTCACCGGTGTGCCTGCTTCGCCCGTCGCGATAGAGCGCCCGATCCAGGCGAAAACGAATAGGGCCAGTCCGCCGATCCACGAGCCCAGACTGAACGTTTCCGCAAAATAGACTGCGATCGCGACCCCAGTAGCGATCAGGATCCCCGCCAGGAACAGGAACATGCGCATCCCGTAGAGAGTAGCGAACGGCAAATAGTGTGCGCCTACAAGGACCATCAGGGCTGGGAAAAACCAATTCAGGCGGTAGAGACCTACGGGCACAAGCAGCAGCATCGAAAGCGGCAGCACAAATGCGACCTGCATCCCCAGGCTCGTGAGCGGATTCTCCGGGCTCACGGACGCGCGGCGGGGCGACAAAGCGAGCAGCATTTGCGTAAGCGGAAAGATGAAGAATCCCCCGATGACCACGGTCAGGATAGACGCTTTTGCACTGACCCAGGTACCTAGCGCCGCGGACGCCAGCCAGATTAAGGAGCTGACAAGCTGTCCCCAAAACCCGCCAACGTAGGCAAGCCGCACTTCTCGTTGAGCGTCCTGGACGTCCATGCAAACCTCCGAAACGGGTGGAGTGCCGCGGCTCGCCACAGCAACGGCCGCGCACCGCGCCCACCTGACACGGGTAACGGCTTCAATTCCTCTTTTGTTCCATTGAGGGGCGATCTGCGCAAGACTGACCCGCTACTCAGTTCCGCGCCGCCGCCGTTACCGCGACACGCTGGTCCACGATGGCGCGCAAGGCGATGTGCACGGGGGTCGCGGACTGGAGGTAGGGCCGGATTACATCGGGATTGGTGAACTCCAGGTCGAGCCGGTCGGCCGCGAACAGCAGATAGTCTCCCACCGGGACTCTGAGGTAGTCGAAGCTGCCGTCGCTTTCCGTCTGGTATCCGGAATAATCGGCCGGATTGCCCGAACCTGCGGCGGGCGCCAGCACGACCATCACCGCCGGCGCCGGCTGGTCGCCGTTCATCGCGAATCCCTTCACCCGGCCCATCTCATCGCTGGCCAGAATCTTCAGGTGGACCTCGGCGCTCTCCGTCACGTCCACCACGCCGTCCTTCACCGGAGCCCCGTCGGCCGACAATTGGGCGATGGCGAGCGGCACGGATCCGTACAGGCCGACACGGAAACGCGCGCCGCCCAGGTACATGGCGAAAGTTCCATCGGCCGCAATCTCACCGCCAATGCTGGCGCCGGTGGTTTCGTTGGCCAGAGCGATGTACTCTCTGGCGCGCGCCGGCAGGGGGTTCTTAAAGGTAACATTGCCGGCGATCAGCGCGGGAGGCTGCATGGTAAGGTCGAACGTGAACTCGCCGGGTCCCACGTCGACCACTTTGTAGACCTCCTTGTAGGCCTCCTTAACCCACGCGACGGCGTGCAGGGTGTAACGCCCCGGCGCCACGCCGGAAAAGGAGTGAGTTGCGTAGTCGTAATCCTCGGGCGTGTGCACTTCGACTCCCCCTATGCCGTGAAGAGAGAACGTCGGAATGCCCTGACAGGCCTCGTCCTCAAGGCCGGATCCCGGGCAGCGGACCCTCACGGTGGCGCCCGTGGTCGCCCGCAGCGGAATATCCGCCCGAACCTCGCCTCCGGACTGTACTGTTAGGATCGCGGCGTCGCGACTGTCGGTGGCTCCCGGATAATAGGTGGGCGGATATGCCGGGGCCGGGGGACGCGGCCCGGTGGCGCCCAGCGCCGCGCCGAGCGTTCCCCGCATATGCCAGGGCTGGCCCGTGGCGACCACATAGTAAGTGCCCGCCGCCACCGGTCCGAAGCGGTAATCCCCCCGGTCGTCGGTCTTAGTGTTTCTTACCGGGATCACTTGCCGCCGGCCCCGCGTCACTCCGTCGCGAATCAATTGCACGGCGGCGTCGCGCACCGGCTCGCCCGTTTCGTCCACCACTCTGCCGAAAACCGCCCCGGGCGCATACCAGCGGAACGCCAGGCGGCCGGTCTGTTGGCCGGGGCCGGCGATGATGGCTGAGCCGAATCCTTCAGTGGGCTCGGGATTTCCGAAACGTATGCGCCAGCCGTTATGCTCGGCTTCCAGGGTGTACTTCCCTGCCGGGACCTCGAACGAGAACCGGCCGTCGGCTCCGGTGATAACCGCAGCCTTCTCGGACTTCGGCCCCACCAGGGTGACGTGCGCGCGTTCCAGCGGTTTCGCGCGGAACACGTCGGTCACCACGCCCGCAATGGTGTAAGTCTGCGCCGCGGCCGGGATGGCGAGAGCGCATGCAAGCCACAAGATTTTCATTTGACCTCGCCCGTTAAAGCGATTTCGGTGGTCTTGTTGTCTTCGATCCGCACGCTTGTGCCGCCGGTCAGATTGCGGAGAACCGCGGGATTGCGGTATTCGAAATTCGCGGCATCCGCGAGCGTGTAAGCCACATAGTCGCCGGGAGCTAGGTATTCGCCCCGAAACCCCAAGGTCCCGTTGTCATCTTCCATGCCCCCAACCAGAACCGGGCCGGTGGAACGAAACGCCGGCACTAACAGGAGTGCGCGGCTGTTGCTGGAGGATGAGACAGTCAGCTTGCCGCGAATGGCGCCCCCGCCGGGCTTCATAACGAGTTCTATGGGCGGCGGCGCGACGCCCGAGGGCACCGTAAGGACGGGCTCGGCCAACAGATCGGAACTGCCCGAGACGGCCGATACGACATATCCTCCGTTGCAATTCAGCCTGACCGTGTATCTACCCGGAAAGACGTTCGGTATCGTGAACTCCGCCTGGCGTGCGTGCGCCGTGCCCATAAGCAGGAAACTCTCGTTGGCAGTCTGCAGGGTTACCTGGCAGAACGGGTTCGCGCCTGCCCCACGGAACGGAGTGGCCCATTGCGTGGACCGGGGAGCTGCGATTTCGGGCAGCGGCCCATCGATGTGAAGCGTGCCGCTCACCGATACGGCGGGCGCCAGCCCGAGCGAGACGCCGTTAGTGTCGCCGCCGTTTACGGTCACAGGAACATCTCCCCGCGACACATGCTGCTGGGTTGCGCGCAGGGTGTACTGGCCGGCCGGCACGTCGTCGATGACAAATCGCCCGGTCGAGCCGTTGAGCGAAACCCGGCAGTCGCCGGGGTTGTCGCCGCCCTCCAGTAATTCGAAAGTTACCGTTTGATCCGGAGTGTAATTCTCCAGCGTGCCGCGGATCTTGTAAGTCGCCTCTACCGGGAGCTTGAAATCGGCGCGCGCCTGAGTACCTGCCTCGACGGCCACCGGTGTGGCCGCCTCTATGTCCGTCCCGCCGCCGAAGTAGACCGGGCGGAAACCCTCCCAGGAGTCGTAACGGATCGAGTTAGTGCCCGCGAATGTGTAAGTTCCGCCGGCCCGGTTCATGGCTTTGACAAAGTACTTGCCAGGCTGCAGGTCCCAGAATCGAAATTGCCCGAGATCGTTGGTTACCCGAGTTCCATGGGACGTAATGGTACGGGCGCCATCCGAGATATTGTTTTCGAACAGCGCGACCGAGACATTGCGCAGCGGATCGCCATACTGGTTGGCGATGGTTCCTTCGATCGCGCCCAGCGGCGTAAGCTTGATGGCCAACCCGCCTTCGGAAGAGGGAACGTCCACCATATCTGTCTCCGGATCTTCGGACACATACTGACCCGGCACGAATCCGGGTTTTTGGGCATTCAGCGCATATTGGCCCTTGGTCAAGCCGGTGAAGCTAAATTCGCCGCTGGAGCCGGCCATGACAGTTCGGATGTCCGCCGGTTCCGGTCCGGGCCGTATCCCCATGTCGTTTTCGCTGACCCGTATCAATACCACCATCGCGCCTTTGATAGGTTCGCCCGTAATGGAATTCTTCACCGTGCCGGCGACGGAGTAATCGCCTTGCGAAGTCAGTGCGGCCAGCGCAAGAGGAGCCAGAATGCTCAACCAGACCGTGCGCATATTCCAACAGCATACCAAGCCCGAGTGACGATTCAGATAACCAGATCTCTTTGGCGCTTCGCGTGGGTTGCCAGCCAACCGGTCCGTGGAATCCGTTCCAGCGTGAGCCGGCCGGGGGAGTTCCCGGTGCCCCGTCTGCCTGCCAACGGGCCCACGCGGACCCGTTCCGCCGGGAGGCGGCCTGGAGAGATCCCCGGCGTCCCGTCTGCCAGCGAACCGGACCGCGCGATCCGGCTCTTCAGTCGCGCAGGCTGCCCTCGAACGCTTCGCGCGCCGCGGCAACCGTCTTAGCGATATCCTCTTCGCTGTGCGCCGCCGAGAGGAAGGCGGATTCGAACTGCGAGGGCGCCAGGTAGATGCCGCGGTCCAGCATGGCGCGGAAGAACCGGCCGAAACGGGCGGTGTCGCTCCGCTTAGCCGATTCCCAATCGGTCACCGGGCCATCCGTGAAGAAGAA
>Ga0181529_10004688_pt1 | contig 14670 bp, 18 predicted proteins | sample PEATcosm2014_Bin_36_FD_119763 | JGI IMG/M metagenome (GOLD analysis project Ga0181529, IMG submission 119763) | Peatland microbial communities from MTU Mesocosm Facility, Houghton, MI, USA - PEATcosm2014_Bin10_30_metaG | ecosystem: Environmental > Terrestrial > Soil > Wetlands > Peat | place...
ACCCTGGCAGGTGGGACCGCGAACATGTCGGCGACATCCTTGACTTTGAATCCGCCCAGACTCTCCGCCGTGTAATCGAGATCCCGAAGCCGTTTCCGGACAGCAGCAACCGTGCGGCCGAGTCGCTCCGCAATCAGTGCCAGCGACGCATTGCTGTCGATGGACCAGAGCAGGTGGCTCTCATCCGCGTCCGTCCAGCGCGGCGCCCTCCGCCGGCACAACTTTAGGTATGCCGCGCGTTTCTTGACCGAATACCAGGACCACTGTGGTTGGTGCTGCCGGATAGCACGCCGCGCGGCGCGCAGACCGCCCCGTGTCCAGGCGATCTTCAAAACGTCATCCAACTCCGCTGTCCAGCGGCAAGTTTTCCCCCTGGGCTTGCCGACCTTCCGGCCTTTCCTCCGGCCTGCCTTCATATTGTTCCCCGCCCGCTGGTGCTGCCTTGTAGTGCTTGATGCCCCTCGAACCGCCGCCGAGTTTCGACATTCGCCAGATTGGCTCTCTACTGAAATAAGCAGTTCGCGGCCAGGAAAGTCAGATTTGGATCTGCCTGGAAACATGAAAATGATCACACTCACCACCGCCGTCTGATGAACAGAGATGTCCGTCGACGGATCGGAAAGCAGCTTGGCATAATTTCGCGATTATCTCCCGCCCTCCGTGGGCGACTTCAGACCCGGTCTCGAAACGCCCGCCTTGTCGCTGCTTGGACCCTTTTGCTGAAGGGTTGCCGTGTGCTGTTTGTTTGCGAGGCTGTCCTTGGCCCGTATTGCATTCTTGGCTTACAGGCCGACAAACCGTGCTCAACCGTACGGAAACTAGCTTGATAAACCCCTCGGAGAGCTAAACACTGCAAAATCTTTCCAACTTTTTATCGCGTCCATGGCTTATTTAAATAGAGGGGATGCTCACGTTCGACTTTCATTCATGACCAACCCTCTGCCGACGACTGTTCGCACGGGCCAAAGCGATGGGAGAGGCACAGCGGAGGAAACGGGACCGAGGCTCCGACCGGATACCAGAGTTCTGGATCCGGCCCCAGGATAGGCGCGGCAGTCCAATTGATCCACGCCTACTCGAAGCCTCGCGGCGGCTTTGGCCGTGGGCTTATCGGCACGTTGAAACCGAGTTACACGATGGCGCGCGCGCCGCAGAACTTCTCGAGCAAGTCGCGATGGAGGTGTCTGCTCGGCTTCGCGACGAGCCGGAAGTGGAACGTAACCTGAGCGGATACTTGATTACGGCGTTCCACCACTGCGTGCGCTCCCAACTCTTGAGAGACAGCCGGTTGGCATACGAGGGACTCCTCTACGAACTCGAGGAGAACCACCAGCCCAGAGCGCCGGATTGGGTTGCGGCGATGGAAACGAAGTTGGCTCTGGACTTCCTCGTTTCTTATCTTCCTCACCAGATAAAGCACATGCTCAACTTCCGCACGCTAGGGTTTTCCTGGAAAGAGACTGCGCAGCTCGCAGGAATCACAGTAGAGCAAGCAAAATCAAGGTTTTACTACGGCGTTCAGAAGGCATACGAGACGCTCCTTGAGAACCAGGCGAAGCGAAGAAAATGTAAGGATCCGGAATGACGAACGAGAAAGGCGCCGCTAATCAGTTCACTCGCCGCGAAGAGAAAAAGCTCCTAGAGCTTGCCTCCGAATACGTCAGGTCGGGCTTTCCGAACCCAGAGCGCCTCGGTTGTCCGGGATCGGAAGCCCTCAAATCAATCGCGGGGCGACATCTGAAGTTCCCCGAGGCCGAGGATATCGTCGACCACATCGCGACATGTTCACCCTGCTTCGTCGAGTACAAAGCTATTCGCCGGAGATCACGACGGCGCCTCGTCGGCGGAACGGCATTATGTTGCGTATTGGGTTTACTGCTCTCTGGGCTCATTTGGCGCTTTGCGACGCCCGCACGACCTCGAAATGAGACTGTTGCACAACGACCCCCGACAGCCCTCAAGGCGGTGCTCGACTTCCGGAACAGGACGGCAGAGAGGTCTGACCGAAAACAGCCGCCTAATGAGGCATTCGCCCCACATCTGAGGCGGGCACAGCTCGATCTCAGCATCGAGCTTCCCGTTGGCGTGGAGGACGGGCTGTACTCGGTGCAGTTCCGAAACCAGGCCGGTCAAGCTGTCGTTAACACCGCAGGCACCGCGGCATGGGATGGAACTTCAGAGACTCTTGCTGTCGCGGTCGATCTCCGCAACTTGCCACCTGGGGATTATGTCTTGGCGATCCGCAGCGGAACCTCCGCCTGGCGCGAGTACGCAGTCGTTTTGGACTAATAAGGAAGGAACGATGGGCTGCCGTTTAATGAGACATCAGATTCGTGGTCATCGAGTGGCAGGGTCGCCTCTCAACTGGCCCACCAAATCGCGGGCTTCGCCTCGGCCCGGAGTGAAACGTACGACTGGGATTCATGAAATCACCAGACTCGCGATTGCGTTGGCTATCGTCGGCGCCAAGCGGCGCCCGCCCGGGCCGTTCTTCGAATTCGCACCACCCACCGTCGGAGGACGCCGCGATAGTCACGACGTGCCGCTCGCTTGTCCCGGTACCCCAGTTGATCCTCAAGGCTGGCAATCCGCCTCGTGACTGTCCTCATGGCTGCTCTTCCGCCTTGGCCACCGGCCCTTCTGCCTCTTCGCGACGCCGGTTTTGGCGCCGCGCCAATACACTGGCCCACGACAGTGGTCTGCCGTGTTCATCGTAGACGCTTCTCGCGGTGGTTCTGCATATGGCGCCCTGTTCTCTTCTGCCCGCGCCGTTGCTTCCCGGCAAGGATTGCTGCCCAGTTTGGCTTAACAATATCGGGCGCGGCCACTATTTCATCGAGCCGGCGCAGACGCTTGATAATCGTCTTCATGGTCCACCGTGTCCATTGGCGCAGGACTGATCGTCTCCAGCCCATTTCACTCGCCTGCACGACTGCACGGACGCCTTCAAGCGTCAGGGGAACGTGCTCCCGGCTGGCGGCGTAGTTCGCAACCTGCCGCTTCCAGTGGTCCAGCCACTTCTGCGAATGGGCGCCAGACCGCTGCTGTCGGTCCATCGCGTTCGGCCACGGTTTTACGGGACTCGGCAACTTGGCCCCGGCCGAGGATCCGCATTACGCCTTCGACGTGATTCTCAGCGCCATCGCGCAGGCCGTCCGCGCCGCGCTGGTGAAGAATGTGGACGAACGGGCCCGCAACCCTTATAACCTGATCGTGACGCCGGCCAGATTGTCTCGATGACGGACGTGGCAAAGTTCATGGGCGAGGATGCTCTTCATTTGCTCTGGAGTCAGGTGATCGAAAATGCCTTCAGGCAATAGCAAAACAGGCCGAAAGATTCCGAAAACGCCGGGTTCAAGCAACGAGGGGGAAGAGATCGCCCGAACGGGAAGGTCAAGGTCTATTGGAGATCCGTCGCGAATGATAGCGACAATGCGCCGCCAGCGGATCCACCAGGCGCAGGCAATCCCGGCAAACCCGACGGTCTATGCCATCCCGAGTATGAGCGGCAGCCGGTTCGTCCTGGGTGCGGCAGGAAGTGGCGATGCCGAAACCACTGGCTCCGGGAACGGCTCACTCACGTGATCCACCACCGTCGAGAGAACAGAGGGTGTGGATACCGGCGCAGTGCGCCAGCCAACGCTACTGCCCAACGCCACCAGCAATGAGAATGGGACCAGGAACTTTAGAGACGCAGCCACCCAAATCCAGTGGCGCACCCTCGCCGGATTCTTACGGACAATCAGCGTGAGTAATCCGGCGGCGCAAGCGAATAGCGTAGACTGCCACAGGTGGTTCACGATGGGAGAAAGAGAATCGGGGATCATTTTGCTTCTCCGTTACTCTCGTGGTCCAGAAGGATCTTCTCCGCTTCCCGGATATCTTCCCGCGTGAACGAGCCTGATTCGATCAGATGGCCGATGATGGGCCGTATTCTGCCGCCAAATAAGCCCAGCAGATCGCCCACCAGTTTGCGTTCCGCCGCTTCCCTGGAAACGGCAGCTTCAAAGATGAATGCGTTGCTGATCTTCTTGAACCGCCGCAACGCTTTTTTGGCTTCGAGCCGGTAGACCATTGTCTGTACCGTGCTGTAGGTTGGCCGCTTCCGTGCCGGGAAGGTCTCATGGATCTCTCGGATAGAGCACGGCCCTTTGGTCCACAGGGCCTCCATGATGATCAGTTCCAGCTTGCTCAGTTTTGGGAGGGCCATATTAAAGTCTTACTCCAGTAATCGAGTCTATGACACGTGTAAGCCTTTGGCAAGACTTTTTTCCGCGTCTTAAATGCGGGCCGGCGCGGGTTTGACTGGCGCCCGCGCTACGAGTCCCCGCCGGGTCCCATCGCGAGCCGGCGCCCGGAGGCGGTTATGGTGGAGTTTCGCTGCTCCCGTCCTCGCTCTATGGAACTGACCACGATCCTGAACCGCTGCCACCATTTTCGAGGTTTTGTCTATGAGCACGCCCGTTTCACTACCGACAAGAAGAGCATTGAAGTGGTCCTGCGACCGCGCAAAGGTTCGGACGCGGTCTGCTCGCGCTGCCATTTGCCGGCGCCCGGCTACGACCAGCTCGCGCAAAGACGTTTTGAGTTCATTCCTCTGTGGGGATTCTTCGTCTTCCTGTTGTACGCCATGCGTCGCGTCGATTGCCGCCGGAGTCCATCGCGGTTCCGAAAAATCGATATGATCGTAAGCTTGGAATCTCCCGAAACAAACCGCGGTCAAAACCTCTCGGCGGAGGCCAGGGAGATGCTGCCGCATATCTACGACGAACTGCGCCGGCTGGCTCATTTCTACCTCCGCCGCGAGCGGCCGGACCACACGCTGCAGCCGACGGCTCTGGTTCATGAGGCCTACGTGCGGCTGGCGGCGCAGCATAATCTCGACTGGGAGAATCGCGTTCAGGTGATGGCGCTGGCGGCGTCCATGATGCGCCGCGTGCTGCTCGATTACGCCAACGCACGCAAGGCGGCCAAGCGTCCTGCGAGTGGCGTCCGCGTGCCGCTTTCCGAAGCTCTCGCGCAGGCCTCGAATCCAATCGAATTCCTGGATCTGAACTCGGCTCTCGATGCCCTGGCGCAGCTCGACGGCCGGCAAGCCCGCGTGGTCGAAATGCGCTTTTTCGGCGGCATGTCGATCGAAGAGATTGCGGCGGCCGCCGGCATCTCGACCGCGACGGTGGAGCGTGAGTTGCGTACCGCGCGCCTCTGGCTGGTGCGGCGGCTGGCGGGCGGTTCGTAAGAGGAACCGTGTCACGGGCTCTCACGACATCGCCGCTACTGGATCGATTGGCGAAGCCCTTGCGCTTGCTCGAGCAGCGTGCCGATCACCCGGCTCTGCGGCGATCGCGCAGCCATCGCTTCTAACGTTCGTACAGCCTGTTCCGCCGCGGTGGCGGCTCCCGCGACATGCAATTGGCTCCGCAGCCTCGCCAACTCGATCAAGCTCTTGGCGTTGGTCTCCTGTAAATCCGCCTGTCCCGGATCGCGGCTCATGGCGGCATCGAAGAGTTCCCGCGCCTTCTGCTGATGCGCGAGGGCGGCTTGTGGAGCGTGCGCGAAATCGAGCGCCGTACTCAGAACAGACTCGCTGTCAGCCAGATCTTCCGACGCCTGGACGTTCTTCGGATCGGCTTCGGCGGCCGCGCGATTGATGGCCACTGCCGCCTCGCAGTGGCTCACCGCCCGATTCGGCGAACCGGCGAGAGCCAGAGATTCACAAAGATACACCTGGGCTACGCCGACCAGCCGCTGCATGTTGATGTTGGCCGGGTCCGATTTGGCGATGGGCTCGAACAGCCCGAGCGCCTGGCGATGCTCCTCCGCCGCGGCTGCATGGCTTCCCAGCGAGCTGAGCGCGTAGCCGATGAATTCGTGCGAAATGCCGACCACCCTTTGGGCGCGCTTGCTGGAGGGGTCGGCCTGCAGCAGTCCTTCCCGGACGGCGAGGCCGCGGCGCTGGTATTCCAGGGCGGCATCGTAGTGGCCCAGTTCTCTTTCAATCGATCCATTCGAGGTGTACGATGTCCCCAGGGCGTAGCGTTCCTCCACTGAATCGGCGCGCTTCAATGCGGCCTGGCACATGCGCATATGTTCCTGGTCCAGCACGCGCGCGTGCTCGATGTCGCCGGCTGCGGTGTACCGCCCGGCAGCGATCCAAATGCAGTCCTCGAGTTTTCGCCGCATGCCCTCATTGTGCGGATTGAGCGCGGCCAGGCGGCGCCGGATGGCCAGCGCCTTGAGGGCATTTTCAGTCGAACTCCGCGGCGAACTATCGCCACGAGCCGACCGGGACGCACCCGCGATTTCGGCCACGTGGGTGTAAGCGTCGGCAAGGTCGTTGAGAAGCACCGAGTCGTCGCCCGCCTCCGCCGCCACTTTGTCGAGGTACTCCACCGTGCGCCGCACTACCAGGGCGCGCGCCTCCGAAGAGCCGGGAAGGTTCTTGATGGCGTCGTCGAATTCGAAGAGAAACGACTGCGTCAGTTGACGCAACGCGCCCAGCTCGCGCTCGGAGCGCTGCTGCTCCAGATGCGCCTGGCGCGCATAAATGGAGATCCCGATCATTCCCGCGGCGATCGTCAGGAAAACCAGAGTCGCCGCGGAAACCGCCGCCAGGTTGCGGCGGATGAACTTCACGGCCCGATACGAGGAGGACGCCGGGCGCGCTTCGATGGGTAACCCTCTCAAGTGCCGCTCCAGATCCGCCGACAACGCGTGCACGGTCGGATACCGCCGGCCGGGCTCTTTCTCCATCGCCTTTTGCAGAATGGTATCGAGATCGCCTTCCAGCCGGGTGCGATCGCGCCTGGTCAGACCCGCGGCGGCGCTGGCGCGCGGCGGCGCGTATTCACGGATGACGCGAATAGGGTCGGCCGTGAGATCCGGCGCGCCGGCGTAAGGCGAAACGCCGGTGACGAGCCGGTAAAGAAGCACGCCGAGCGAATAGACGTCGCTCGCCACGGTGACGGCTTCGCCGCGCGTCTGCTCCGGGCTCGCCCCCACTGGAGTGAGCATCCGCTCAAAGGGTTGTGTCACGTTTGCGGCGCCGTCGCCGGTCAGCAGTTTGGCGATCCCGAAGTCCAGAAGCCGCGGCTCGCCCGTCGCGGTCACCAGGATATTGCCGGGCTTGATATCGCGGTGGATGACGAGATTCTGGTGAGCGAACTGCACCGCCGAACAGACCTTGAGGAATAATTCGAGGATGGCGGCCTGGTCCAGCTTGGCCGCGTATTCATCGATGGTTTGGCCATCGACATACTCCATCACGAAGTACGGGCGGCCGTCGTCCAGCTTGCCGGCATCCAGCAGGCGGGCGATATAAGGATGGATCAGGCCCGCCAGGATGCGCCGTTCGCCGCGGAACCGTTCGAGCAGCCCTTCACTGCTCCAGTCCTGGATCACTTTCAACGCCACCCGCGCGGGCAATTCGTCGTCCTCGCGAACAGCCAGGTAGACCGTCGCCATTCCCCCTGTACCGAGCCTGCGATCGATGCGATACGGCCCCGCCTGCCTGGGAGCTGGCGTACTCCATGTCAGGTTCCTGACGGTCTCTTCGAGACAATCGTCCAATCTGCCGGTTTGATCGGAGTATTCCAGCAGCGACTCCACATCGCGCTCCAGATCGGAACTGCCTGCACAGGCTTCACGGACGACCCGGGGCCGATCCGCGGGAGCAACCTGTAACGCCAGGTCGAGCACCTGCTTCACGCGAGCCCAGTGGTCAGGCCGATGTTGCATGGAAGCCAGCATATCAGGGATTTTCTGCCGATCTTCACGGGATAAACATCAGCTCTCCGGTGGGACCATCCGCCAGCAGGGCAGCCACGGCCGCCACATAGCCTGTCGGTATGTGAGGAACCTTCTCCCGGGCCGCACCGAAGCAAAGGTGGAGAATGGGAAGTGCAGTTTCCCGGATTCCGGGAATTCTGACCGATTCGCAGGGCAATCGCCAAGGAGGGATGACGTGAGCGCAATAACGACAAAAGACGGAACGCAAATCTACTACAAGGACTGGGGCAGCGGACAGCCGATGGTGTTTTCTCACGGCTGGCCGCTGACGGCGGACGACTGGGACGCGCAGATGCTGTTCTTTGGCCTGCACGGCTACCGCGTGATCGCGCACGACCGGCGAGGCCACGGCCGATCCAGCCAGACGTGGGACGGCAACGAGATGGACACGTACTCCGACGATCTCGCGGCCCTCTTCGAGGCGCTCGATCTGCGGGACGCCATCATGGTCGGCCATTCGACGGGCGGCGGCGAGGTCGCCCGGTATCTGGGCCGCCACGGCGCCCGGCGTGTTGCCAAAGCTGTCTTGATCGGGGCCGTGCCACCACTCATGCTCCAGACGGAAGCGAACCCGGGCGGCCTGCCGATCTCCGTCTTCGATGCCCTCCGGGCCGGTGTGGCGAGCGATCGATCGCAGTTCTACAAGGACCTGACTCTGCCCTTTTACGGCTACAACCGGCCCGGCGCGAAAATCTCCGAAGGCATCCGGGAACACTGGTGGTTGCAAGGTATGTCGGGAGGAATCAAGGCCCATTACGATTGCATCAAGGCGTTCTCCGAAACCGACTTCACCGGGGACTTGAAGAAAATCGACATACCGGTCCTGGTGATGCATGGCGACGACGATCAAATCGTGCCGATTGGCGCGTCGGGTCTGATGTCCGCGAAGATCTTGAAGAAGGCGACGCTAAGAGTGTATCCGGGCTTTCCGCACGGCATGGCCAGCACCAATCCGGACCAGATCAACGCCGACCTGCTGGCGTTTTTGCAGTCATAGCCGTGCGGCTCCTCGCCGCGCGCGAGCCACGGCGTCTGGAAATTCCGCGCCTCCGCACCGGAAAGGATTGCCGTCTCCGCGGCATTACCTGGGTATGAGAGCCCGATTCTGCCGTCCCGCCCTGTTCGCCGCGCTGGCCGCCTGTGCCTTCGCCGACGCCGCTGCCGATCGCATCGCCATCGGCCAAACTATCGCCGGGCTGAACGAACAGCCCCGCCCCGCCGCGCTCTTCACCGCGGATTCCGACGCCCCGGCCGAACTGGCGCGGCTTCTGAAAGCCCCCGCCGATCCCCCCACCGTAACCATCTCGCACGAACCCTTCGGCGAGGCCACTATCAATTTCCCGGCCGTCACGCCGCCGCGGTTTTCCGTCCGCGCTATCCGGTTTGTCACACCCGATGTCGCTCTCGCCGATGGCGGCGGCGCTTATTCCGACACGCAAACCGTGCCCGTACTCTTCATCATGAAACGAGAGGACGGGGTCTGGAAGATCGCGTCCCTGCGCAGGCTCGCCGCCGTAGCGCCGCCCGCTCCTGTGCCAAGATGAAATGGCGTGCGCCTGCCCATCGACCCCCTGGTCCCCGACATCCTGCGCCATCTGCAGAGCCACCCAAACCTGGTGCTCGAAGCCCCGCCCGGGGCCGGCAAGACCACGCGCGTCCCGCCCGCTCTCCTTAGCCTCGACGCCCGCGACGTCCTGGTGCTCGAGCCGCGCCGCCTGGCCGCGCGCCTGGCCGCCCGCTTTGTCGCCAGCGAGCGCGGCGAAAACGTCGGCGACACCGTCGGCTACCAGGTCCGCTTCGAAGACGTTTCCTCGCCGCGTACCCGCCTCCGCTTCCTCACCGAGGGCGTGCTCACCCGCCGGCTGCTCTCCGATCCGACGCTCTCGAACGTCGGCGCCGTGGTCCTCGACGAATTCCACGAACGCCATCTGGAAGGCGATCTCGCCCTGGCCCTCCTGCGCCGCCTGCAGCAAACCCGCCGCCGCGATCTGCGCCTGGTGGTGATGTCCGCCACGCTCGACGCCGCTCCCATCGCCGCCTATCTTGGCGACGCCCGCGTGCTCCGCGCCGAGGGCCGCCAGTACCCGCTCGATATCGAATACACGCCGCATTCCGCCGCGCCGCTGGAGCAGCAGGTGGCCGCCGCTCTCGAGCGCCTGCCAGCCGATCTCGCCGGCGCCCACGTCCTGGTCTTCCTGCCCGGCGCTTCTGAGATCCGCCGCGCCGAGACTGCCTGCGCGCCGCTTGCCCGCCGCCGCGGCTGGAGCCTTCTGCCGCTCCACGGCGACCAGCCTACTGACCAGCAGGACCACGCCGTCGCTCCCTCCGCCCACACCAAGATCATTCTGTCCACCAACGTCGCCGAGAGTTCCATCACCATCGAAGGCGTAGACACCGTGGTCGATAGCGGCCTGGCGCGAATCGCCGCCCATTCTTCCTGGAGCGGCCTGCCTACGCTGCGCGTCGCGCGCATCAGCCAGGCTTCCGCCAACCAGCGCGCCGGCCGCGCCGGACGCACCGGTCCCGGACGCGTTATCCGCCTCTACCCTCTGGAGGACTTCGTGCGCCGCCCGGCTCACGACCCGCCCGAAATCCTGCGCGCCGATCTCGCCCCGGCCGCGCTGCTGCTCCATTCGCTCGGCGCCGGAGGACTCGCCGCGCTCGATTGGCTGGACGCGCCGCCCGCCGAGAGCGTCCGCCACGCCGAAGAGCTGCTGCGCCAGTTGGGCGCCTACGGCCCCGTCGGCCGCCAGATGGCCCGCTATCCGCTGCACCCGCGCCTGTCGCGCCTGATCGTCGAGGCCGAACGGCGCGGCGTCGCCGAGGATGGCTGCACCGTGGCGGCCCTGCTCAGCGCCGGAGAACGCTTGCCCGCGCGTCCCGGCCACGCCACCCGCTCCGACCTGCTGGTGCTGTTGGAATCGCCATGGGAGCCGCGCACCGCCCAGGTGGTGCGCCAGGTGCGCCGCCTGGTGAATCCGCCGCGCCAGGCGTCGCGCCAATCCCGCCGCGATGAGGACGCCCTGCTGCTCTCCGCCCTGGCCGCGTTTCCCGACCGCGTCGCTCGCCGCCGTCAGGGCGCCGATCTGCAACTGGCCTCCGGCGGACCGGCCCAGTTGGCGCCTTCCAGCACCGTCTCCGATGCCGCCTTCCTCATCGCCGCGGAAGCCGAGGACCGCAGCGATCAACAGGCGCCCCTGGTGCGCATTGCCAGCGCTATCGAACCCGACTGGCTGCTCGACCTGTTTCCCGATCGCGTCGCCGCCCTTAGCGAAGTCGTCTGGAACCGCGCTGCCGAGCGCGTCGAAAGCGTCGAGTCGCTGCAGTTCGGCCAGATCGCCCTGCAGCAGACCCGCGGCGTCCCCGACGCGGAAGCCGCCGCCGCGCTGCTGGCCGGGAAAGCGCTCGAAGCCCCAGGCGGACTCGCCCGATTTGCCGACGTCGAGGAAGTCGAAGCTTGGCTCTGCCGCGTCCGCTTCGCCGCCGGTCACGCCGCGCTCCCCGTGCCCGAAGTGTCGGGTGCGCTGCGCCGCCTGTCGCACGGCCTGAAGAGCTTCGCTGAACTGGAAGCCGCCGCGCGCCACGGCGGATTGCTGCGAGCCCTCGAACAATCCCTCGATCCGCCGTCCCGCCGCGTCCTCGACGATGTGGCGCCCGCGACCATCCGTCTCCCTGGCGGCCGCGCCGTCCGCGTGCACTACGAAGCCGGACAGCCGCCCTGGATCGCATCCCGTCTGCAGGATTTCTTCGGCATGCGGCAAACCCCGGTGATCGCGCGCGGCGCCGTCCCGCTGGTGATCCGCCTGCTGGCTCCCAGTCAGCGTCCCGTGCAGACCACCACCGATCTCGCCGGTTTCTGGGAGCGCCTGTATCCCCAGGTGCGGCGGGAATTATCGCGCCGCTATCCCAAACACAAATGGCCCGAGGACCCCACTAAGGTTAGTGTTTTGTAGTACTGGCGCAGAGAGCCTCGGTACCGCCGTAGTACAGACGGCACTACGCGCCCCGTTCCCGAAGGTGCATGATGGAACTGGCAGGAAAAGGACCCCATGATCGTAATTCAACATTCCGACGGCTCTACTCAGGACGGCGTTCTGCTCAGCCTCCAGGGAGACACCCTCCGCATCGCCGGCAAAGGATCGGACGATGTTTTGGAATTCCGCCTCATCCACCATTCCTGGGTATCGGAGGACTGCGAGATTGTGACCTTCTCGTTTCCTCTCGCCATTTTCGAAGCCATCGGAATCGTACCGGGCGATCGCAATGAGCCGGTGGGAACGCTTGTCCCGGAATATCGCGCCGCCGCTGCCTGCGGCCAGGTCAATTAGGAGAACGTATGGCGCCAGCCCCGAGCACTCATCAATCCACCATGTCCACCGAGAAACTGGCGCGCCTGCGCGCCGCCATCAGCCTCGATCAACCGGATTCGCGCGACCTGGCAGCCGCGTTGGTCCACTGTGCGCTGGCGAGCGGCCGCAAAAAACGCGGGTTCTCTTCCGTACACCATCGCCTTGCCAGGCGGTTTGCTGTATAGTAATTCTCTAGCCCCATGCCGCTGTATACCGAAATCCTCCGCCGCAGCCACGTGCACCGCACGCCTGGCGATCTGGACCGCCGCCATCTGATGGATTTGGGCCGTCGGCTCCCGGAACCCCGCACTCCCACTCACGAAGAGATTGCCTTAATGGCCTATTCGTTCTGGGAAGCGGGCGGTCGCCGCGACGGAACTGCCATGGCAGACTGGCTCCGCGCCGAGTGGATTTTGAAGCAGCGCTAAGGCCTCTCGTCTTTCATTCCCGCCTGCGAGCATTCGCGCAGGTCGCGCCGCCATGGAACCGCGACCGCTGCGAGCGCCCGACGCAGCGTGCCGCTCTGGTGCGTAGGAAAAATCAAGAAGCGGGGTCGCCTCCCCCGGCTCCGATCTTGCCTGCGGCGCCACTATCTTTGTGGGGCAGGTTGCCAGCCTGCCGCGGGTTGTCAACAGTTGTCAACCCGCCTGCCGATCAGTCCCCCGGCTCCCGAGGCGTCAGCCGCTCGGAACCCGACGACCAAGCCGCTCCTACTTCCCGCTCGCCTCGTCCGACAGCCCCGCGCCGCGCACCTTCTTCGCATTCCGTTCCCGCCGGATAGTCCACAACAGCAGGGCATTCAGCGAATAGAACAGGCAAACCGAAAAGAGCGTATGATTTTGGGGCGTCATAAGATCTCCGAAGAACGATCTTCAGCCATGTCACCCCCCGCGTTAAAGTACTACCAGTACCAAATGTCCTACGGATATCAGGTGTTTCCCGTTCAAACCGGACGCCGTCGCGTTCGCCCCAGTAGTTCCTCCGCCCGTTTCGTCACCGACGATTCCGCTGCCTCGCGCGTTTCCCCGGAAGCTCGCGCCAATCCCGCGCCCGGCGACACATTGTCCGCCTTGGCATGCCAGACCGTTCCCATCCGGTAGCTGGACACATTCACCGGCCATCCCGCCAGCTCGATCCGCCGTTCCTGAAATTCTTCCGCTTTCATAGCGTTACCGTCCCGCCGCCGACACCGCGCCCTTTTCCACCGGGGCGCCCACCAGGTTCCCCCACTCCGTCCACGATCCGTCGTAGTTGGTCACGTCCCTCAGTCCCAACAGGTACTTCAGCACGAACCACGTATGGCTCGACCGCTCCCCGATGCGGCAGTACGCGATCACCGGCTTCGCATCGTCGATTCCCTCGCCGCCGTACAACCCACGCAGTTCGTCCGCCGATTTGAAAGTCCCGTCATCATTGCACGCTTTGCCCCACGGGATGCTCCGCGCTCCCGGAATATGGCCGCCGCGCTGACAGGTTTCCGGCAATCCCGGAGGCGCCAGAATCTCCCCCGAATATTCCTGCGGACTGCGCACATCCACCATGTGCGACGATCGCCGCGCGCAAGCTTCCGTCACCTGCGGCAGGTACGCTCGCAGCGAGAAATCGGGGTCCTTCGCCTGATATTGCGTCGCCTTGACTTCCGGCTTGTCCGTCGCCGCATCGCGTCCTTCCGAAAGCCATTTCTTGCGCCCGCCGTTCATCAGGCGGACATCCGCATGGCCATAAATCTTGGCCTGCCACAGCGCCCAGGCGGCGAACCAGTTATTGTTGTCGCCATAGATCACCAGCGTGGTCGCCGGCGTCACCCCGGAAGCCGACATCAGTTGCTCGAACTGCTCCTTCGACAGAATGTCGCGCCGCACGGTATCGCACAATTGCGTATTCCAGGCCCAGGCGATGGCGCCCGGCACGTGGCTTTCGTCATAGGCCTTGGTGTCGACGTCGACTTCCACCACTCGCACGTTGGGGTCGGTAGCGTGCGTGGCTACCCAGTCGGTGGAGACCAGAGCTTCCGGATGAGCGTATTCAGACATGATTGAGATCCTTTCTCTGTGGGTTTCTGTTCCCTAGGGTACGGCAATTCCAAAGATTGCCGTTACGGCTTTCATGAAGATGTGATGCTCTCCCGTACCCTTTCGACGCTTTTCGTTTACCCCCTGGCTGTCGCGCTCCTGGCGGCTCAGACGGCCCAGGACCCCGCGGCGGTAGCCAGGAAGCCCCTCGACACGAGTTTCGTGAAGGACGGTAGAACCCTTGAAGCCGCGGGAGAACTTGCGGAAACGCTCGCTTCCTTACGAGAACTCTGTTCTCATATGAAGGGCCCAGCGGCAAAACAGGTCGCCTGACGATTGGCGTGCGTGATACGCAGTTGAGCCAGAATCACAAAAGACTACCATTTGCCGCCGGTGCCACCTTTTTGCAGCCTAATTAATTCCCGTTATGCCGGCCGGAACGAGAATTTTGTTCCCGTTGGGCGAAATCATGCAGCGATCTTGAGACCGACTTCGCGCAGGAGCGCGTCCAGATTGTCGTA
>Ga0181529_10004689_pt1 | contig 14669 bp, 9 predicted proteins | sample PEATcosm2014_Bin_36_FD_119763 | JGI IMG/M metagenome (GOLD analysis project Ga0181529, IMG submission 119763) | Peatland microbial communities from MTU Mesocosm Facility, Houghton, MI, USA - PEATcosm2014_Bin10_30_metaG | ecosystem: Environmental > Terrestrial > Soil > Wetlands > Peat | place...
ATGGACATGTCCATTACATCCAAATACTTCTCTCCGAACAACGACGGCGTCATGGACAGCGTGGATTACATATTAAGGAACAATCCGCCGGATTATAAAGGCATAGACTGGTCGTTTATCGTCACAAACCAGAAAAACGCGGTTGTGAAGACGCTGAAAGGGACGGGGGCGCTTCCATCAATGTTCACATGGCGCGGCGACAACGACGACGCGGTCACGGCCTCCGACGGGGATTATACCGCCACGCTGACCGTGAATTATCTTGGGACTGAACTGTGGAAAAAGTCAAGGGTCGTAACCCTTGACAACACAGCGCCGGCGTTCGACGTGGCTTTATCACCGAAAGTTTTCGCCCCTACAAAAGGCAGCTCAATAAAGGAGCTTACGCTCGACATCAAGACAAAGGCTCAGGATATAAAGTCATGGCAGCTGGTGATCATGGACGACCAGAAACATTCCATAAGAAAAATGTCCGGCGACGGGCTTACCGCAAGGCTCTCATGGGGCGGCAAAGACGCCCTTGACAACCCGGTGAAAGACGGCCAATATTCGGCAAACGTAACCATGTATGATTATGCCGGCAACAGCTCTTTTGTTTCTGAGCCTTTCACCGTGGATACAAGGGTTGCCGAAATAAAAATAAAGTCCGACCCGAAAATGTTCGTGCCCGGCAAGGAAAAAGCAGTTTTCTCCCTGGATTTTTCCGAGCCGCAGCTTGTAAAATCATATGATTTTGAGATATTCGGGAACGGCAAAAAGCCGATAAAGGCATTTGCCAACAGGACGGTGGCCATGAAAAAAATCGCCTGGGACGGGACCGACGATTCATCGAAGCAGGTCAGGAAGGGAGCGGCTTACAGGTACCATGTGACGGTCCAGCAGAAAAACGGCATCAGGAACACCGAAGAAGGGGTGATCCAGACGTCGCTGCCTGAATTCAAGGACGCCGGGATAGAGCTTACCCTGGCGGCCATTGATTTTACGGCCGGAGACTCGACGATCCCGGCCGATGAAAACAGCAGCCTTAACCAGGCGGCCGAAGCCGTCAAGAAATATGCCAAAGAGTATTATGTTTACGTTAAGGCATACTCGACGGACGGGGGCGGGGCCGACGGCAACATGAAATTATCCATTACCCGCGCAGAAGCCGTGCGTGATTATCTTGTCGCCGCCGGAGTCGCCGAAGCCAACATATATGCTGCCGGATACGGCGACTGCACATACGTCGGCAGCCTTACAAAGGACGAACTGGCAAAGGAAGGGAAAAGGGTCGAGGTCGAACTTTTGACCAAATAACCCAAAAAGCAATTGATTTTAAAATGATACGATATTATAATTATTTTTACCAAACCCGTGATTTAAGGGTTAAAGGAGCTTAAACTTGGATGCCGAGGAAAAAAAGCTTTATATAAAGCTCGCTTACGGTTATTACCAGAACAAGGAATACAAAAAAGCCCTCGACCTCTATGAAAAAATATACAAGGCCGATACGGAGGATTTCAACGTATTGAACATGCTTGCCGACACTTACGTCAAATTGAACATAAAAGACAAGGCCATTGAGGCGTATATTTCAACCATCACCATCCTTGAGCGCAAGGACCAGCATGAAAAAGTGATAAAACTCTGCAAGAAAGCGGCCAAGTTCTTTCCGGACGACCAGCGCGTAAAGGCAAAACTCAAAAATTCCCTCAGGGTAATGGTCAATGAGGCCGAAAGAAGGACCACCGCCCATGAATACGCCGAGGCCCGCGCAATATACGAGAATCTTGCCGAATTCAACAGCGATGAATATCCCATAAACGTAAAACTGAAGGAACTCAACGACGAGGAAGCCGCATATACAGCCAGGTCGCGCAGGCAGGAGGAATCAAAACGGGCCGAGACGCCGCAGGATTCCCAGAAGGACCTTATCACAAAATTCGACAGGATGGCGCAGAATTATATTCAAAACGGCGATTTTGACGGGGCGGTTGAAACTTACATAACCGCGCTCAAGCTGGCTCCTGGAAACGAGGACCTGCGCTCAAAGCTGCACAAGGTTTATATGACTATAGCGCAGGAGTCGCAGGGGGAAAAAGTCTGGGAAAAGCTGGACAAGAACCCGCGGGACAAGCTGGAAGAGGCCAAACGCAGGGCAATGGAGGAGCGGCAGGCCCAGATAATGAAGGAAGAAGAGGAGCGCGCCAGGAAGATGCTCGACGAGGAGGCGAAGCTTCAGTCGGAATACGAGGCGCAGGAGTTCGCGATCATTCAGGCGGCTGCGGACGAGCTCAAGCACAAACTTGAGGAAGCGCAGAAGAACGAGAAGCTCAAGGAAGAGGAGATACAGAGGATAACAAAAGAGCAGGAGGAGAAAAAACGCGAACTCCTGGAAAAACTGAAAAGGGAAGCCATAGAAAAATTCAACAGGCAGAAGGAAGCCATACGCGCGCAGGTGGCCGAGGCCCAGGAAAAAAAGAAGGCCGACGAGCCTTCCGCGGGGGATATTTTCGCTGAAAAACAGGTTTCTTCGGCCGATCTCATGGATAATCTTAAGAAAGCGTATGAGACTCCCAAAGTCGGGGGACTGGAGCCGGAGATCGGGCAGGTAAGACAGTCGATTCAGGAAAAGGCCAGGGATATCCCGCAGGCAAAAGCGCCGGTCGAGGCGCCGGAAAAGCCAGCCGGCGACGAAAAAAAGGACGAGATCATGGACGACATCGGCGAGGCTGAGAACGCGCCGCGGCAGCACAAAGAGGAAATAATAGTCAACGACGAAACCCTTGATTCGCTGATAACAATGTCCTACATCTATATTAACCAGGGTGTCTTTAAGGAAGCCATGCGCATATACAATAAGCTTTCCGAAAAGTACGCCGACAACAGGGAAGTAAAAGGGATACTTGAAGAGATAACGAAAAGACAGGGTTCCTGAAGGTCCGCCGAAAATCCATCCTTGGAAGTCCGACAAAACCATTACGGGGTAATCATGGAAAAATTCAGGATAAATACAAGGTACGAGCCCGCCGGCGACCAGCCGGAAGCGATCACAAAAATTGCGGCAAAAATAAAATCCGGCGAGAAATTCCAGACGCTGCTCGGCGTCACAGGGTCGGGGAAAACCTTCACCATGGCGAAAGTTATCGAAGAAATGAACAGGCCGGCAATAGTCATATCGCACAACAAGACACTTGCCGCGCAGCTTTACATGGAATTCAAGGAATTTTTCCCGCAGAACGCCGTCGAATATTTTGTCTCTTATTACGATTACTACCAGCCGGAAGCCTACATACCGCACAGGGACCTTTACATAGAGAAGGACTCCGCGATAAACGACGAGCTCGAAAGGCTGCGGCTTTCCGCGACGCACAAGCTCCTGACGCGCAGGGACGTGGTAATTGTGGCATCGGTTTCATGCATATACGGCGTGGGATCGCCGGAATACACCAGACAGATGCGCCTTTATGCGGAGACCGGGGATTCCCTGACGATAGACGAACTATCGGCTAGGCTGGCTTCCCTGCAGTATAAACGCAACGAGTTCGAATTTACGCAGGGGATATTCAGGGTCAAGGGCGACATTGTGGAGATATTTCCGGCCTATTCCGTGACGGCTTTAAGGTTTGAGTTTTTCGGCGACACGCTTGAAAGAATATCGGAGATCGACCCTGTCAGCAAGAATACCATAGCTGTGATGAAAAAGACGGCTGTTTATCCCGCCACACATTATGTAATGCCGGAAGAGATGTTAAAAAAAGGGATAGAAGAAATAAAACTGGAGCTCGAGCAGAGGCTGAAGACCCTTGAAGGAAAACCTGTCGAGTACGAGAGGCTCAAGGCCAGGACAAATTACGACATAGAAATGCTCGAGGAGATGGGTTATTGCAAGGGCATAGAGAACTATTCAAGGATAATGGAGGGAAGGGCCCCGGGCTCCCCGCCTTATACCCTTCTGGATTATTTTCCGGAAGACTACCTGATGTTCATCGACGAGTCGCACGTAACCATGCCGCAGTTCCACGGCATGTATGCGGGCGACTATTCAAGGAAAAAGAACCTGGTGGATTACGGCTTCAGGCTGCCCGCCGCTTTCGACAACAGGCCGCTTAAATTCGAGGAATTCGAGAAAAAAATAAACCAGGCGGTGTTTGTCTCGGCCACCCCGGACGATTATGAGCTTGAAAAAAGCGGCACCGGTAATATTTCCGAACAGATAGTCAGGCCAACCGGGCTTGTGGATCCCGAGATTACAATAAGGAAGACCGCCGGCCAGGTCGACGACCTGATGACCGAGATAAAGAAACGCGCGGAGATAAACGAGCGCGTGCTTGTCACCGTGCTTACGAAAAAAATGGCTGAGTCCCTGACCGGGTTCCTGAAGGAGCGCGGGGTAAAGTGCAGGTACCTGCATTCCGACATCGACACCCTGGAGAGGATCCAGATAATACGCGAACTGCGCGAGGGGAAATTCACCGCCCTCATAGGTATAAATCTTTTAAGGGAAGGCCTCGACATCCCGGAAGTATCCCTTGTCGCCATACTCGACGCGGACAAGGAGGGTTTTTTACGGTCGGAAACTTCACTGATCCAGACGGTGGGCAGGGCGGCAAGGCACGTCAACGGCTGCGTCATCATGTACGCCGATTCCATTACGGGTTCGATGAAAAGGGCGATGGACGAGACCGACAGGCGCAGGAAAAAACAGGTCAAATACAATACGGAAAACAACATAACCCCCAAATCCATACAAAAAGAGATAAAACAGATAATGGGGTCCGTTTATGAGATGGATTACTATACCGTGCCGATATCCGGCGAGGAACAGGATTACCAGTACAAGGACGCGGCGGACCTGATACGCCAGCTTGAAGCGGACATGGTAAGCGAAGCCAAGTCCCTTAATTTCGAGAAAGCCGCTAAATTGCGCGATAAGATAGAGGATATTAAGGAAGGCGGGGTCAGGAAACAGAAGAAAAAAAAGTACAGATTTTAGGCAATTGTAAACGCAACCTTAATGAGGTATAATCTTTTTTCAGAAGGACCTGTCATAATAAAACGCGGAATATGGAGGAATTTATGAGTTCGCATACGGCTGCAGGCGTGGAAAAGAACGTTGCAATAACCGAAAAACTGGGGTTTGCGTCGGCATTGACGGCGCTGGTGGGCGCTTATGAAAAAAACAGGATGCAGATAAAGTGTTTTTTTAACGGCATAGAAACTTCAAAGGGCGTAATGGGCCTTATGGTGGACCTTACGAACGTGAAGGACATGTTCAACATAAGGATAGAGGTGACCGGGGCCGGAAACCCGGAACAATGTGTCGTCGAGAGCGGTAAAGTCATGAAGGAACTGGAACAGTTCTTTGCCTGAATACGGGCACGCCGGAGCACGGAGTTTTTCAGCAGAGTAAGGAGAATTAATGGACAAAGACAAGCTCTCCAGCCTTCCTGAAAAGCCGGGGGTTTATATTTACCGTGACAACACCGGCAAGGTTATATACATAGGCAAGGCAAAGGTTTTAAGGAACAGGGTAAGGTCCTATTTCGGGGAAGGCAAAAAGGACCTGAAGACCGAGCAGCTTTCCTCCCGGGTGGCTGATATAGACTTTATCGTCACCGGGAACGAACTGGAAGCATTCATCCTGGAGAACAACCTCATTAAGGACCACAAACCAAAATACAACATCCTCCTCAAAGACGACAAGACCTACCCCTATATAATGATATCATTGAACGACGTGTATCCAGGGGTGTATATAACCCGCGACACAAAGGACAAAACAAAGACCTATTTCGGGCCATATTTTTCCGCCGACGCGAACAAGGTTGTGAACCTTATTTACAGGGTGTTCAAGGTAAGGCAGTGCACCCTGGATTTGTCCGGAAAGCCCCTTAAACGGCCGTGCATATATTACGATACCGGCGTGTGCACGGCTCCGTGCGTCCGATATATAAGCGTCGAAGATTACACGGCATCGGCAATTAAGGTCAGGGATTTTTTGGGCGGCAACTACGCTCCGGTCATCACGCTCCTGCAGAAAGAGATGGACCGCCTTTCGGGGGAAAAGAAGTATGAAAAGGCCGCCGAGGCCAGGGACGCCATAAAGGCCGTCGAGGAAATAATGAAAGAGCAGAAAATGGTCATGACCGGGGAAAAGAACATCGACGTGGCCGGGTATATTTATAGGAACGGCGCATATTATTTCGGCGTTTTCAATATCAGGCGCGGCAGGTTGAGCGGAAAGACGATCAATATTTTTAAGGAAATGCCCCTCAATGAGAACCCTCTCGAGATATATTTGTCCCAGTATTATTCGAGGAATATTTCAATGCCGGACGAGGTTATACTTCCTGTTGATACGGTGGATGAGGAAATAATACACAAGTATATATTCAACGGAAAAAAGATGACGGTATCGTTTGAGCCAGCGGGCAACAGGCTGCTCGGGCTCGTCAACGAGAACCTGACGGAAAAAGCCTCATCCGAGGAAAAGTTTGAGAAGAGGAAAACGGATGTGAAGGCCCAGAACCTTGCACAGATGCAGGCCCTCAAGGAGTCGCTCGGGCTGGAATACCTTCCCGAATGCGTGGAAGGCATAGACATTTCGCATTCATCGGGTGATAATATGGTGGGGTCCCTTGTGGTTTTCAAAAATGGCGAGCCGGACAAAAAAAATTACCGCCATTTTAACATAAAGACCGTGGGCCAGGTGGACGACTACGCCTCAATAAACGAGGTTGTTGAAAGGCGGTATTCAAGGCTCAAGGCCGAAGGGGAGTATTTTCCCGATATAATCCTCGTGGACGGAGGACTGGGGCAGGTCAATGCCGCAAAGCAGGCCCTGAACATGGTCGGCGTGGATATTTTGCTTCTCGGGCTGGCCAAGGAGCATGAAGAAGTTTTCAAGCCTGGAGAAAATACGCCCGTGTCCGTAAGCGAAAAGGCGCGTTTTCTGCTGATGAGGGTGCGCGACGAGGCCCACAGGTTCGCAAATTCATTCAGGAAAAAGCTGGCCAATAAGGACCTGAAAGAGTCGATATTTGATTCTCTAGGCGGGATCGGCGAAAAGACTAAATACAGGATATACAATGAGTTCAGGGATTTCGAGGAGCTCGCGGCCGCCATTGAGAGCGGGGACAGGAAAGCCTCTTTTTTGAACAAAAAACAGAGGGAATCGGTGCTAAAGACAATAAGGGAAAGGAATAAAAAGTAATATGATGATAAGGACCATAAGGTCAAAGGTTGTGATATATTTTCTCGGGGCTTCGGCTATGGTAATAGGGATTTATGGCTTTGTGACATACCAGCTGCTGCGCGGCAACCTGGAATCCGAGATGGAAAACAGGCTGACCACGGCCGGAAAGATAATAGCCCAGGCAATAATACCGGCGGACGTGAAATATCTTGGGCTAAAAGGCGGCATATATTCCTCATACAGGGAAAAATTAAGGAAGCTCAGGGAAATAACGCAGGTTAGGGATATTTTCATACTGGGACGCGACAGGAAAGTTCTCTTATCATCCCTGGATGAGAACGAAAAATTTTACATAAACCTGGACAGCTTCGAGATAGAAAAGGCGTTCGGGGGAAAGACTTCGTCCTCTCCGCTTTATCAGGGTTCCGGGAAAGTATACTATAAGACCGGTTACGTTCCGCTTGAGAGCGGCAGCGGAACGGACTGCGTCATAGGAGTGGAAGCCAGCGTCGAATACACAAAATATCTCGGGGAATACGGGCGAACGCTGGCCATACTGGGTTTTATAAGCCTTGCGCTTGCCATGGCCATGTCCATGATCATTACCGGAGGAATAGCTTCAAGGATGGAGTTGTTGAAGAAAAAAGCGGAACAAATAGCAAAAAGGAATTTTTCCGAGAATATCACGGTGGAGGGCGAGGAGGAAATATCTCTGCTCGCCGCAACACTCGATTCCATGAAGAAAGAGCTTAAGGATTATATCGAAGACAGGGAAAAAATGGCGTCTGTCGGGGAGTTTTCCGCGGGAGTGGCGCATGAAATAAGGAATTCCCTTGGCGCAATTTCCGGCTACGCGGAGCTCATAAGGGAAAGGGAAACGGATGAAAAATTGAAAAAATTCGCCGGCGACATTGTCTTCAACTGCGCGAAGATGGGAGAATTCCTGAATAATTTCCTTGCATATACCAAGGAATTTACCCCGGAACTCGCGAAAGTCAGGACAGCGGCATTGATAAGCGAAACAATAGCCGAACTTCCCGAAGAGGCGAGGACGGCCATCGTGGACAGGTTTTCGGGGTCCGACGCCGAGGCTGAATGTGACGCGTATCTTATCAAAAAGGCGCTGTATAACATAATAATCAACGCATATCAGGCGCTGAAAATGCCCGGGGGGAAGATAGAAATATTCCTCGCAAGCGAAGACGGGAAAAGCGTCATTATAATCAAGGACAACGGCGCGGGCATGGACCCCGGGGCGCTCTCAAGGATATTCCAGCCTTTTGTGACCGGAAGAAAGGAAGGAACCGGGCTCGGGCTGGCCATTGTTTACCGCATAATAAAGGAAATACACAAGGGCGAGATATACGCGACAAGCGAGGCCGGAAAAGGAACCGAGTTCGCGGTAAAAATATGAAATGAGGATGATAAAATGAGGGACATACTTGTTGTCGAAGACAATGACGGGTTGCGGGAAGTATTGCGCGAGGCGCTCTCGTCGGCGGAAATAAACGCGGAAACCGCGGAAAGCGCCGAGGAGGCCGTTGAAAAGATAAAAGGCGCCCAGTTTGATATGGTGATAACCGACCTTAAACTGCCCGAGGCCGACGGCATGACGGTCCTGGAAGCGGTGAAAGGATCGTCACCCGACACGGATGTAATAATTATGACCGCGCACGGCACCGTGGACAGGGCGGTCGAAGCGATGAAAAAAGGCGCGTCCGATTTTATCACAAAGCCTTTTTCCATAGACCAGATAAGGATGCAGGTGATAAGGATACTCGGCACAAAAAACCTCAGGGAAGAAAACGAGTATTTAAGGTCCGTTTTGGAACGCAGGATAATAGGGTCGGGCCGTAAACTTATGGCGGTACTGGAGACGGCGTCAAGGGCGGCGGACAAGGACGCGACGGTCCTGATATCGGGTGAATCCGGAACCGGCAAGGAACTCATAGCGGAAGAGATACACAGGAAATCAAAAAGAAGCGGGTTTTCAATGGTGAAGGTTAACTGCGCGGCGCTCTCCCCGGGGCTGCTCGAGTCCGAGCTCTTCGGACACGAAAAAGGCGCCTTTACGGACGCGTATGCCATGAAAAAAGGGCGCTTTGAACTGGCCGACAGGGGGACGATATTTTTGGACGAAATAGCGGAACTGCCGCAGGGGCTCCAGGTAAAAATACTGCGCGTGATCCAGGAGCGCGAGTTTGAGCGCGTGGGCGGGGAAAAAACACTGAAAACGGACGTCAGGATAATCGCGGCGACAAACAGGGACCTGAAAGCCATGGTTAAAGACGGGACTTTCAGGCAGGAACTGTATTACAGGCTAAATGTCGTGGAGATAAACATGCCCGGCCTAAGGGAAAGGAAGGAAGACATCCCGGCACTGGTGGAATATTTTATAAAAAAATACGCCGAATACGACAACTACAGGATAAAAGGGATAACAAAAGAGGGTCTTGACGCGCTTATGGCCTATGATTATCCGGGCAATATAAGGGAGCTTGAGAATATCATTCAACGCATGCTTGTGCTTTGCCCGGGGGAAATGATAGGCGGCGATGACATTCCTTATGAGATAAGGGCGGCGTTACCCGCCCCGGGGAAGCCGGACGGGCTTGAAGCAAAGGTTGGGGCTTTTGAAAAAGGGCTGATCCGGAAGGCGCTGGAAGAGACAAAAGGAAACAAGGCTAAAGCGGCCGAACTTCTGGAAGTCAACAGGGTCACCCTGCTGGCAAAAATAAAAAAACACGGACTTTTGTGAAGGAGAAAAAAATGAAAAAAACAGCCATTATTGTTTTTGCTCTTATGATCCCGTTATTTTCCTCGATCATGGCGCAGGAAAATTCTGATTTTGCGGCAAAAGCACGGGAATACACGGCCCAGCTTTTACAGAAACAATCCGAGTATTTAAGGGTAAAGTCCCGGTACGAACAGATGCTGCGGCGTTTGAACGAGCTTAAAAGCCGGAATGAAGGCAACCCATTGTCCGGATTTATCAATTCCATGAAGATGGATTATTACCTTAAAGCCGGCAATAGCGCCGGGTACCGGATATATGTCCTTAACAAACAAATCAAGGATCTCTCGGCGGAATGTTTCACCTTCGACTCCCTGGTGGTGGATGATCTTACCAAAAAATTCCAGGAATGCCTGAATGCCGGATGCGGACAGGCCCAGCAGATATATGACGAAAGGGAAAAGTGGACAGCGCAGGCCATGGGAACCGGGGAGGCGCTGATACTTGACCTGGACATAAAGGGAATGCTCGAGGGATTAAGCGCAGAGGCAAAAGACGACCTGAGAGAATATCTTACAAAAAAGCAGGTCCAGATAGATGAGCGCATATTAATCCTTAAGGAAGAAAAAGGGATAAATTCCGCGGCGAAAAAATACGGACTGAAGACGGCGCTTGAAGCCGAGAAAAAAACGGACGATGACATGGCAAAACTTTTAAGGATGAAAAAAGAATCCGGAGCGATACTGGCCGGGATAAAATAATTAAATAAGCCTGAGCCTTGCGTTCCCTGTCCTAATACCTTCACACATGTCCGTTTTTTTACTATTAATTTCCGCATGGTAAAACCACGATGTTTTTATCCATATTTAACAGGGAGATTCTCCGGCACGGCTATTGCTATATATTAATGATGAATGATAAAAAAGGAGACGAGCCATGAGACTAAAACTGATATCGATCGACGAAAAGCAGCTTAAGGACTATCTGATACTTGTCCAAAAAATAAAGAACCTTCCGCCGGATAAAACGGCGGAAATGGTCGGTAAGATCACAAAAATCAAGGGCAGGGTCGAAAAGAACGCTTTATACCGCAACCTGATAGAGTCCAACCTGAAAAATGTGGTGCATGTTGCGTCAAGATACAGGGGGGCGGGAGTGACATTTGCGGCGTTGATCGCGGCCGGGAACAGGGCGCTTATAGCCGGAATCAGGGGCTTTGACGCGGAAAAAGATGAAAATTTCAACGAGGCGATAAACTGGCATATCGAAGGGGCCATAATGGATTGCGTGCTTCTTGCAAGGAAAGAAGTAAAGCGGTGACGCCTGCAACGGGGGATAAAGCCGCAAAAACAGGAGATGGAAAAAAATGAAAAAGACTTTTTTTGCGACAATTATTCTGATGCTCGCCGCATCGGTTTATACATACTGCGGGACAGCCTCATTGACGGGCACCGCATCCATCAACCCGGCCAGCCTGGCCCCCGGCGCATTTCATCCCGTCATCACAATAACTTACAAAACAGCGGCAGCCAACGGTATGATATCGGGTGCAATTGCCGTGCAGGTCAATTCGGGTTTTACACCGGCGCCAAGCACCATAACAACCGATGCGGGCGCAGTGACCGCGGTAATAATGCAGGACGGGACCAATCCCATTAGCGTACCCCAGTCTGACATTGCCGTTGACGGTTATGCTGTTACCATAAATTCAATCACCATGCAGACCGTGGATTCCCTTATAATAACATACGGGAACACCGGCACCTCGGGAATATACGGGCCATCCAGCCCGGGAGCGTATCCTTTTTATATGTCTGAGAATACATCATCGGCGGATCCGTCGTTTACCGCTCTTGACTCGCAGCCTGTCATTTATGTTTCAAATATGGTGTTGAGCAAATCATCCTCGACCGATCTTATTGAAGCCGGCAATACGGTCACATACACATTGGCCTACAGCAATATTGACACCGGCAACACAATGAATTCAGTCTCCATCATGGACAGCATGCCGCAGGGGCTTACTTTTATCAGCGCACAGCCTTCGCCCAGCAACATCAACGGCAACATTTATACATGGAACGTCGGCAGCGTCGTTTCGATAGGCGGGTCGAATATAATTGTCACGGCAAAGGCCGTGGCAGGCATAGCTTCGTACGGTTTTACAACCACCAATTATGCCACAGTTTACGGAAGCAGCCCTGCCAACGGCTCGAACGGAATGGCTGTATCAAGGACAGTAAATGTTGAAGGAGCTGTTTTGAGCTCTTCCATTACCGCATCGCCCGGCACGGTGGCTCCTGGAGGGATAATTACGGTCGTAATGAACGTCACCAACTCGGGGAACCTTGCCGCCACCGGCCTTACGCCGTCATCATTATCCACTTCGGGTACCGGAACGGTTGTATACGCAAGCGGGCCGGTGCCGGCCAATATTTCCTCCCTGGCCGCCAATTCATCGGGATCGTTCACCTGGACATATACGGCCAATTATGTCGGGACAATAAATTTTTCAAACCATTATTACGCGGACGACAACGGGCAGGCGATACCCAACAGCAATATAAGCAGCAATAACGTAACGATACAGTACCCGACCCCCACAGCCACTCCGACACTGACGGGCACACAGACTCCCGTGGTTCCCACATCAACCGCAACACCGCAGGATACTGATACCCCGACATCCACCGTTACTCCGGTCCCTGTGGACACCAATACCCCGGCCAGCACCTCCACAACGGTGCCACAGCAGACAGGTTCTCCAACGGCGACTTCCACAATTGCCCCCCCCACACCGGTCCCGACAATTTCCGGAAAGGTGATAATGGACAGGAATTACATAAATATAGATAAGGGCGAGAAAGTCGCGATAGTTTACAAGGTTGAGAGCGACGGCAACAGCTGGATAGATGTTTACAACCTGAATGGCGAGCTTGTGAGGAATTTTTACAGGGAGACTTTGACAGCCGGAGACCATACGGTTTATTGGGACGGAACAAATTCCGACGGAAAAAAAGTCGGGCAGGGAATGTATTTTATAGTGGTGCATCAGCCCGGAGGAACATCAACAAGAAAGTTTATTGTGATAAAATAGCACGGGAAAAAGAAAAATAGTTCTTTCATTACAAACCATGGTTTCATTATATGACATTATTCAAATTTTTTGATCACCATCCACGTAAGAAATCGGCCGGGATTAACTGTTTAACTAAAAACAACTAAATTTCATATTTTAGCGGTCCTGTTTCACGTAAAACCCGCCTATTTTATGGTTAAAACACCCGATAGAGTTATTTTGTCACCCGCCCAAAACTTGCCTTGCCGGATAACTATGCTATATTCAATATAGGGGACATTTTAAGCGTTTAAACTTCAGTCTTAATTAATTTAAAACGTTTTCCGTAAAACGCTTTCGGGGATTGATAATTTAAATTAAAGGCGGGATCGATCAATGGGAAAAAAATTTTCGAACACAAGTCGGGGAATTATATTATGTGTATCCCTGTTTGTTTCGACAACCGCCGTATCCGCTTTTACAAACCCCGGATTTGAAACTGGAACGCTTGCAGGATGGACCACAAACATATCATACGGCGCAAACGTGATTTACGACCCCAATATCACCATTCAAACGCATGGAGCCGCATGGCACACGCAGGGAACCATATGCGTGGCGCCTTCAATATGCCTTGATATGGTCCACGGCGGGACCTATGCCGCAATGCTCGATTCGGGCAGGGGGGACAGTCCCGTGAGGGACTCTGCGCAGATACAGCAATCAGACACTGTCCCTACGAACGGCAGCACGTGCCTTTCTTTCTGGTTCGCCGCGGTTTTATCAGGCTATCATTATCTGGACTGGCTTAACAACAACAATGGTTCTCCAAATGACGACGCCTATGTGATAGTCGAAGTGCTCGTGAATGGGGCCGTGGTCGCAAGCCAGCGGTTTAATTATTTTACCATGCTTAACCAGCTGGTCGATGACGGCGCCGATCCCGCCGGAGGGCCGGAACCGGTCGTAAGCGGAGCCGGGAATCTCAATGTCTGGAAACACCTGCCATGGACGCAATTCTACATTAATCTTGCCGCCTACGCCGGCCAGCAGGCTACGGTCAGGTTCACGGCGTATTCATGCGATCAGAGCGGGCACAGCTGCATAGGCTATCTTGACGACGTGGGTTGGTCCGCATGCCCGGTCGTAAATATGAACCTGACAAAAACAAACAGCCCTGCCGGGACGGTCCATGACAACGGCATAATAACCTACACACTGGCATATTCAATAACAGGCACGGCGGGAGTGCTCGGCGTCAATATTTTTGACACCTTCCCCACAGGCACAACTTATGTGAACAATTCCGCTGGAAGCACGCCGTTTTTTCCGGTGGTGAACGTCACCGCCTCGGGTATTGACTGGAACCTGGGGTATCTCGCACCCAACGCATCAGGGACGCTGAAATTCGCCGTAAAGGTCAACACATCGTGCGCCGGAGTCAGCAATACCGCGGCGGAGACAGACCTGGAGACAGACGGCATTATATCAAATACGGTATTCAACTGGGTGGACGGCTGCACGCCGACATTTACGGCAACAAGGACATCGACGCCGACAGTGACAAGGACGGTAACAAAAACGGTCACTCCCACAAATACGCCGACATACACGCCCACCGACACTCCGAGCGCGACGCCGACCTTTACAGACACCCCGACTTTTACCCCAACATACACACCCACATACACCAGGATCGC
>Ga0181529_10004696_pt1 | contig 14645 bp, 14 predicted proteins | sample PEATcosm2014_Bin_36_FD_119763 | JGI IMG/M metagenome (GOLD analysis project Ga0181529, IMG submission 119763) | Peatland microbial communities from MTU Mesocosm Facility, Houghton, MI, USA - PEATcosm2014_Bin10_30_metaG | ecosystem: Environmental > Terrestrial > Soil > Wetlands > Peat | place...
CCGTGGGCAAGGCCACCCCAAAGGACTTTACCGGCGTGGACCCGGATCTGCGCGCCTTCGATCGCTTCGTCGTGCGTTATATTACCGTGAACCAGCGCTGGAATTCGCCCAAGTTTTTGATCGGCGAGTCCTACGGGACCACGCGCTCCGCGGCGCTGTCTGACATGCTGGGCAACGACGGCGTGCAGTTGACCGGCGTGGTGCTGATCTCCTCGATTCTGAACTTCGGCATCCGCGTCGGCGGCTACGACATCCCGTACATCGCCAACCTGCCCAGCTACGCGGCGGCGGCCTGGTACTTCAACAAGATTCCCAACAAGCCGGCGGATCTGGGGGCCTGGGTGGAGCAGGCGCGGCAGTTCGCCTCCGGCGCGTATGCCCACGCGCTCTTCGCCGGGCACAACCTGCCCGCGGCGGAACTGGATGCGGTGGCCAAGGAAGTGAGCCGGATGACGGGCCTGAGCGTGGACTACGTGAAGGAAGCCAACCTGCGCATCTCGCCGACAAGATTCAGAAAAGAAGTGCTGCGCGAGGACCGACGGACACTGGGCCGCTACGACATGCGCTTCGAGGGCGTGGACCTGGACGCGGCCGGGGAAGCGCCCAGCTACGACGCCTCCGACACCGGCATCTCCGGCGCCTTTGTGGCGGCGCTGCACGACTACATGGAGCGGGAACTGAAGTACGAGAGCACCGACGCCTACCGGCCCAGCGCCAACTCCATCGGCCAATGGGAGTGGAAGCATAGGCCCACCAGCGGAGGACCGGGTATGGGCGGCGGCGAACAGGCGCAGCCCTGGGTAGCCGCCGACCTGGCCAGCGCGATGCGCAAGAATCCGCACCTGAAGGTCTTCTCGGCCAATGGGTACTTCGATCTGGCCACGCCCTTCTACCTGACCGAGTACGACCTGTCGCACATGGACCTGGAGCCCGCGCTGCGCGGCAATGTGCAGTTCGGATACTACCCGTCGGGGCACATGATCTACCTGAACATCGACGCCCTGCACCAGTTGAAGGACGACCTGGCGGGATTCATCGCCAAGGCGGCACAGTGACGATTTGGTTCTCAGTTGGCTGCTTTCCCATCCTTGCGCAAAGAACGCGCAAGGATGGGGCACGCTGCTTCAGTCCCTGAAGTTCCAATCAGCAACCGAGGCCCGAGAATAAGCTGATTCTTCGCTCACCACCCCCGAACTGAAAAACGTTCGGGCCCCGTTCGCTCCTAATGAACGGGCTGCAATGGCCGTTTTTCTCTGCGCCCCTAGGGGGCGCGGGGCATTGTTTTGGGCGTGTCCCAGGGCTGCGCTTCGCTTGCCCTGGGCTATTTTCGATGCATCCCTCCGGGATGCTGTGCACCTGTTCATTCGTGCCAAAACTCGCCGATGCGAGTGGAGTGCTCAGAGTTTGTGACTTTTTTGAATTTGGGTGGCTTTTCTGCGTGTAAGCCGTTTGTTTTCAGCGTATGTTTTTGCAGGAAATCAAAAGAGTCACAAGCTCTCAGAATGACATCCGCAATTCTGCTGGAGATTTGGGTGACAGGAAAGTAGAGGGTAAATCCGATGGAGCGGTTGATTGCGGGGCACAAGCGGTTCCTGGCGGAAGTCTTTCCGGGCAAGCGGGACCAGTTTCATCTGCTGGCGGAGATGCAGGCGCCGGAGTGGCTGTTCATCACCTGTTCGGACTCGCGCGTGGTGCCCGATCTGATTCTGGGCACCGGGCCGGGCGACCTGTTCATCACCCGCAACGCCGGGAACGTGGTGCCGCTGACCAGCCACGACGTGGACGGGGTGACGGCCACCATCGAGTACGCCGTGGAGGTGCTGAAGGTGAAGAGCGCCATCCTCTGCGGCCACTCGGACTGCGGGGCGCTGAAGGCGGCGCTGGACCGCAAGGGGCTGGAGAATATGCCCAAGGCGCGGCGCTGGTTGAGCCACGTGGAGGCGGCCTTCAGCCATCGCCAGCCGGCGAACCCGGAGGACGGGGAAAGCGCGGAACTGGCGGCGCTGATCCGCGGCAACGTGGTGGCGCAACTATGGAACCTGCGCGCCCAGCCAGCGGTGGCGCGGGCGGTCTCCGAGGGCCGGCTGACGGTGTATGGCTGGTACTACGACATCCTGACCGGGCGGATCGAGCAGTACGACGAGGAGGCGCGGCGCTTCGCGCCGCTGGCGGGATAAGGAGCGCGATTAGAGCGTTTTCGGAATGCATGTAGACTTTTTGAAGGGCGTGCAAGGTGGCTTTTTCTTTGGAAAAAAGCCACTTGGGTGCGTGCTTTCGGTCTACACCAATTCCGAAAATGCTGTAGGACATCAACCTGGTTGAGAGCCTCCGCGAAGGAAAGGCCATAAGCCCACGGCTACGCACACCGCCGCGACAACTGCTCCCATCAAGCCAAACCCGCTGGAGGGGCCGCGCATCGCCGAGGCGACTTCGCGGTACTGAAGCGAAGCAAATCCGCGCAGCAGCCAACCAGCCAAAACGATTGCGTAAACCGCCGCCAGCATGCGCATGGCTGTCATCAGCCGGGCCACGCGGCGCAAGGCGATTTCGCGGGCCATGCGGCGCGACCGTTGCAAGATCCAATGCGGGTCGGGCGGATGGCAATCGACTTGAGCCTGCGTAGCGGCCATTTGCATCGCTTCGGCCAGTTGCAGCGCCTGGCTGCAATCCCGGCACTCGGCAAGATGCAGGCGCAATTCGCTGGTCCACTCGCCCGCGTGCAAGGCCCGGATGACGCTCGACTCGTGTTCGCAACTCATTTGCTTCATGACTTGCTCCCTTGTGGACGCAGCAACGCGCTGGCCTTTTGCCTGGCGCGGTGGAGCAAAATTCTAATACTCATTGTGCCCAATCCGGTCACGGTGGCAATCTCCGCGTGGCTCATTCCTTCAACATAAGCCAGATAGAGCAGTTCGCGCTCGCGCGGCTTCAATTGCCGCATGGCCGCCTGCACATCCAGGCGAACGCCCTGGTCGGTTTCGATGCCACATTCGGCGGGCTCTTCGCGGGCGGCGTCGTCGCGGCTGCGAGGCCGGTTGTGCAGCAGATTGGTGGCGATGCGGAAGAGATAGGAGCGGGTCTTTGCCGCGTCCATGGCCGGCGGCTTGCGCAAGAGGAACCGGCAGTAGGTCTCCTGCAGCAGGTCGTCGGCCACGTCGGCACGGCCGGCGGCATGGTGCAGATAGCCCCACAGCGGGCGGGAAGTCGCTTCATAGAGTTGCCTGAAGCCTTCCTCGCCCGCTGCTGTCTGCTCGCGTCCCGGTGTCGCCCAGGCTGCAATCGTGCGTGCATCTTCCATGCTGCGTCCTACGATCAGGCTTTCGGTTCGGTTCCCACCAGACCCATGGCCCGGGCGGCAAAGTAAGAGATCGCCGCGGCTGCTTCCAGTCCTACGCCCAGCGCGACCGCCAGAATGCCGGCCACTTGCGCATCGTGGTCCACGATTCCGGCGGCGTGCATCCAGCTCAGCGTGCCGCCGACGATGAGGAAGACGACTCCCCAGCGCATGCAGTCCAGAATGCCGCCGTAGCTGGTTCCGGCCTCGCTCCACAGCGAGTTGAGGAATTTCTTGCCGCCTTCGGTTTGGACGTAGGCCAGCATGGCCTCCGAGGAGTCGAAGTGCATGAGCATGGTTTTGGCCACATCGCCCTGCACGCTGGCTACCTTGTAACGGCGGACAGTGGAGAAGATGACCCACACGATAAAGCCAATCATGGTGAACACTGCGAGAGGAACCAACCAGTTTTCCATACTTGCCTCCGGGTGCGAAGAATTGATTTCACCGGTAGAACACACGGACAGGGGGAATGGTTAACAGGGGTTCTGTGGCGGGCCGGAGCTCTCAGTTCCGGGAAGCGCGGGCGGCGGGGCGCTGGGCGGCGCTTGGGGGGGCTACGGCAAGATTCTGCTGGGGTAATACACAAATTGGAATAAACTAGTTTGTGAACTAGTTCATTGGCGTGGGAAAAGGAGGGAGGGCGCGATGGCTACAGAAGGGACGTCCACGATTGGGATATTCGAGGCCAAGGCAAGGCTCTCCGAGATTGTTCGTCTGGTCGAATCCGGCGAAGAGTTCACGATCACGGTACGCGGACAGGCCAAGGCCAGGGTGGTTCCCATTGAAGCGGCTAAGCCTGTTCGGTCTCCCGAGGAGATCGAACAGGCCTATCAGCGGCTTCTGAATCCACGTATCGAGGGCATTTCGCACGAGCAGATCCGGGCTGCGATTGAGGAGGGCAGACCGTGAGTCTGGTTCTCGATGCTTCGATGGCCCTGGCCTGGCTGATCGTGCGCGCCGATCCCGCAGAGGCCGCTCTGGCCAAATTGGCCTTCGGCGAGGTGAATGCATCCGGAGCCGATGTTCCTGCTCTCTGGTATACGGAGGTAGCCAATACACTGCTGGTTTTTGAGCGCGCAAAGCGGCTCACTGAGCAAGCCTCCGTGAGCTATTTAGCCGACTTATCCTTATTGGCGATTGTCCAGGACGATTTCTCGCCCGCGTCCCGGCAGAGCCGCGTTCTCGATCTTGGACGCGTGTACAAGCTCAGCGCCTACGACGCGACCTACCTGGAACTGGCCATGCGCCGTGCGGCGACCTTGGCCACCTTCGACCGCAAGCTGGCCGACGCTGCCAGGGCGGCTGGGGTGCGGGTGTTTGGCGATCCGGCGTGAGGCTGGTTTTTCCTATTTGGACTGCGACAAGGCTGGCAAGGCGCGGACCGAACGATCCCCGGTTTGGTAGACTGGCCCTTCTGCTACAAACCTGGTTGAAAGGGTCCACCGCCTCATGCGATCGGCAATTCTCGCTATCGTTTTTTCTCTGTTTCTGGTCACCGGGGGCCATGCGCAAGCTCCCACCCACGGCCATGTAGGAGCAAATGCCTACGTGAACACCGACTTGAAGTTTTCCTACGCCTGGCCGGCCATTCTGAAGCCGTACGATACCAAGCTGCTGAATCTTCCCAAGAGCGCGTTCAACTCGCACGAATTCTTTCTCTTTTCGGCGCGGCAAGGCAAAGAGCCGTACGGCGTTGTGGCCCTTGCCGAGAAGCTGAATGTGGTTTTTCCGCACTCCAGAGGATTTCGCGATGGCGCGGAATTCATTGACTGGGTGGTGCGGGGTTTCCAGCCGGCGCAACATGCGGTGGTTCTCACCAAGAAACACTTCACCACCGGGGACGGCGTGACCTTCGATCAGCTGGTTTATACCGACAATGGCGTGCTCTCATCGGCCACGGCCACGCAGTTCGGGAATTATCTGGTGGTGTTCAAATGCAACGCCAAGTCTGCGGCCGATCTGGCGGAGATGAACCGGTCGGTGGTCGAGCTGAAGCGCGGCAAGTGAGTCGGCGAATCCGCTCGCGATGCGCATCGAACCATGTCAGGCGGCGAAGCGCAATGCGAGACTAGTCCGCCGCGCGAACGATCAGCTCATAAAGCCGAGATCGATGGCAGCGCGATTCATCGGCACAAAAGCAGCCGATCGAAACCGGCAGGCGGGCGGCGAGTGCAGCGATCAGGGCTATGGTCTGGCGGGTATCCGCGCTGCCCAGCAGTTCCTTCTCATAAGCGCCAAGAAACTTCTTCCAGAGTCGGGGGTCCTTCACCTGCTGCGGTTGAAAGCGCTCCAGCAGCTCGGCGGAAGGGGCCACGACTGGGAGCCAGATGTCAAAGCAGCCCACCCGCTTCCAGTCAGCTTTTGGGATGCCGCGCGGTGGGCGGCGCGTGACGGCTATCCTCAGTCCTTCTTCGAGTGCTGGGGTTCCGATCTGAAATGTGCTGAGTTGGATGGCGCTCATTTTCCCTCCCTCAACGCCGCAAATCTCAATGCATACCGGGCGGCGGGGCGGCGTGTTTGGTGGGCTTCTTGAACATCCAGGCGGCGGCGGCGCAGATGAACGCCAGCACGGCCGTCCAGCGGAAGACATCCACATAAGCTAGAAGCACGGATTGCTGCTCCATCAGGCCGTAGACCAGGCCCATGGCGCCGGGGCGTCCCTGCGCACGGCCAAGATAATGGCCGACGTAACCGGTAATGGCCGCGGACTTCTGCTGCAAAACCATGTTGGTCGGGCCGAGGTGCGCGCCAATCTCCGTCTGATGCAGGGCGGCGCGGCGGATCAGCGCCGTGGTGGCCATCGAGATTCCGATCGAGCCGCCGATGTTGCGCAGCATGTTGGCCAAGCCGGTGGCTGCGCCCATGTCCTTGTTGGGGATGGTGGCCATCATCATGGTGGACATGGGGACAAAGACAAAGCTCAGGGCAAAGCCGGTGAGCATGATGGGAATCAGCAGCGTGTAGGGGCCGATGTCGAGATTGATGGTTCCAAAAATCAGCGAACAGACGCCAAAGCCCAGAAAGCCTGCGGTCAGCAGTTTGCGATTATCGATGCGCGAACCGAGCATGCCGATGACCGGCGAGCCGATGAACGAGCCGATGCCGCGCGGGCCGACCACCAGGCCGGCGGTAAAGGCCGTGTAGCCCAGAATCTCCTGGTAATAAAGCGGCAGGATGGCGATGGTGATATAGATGCACATGCCCAGCATGGCCACCAGGACGCAACCGGTGCGGAGGTTGCGGTCCTTGAGCACGTGCAGATCGACCAGGCCGTTGGGATGGGTCCAGCAGTGCCAAATCCAAAGCACCAGCGAGGTGGCCAGTATGGCCACCCCCCAGCGCACCCAAGTTGCGCCGAACCAGTCGTCTTCCTGGCCTTTGTCGAGCACGATCTGCAAGGCGCCAGTCCAGACCATCAGCAGGCCGAAGCCGATGTTGTCGAAGGGGCCGACCTTGGCGTTCTTGATGTACGGCGGGTCGTGGACAAAGCGGCTGATGAGGATGACAGCCAGGATGCCGAAGGGAATGTTGATGTAGAAGGCGTAACGCCAACTGAAGGTATCGGTGAGCCAGCCGCCCAGCGTGGGTCCCAGCACCGGGGCCAGCACGATGCCCAGGCCGTAGGCGGCCATGGACATGGATCGCTTCTGGATGGGGAAGCTCTCCAGCAGGATCGACTGCGAGAGCGGCTGCAGCGCGCCGCCGCCCGCTCCCTGCATGACGCGGGCCAGCAGAATGACGCCCAGCGAGGGCGCGGCTCCGCAGAAGAACGAGGCGATGGTGAAGATGATGACGCAGGTGAGCAGGAAGCGCTTGCGTCCGAAGCGGCGGGCGAACCAGTTCGAGGCTGGCAGAATGACCGCATTGGCCACCAGATAGCTGGTCAGCACCCAGGTAGCCTCGGAGTTCGAGGCGGAGAGCGACCCGGCGATGTAGGGCAGGGCCACCGAGGCGATGGCGGTGTCCAGCACCTCCATGAAGGTGGGCAGCATCACCGAGACGGTGACCAGCCACGGGTTGACTCCTTGGGTAAGCGGATAGCGGGCTTGGGCGGCGGCGGTGGTCATTGGAAGGGATCGTCTTGAGGGTAAACGATCGGAGTGCTTGCCGCCAGTGACAGGTGGGCAGTGCGTTGCCGCGGCTCCCTATGAACGGGGCTGGTGGAGGGCATCGGCTCCCCACCCTGGCGACAGAAATAAGTCGCAAAGATGGGGCGCGGTGCATTTGTTGCAGGCCTTTTGAGGGTAGTGCTCTCCCACCCTTGCCGCAGAGAGCGCGTCAAGGATGGGGCACCCAGCGCCTTGGGGCTGGCCCGAAGACGCTATTTCCCTTGTTTGCCCTTCTTGCCGCCGCCCGCCTTGGCCGCGGCCTGCTGGGGCTGGTCGCCGCCATGGTGGCGTTTGTGGTGCGCCAAGGCTTTGGCGATTTCTTCCGGGGACAGCTTGCTTCCGTGTCCCAGGTGCAGGACATCGTTTTCTATGGCGGGATCGGTTTTGGTTGGTTCCATGGGTATCTCCTCATTCAAGGGAGGGTGCACAGTCTGCGAGATGCCGTTCAAGGTCACAGACGGCTCCCTTCCGGCTTGGCGGAAAACCCTCAGCGGCGCGGGGATAGCGCTCTGAGACAGGCAGGGCAGGTCACAGGAATCCGCCTCAACTACCCTGATAGGAGCCGCCTCTGAAGGCAACTCCTCTATCCAGGATAGTCTCATTCGGCACGGGCGAACAGTATGATTCGTATTGCTCAGCGCGCTAGTTTGCGACCTTCTTCAGCAGCCAGGCCATGTTGCGGCCCAGGGTCTTCATGGTGCGGATGCCCTCTTCGTCGCGCTCCACATCGCCTGGCTCGCGGCCCATGCCGATGTTCCAGTAGGACGAACCGGGGATCGTCATTTCGCTGATCAGGAAATAGTGGTTGAGCGAATCGAAGGCGTGAATCGCGCCCGCCCGCCGCACCGCAACCACCGCGGCCCCGACCTTGCGGCGCAACATGCCGCCATTGGCCATGGAGACATAGCCGGCGCGGTCCATCAGCGCCTTGATCTCCGGCGAGATGTCGGCGAAATAGGTGGGTGAGCCGAGCAGGATGCCGTCCGCCTTGTCGATCTTCTCGATCAGCTCGTTGCCCATGTCGCCGGTCTGCGAACACTTGCGGTCCTTGCGCGCCGAGCAGGTGCGGCAGCCCAGGCAGCCATGGATGTTGGCGCCGCTCAGTTCGACCAGCTCGGTTTCGATGCCCTCGCTTTCCAGCTCTTTCAGCACGTATCCCAGCAAGATGGCTGTGTTTCCGCCCTTGCGGGCGCTGCCGTTGAAAGCGACTACCTTGATCTGTTTTTCGCTCATAAAGAATGTCTCCCGAATGAAGTTGCGCCGCCGGAGGGCCGCGCTGCCCAACTCTCCATTTTGCTCCTTCGGCGCGGGTGTGCCTCCAGACGCGGCGAACCCCGGGGAGAAGAATCTCTCGCCGGGGCTCGGGTTGGGGAGGCCGCATTTCGATCTGTTGTATTGGCGCGATCAGCCGGATCTGTGCCCATCGGCGGTTTGCATGGCCGATGAAGTGCGGGTTGAAGTTCATGCCTTCCCACCCATTTCACAAAGAACGTGAAATGGATGGGGCACGGGGCATTTTGGGCTGATCGAAAGGGGCGTTAGCCCAGCATGGCGGCCAGATCGGCCTCTGCCGTGGTGGTGGGCATCAGGGTGTAGTTCTTGTGCAGCAACTCCAGCACCGCGGGCGAGAGAAACGCCGGAAGCGTCGGCCCAATGCGGATGTTGCGGATACCCATCCACAGCAGGGTGAGCAGGATGGCGACAGCCTTCTGTTCATACCAGCTCAGTACCAGCGAAAGCGGCAGATCGTTGACGCCGCAGTTGAAGGCGCCGGCCAGAGCCTGGGCGATCTTCAAGGCCGAATAGGCGTCGTTGCACTGGCCCAGGTCGAGCAGACGGGGCAGGCCGCCCAGGGTGCCGAACTCCTGCTTGTTGAAGCGGTACTTGCCGCAGGCCAGCGTCAGGATCACGCAGTCCTGGGGAACTTGCTCGGCCAGCTCGGTGTAGTAGCTGCGGCCGGAGCGAGCGCCGTCGCATCCGCCGATGAGGAAGAAGCGCTTGAGCGCACCCGCCTTGACGGCGTCGATGACCGTACCCGCTACGCCCAGAACGGCGTTATGGCCAAAGCCGGTGGTGATGGAATCGGCCGGGCCGTCCTCGGCATAGCCGGGAGCCGCCAGCGCCGCCGCGATCACCGGCGCGAAGTCCGTGCCCTGAATGTGCTCGACGCCGGGCCAGGCCACGGGGCCGGCGGTGAACAGGCGCGCCTTGTAGCTCTGCTTGGGCTGCTGAATGCAGTTCGAGGTCATCAAGACCGCGCCGGGGAAGGCGTCGAAGTCGTCGGCCTGGTCGATCCATGCGCCGCCGTAGTTGCCGGCCAGGTGCTTGAAGGCCTTGAGCTTGGGGTAGCCGTGCGCGGGCAGCATCTCGCCGTGGGTATAGATGTTGATGCCCAGGCCCTCGGTCTGCAGCAGCAACTGGTAGAGGTCGTGCAGGTCGTGACCGGAGACCACGATGGCCTTGCCCTTCAGGGGGTGCAGGCGGACCGAAGCCGGTGTGGGCGCGCCGAAGGTCTCGGTGTGGGCGCTGTCGAGCTGTTCGAGCACGGCGTAGTTCAGTTCGCCCACCTTGAGCGAAAGGCCGAGCAACTCCTCGGCGGTGTGCGGCTCGGTCAGCGAGGAAAGGATCTCGTGGATCGTGGCGTAGCTGGCCGGAGCGCTGGAACCCAGAGCCATGGCGTGGAAGGCGTAGGCGGCGACGCCCTTCAAGCCGTAGACCACCAGCTCTTCGAGGTTCTTGAGCTCCTTGCCCTGGCCGAGGAAGGCGGCGGGAATGAGCTGTTCGCGGCCTTGGGCCAAGAGAGCCTGGCGAGTGGTGGCTGGCTGCCAGGCGGCGGGGCCGCTGAGCGGCTGGGCCACCACGCCTGCTTTGGTGGCGGCTTGCGTGTAGAGCGCGCGTGCCTGGTTGCGAACTCCGGCGGCCTTGTAGACCAGCTCGGCCATGCGGTCTTCGTCGAAGTTGACGTTGGTGAGGGTGGCGAAGATGGCCTCGATGGTGAAGGCGTCGATCTCCGCGTCGCTGGCGCCCAGCAGGCCGGCGCGGTGCGCGTATTGGCTGATGCCCTTGATCGCGTGGATCAGCAGGTCCTGGAGCGTGGCGGTGTTCTCGTCCTTGCCGCAGACGCCGATAACCTGGCATCCCTGGCCTTGCGATGTCTGTTCACATTGGTAGCAAAACATGGCGAATCCCCCTCCGGGGTGAAGAAACTGGAATGACTTGAGAGTAGGGCGAGGCCGGGGGGCGGGGCAGCGACTAAAGTCACTACGGCAGGGGTCAGGGGTCAGGGGTCAGAGATCAGGGGTCAAGGAACAGGGAACAGGGACTTAGGGACTAAGGGACTGAGGGACTAGAAGACTGAGGGACTGAGGGACTAGAAGACTGAGGGACTGAGGGACTAGAAGACTGAGGGACTGAGGGACTAGAAGACTGAGGGACTGAGGGACTAAAAGACTGAGGGACTAGAAGACTGAGGGACTGAGGGGCTGAGGAACTGCTGGGATATGCGGCGCGCTGGGCGCAAGCGAGAGAAACGCTGACCGTTGCGCTTCCATCTCGTGCATTTTCCAGTTCCCAATCTGCCCGCCGTTTTGTAGAATCTTGCCCATGAAAGGCAATTCGAAGGTTATCGAGCAGTTGAATCGTGGGCTCCGCGAGGAACTCACCGCCATTAACCAGTACTTCGTCCATGCCGAAATGTGCGAGAACTGGGGCTACACCAAGCTCGCGAAGTACATCAAGAAGCAGTCCATCGACGAGATGAAGCACGCCGAGAAGATCATGGAGCGGATTCTGTTTCTGGATGGCACGCCTAGCATGGAGCCGCTGGCGCTCTCCATTGGCAAGAACGTGCAGGCCATGATTCAGAACGATCTGCATCTGGAAATCGAAGCGGTGGCCATGTACAACGAAGCCGTGCTCATCGCCACCGAAGAGAAGGACAACGGTTCACGCGATCTTTTCGTCGCCCTGCTCAAGGACGAGGAAGAGCACGTGGACTGGCTGGAAGCCCAGGTGCACCAGATCGAGGAACTGGGCTACGAGCGCTATCTCTCGATCCAGACCAGGGAAGAGAAGTAGCCGCCGGTCATTGAGGCCGGTTGAGGGCTGAGGTTTCCCACCCTTCTCGCATAAGGCGCGAGAAGGATGGGAAATCCAAGTTTGAAGGCGAACGAGCAGCGGCTAAATCGGCCTGGGTGGTCTCCCCGGTCTCAGAATCGAGACCGGGGGCACCCGCAACCGCAGGTCCTTGGACTTCGCTGCGCCCCGCTCCTATTGAACGGGGCCGCAGTGGTTGTGTTTTGCAGCGCCCCGACGGGGCGCAGGACATCGTTTTGGGCTGTTCCCAGGGCTGCGCTTCGCTTGCCCTGGGCTATTTTCGATGCATCCCTCCGGGATGCTGTGCTCCCGTTCATTTCTGTCTAAACTCGACCTGGCGAGTCCGATACTCAGCGATAACAGCCTTTGGGGCGGCGCGATCCTCTTGCGCCGGGATCGATAATTTCTGCAAGAACCCGCTCCTCGCCCGTTCACCGGGAGTGGACCACTTCAGCCGATGCTTCTCCTGGAACCATTTCCCGCTCACCGGGGTCCAAGAGAGTAGCATTCCCGATGTTGGTTCGAGGAGACTCCCATGCGTCGTGTAATCGCCGTTCTCTGTCTTTCCGCCTTCACGATTTCTCTCGCCGCGCAGCAACCCGCGGCGCATTCGAAGCCAGCCGCACCGCAGGTGCCGCCGAAGGCGCGATTGGCCGCACCGCAGGTGCCGCAGTTGGCCCCACCGCAGGTGGTGAAGGACCTGCCTGTCCGCAAAGTTGTGCTCTACAAGAACGGCGTGGGCTACTTTGAGCATGCCGGCACGGTCAGCGGCAATCAGCGCGTGGCCATCGACTTCACCTCGCCGCAGTTGAACGATGTGTTGCAGTCTTTGACGGTTCTCGATCAGGGCGGCGGGCGCATCGCCGGGGTGAATTACAACTCGACCACGCCGCTGGCCGAACAGCTCAAGTCGCTTTCCCTGGGCATGACCGACGACCCCAGCTCGACCGAGCTGTTCCAGGCCCTGCGCGGGCAGCGCGTCGAGGTGCTGGGCGGTCCTGGCGGCGCCATCACCGGGCGGCTGATGTCCATCGAGTCCCGTACCGAGACTATCCCCGGAAGCGATACCGACAAGACGGTCGACAAGTTCTACCTCACCGTAATTGCCGCCTCCGGCGCGGTTCGGGTCATTGAAGTCACTCCAACCTTGAGTGTGCGCCCGCTGGACGCCAACCTCCAGGGCCAGCTGGACCGCTATCTCGAGCTGCTCTCGACGACCCACTCCACCGGGCTGCGCCACCTGACGCTCGACGCGCTGGGAACTGGCCAGCGCGAACTGCGGGTGAGTTACATCAGCGAAGTGCCGGTGTGGAAGTCGACTTACCGGCTGGTTTTTCCGCGTACCCCCAACGGCTCGGCCATCATGCAGGGCTGGGCGGTGGTGGACAACACCGTGGGCGCGGACTGGGACAACGTACAGCTCTCGCTGGTGGCTGGAGCGCCGCAGAGCTTCATCCAACCGCTCTCCCAGCCGCTCTACACGCGGCGGTCGGAGATCCCCATCGCCACGGAGGCGCAGTTGACGCCGCAGACGCACGAGGCGGCAGAAGAAAACAAGTCCGAAGGCCCGCAGTTGGCGATGGAGATGCTGGAAGCGCCCCGCCGCATGGGCAAGATGGAAGCCAGAATGAAGGCCCCAGCGAAGTCCTATGGCATGGCGGGGGTGGGCTCGTCCTATGGCAGGGTGGCTGGCAGCGACGGCGTCAACACCGCTGCAATTGGCTCTGGAGCTGAAATGAACAGCACTGGCGTGGATCGCCCCACCGACGCCATCCAGGAAGGCGATGTGACCACCAATGCCTTTGACGACTTCTTCGAGTACGCGCTTACCCAGCCGGTCACCATTCATAAGAACGAGTCGGCCATGGTGCCCATTCTTCAGCAGGAACTGCCCGCCGAACATGTAACCCTGTGGAGCGAGAAGGAGAGCAACCCGCTGCGCGCCGTCTGGCTGGAGAACAAGTCCAAGCTGACGCTCGACTCGGGCAGCTTCTCGATCTTCGAGAGCGGCGAGTTTGCCGGCGAGGGATTGCTCGATCCCATCCATCCCGGCGAGCGCCGCCTGCTTTCTTACGCCGCCGATCAGGCGGTGCGCGTGAAGGTAACGGCTCGCGACAACCAGCGCACCTTGCATCACGTGCAGATTCGCCAGGGCTCGGTCATCGAGACTTACATGAACGTCGCCTCGATCACTTATTCGGCCACCAACTCCGCCGACCTGGACCGCGACGTGCTCATCGAGCATCCGCGCAGCAACAACGGCTGGTCGCTGGAAGGCGATCTGAAGGCTGCCGAGACCTCGCCCAACCTCTATCGCTTCAAGCTGCCGGTCGCCGCGCACTCGACCGCCACGCTCGAGGTGCGCGAGCATGGCCCGTTGAGCACGACGGTCGCCTTGAATCCCTACTACGATCAGTCGGTCTATCTGCTCGACCTGATCAAGCGCGCGCCGGATGCGGTGGACAAGCTCAAGCCGGTGATCGATGCCTATGCCGCGATGGCCGATCTCGATCGCCGCATGGCGGAATCCAAGGCTACCGAGACCACCGTCTCGGCCGACGAGGCCCGCGACCGCGAAAACCTCACCGCGCTCAAGGGTAACGATGCCGGCAAGCGCTTTGTGGAGGAGTTGAACCGCGCCGAAGACCTTTTGCAGTCCACGCGGAAGCAGACCGCCGATCTCGAACAGCAGAAGAAGACCGCCGTCGAGAAGCTGAACGAAATGGTTTCGCAGATCAGCTTCGACTGGGACGTGAAGGCAGGGAAGTAGGGAAGTAGGGAACAGGGAAGAACAAGAAAGAACTGTAGATCGAGGTATCCCGCTCTAGGAGTGTGTCGGGAATAGATTCCGGGCATCAACAAAGGCATTTCGTTGGTGCCCGAGCTTTTCTAGAATGTTGTTCATAGGAAAGAGTTTCCGTTCCGACGGCCTGAACCAGTCGCTGCTTTTGCCTTCTTCGTTGCACGACAGGCTCGCGGATAATCACCTGGCCCGTTTTCTGGTCGATGTGGTTGAGACCCTCGATCTAGGTGCCATCCACGCCTCTTGTGACGCTGGGGAGGGGCGCGGCCAGTCGGCCTACGCGCCCGCCATGATGGTGCGC
>Ga0181529_10004698_pt1 | contig 14641 bp, 15 predicted proteins | sample PEATcosm2014_Bin_36_FD_119763 | JGI IMG/M metagenome (GOLD analysis project Ga0181529, IMG submission 119763) | Peatland microbial communities from MTU Mesocosm Facility, Houghton, MI, USA - PEATcosm2014_Bin10_30_metaG | ecosystem: Environmental > Terrestrial > Soil > Wetlands > Peat | place...
CGCATCGACCTGTTCTTCCTCGGCGGCGGGCAGATCGACGGCCAGGCCAACCTGAACCTGGTGGGCACCGGCGCCTGGCCCGGCGCGGGCGTGCGATTCCCCGGCAGTTTCGGTTCGGCCTTCATGTATTTTGCTGTCCCGCGCACCATCCTGTTCCGCGAGGAGCATTCCCGCCGCGTCCTGGTGGAGCGCGTGGACATCGTCTCCGCTCCCGGCGTGTCGCCCCCCGGCGTGTGGCGGCGCGGCACCGCGCAGGCGCTGGTGACGGGCAAATGCGTGTTCCGCTTCGACGCCCGCCGCGCCCGCTTCGCGCTCGCCTCGGTCCATCCCGGCGAAACGGAGAAGAGCGTGCGCATGGCCACCGGATTCGACTTCGACGGCGAGGCCGGCGCGCCGGTCACGCCCGATCCCGACGCCGCCGCGCTCGCGCTGATGCGCGGGCCGGTGTGCGACGAAATGATCGAGACCTATCCCGGATTCTGCCGTCGCGTCTGGGGGCGCGCGGCCAGCGCCGAAAGGGCATCCTGACGATGGATACCATGCCGGGGGCCCTGGCTGGCCTGAAGGTGATCGATCTCACCCGCGTGCTGGGCGGCCCTTACTGCACCATGATCCTGTCCGATCATGGCGCCGACGTGATCAAGGTCGAACCGCCGCAGGGCGACGAAACGCGCGACTGGGGCCCGCCCTTCCGCGACGGTGACGCCAGCTATTTCATCGGCGTCAACCGCAACAAGCGCTCGATCGCGCTCGACCTCGGCCGCCCCGGGGGACGCGCCGTGCTGCTGCGCTTGCTCGACGGTGCGGACGTGCTGATCGAGAATTTCAAGCCCGGCGACATGGAGAAATGGGGGCTCGACTACGAACGCGACCTGGCGCCACGGTTTCCGCGGCTCATCCATTGCCGCGTTTCGGGGTTCGGCGGCGACGGTCCGCTCGGCGGGCTGCCCGGCTACGACGCCATCCTGCAGGCCATGACCGGCCTGATGAGCATCAACGGCGATGCGGCCACCGGGCCGATGCGCATGGGCACGCCGGTGGTCGACCTGGCCACCGGGCTCTATTGCACCATCGGCATCCTGATGGCGCTGCATGAGCGGCAGCACTCCGGCCGCGGCCAGTATCTCGACATGACGCTGCACGATTGCGGCATGGCGCTGCTGCACCCGCAGGCCGCCAATTTCTTCCTCAACGGCAAGCGGCCGATGCCGCTGGGCAATCCGCACCCGAACCTGGCGCCGTACGAGAAATTCCGCACCCGCACCGGTGATATCTTCATCGCCATCGGCAATGACGGGCAGTTCGGCAAACTGTGCGAGCTGGCCGGCCGGCCGGAGCTGGCCGCCGACCCGCGGTTCCTGCGCAATGCCGACCGGCTGGCCAACCGGGCCGCGCTGACCGCCGCCTTCGAGGCGACGTTCGCCGGCCAGGACGGGGTTGCCGTCGCCGACCGCCTGCTGCGCAACGGCGTACCCGCGGGTCCGGTGCTGCCGGTGGACGAGGCACTGGCCGCCCCGCAAACCGCGGCCCGGCGGATGGTGACGGAACTGGGGGACTACCGCGGCCTCGGCACGCCGGTGAAACTGTCGCGCACGCCCGGCGGCACCCGGCGCCCGCCGCCGCGCTTCGCCGAGCACGGCGACGAAGTGTTGGCCCAGCACGGCTTCACGGGTGAGGAAATCGCGGCGCTGAAGCGGGACGGCGTGGTGTGCTCCGCGCGCCGCAAGTAGGACTCAGCTTTCCGTCCCGGTGTTGGCCACGGTTTCTTCCGTCTCCCGCTTGAGACGGCGGTAGCTGCGCGCGCTGAACGGCAGCATGCCGACATAGATCAGTCCGCCCGCCGCCAGCGCGGCCCAGGGATCGGCAACCAGCAGCGCGGCATAGAGCCCGGTGCCGAGCAGCAGCGGCAGCACGTATTCGGCCGGCACCTTGAAGTTCTTGAAGCTCCAGACGGGCAGGGTGGACACCAGCAGCAGCGCGGTGCCGACCAGCACCACGGCGACGAACGGCGGGAACTGCGCCGCGCGCGCCAGCCAATCCAGGCCGAGCGACTTCGCCTCCAGCCCGACGAACAGCGGGAACAGCGCCAGCCCCGCGCCCGCCGGGGCGGGCACGCCAGTGAAGAAGTTGAAGGTGTAGGCCGGGTGCGGCGCATCGAGGGAGGCGTTGAAGCGGGCCAACCGCAGCGCCATGCACACCGCGAACATCAGGCAGGGCATGAAGCCGTAGCCGCGCGCCGATTGCAGCGACCACAGATACAGCACGATCGCCGGGGCCACCCCGAAGCACAGGAAGTCCGCCAGGCTGTCGAACTCGGCGCCGAAGCGCGAGACGGCTTTGAGCAGCCGGGCGATGCGTCCGTCCAGCCCGTCGATGCCGGCGGCGACCACGATCGCCACCGCCGCGGCGCCAAAGCGCGCCTCCAGGCCGAAGCGGATGGCGGTGAGCCCGGCGCACAGCCCGAGCATGGTCAGCAGATTGGGCAGCATCCGGTTGAACGACGGCCCCTTGAAGCGCGGCCGGCTGCGGCGGCGAAAGCGCTGGCGCAGCAATCCTATCTGGGCCGTTACCGGACGAGGGCCTGGGACCGGGGTGCCCATCATGCCCCCAGCTCGGCGATGACCGTCTCGCCGCCGATCATGGTCTGGCCCACCGCGACCAGCGGCCGCACGCCCTCCGGCAGATAGAGATCGGTGCGGCTGCCGAACCGGATGATGCCGAATCGCGCGCCGGAATGGACCACGTCGCCCTCATGCACATCGCACAGGATGCGGCGCGCGATCAGCCCGGCGATCTGCACCACCGCCACGTCGCGCCCGTCCGCCAAGCGCACCGCCAGCGCGTTGCGCTCGTTGTCCGTGCTCGCCTTGTCCAGGCTGGCATTGAAGTATTTGCCATGGCGATAGGCCGCCCGGGTCACCGTGCCGTCCACCGGCATGCGGTTGACGTGAACGTTCAGCACCGAGAGGAAAATTGACACCCGCCAGCGCGGCGCCTCGCCCAGGCCGAGTTCGGCCGGCGGCACCGCCTCGCCGACCGCGACGACGCGGCCGTCGGCGGGCGCCACGGCAAGCCCGGCACGCGCCGGCGGCACGCGCTCGGGGTCACGGAAGAAGAACAGGCAGAACAGGGTGAACAACAGCCCCAGCCACGCCAGCCAGGCGGCCAGGAAGAGGCCGACCACAAACACCACGACCCCGGCCCCGATGAACCGGTAGCCGGCGGAATGAGGCGGCGCCACGACCAGGCGCAGCGTATCGGTGACGGACATGGTGTCCCATGGACCCCGCGGGTGGGCAATGTTTATGGATGTTTCATCATCGCACGGCAAGGTCGGCGTTCTGAGCCGGAGTCCGCGATGCTGTTCAATGCACCGTTCAGGTTGGGACCGTTCATCGTCGATGCCGAAGGGCGTCTCTGCCCCAGCACGTCGGAGCGGTTTCCATCCTTCCGCGTCGCCTGGCGCGGCCATGTGGTGCGCGCGCGCCTGACCGCCACGGAGCCGGATGGCGGCACCCTGGCGTTGCAGACCGTGCTGGGTCGGGTGCCCAGCACGGGCCGGCCGGAAGGGGCGGGGGCCCTGCCGCGCCGGGCCGCCTTCGCCGCCATGCGAGCGCTGCCGGGCACGCTGCCGCCGGGCTGGACGGTGGTTCTGCTGCCAGACCATCGCGTCCTGGCCGAGGCGAAGACACGTCTCCTCCTGCCCACCAGCGCCGAGGACCTGGTGGGCGAGCTTGCCCTGTTCCTGCTGCGGCTGGTCCCCTATCTCGAGCTGCTGGCCGAGGGGGTGGGCATCGAACCCGCCGGGGACGGCGCCGCCGCGCCGGGCAGTTTGAAGACCTGCCCCGGATAGATCAGGTCCGGATCGCGGATCTGGTCATGGTTGGCCTGATAGATCACCGTGTAGCGGACGCCGCTGCCGTAGACCCGACGGGCGATGCGCCACAAACTGTGACCGGGTTGCACGACGAAGCGGTCGGGCGGCACTTCCTGCGACGTCAGCGTCTCGCGCTGGAATGGCAGCTCGACGCGCGCGACGACCCGCCCGCCGGTGTCCAGCGCGTCCACCCGCAACCGGTGCCCGCCCGCCGCGATCGCGCCCTCGCGCGGCGTCAGCGTCCAGTGCCCATCCGGCGTCGCCGCCGCGCTGCCCACCATGGCGTTGTCGACATAGAGCCGCACCGTCGCCCCCGGCGGCGCCGAGCCGGCGAAACGGATGTTGCCGTGGTCGTCGTAGTCCACCACGTCCAGCCCGAGTTGCCCGTGTTGGTGCGCTGGCGCCTGCAACACGCGCGCCGCCGCATCGGGCGGTACCAGCACGGCGAGCGCCTGCTCGGGCGGGGCTGCCGCCGCCGGCGGGCCGGGCACCACCACGGCCACCGGAGCCGAGGCCGCCGTTTCGGTGCCGTCCCGACCGCGGGCGGTCAGCGTCAGCTCGCTGCCGCCGGCGGGCAGCGGCGCGGACGGGACGAACACGAACTGCCCCTGCGGGTCGGCCTGCACGGTGCCGATAACGGCACCGTTGTCGCGTAGCGTCACCGTGGCCGATGGCGCGGCGCGACCGGCGATGACGGCATTGCCCTCGGGGGTGACGCGGACGATGTCGAAGCTGGGGGCGACCGACGCCGGCGCTGTGGCTGGTGGAGGCGGGGCCGCGGGCGCCGTCGCGCCGGCCACCACCGGACCCGGCTGAGGCCCCGGATGCATGACGAACCATGCAACCGCACCCGCCACCACGATGGCGAGGGCACCCAACAGCAACGGCCACCGTGCCATGGTGCGCACGCCCTCCTTCAAGTCGTCGGCCCGCAACTTAGGGCGCGGCTGTTGCGCCGGCAACGTCCGTTCAGTGAACCAACCCGAGCCGGCCGCCCCCCCACGCCACCGCCACGGCCAGCGTCGCCGCGGCCAAGGCACCCCCCACCCCACCCAACCAGGGCAGCCGCGCCGCCAGCCGCGGCGTCGCCCAGATCGCCAGCAGCGGCGCCAGCGCGGCCAGATCGAGGCGTGACACGCCGCCCCGGCCGAGCCGCCCCAGGGCCAGCACCGCCAGCCCCGCCAGCCCGGCCAGTCCCGCCGCCACGGGCAGGCGCACCGCAGCCGCTCCCCGCGGTGCGCCGACCTGTCCCAGGCCGGCCACCAGCAGCACGAGAGCCAATCCGGTCCACGAACCCGGCGCCTTGGCCGCCGCCAGCGCACCCCAGAGGGCCAGCGCCGCGGCGACACCGGACCACGGGCTGCGCGGCGCCCGCAGCACGCGCAGTGCCAGCAGCACGGCCAGAGCCAGGCAGGCCATCTCCGGCAGCACGAGGCCGGCGGCCGCGTCGCTGTGCGGCGCGCCGGCCAGCCACCAGCCCCCGGCGATCGCCAGCAGAACGCCCGCCAGCCCCGCCACCCGGCCGGACAGGTCCACCGCCACGCCCGCCGCCAGCGCCACCGCCGCGAGCATCGGCAGCCGCTCGGCCGGCATGCGCGGCGCGACGGTCAGCCCCAGGGCAACCGCCCAGCCCGCGCACAACGCCAGCCCGCCGGCCGCCGCCTGCAGCCGGGCCGATTGCAGCAGCCGCCCCAGCAGCCAGGCCGCCAGCGCCACCGCCGCCGCCACGATGGGCGCCCGCCCGACCTGCCAGACCAGCAGAACTTCCCGTTCCCAGAACCCGAACGTCATCATCCACAGGGGCATCGCGCGCCGGCCGTTTTCGCGTCAAGATATCGCCACGAACATGTAACGGCGGAGGGCCTGCATGGGCTTGCGCGACTTCAACCGGACGATGCTGCTGCCGATGCGGGTATGGGACGCGCCGACCCGGCTGTTCCATTGGGTCCTCGTGCTGCTGGTGCTGCTCAGCTACGTCAGTGTCCAGGCCGGCTGGATGCGGATTCACGTGACCTCCGGCACCCTCGTGCTGACGCTGCTGCTGTTCCGTGTGGCCTGGGGGCTCGTGGGCAGCGAGACCGCGCGATTCAGCCACTTCCTCGGCAACCCGGCGCGCGGGCTGGCCCACTTGGTCCACTTTCGCCAGCGCGGCCCGGACACCCAGGTGGGTCACAACGAGGCCGGCGGCTGGATGGTGCTGCTGATGCTGGTGCTGCTGGCGGTTCAGGTGGTTTCCGGCCTGTTCAACACCGACCAGCACGGCGCTGCCGGGCCGCTGGCCAAATACGCCAGCGCGCGCGTGAGCAGCATCGCCGGCGTCGTGCATGGCGCCAACTTCAACCTGCTGGCGGCCGCGGTCGGCCTGCACGTCCTGGCCATCCTGGCCTACGCGGTGGTGAAGAAACACGACCTCGTGCGGCCGATGGTCACCGGGATGAAGCGCCTGCCGGCGACAACCCGCCAGCCGCGCATGGCGAGTCCGGTGCTGGCGGCGGTGCTGGCGGGGCTGGCCGGCGTGGCGGTGTGGCTGCTGGCGACCCGCCTGTGATCCCGGCGCCGGCAAATCCGCTTGCAGACGGCGCCGCGGTAACCGACATCGGGGGCTTCGCAACGGAGCCTATCGGGGCAGACATGCCAGACCTCCAAACCGTCGCCGTGTTCTGCGGCGCCCACGCCGGCCACGACCCCGCCTGGCGGGCCGCCGCGAGCGAACTCGGCCGTGGCATGGCGCGCGCGGGCATCCGCCTGGTCTATGGCGGCGGCCGCGTCGGCCTGATGGGCGCGCTCGCCGACGCCGCGCTGGCCGCGGGCGGGCAGGTGATCGGCGTGATTCCCGATTTCCTCATCAGCTGGGAGGTCGCCCACGACGGCCTCACCGAGCAGATCGTCACCGACAGCATGCATACCCGCAAACGGCGGATGTTCGAGCTGTCCGATGCCTTCGTGTCGTTGCCGGGCGGGCTGGGCACGCTGGACGAGATCATCGAGATCATGACCTGGCGGCAACTCAAGCTGCACGACAAGCCGGTCCTGGTGTGCGACGTGGCTGGCTCGGCCGCGCCCTTGCAGGCGGTCATCGAGGCGGCCATCGCGGCCGGGTTCGCGCGGCCAGAGACGCGCCTGCTGTTCGAGCGCATCGACGGGGTGACAGCGACAATCGAACGCCTGCGGCAACTGCACGCGGCGCGCAGCGGGGCGACGGCGTTACTGTAAAACTGGGGCTGGCGGCGCTGTTCAGCACGGGTTCAGGTCGATAGACGCAACAATCCGTTATGACTGGCCGCAGGCTTTTTCTGTCGCTGTTCGTCTCCGCTGGCGGGTTGTTCGCAAGCGCCGCGCACGCCGACGATGAAACCGATTCCGCCCGTGCCCGCGCCGCCCGGGAGCGTGGCGAAATCCAGCCGCTCGCCGTCATTCTCACCGCCGTGGAGGAGCGCTACGACGGCCGCGTGATCGAGACCGAGCTGGAATACCACCACGACGTCTGGATTTACGAATTCAAGCTGCTGCCGCCGACTGGCCGGATCTTCAAGGTGCGGGTCGACGCCGCCTCCGGCCGGATGTTAGAGACTCATGGCCCGGTGCGGGAGCGGCCCTGATGCGACTGCTGGTGGTGGAGGATAACGCGGCGCTCGCCGCGCAGCTTCGTGTTGCCCTTGTCGATTCCGGTTTTGCGGTCGACTCCGCGGCCGACGGCGAGGAGGGGCTGTTTCTCGGCGAGACCGAACCGTACGACGCGGTGGTGCTCGACCTCGGCCTGCCCCGGCTCGACGGCCTGTCCGTGTTGCGCCGCTGGCGGGCGGGGAAAAATAGCGTGCCGGTGCTCATCCTTACCGCGCGCGGGTCATGGACCGACAAGGTCGAGGGGTTGAACGCGGGCGCCGACGACTACCTCGCCAAGCCGTTCGCCATGGCCGAACTGGTGGCTCGCCTCAACGCGCTGATCCGCCGCGCCCACGGTCACGCCCAGCCCGAAATCTCCTGTGGGCCGCTGCTCATCGACACCGCCGCGCAAACCGTCACCCTGGAAGGGGCACCGGTACGGCTGACCGCCATGGAGTTCCGCTTGCTGGAATGCCTGGGCCACCATCTCGGCCAGCCCGTCTCCAAAACCCATCTCACGGAACATCTCTACAGCCAGGATTTCGACCGCGACTCCAACACGCTGGAGGTCATCGTCGCCCGCCTGCGACGGAAGCTGGGCGACACGCTCATCGAGACCGTCCGCGGCCAGGGCTACCGGCTTTCGCCGCCGCCATGATCCTCCGCTCGCTCACCGCGCGGTTGGCGCTGATCACCGGCGCGTGGGTGGCCTGTGGGCTGGTGGCGGCCTGGTTCCTGGTCTCCAACCAGGCCGCCTCCTACATCGAGCGCTCCTTCGACATCCGCCTCGCCACGCTGCTCGACGCCGTGGTGGCCGGCACCGAGATCGGCGACGACGGCCAGCCGGTGATGGCGCGGCCGGTCTCCGAGCCGCGTTTCGACCTGCCGTTCTCGGGGGTCTACTGGCAGATCGAGGCGCCGGGCGGGCGTATCGCCACCTCCCGTTCGCTGTGGGACCAGACGCTGCCGCCCATCCCCTCCGGCCAGGCAGGCCTGCTGGTGCATAGCCTGCCCGGCCCCAGCGGCCAGCATCTGCGCCTCGCCATACGCGACATCGCGCTGCCCGACAGTGGGGCGAAGCTGCGAGTCCTGGTGGCGGTCAAGCACGACCAGACCTATCTTGACATCGTCCGGTTGCGCCACGGCCTGGCGTTCGGGTTCGCGGTGCTGGGCGCGGGGCTGGTGATCGGCACGATGCTGGAGGTGTCGCTGGTGCTGAGGCCGCTGCGCCGGTTGCGCCGGGCGGTGGCCGAGCTGCGTGCCGGTAGCGCCGGCAGCCTGCGTCTGCCCGCCGGTGCCGAGGTCCAGCCGCTGATCGCCGAAATCGACGCGCTGGTGGCGCAGAACCGAGCCACCGTGGAGCGCGCGCGCAGCCATATCGGCAATCTCGCGCATGCCTTGCGCACCAACCTCGCGGTGCTGCGCAACGCGCTGGAGGCGCCGGGCGCGCCCGACCTTGAGCTGGTGCACCGTCAGGTCGCCGCCGCCGAGCGCCTGGTGGCGCACCATCTGGCGCGTGCCCGCACGGCCGCCCTGGTTGGCGCTACCGCCCAGGACGTGCCGGTGCTGGAGATGGCCAGCGAGGTCGCCGCCGCGCTACGCCGCCTGTTCGCAAGCCGCGACCTGCGCATCACGGTGCAGGGCGATGGCGCGCTGCGGGCCCGCTGCGAGCGTCAGGACCTGTCGGAGATGCTCGGCAACCTGATGGAGAACGCCTGCAAATGGGCCGACACAGGGGTGACGGTAACGGTCGCCGCGGCGCCGCCGCATGTGCGGGTGGAGGTGAGCGACGATGGGCCGGGCCTGCCCGCCGCGCAGATCCCGCTGGCCCTCGCGCGCGGCGTGCAACTGGACCAGGCCGCCCCGGGCAGCGGCCTCGGGCTGGCCATTGTCGCCGATCTGGCCGCGCTCTATGGCGGCGCGTTCGATCTCGGCACCACCGGGCAGGGCGGCCTGCGGGCGACCCTGTTGCTGCCCGGCGGCCGGCCGCTCTGACCGGCCTGGCCGCCACGCCGCAACGCCGGGGGCGTCAGGATGCGGCCGCGGGCAACCGCCGCGATCCGGGCACAGGAGCCATGCTGCCGGTCGTTGCGAAGGCTTGACATAGGTCAAAGCGTCCCTTGACGGAAAGGCGCATGGGCGGGCGCCAACGGTGGAGTGGGCCGATGAAGAGTTCTGCGTCGCAGTGGTCCTCTGATGTAGATCAAGACTTCGTCAACAAAGTGCTCGTCCGGCATGCCGGGCAGGCCGGTGAACTGTTGGCGATCTTGCAAGAGGTCCAAAACAATCACCCTCGCAAGTACCTTCCTCGAGAGACGCTCGAATACATCGCGGCGAAGGCGAATATCCCCTTATCCCGGATTTTTGGCGTCGTCACGTTTTATGCGTTGTTCAATCTCGAGCCGCAGGGCCGCAACACTGTCTGTGTTTGCCGCGGCACCGCCTGCCACACCCGGGGATCGCGCGACCTGCTCGAGAAAATCATGATGAACCTCGGGTTCCACGCCCCGGAAGATGGCGAGTCCGACCAGTTGTCGGTCACCACCCCCGATGGCGGGGTCACCCTGCGCACCGTGGCCTGCTTCGGCCAGTGTGCGCTGGCGCCGGTCATCGAAGTCAATCACGCGATCTTCGGTCACGTGAACGAACGGACGTTGCGGCGTGAACTGCAAGCTCTGGACAAGCGGGAGCCTCGGGCATGACGCGCATTCGGGACCTGAGCACATTCAACACGGTTCGCACGACCGGGTTGGCCAAGCTGCTGCCCTCGCGGCCGCGCATCGCCGTCGGCATGGGCACCTGCGGGTCGGGTAATGGCGCGGAGGGCGTCTACAACGCCTTCGCCGACACCATTGCCCAGCGCGGCCTCGACCTGGACCTCGTGCGGACCGGATGTTTCGGCTTTTGCGCCGAGGAACCGCTGGTCAACATCTGGTGCCCGAGCCAACCGCTCGTCATTCTTCATCGCGTCCAGACCGACCACGTCAATCAGATCCTCGATGGACTGATGCGGAGAAACATCCCCGAGAGCCTTGCCCTGTGCAAGATCGAGAAATGGGATCACCTCACCGCGCAGATCAACTATGGCACCGGGTTCCCGACCATTCCACATTGGAATGAGATCCCATTCTTCCAGGGTCAGACAAAGATTGTCCTGCGCAACTGCGGTCTGATCAACCCGGATGACATCGAAGAATATATCGCGATCGGCGGCTACCAATCCCTGTACAAGGTGCTGATCGACGGCACCCCCGAGCTGGCCAATGAGCAGCTCAAGGCTTCGAGGTTGCGCGGCCGCGGTGGCGCGGGTTTTTCGACCGGCACGAAACTGGAATATCTGCGCAAAGCGGTGGCCGACCGGAAATACCTGATCTGCAACGCCGACGAAGGCGACCCCGGCGCCTACATGAACCGCAACGAAATCGAGGGCGACCCCCATTCGCTGCTCGAGGGCATGGCGATCGGCGGCTACATAACCGGCGCCACCCAGGGGACGATTTATGTCCGTGCCGAATATCCCCTGGCCGTCCATCGGCTGAACGTGGCCATCGCGCAGGCCAAGGACTATGGCCTGCTGGGCGAGGATATTCTGGGGCGTGGTTTCGACTTCGATATCAAACTGGTCGAGGGCGCCGGCGCTTTCGTCTGCGGCGAGGAAACCGCCCTGATCAGTTCGTTGGAAGGCCGCGCCGGCCGCCCCCGCCCGCGCCCGCCGTTCCCCGCTGAAAAGGGCCTGTGGAACTATCCGACCGACATCAACAACGTCGAAACCTGGTTCAACGTCGCCCCCATCATCGCCAAGGGTCCGGCGTGGTTCGCCGAGATGGGCAGCAACAAGAGCGCGGGCACCAAGGTTATTTCCCTGGTCGGCAAGGTGCGCAACACCGGCCTGGTCGAAATGCCGCTCGGCACGCCGCTCAACAAGTTTGTCTACGACGCCGGCGCCGGCGGCGTGCCCGGCCACACCGTCAAGGCGGTGCAGACCGGCGGTCCGTCGGGTGGCTGCATCCCGCAGGACATGTTCGACACGCCCGTCGATTATGAAACCCTGGGCAAGCTCGGCTCGATCATGGGTTCCGGTGGCATGGTCGTGATGGACGACGACAACTGCATGGTCGATGTCGCCCGCTATTTCATCGAGTTCACCCGCTCCGAATCCTGCGGCAAGTGCACGCCGTGCCGGGTCGGCCTGGACAAGGCGCTACGCACGCTCACGCGCATCACCAAGGGCGACGGCCGCGAGGAGGACCTGGCCGAACTGGACGAACTGGGCAACATGATCCGCGACACGTCGCTTTGCGGGCTCGGCCAATCCGCCCCGAACTCGATCCTCACGGCACTTCGCCATTTCCGGCACGAATTCGAGGACCATATCCGGGCGAAGCGTTGTCATGCCGGCGTGTGCCAGGATCTCGCCTTGTCGCCTTGCGAGAACACCTGTCCGCTGCACATGAACATTCCGCGCTTCCTGCAGCTCTTCAAGGAAGGCCGCCTGGCCGACGCTTTCGAATCGGTCATCATGGACAATCCGCTGCCTGCTTCCACGGGCCGCGTCTGTCAGCATCCTTGCGATAACCGGTGCCGCCGCCACTCGATCGACGAGTCGGTCAACATGCGTGAGGTTCACCGGGTCATCGCCGATTCCATTTTGCTGTCGGACCAGTTCGACGCGATGGCGGCCCACATCGTCGCCAAGCGGCTGGCATCCACCGGAAGAAGGGTCGCCGTGGTCGGCGCCGGCCCGACCGGGTTGACCGCTGCCTTCTATCTGGCCCTGCTGGGCCACGAGGTCAGCGTATTCGAATCCCACGCCGAGGCCGGCGGCATGCTGCGCTACGCCCTGCCGGAATATCGGCTGCCCAAGGCCGTGCTGGACCGCGAGGTCGAGATCATTCGCCGCCTGGGTGTCCAATTCGTCTTCAACTCCCAAATCGGCACCGATCTTTCATTGAACGATCTCGGCGCGAAGTTCGATGCGGTGTTCCTCTCTATCGGCACCTGGAAGGAAGGCCAGGTCTATGTTGCCGGCAACGAGTTGACGGGCGTCCTGACGGCGCTTTCCTTCCTCGAGGCCGAGGCCTCCGATAAGCCGGTGAAGCTCGGCGAGCACGTCGTCGTCATTGGCGGCGGCAATGCCGCCATCGATTGCGCCCGCACGGCGATCCGCAAGGGTTCCGCCGCCACCGTCGTCTATCGGCGCGAACGCAAGGACATGCCGGCCATCACCGAAGAAGTCGAGGCAGCCGAACAGGAGGGCGTGCGTTTCCGCTTCCTGGCCTCGCCCCATCGCATCACCGGCGAGCGCGGCTCCGTCAAGGCCATCGAAGTGCTCAAGACGCGCCCGGGCGAATTCGACTCGTCCGGCCGGCGGCGCCCGATCGACACCGACGAAGTGCGGGTCGTCAGTTGCAACAGCGTCATCCTGGCGGTCGGCGAAGACGTGGACAAGGATTTCTACCGCGCGGCCGGCCTAGCCATCAAGGAAAGCGGCATGCTCATCGCGGATCGCTACACGTTGGAGACCAGCCGCGAGAACTTCTACGCCGGCGGCGATCTGATAACCGGCGCGTCCAACGTCTCCAACGCCATGAGCTACGGCAAGAATGCGGCCCGGAATATCGATCTCCGGTTGACCGGCGAAGCGCGCTTCGAGAGCATCCTGCCGGGCTTCCAGTACGGCCAGACGCCGCCCGCCCAACCGAGCAATTCGCGCCGCCACCATCCGCATGACCTGCCGGCGGCGATCCGTGCCAAGAGCTTCCAGGAAGCCACCTCGGCGCTCCGGCCCGAGGAGGCGTATGAGGAGGCTTGCCGCTGTCTGCGCTGCGACATCCGCGAAACCGCCAGCTACGCAGCCACCCACCGGTAAGGAGTCACGGCCGTGTCTCAGCAAATCTCGGTGCGCATCGACGGGCAACTGTGCACCGCCACGGAAGGCCAGACCATTTTCCAGGTGGCCCAGGCCAATGGACGCTACATCCCCTCCCTCTGCCACATGGAAGGCCTGAGTTCCGCGGGATCGTGCCGGTTGTGTCTGGTCGAGGTTCAGGGCATTGGCCGTCTGCTGCCGGCCTGCACCACCCCCGTCCGCAGCGGCATGTCGGTCACCACCAACTCGGACGACATCGCCCATAACCGGCTGATGGCGCTGGAGCTGCTGTTCACCGAGCGGAATCATATCTGCGCGGTCTGCGTCTCGAACGGCCATTGCGAATTGCAGGCGCTGGCACAGACACTGGGTCTCAGCCACGTTCGCTTCCCCTACAACTACCCGAAGATGCCGGTGGACGTCTCTCATCCCCGCTTCGTTCTGGATCACAACCGCTGCATTCTCTGCACGCGGTGCGTTCGCGTCTGCGACGAGATCGAGGGCGCGCACGTCTGGGACGTGGCGGGTCGCGGCATCAACTCGCGGCTGGTCTCCGACCTCGACCGGCCCTGGGGCGAATCTCAGTCCTGCACGAGTTGCGGCAAATGCGTACAGGTCTGTCCGACCGGCGCGCTGGTGGAAAAAGGCCGGGCGGTTGAGGAAATGACCAAACGGAACGCCGTCGTCACGCAACTCGCAGCGAAGAGAGAGACCCATCTATGACGAAAGCGAGACTGGCCACGATGTGGCTTGACGGCTGCTCCGGCTGTCATATGTCGCTGCTCGACGTGGACGAGGCGATCATCACCATCGCCCAGCGGGCGGATCTGGTTTATGGGCCGCTGGTGGATGCGCAGGTGTTTCCCGACAAGGTCGACGTCACCATTGTCGAGGGCGCGGTGAGCAGCCAGGACGATCTTGAAAAGATCCAGCACGTCCGGGAGCACACGCGCATTCTGGTGGCGCTCGGCGATTGCGCGGTGACGAGCAATGTTCCGTCGATGCGCAATCCATTCACGGTGAAGTCGATCCTCGAGCGCGTCTACATAGAGGGCGCCGACGTGCAGAAAGGGATCCCGACCGATGGCGTCCCGACCTTGCTGAAGCACGCCATCCCGCTGCAGGACGTGGTCAAGGTCGACGTGCACGTACCCGGATGCCCTCCGTCAGCCCAAGCGATTCTGTTCGTTCTCAACGAACTCCTGGATGGCCGCATCCCCGACCTGAAATCCAAGGTGCGTTTTGGCTGAGGAGGCCGTCATGCGGACTATCGTCATCGACCCGGTCACGCG
>Ga0181529_10004699_pt1 | contig 14636 bp, 15 predicted proteins | sample PEATcosm2014_Bin_36_FD_119763 | JGI IMG/M metagenome (GOLD analysis project Ga0181529, IMG submission 119763) | Peatland microbial communities from MTU Mesocosm Facility, Houghton, MI, USA - PEATcosm2014_Bin10_30_metaG | ecosystem: Environmental > Terrestrial > Soil > Wetlands > Peat | place...
GCTCTGCTCTACAATTGAGGCGACATGAAAGCCCTATTCATCGGTGGCACCGGCAACATCAGCACGGCTTCCACGAGGCTGGCTGCAGAGCAAGGGATTAACCTCACCCTCCTGACGCGAGGACACCGCACCGCCGACCTTCCCAAAAACGTCCGCACCCTCGCGGCCGACATTTCCGACGAAGCGGCCGTGGCCCAGGCGCTCGGTACTCAGTCCTTCGACGCCGTCGTGGACTGGATTGCCTTCACACCGGCCGATATAGAACGCGACATTCGCCTGTTCCGGGGCCGCACAAATCAATTCATCTTCATCAGTTCGGCCAGCGCCTATCAAAAGCCGGTCGGCCACTATCTGATCACGGAATCGACACCGCTGACGAATCCCTATTGGCAGTACTCGCGCGACAAGATCGCCTGCGAAGACCGTCTGATGAAGGCCTATCGCGAAGAGGGATTTCCCTTCATGGTTGTGCGTCCTTCCCTGACCTATGGCGACACGCAGATTGTGTTGGCGGTGAATAGCTGGCAGAAGTCCTGGACGGCCGTGGACCGGATGCGCCGCGGCAAAAAAGTCATTGTGCCGGGCGACGGCTCCTCGCTCTGGGTGATCACCCACAACAGCGATTTCGCCCAGGGACTGGTGGGATTGCTCGGTCATCGGCAAGCGATTGGCCACGCCTTCCACATCACCAGCGACGAGGTCATGACCTGGGACCAGTTCTGCCGCATCACGGCGCAGGCCGCGGGCGTGGAGGCCAAGATCGTTCACATCCCGTCGGACTTCATCGCGGCATGCATGCCGGATGAACTTGGTAACCTGACCGGCGACAAGGCGGTGAGCGTGGTCTTCGACAACAGCAAAATCAAGCGCTTTGTCCCGGGCTATTGCGCCAAGGTCTCTTTTGCGCAGGGGATTCAGAGGACCATCGACTGGTTCGACGCGGATCCGCGGAGGAAGCAAATCGACGAAGGCGCGAATGCATCCTGGGACTTGCTGATCGATGCCTACGAAAGCGGGCTTGGGGCAGCAGTGCGCAAGTTTCGGATTTCTTGATTCGGCTCTTAAATAGCGTGACGGTTTCCCACCCTTGCGCCAGGAAAAACGCGCAAGGATGGAGCACGGAGCTTCATTCTTGCGGACCGGATCGACAGGAGTCTAGAGCATTTTCGGAATACACGTAGACTTTTTGAAGGGCGTGCAAGGTGGCTTTTTCCTTGGAAAAAAGCCACTTGAGTACGTGCTTTCGGTCTACACCAATTCCGAAAATGCTATAGGTCCTCGGCCAAGCCAGCAGACGCAAAAAGCACTCCACTGTTGTTTGCGGGGAAATAGGGCAGCCTGCGCCGAGAAAACGCGCGCCTCAAACCTGATGATGGCGGAAGATATCGTCCTCTTCGCGGTGGCGGCAGTCCGAGCACTCCAGGCAACAGACCAAGAGCACGGCCACGCCGATCGTCACCAGGACGGCGAGGGCGTTATCGGCGGCTGTAAACCATTGGATCAGGCTATTCATCCCAAGTGAACCTATTCCGATGAGATCCGGAATGCTGGCCCGGATTGACCATTTCTGGGCATCCCGATACTCATTCCATTTGACGATGCTCGACGTCGCAGGTTTAGTATCGGCAGAATTCTGCGCCTCTCGGCAATTTTGCACGATTTATTGCTTGCAGGTAATAGAAGAAAAGGCGAAACTATATCCGGCATGGCAACCAGCTCCAATCCGGCATCGGCCCCCGGCCAGGAAGAGTGGCTGGATGAACCCGAGCCCATGGAGCCCGAACCGCCTTGCGCGCCGCCCGAGCCTGGCCCCTGCCTGAACTGGCTCTTCGTCGATCTGAACTCCTACTTTGCCTCGGTGGAGCAGGACGCGCGCCCCGAACTGCGGGGGCATCCGGTGGGCGTGGTGCCCATGATGGCCGACACCACCGTCTGCATCGCCGCCAGCTACGAAGCCAAGGCCCACGGCGTAAAGACGGGAACCGTGGTGGCCGATGCCAAGCGGATGTGTCCCGGCCTGGTGCTGGTGGAGGCGCGTCACGAGCTTTACGTGCATTATCACCACCGCATTGTCGAGGCAGTGGAGAGCTGCCTGCCGGTCACGGCGGTCTGTTCCATCGACGAGATGGCCTGCCGCCTGATGGGCCGGGAGCGGCCCCTGCTGGCTGCAATGGAACTGGGCCGCCAGGTGAAGCGGCGCATTCTAGAGCGGGTGGGCCCGATGATGCGCAGCTCAGTGGGGTTGGCCACCAATCGCTACCTGGCCAAGGTGGCCAGCGACATGGAAAAGCCGGACGGGCTGGTGGCGCTTCCTCTGGACATCCTGCCGCACGCGCTGCGCCAGCTCAGCCTGCGCGATCTGCCGGGCATCGGCGCGCGCACTGAGAAGCGGCTGAACGAACAGGGCATCCACACCATGGAGGAGTTGCTGGCGCGCAATTCCGAGCAGACCGGCCAGCTTTGGGGCTCAGTCGTGGGCGAGCGGCTGTGGCACTGGCTGCAGGGCGAGGACTTCGACATGTCGGAGACCGAGCACCTGAAGTCGCTCAGTCATCAGCACGTTCTGGGGCCGGAGATGCGCACACCGGAGAAAGCCTGGGCGGTGGCGCACAAGCTGCTCCATAAGGCAGCCATGCGGTTGCGCGCCGGCGGCTTGTGGACCGGCAGCATCGGGCTGGCCATCGGCTTTGCCGTGCCGCGTGGCGATAAGACGCCCTTGAGCCGCTTCGGCGTGCCTACCCGCGGATGGAAGGGCGAGCTGCACCTGGCAGAGTGCCAGGACAACCAGACGCTCATCGCCGCACTCAGCCGCCTGTGGGCCAGCCGACCGTCGGGGCCGGAGTTCGACCATCCTTATTTCATCGGAGTCCACCTGAACGGGCTTGTCCCGGACCGTCTACACACGCTCAACCTGTTCGACGGGTTGGAGGACGAGCAGAGCCGGGCGCGCCTGCTGGCGGCCATGGATGCGCTGAATAACAAGTACGGCCTTAGCACCTTGGCGCCCGCTACCATGCTCACCGCCTTCAAGGCCGCTCCCACGCGCATTGCCTTCCATAGTATTCCGGAGCTTTTCTAGTTTTTTGTTTGCCATTTGATCATTAACCAATCGGATGATATTGGGGCTATACTGGGCAGGCTCCCACTTTCCGGGCATTGTTTTATTCCCCCTTGTTTGCTGACATGGACTTGCGCCGGAGCCGTGATGCAGGCTCACCGGCTGTGGCACGGAGAGAAGGAAGTCGCCCATGATGCGTTACGGTGCTATGTTCAAAGTGGTCTTGAGCCTTGCTCTTGGGGTTCCTGCGCCGCTCGTGGGCCAGCATCTGGCATCTTTCTGGTACCAGCCGCATCCATTGCCCGCCGTCGAGGATGCCTCCGACCGCTTGCGTTTTCTTGTTCCGCATTTTTCCCCGGTTATCGTTGAGGGGAACAGATTCACGCCGCAAGGCGGCTACACGGTGGCGCGCGCTGACGTGAACAAGTCCGGCGCCGTCCTGGTGTTTCGCAGGAGCGGCGCTGGACAGCCGAGTGAGTTCCACTGGTCCTGGAGCAGCAGATATAACGCCTCGGCCTATGCGCCCGATAGCGACGGCCTTGCTGTCTCCATCGCCTATGGCGAAATCGGCTACTTCCAGATATGGACCGTCCCCACGGATCGCGGCCCCGACGCATGGTGCGTTGTGCCCGCGCACGCCAGGACGGACCGAAACGAAATTCTCTGCGTCGATTCGGTGCACAATGCCCAGGTGCTGGTGGACGCTCTGGCGACCCTAGTGCTAGCCAGCGGCGCCAGGCTCAACCCTCCAATCGGCATGTGGGCTGTCTCATCGCAGCAGTTGAACCGGGGAAAACACGTCCGGCAGAGCGGCTGTCAGATTTCGCAATTGGATTGGAACGGTCCTCCCGCGGAGGCTGGGGTAGAAATTGGCGACGTCCTCTACGCTGTCAACGGCAATCCCTGCGCCGGCGGAGGCGACTTCCTCGGCAATTTCCGGCAATCTGCGGGATCAGCCCTGGAAGGTGGCGAGCTTCATGTGGACCTGTTTCGCAGAGGAAAGCACCTTGGTCTCAAGCTGAGTTACCCCGAGTCGGAAACGCATGCTTCGCCGTTGCCGCAGGAGAGCTCCGCGCAGCCTGAAACAGTTGAGCCTGCCGCAGCTCCGGTTCCCGCTCCAACCCCAATTCCGGCCTCGACCCCGGTCCCCGCTGCATCCTCCGCACAACGCCCAATTCCGCCCCCCGCTTCACTTCCCTTGCCGGCAGTTGCCGTGCTGGCCCCTCAGCCGCTTCCTGCGCCGGTTCCTTCCGCGCCGGCTCCCCTGCCGGTTCCAGTTCCCGTTCGTTCCGAGCCTTCCGCGCCGGCCCCTTTGCCCACTCCCGTTCCTGCTCGTTCCCAGCCCGACGCGCTACCGCTTCCAGCGGCGGGCCCAGCCGGCTTCCGGCTTGGGGTGCAGGTGCGGGTTTTGACAGATGCGGATGTTGCCGCCTTCAAGCTTTCCGTGCATAAAGGGCTGATGGTGGTCCGCGTTGAAAAAGGCAGCATGGCCGAAGCCATGCAGATCCAGGCCGGCGACGTCCTTCTCGAAGTGAACGGCACGGAGATCGCCGATCTGCAAGTGTTTGTTCAAGCCATCCAAAGTGGCGGTGCCAAAACCTTCCGGATCTGGCACAACGGTCAATCGATGCTGGTTTTCATTCCCCTGAGCCTCTAGGCAAGACAAAGCCGAATCGCCTTGCCGGGGGTGAGCTGCCTTGCCCCGGCCTCCTTCTGTCCTATTGCAACTTTTTTTGTCGTGCCGCGTACTCTCTGCATCCCCATGCCCGCGTTCCTGCGGATTAGAGAGTAGCAGCGAGAGATATGGCCCACGACTGGCAAGCGGATTTCGAACAACTCGTGGACGAGCACCAGTCGATGGTCTTCTCGCTGGCTTTGCGGATGACCGGCGACCGGGGTCTGGCAGAGGAAATCGCGCAGGATGTTTTCCTGGAGTTGGACAGGCATCTGAGCAAGATCGAGAGCGCGGCGCACGCCTGCTTCTGGCTGCGGCGAGTGACCATGAGCCGATCGGCGGACGCGTTGCGCCGCCGCCGGGTGCGCGGCCTGGACCTGTGGGTGGAAATGGAAGACCGCCACGGCAGCCACGAAGAGCTGCCCGCGTCTCCGCTCGGTGCGCGTATCGAGCAGTTGCTCGCCACCCTGCCGGAGGCGCAGCGCGCGGCGCTGGTTCTCCGCTACCAGGAGGACCTTACGCCAGAGGAAATTGCGGCTACGCTTCAAGCGCCTGTCGCGACGGTGAAGAGCCATCTGCAGCGCGGCTTGAAGCTGCTGCGGGCCAAGGCCATGAATCATTTGAAGGAATACGTGCGCGTCAAGGAGCAAGTGAGTGGAGTTTGAACCCATGGAAGACTTCGAGCGGGAACTGAGCGATGCTCTAGTGCGGCGGCCCGCTCCACCCAGCCTCAAGCAGGGGCTGATGAAGCGCAGGCGCAGATCCACACCACGGCCTTCTTCTTTCTTTTTCGCCTGGAAGGGGCTTGCCGCGTCGATGGCCGCGGTGTCGCTGTGCATTTTGGCTGCTTTGGCCGTGTATGGCGGCATTGCACGGAGACAAGCGGAGGAACGCCGCCAGGGCGAAGCCGCCCGCCAGCAGGTGCTGACCGCGCTACGCATCACCGGCCATGCGCTCAACCAGATGAATACGCAACTGGCGGCCCATGGCCGCACACACGAGTAAGGAGAAACATCATGTACACCCGGATTGCAACTCTCGTGCTGGCGGCGGCATTCACCGCGCCCGGCGTGGCGCAAACCTCGCCGCTGCCGCTGCCGCCGCCGGTCGAGAAGGAACTGGCCGCGCGCGCCTCCAACGTCACCGAAGTCACACTGGGCAAGAACATGCTGGCCTTTGCGGCCAAGTTCATGAACGGCAAGGACCAGGACGAAGCTGCCACGCGGCATCTGATCGAGGGGCTGGATGGCATCTATGTCCGCGAGTACGAGTTCGATAAGGACGGGCAGTACTCGGCGGAGGAGATCGAGAAACTGCGCCAATATTTCGAAACCAGCGACTGGTCGCCGATTGTGCGCGAACGCGAGCGGAAGACGGGCGAGTCCACCGACGTGATGGTCAAGCTGGTTAATGGCGAGACGCACGGCATGTTCATTCTGACCGCCGAACCCAAGGAACTGACCATCGTGCTCATTCTCGGCCCCGTCCGCATGGAAGACCTGGGCAAGCTGAAGGGCATTGGAGGGCTGGGCGCCTTGGGCACTATTGAAGGCGTGCATCATAACCCCCACGGCAAGGACAAAGACAAGACCAAGGAAAAGGACCAGAAGGGAGGCAACCAATGAGGCGCTTGTGGCTCCTTCCCATTGCATTGGTAGTTCTGTCGGTCCCGGTTGCGGTGCTGGCCGGCAGCGGCGAGGGCGGCTTTGACACCGTGGTGCGCGCCGTCGAAACCAGGTACCACGTGCGCTCGACGCGCATTCCTTTCATGGGCCTCGTCAGTCTCATCTCCAAAAAGGCCACCCACGACGGGGTCAGCGGTCTGCACGTGGCGGAATTCGACTCCGTCACCGAGCCGGTCGACGGCGACGAGCTGAACCGCATGGTCGAGGAAAAGCTGGGCGCAGGCTGGGAGCGCATCATCCGCGAGACCAGCCGCCAGGGACATGAGCAGACCCTGATCTTCATCCATCCCGAAGGCGACAAGATGGGGCTCTTTGTCTTGGATCTCGACGGGCAGGAGATGGATGTGGTGCAGGTTTCTGTCGATCCCAACCATCTGAACGAAAACATCGGCCACTACGAGCATCGTCACCAAGGGGAGCGGGACGAAAACCAATCCGATTAGCGGCGTCGTCCCCGCATCTGCCAGGAACCAAGTTCGACACGGGAATCAAGCTGTATCTATGCGCCGGGGCGCGCGCTGCCTAGACTTGTCCCTAGTATGGCCAGCATCTCACCCACGCCGACCTCGAGCTATCGCGGCCGGCTCGCGCCCTCGCCCACTGGCTACCTGCACGTGGGCCACGCGCGCACCTTCTGGACCGCCTGGCAGCGCGTCCGCGAGGCGGGCGGCACGCTGGTGATGCGCATGGAAGATCTGGACGCCGAGCGCAGCCGCTCCATCTATGCCGAGGCGGCACTCGAAGATTTGCGCTGGCTGGGCATCCGCTGGCACGAGGGGCCGGACAAGGGCGGACCGTATTCTCCTTATTTGCAGAGCAAGCGGCGCAATGTCTATCTCGCGGCCTGGCGCCGCCTGCTGAACCGCGGCTATCTCTTTCCCTGCCGCTGCTCGCGCAAAGACTTGGCTGCCGCGCTCGGCGCGCCTCACGAGAGCACCCAGGCTAACGTGCACAGCGACGGCAAGCTCGACCCGTTGGACGACGAGCCCATCTATCCGGGCACCTGCCGCCACTTGCTGGCCAAGGCGCCGCAACTGCCCGGCCCCACGGTCAGCGAGATCGAGTCGCCCGACGGATACAACTGGCGATTCCGGGTTCCGGACGGCGCGGTGGTCGAGTTTGTCGATCGCAACCTGGGCCCGCAGCGCTTTGTGGCAGGACGCGACTTTGGCGATTTTGTTGTCTGGCGCAAGGACGGCAGCCCCAGCTACCAGCTTGCCTGCGTAGCCGACGACGCTGCCATGCACATCAGCGAAGTGGTGCGCGGCGCCGACCTGCTGCTTTCGACCGCTCGCCAGATTCTGCTCAATCGGGCGCTCGGCTTTGACAATCCCGCCTGGTACCACTGCCGCCTGGTGGTGGATCACAACGGCCGCCGCCTGGCCAAGCGGCACGACGCCCTCAGCCTGCGCGCCCTGCGCCAGCGCGGCCTCACGCCCATGAATATTCTGTCGGCCGATCTGCCTGTCGAGGCGTGAAGCCGGTTTTTGGATTACTTCTTGGCGCTGCTGGCGCGAATCCGGTCGAGTTTCTCGAATAGCTCGGAGATACGGATGAGAATGGGGGTCTGCGGCACGGTAAGTTCTCCGCTTGGGACAAGTTCCAGTCCACTGACTGCTCCATGGTAAGCAACCCGCGCATGGGGATCGATCACCCAAACATACTCGATCCCGAACTGGAGGTATTCAACCGCCTTCTTTGCCGCGCGGCGAATCGTGTCTTCAGGCGACATGATCTCAATTGCGATCAGCGGAGGGTAGGTAAGAATGTCCTCGGCCAGAGACCCTACCCGCAATACGCACACATCCGGAACAAGGAACTTGCGCGGAGAAATCTGAACACGCTGCTCGGTCAACCCAAAGACGCCCCAACCATCCATGTTGTTGGTAAACAAAGCAGCCAGAATCGTTTGCAGAAAGGAATGCTCGAACTCGCCCAAGTTGCGCTCCACAATCACGCCCTCGTCGTACTCGCAGTCGGGCTCATAGCCGGTGGAGAGGTACTCTTCCACGGAAACGAACCGGTCGCCGATGGGCTGTGTCGCCATGGCAACAGTATCCTCTCCTCCCTAGACAGGCGCAACCAGAAAGACCAGACTGGGTGCCCCACCCTCGACGCGTCTTTGTCCTTGCGCCAAGGGTGGGACACCTCGGCCCTCAACCCGCCTCGTTCAGTCGGGGACAACCGCACGTCTTACCCGTGGCGGATAAACTTCCCGCTGTGCAACTCGGCGATTGCCTGCTCCAGCTCGGCTTGGGTGTTCATCACGATGGGCCCGTACCAGGCCACCGGCTCTTCGAGCGGTTTGCCAGAAACCAGCAGGAAACGAATGCCCTCCGGCCCGGCCTGCACCACGATCTCATCGCCGCGATCGAAGAGCACGAGCGAATGGTTTTTCGCGTCGTAGACTGCGGTTGCGTTGGGATCGACGGCCGATTCGGTCAGCACCGCCTGTGGCGCAGAGGCGTCGCGGAAGCTGCCCGAACCGGCAAAGACATACGCGAAGGCGTTGCGCGCAGTCTCCACCTGAATGCGCTTGCGCTTCCCTGGCGGGACCGAGATATCGACGTAGTGCGCGGCGACATTGGATTCGGTCGCCACGCCCTCCACCGGCCCCTGCTTGCCCCAGAACTCGCCGCAGATCACCCGCGCGTGCGTCCCGTCGTCCTCGGTCACCTCGGGAATCGCACTGGCCGGGATGTCCTGATAGCGCGGAGCCGTCATCTTCAGCGCGGCAGGCAGGTTGGCCCATAGCTGAAAGCCGTGCATGCGGCCATGGTCGTCGCCCTTGGGCATCTCCTGGTGAAGAATGCCGCTGCCGGCCGTCATCCATTGCACATCGCCGGCTGTCATGCGGCCCTTGTTGCCCAGGCTGTCGCCGTGCGCCACTTCGCCGGCCAGCACGTAGGTGATGGTCTCAATGCCCCGGTGGGGATGCCAGGGGAATCCGGCCACGTAGTCCGCCGGGTTGTCGCTGCGAAAGTCGTCCAGCAACAGGAACGGATCGAACTCTTTGGTCTTGCCGAAGCCAAAGGCGCGCTGCAACTTTACGCCGGCGCCCTCGACGGTGGGTCTGGTTTCAAACATCTGCTTCACTGCACGCAGCGACATGGTGTGACCTCCTCTGCCGTACACAGGATTGGATGCGCGAGCGAGATATTCGTTGCAACAGGTATTCCCGCCCCTCAGCCAGTGCCCGCATCCCCGCAGGACCATCGGGCCCTCCGGATTCGGTCCATATCGATGAACACGCTCACTTTCTGCGCTGCCGGCCCCTTGCGCGCTTTATATCGAGCTTGCGCCACACATAGAACTTAAGACGGCGGAATCTGGGGAACTGAACAACATGCGCTCCTCGTTCCGCCATTGCCGGGCACCATTGCCGTTGTAGGAGGCGGCGCCCTGATCTTCCTGAGAAAATGAGTCGGCCATGGGGGCTGTTGCACTCAGCTGGCCGCCTGAGCGGTTCTGAAAATGCGGAGTCCAACCGTGTGAAAGCCGCATGAACAGCAGCGAATTCCGTCCTGGTTTCCTTGAGCCTGATTCCAAATGCGATGGAATCTCGCGTCCAGGCCGCGTATACTTTCCAGAAGGGGGCGTACTTTCATCCCCGCCTCCCAAAGTGAGGTGCGTCTTCCGCAGGGACTCCGGTTCACTGACGTTCGACGTTCCGCCATCGGAGACCACCCGTTGGCGCGCAGTGGCCCGTGTGCTTCGAAGTCCCATGGATGCCCTCGGTTGCGCCCTGCTTCCCGCCTTCTGTGCCCTCTGCGGCTCCCCTCTGCCGCATCTTTCTCCCGTGCCAATCTGTGCTGCCTGCTGGATGGAGTTTCCCCTCCAGAACGGCTGTCGCTGCGCGCGCTGCGGAGACACCCTGGCCAGCCCTGCGCTTGACCCGGCCAATCCAGCTCTTTGCCGAACCTGCCGCCTTGCGCCGCCTCCCTTTGAGCGGGCTGTGGCCTTTGGGCTTTACGAGGGCCGCATGAAGGCGGCCATCCACGCGCTCAAATACGACGGTTTACAGCCGGCGGCGCGCCCCCTGGGCCGGATGCTGGCCGGCGCGATCAGCCAACTGGCCGCAGAGGCCCCCGCCGAGATGCTGGTGATTCCGGTTCCGCTGCATCGCTCCAAGTTCACCGAACGCGGCTTCAACCAGGCGCGCCTGCTGGCCTTGCACGCCGTCGGTTTTCTGCGCAAATCCCATCCGGGGTGGCATCTCACGCTGGCCTCGAGCACGCTCATGCGGCTGCGCCCTACCGCCAGCCAGGCTGGTCTCACTGCTCGCCAGCGGAGGTTGAACGTCCGCGGCGCCTTCACGGTTTCCGATTCGGCAGCGGTTGCCGGAAAGTACATTCTGCTCATTGACGACATTCTTACCACCGGCGCTACGGCCCGCGCCGCCGCGCAAGCCCTGCTGCGCGCCGGAGCGGCCGTGGTTTGGGTGGCCACGCTGGCCAGGGCGCGCCGTTCCGCTCTGTCCCGGCGCGGCACGGAGGAATTCTTCGAACAAATGGAAGAAAATTCCGGCCCGGCCGGCAAAGCGCTTCCCGAAACCTTGCAAGGGGCAAGCATTCATTCATCGCACGACCAATCATCTTTTTGACGAGGGGATAAGAGATGTCGCTGGGAAAAGCCATGATTCATGCACGCAAGCAGAAGTCCATCGCCCGCGCCGCCGCGTTTTCCGGCGAGTCCAGGGAACAGGCCGCCATGCAGTCCAACCTGCTGTTGCAGATGCCGGTTCTAGTGCTCAACGCATCCTACGAGCCCATCAACATCTGCGGCGCGCGGCGCGCCCTGGTTCTGGTGCTCAAGGGCATTGCGCGTACCGAGGAGGAACACGGCACGATCCTGCACGCCCAGCGCAGCCGCATGCCCATGCCCTCGGTCATTCGCCTGCTCGAATACCGCCGCATCCCCTACCAGACCCGCGCCCTATCGCGCAAAAACATTCTGCTGCGTGACCGGAACTCCTGCCAATACTGCGGCGTGGTGCTGCCTTCAGGCGAGCTGACCCTGGACCACGTCGTTCCGCGCTCGCGCGGCGGCAGTTCCACCTGGGAGAATCTCGTTGCCTGCTGCCACGGTTGCAACCGCCGCAAAGGCAACCGCATGTTGAGCGAGATCGAAGACATGGCTTTGCTGCGCGAGCCACGGCCTTTCTCGCTGCATACCAGCCGCCAGATCATGCGCATGCTGGGCCGCGGCGACGACCGCTGGCGCAAGTATTTGTTCTATTGAAAGAACAGCCAGTTCGGCCAGAGTTTCTCATGGAATGGATTGGGAAACAGTCGGCGTCAAGAGAGTCTCATTTGGTTTGGCGTATAAAGATGGCTTCCGATACCAAACTCAAGGCTCCTGCGGCTTTCATAACTCCCTGAAAGCCGCCAGGGGAGCGTGATTCTCAAGCCAAAGGTCGCAGGAACACCAACAGATTCAAGGTGAGATCGATGGAGCGCGCAAAGAACTAAGGATTCGCCCGTAAATGAACCGGCCTCGCATCGGCAAGCGGTTTTGAACACTCTATCGAGCGGCGCTTCGGCGGGCGCATTGTTTGCTCACCTTTCGCCAGAAACTCTTCTTCCTGGTAAGAACCTCCGCAAAGCCAACCTGGATCGGCATTCCAGCCCTGCGTCTCATCTCTCCCCTTCGGCGTCGCTTAAAATTGTTGCATGTGCGGAATTGTCGGTTATGTAGGTCCCAAGAAGGTAGTTCCTGTCATCATCGAGGGGCTAAGGCGCCTCGAATACCGCGGCTACGACTCGGCGGGCATCGCCGTCGGCAGCCCTTCCCGTTCCACGCTTGAGGTCCGCCGCGCACCGGGGAAGCTGGCCAACTTGGAAGAAGTGCTGCGCGAGCACCCGCTCGATGGCACCTATGGCATCGGCCACACCCGCTGGGCCACCCACGGCCGCCCCACGGAAGAAAACGCCCATCCCCATCGCGACTGCACGGGGCGCATCGTTGTGGTGCACAACGGCATCGTGGAAAACTACCTTGCCCTGAAGAGCGAGCTCACCGCCCAGGGCCACAAGTTTGTCACCGAAACCGACACCGAGATCATCGCCCATCTCATCGAGCAGGTGCAGAACGAAGCGGAAGCGGCCGGGCTTCCTGTCGCGCTGGAAGTGGCTGTCCGCCGCGCCGTCAAGCGGCTCACCGGCGCCTTTGCTCTGGGCATTCTGTCGGCCGCCGAACCGGACAAGATCGTGGTTGCACGTTTTGGCCCGCCGGTGGTGATTGGCGTAGGCGAGGGCGAGTCCTTTGTGGCTTCCGACGTTCCCGGCATCCTGCACCACACGCGCAACATTTATTTCCTGGCCGACGGCGACATGGCGATCCTCACGCTGGCCGGCGTCGAGCTGACCGACTTCGATGGCAACCCCATCCAGCGCGCCATCACGCGCATCCAATGGGACCCGATCCAGGCGGAAAAGGGCGGCTACAAACACTTCATGCTCAAGGAAATCTGGGAGCAGCCGCGGGCTATTCGCGACACTACCCTGGGCCGCGTCTCTCTCGATTCGGGCAAGGTTTTCCTGGGCGAAATGAAGATCTCCGACGAAGAGCTGGCCATGGCCTCCAGCATCAACATCGCCGCCTGCGGCACCAGTTGGCATGCTGCCCTGACCGGCAAGTACATGATCGAGCGGCTGGCCCGCCTGCCTGTGGACGTGGACTACGCAAGCGAATACCGCTATCGCAACCCCATCCCCGACCGCAATGCGCTGGGTCTTCTCATCACCCAATCCGGCGAAACCGCCGACACTCTGGCTGCCCAACGGGAGATGATCGCCCTCGGTTCCAAGACCGTGGCCATCTGCAACGTGGTCGACGCCATGGTGGCTCGCGAGGCGCACGGATCGATCTACACGCATGCCGGCCCGGAGATCGGCGTCGCCTCCACCAAGGCGTTCACCGCCCAGCTCACTGCCCTTTTCCTGCTGGCGCTCAAGCTTGGCAAACTCCGCGGCCGTATCGATCCAGCGCAGTCCGTAGCCCTGATCGAGGAGCTGAGCCGGATTCCATCCAAAATCGAAGAGGTGCTGCGCCAGCGCTCCGGTCAGTGCGAGCAACTCGCCAAGGAGTTCTCTACCGGCCGCGACTTCCTCTATCTGGGCCGCGGCATCCATTTTCCCATTGCTCTGGAAGGCGCGCTCAAACTGAAGGAGATCTCCTACATCCATGCCGAGGGCTACCCGGCCGGCGAAATGAAGCACGGGCCCAACGCGCTCATCGACGAGACTCTTCCCGTGGTGGTGCTGGCCACCAGGGACGAATCCGACCCAGCGTCCAAACTCAGATATGAGAAGACCCTCTCCAATATTCAGGAGGTTACCGCCCGCAGTGGCCGAGTCATCGCGGTGGCCACCGAGGGAGACACAACCATTGGCACCCTGGTGGAACATGTCATCCACGTCCCGCCGGCGATCGAGTTGCTGAGCCCGCTCATCGAGATTGTCCCCCTGCAATTGCTGGCCTACTACATCGCTGTTCGCCGCGGCTGCGACGTGGATCAGCCCAGGAACCTGGCCAAGTCGGTCACCGTGGAGTAAGTATCCTCCACAAAGCGGATGTTTATTGCCCTCCAACAGTAGAAGGCGAGACCTCGGGAGACTACTTCCGAGGTCTCGCCTTTTCTATAGCATCTCTCCAATTTGCGCCGAGAGCAGAATCAAACGGAGGGAGTAGGGGACTTCCGTCCCCTGAATGAGCGAGAAAATCAAGCGGGCTTCAGCCCCGGGCCTAGGACAAGTTCACAATTCTTGCGGGGTTGGTTTTGAGGTGCCCCACTCATTTCCACAAAGCACGCGAAATGGATGGGGCACGAAGCTTCCTTGCACCATCAGTGAGAATGCTCTAAAAGGCCATCTCAACTTGTCTCTCGATCTCGTGCGGCAGAAGCCCCTCGCTCCGTCTGCTCCAGCATCGGCGCCAACGGGTGGTTGTCGGTGGCCTGCTGAAGCGCGTCCACGGCCACGATGATCTGCGCCGCGCCCGCCACGGCGATCTGCGCGTAGTCGCCCTCAACCACAGCGCCTTTCTGGCTGCCGCCGGGCACGATCCGGCTCTGAGAATCGGTAAAGTTGCGCTCCGCCTGGGGCTCGAGCGTCGCCGTACCCGGATCGGGCGCCTTTGGATCGTGCCCGCCCACAATCCTGATCGGAGGCATGGACGGCGCTCAGATCCAGAGTCTCGGCCACGTCGACCAGCAAGC
>Ga0181529_10004700_pt1 | contig 14634 bp, 12 predicted proteins | sample PEATcosm2014_Bin_36_FD_119763 | JGI IMG/M metagenome (GOLD analysis project Ga0181529, IMG submission 119763) | Peatland microbial communities from MTU Mesocosm Facility, Houghton, MI, USA - PEATcosm2014_Bin10_30_metaG | ecosystem: Environmental > Terrestrial > Soil > Wetlands > Peat | place...
GGGATCGGCGCCCAGGCGAACATCGAGGCCTCCGGGCAGGGCACCTCCCAGCCGGCGGCGTGCAGGCCACGGATCAGCACGTCACGGCGCTCGCGATAGAGGTCGCGGACCTCCTGCACGCAGTCCTGCGGCCCGTTCAGCGCCGCCGTGGCGGCCACCTGGATCGGCGTGAAGGCGCCGTAGTCCAGGTAGGATTTCATCCGCGTCAGGGCGTTGATCAGCCTCTGGTTGCCGGCCGCGAAGCCCATCCGCCAGCCCGGCATGGAATAGGTCTTCGACAACGAGGTGAACTCGACGGCGATGTCCCTGGCGCCCGGCACCTGCAGGATCGACGGCGGCACCTGATCGCCGAAATAAATCTCCGCGTAGGCCAGGTCCGACAGGATCCATATCTCGTGGCGGCGGCAGAAGGCGACGATCTCGCGGTAGAAGTCGAGATCGGCCAGCCAGGCCGTCGGATTGGACGGGAAATTGACGATCAGCGCGGTCGGCTTGGGCACGGAGTGATGCACCGCGCGGTCGAGCGCGCGCAGCATCTCCTCATCCGGGCGGGCCGGGATGCTGCGCACCGCGGCGCCGGCAATGATGAAGCCGAACTGGTGGATCGGATAGGACGGGTTGGGCACCAGGATGGTGTCGCCCGGGCTGGTGATCGCGGAGGCCAGGTTGGCCAGCCCCTCCTTCGAGCCCAGCGTCACCACCACCTCGGTTTCGGGATCGAGATCGACGTCGAAACGGCGGCGGTAGTAGCCGGCGAGAGCGCGGCGCAGGCCGGGGATGCCCCGGCTCACCGAGTAGCGGTGCGTGCGCGGGTCCTGCACGGCCTCGACCAGCTTGGCGACGATGTGCGGCGGCGTCGGGCTGTCCGGGTTGCCCATGCCGAGATCGATGATGTCCTCGCCGACGGCACGCGCCGCCGCCTTGGCTTTGTTCACCTCGGCGAAGACGTAGGGCGGCAGGCGGCGAATGCGGTGGAACTCATCGTTCATGGCGGCGGTCCGGACTTTCAATGTTGCGGCGACGACAATGGCGGAGTTGGGGCAGGACCCCAACCCGGCGGTGATGGATTTAATTGGCGATGCGGGCGGCGCCGCCGTGTCCCTCGGCCTCGGCATCGACATGCACCAACGCGGCGGGCACGCCCGAGGCCGTCAGCACCGCGGCGATAGCGCGCGCGCGCGCCAAGGCCAGCGGCAGGGCGGCCGACGCCGCCGCCGGGTCGCCACTGGCGGCATCGCCGTAGCCGATCGCCTCCAGCGGCGCGGCGCCGCGGCGCTGCGCCAGGTTGCGCAGCGCGTCCTGCGTTTGCGGCGCGATGTCGACCGAACCGGGTTGGAACGCCACCAGCACGGCAAGGACGGCGGCCGGCGCGGGTCCAGGCACCACAACGGGCGTGGCGAACGGCGGCGGAGTCGGCGCCGTGATGGCCGGCACGTCCATGCCGGGAATGCGCGGCGCCGGCGGCGGGGCGGCGGGGACGGACACCGTGGCGGCGTCCACCGCCGGTGCGGCGGGCGGGGCAGCGGGGACGGCTGCCGTGGCGACGGCCACCGCCGGTGCGGCGGGTGGGGAGGCCAGCGGCTCCTCGGCGACCTTGCCGACGGGCGCCGGGCGCGGCGGCGTCGGCGGACCGCTGGGCAACGGCGGCTGCGCGGGCGGCGGCGAGGCGGTCGCGGCCTGCAACTTGGCGCTGGGATTGTCGGAATTCGCGGGTGGCGCGGGCGGCGGCGCGGTGCCGCGGCCGAACGCCTGCGGCGCGGTGGCCGGCAAGGACGGGTCGGGCCCGATCGCGCCGGCATACTGGGCGTTGGCCCGGTCCGCCACCAGCCCGCTGGCGATCTTCGCGCGCGTGGCGGCATCGGTAACCACGGGTTTGGGCGGCACGGTACCCAGGCTCGGGTAGGGAGCGTCGGCGTTGGGCGGCGGCGGCCGCTCCTCGGCGATCCGGCCACCCTCCGCCGAATGCCACCAGTCCACCGGATTCATCGAATCGGGCCAGGAGCAGCTGGCCAATAGCACCGCGGCGAGCGGCGCGATCAGGCGGACAACGGTCCCCGCTCCCGGCGTCGGCCGCACTTGATCGTCCCAGGGGCGCACCCTAGTAAGTCGATGATGACGTCCGTCTGACATGGGTTCGGGTTGCTCCAGCGTGCCGCCACATCGGCGCGGATGCAGGTGTAGCGCGCGGCCCGACCTTCGGGAAGGATACCCTCATGGCCGAGCCGACCAAGCCGGATCCCGGCGCCTTCAAGCTGCCCGACCCCGTCGAGGTCGGACGCTCGATGGCCGACATCGCCGAGCGCTCGCAGCGCATCGTCGGCGACTGGCTGAAGCGCCAGGGCCAGGACAGCCCACCAAGCGCCGACCCGCTCAACATCGGCGGCGCCTTCATGGAAATGACGGCCAAACTGATGGCGAACCCGGCCGGGCTGATGCAGGCGCAGTTCAGCCTGTGGCAGGACACCATGTCGCTGTGGCAGAACACCGCCCGGCGCATGATGGGCGGCACCAGCGAGCCGGTAATCCAGGGCGACCCCAAGGACCGCCGCTTCAAGGACGAGGCGTGGCGGGAAAACGAGGTCTTCGATTTCATCCGCCAGTCCTACCTGCTGTCGGCGCGCTACGTGCAGGACGTGGTCCGGGTGGCCGACGGACTGCCGCCGCAGACCGCCCACAAGGTCGATTTCTACGCGCGCCAGTTCGTCGACGCGATGAGCCCCAGCAACTTCGTGCTGACCAACCCGGAAGTGCTGCGCAAGACCGCGGAAACCGGCGGCGAGAACCTGCTGCGCGGGCTGCAGAACCTGCTCGGCGACCTGGAAGCCGGCAAGGGCAGGCTGCGGATCAAAATGACCGACAAGGACGCCTTCCGGATCGGCGAAAATATCGCCGTCACCGCGGGCAAGGTGGTCTACCAGAACGACCTCATGCAGCTTATCCAGTACGCGCCCACGACCGAGAAAGTACTGAAACGACCCCTTCTGATCATCCCGCCCTGGATCAACAAATACTACATCCTCGACCTCCGGCCGAAAAACAGTTTTGTCCGTTGGCTGACTTCCCAGGGGCACACGGTGTTCATCGTGTCATGGGTGAATCCCGACGAAAAACTCGCCGACAAGGGGTTCGAGGATTACATGAGGGAAGGCATCCTCGAGGCGCTGTCGGCGATCGAGGCGGCCACCGGCGAGATCGCGGTGAATGCCATCGGCTACTGCCTGGGCGGCACGCTGCTGTCGGCCACGCTGGCCTGGATGGGCGAACACGGCGATAGCCGCATCAAGAGCGCGACCTTCCTCGTCACCCTCATCGATTTTCAGGAGTCCGGCGAACTCGGTGTATTTATCGACGAAGAGCAGCTCAAGGCGCTCGAGGAGAAGATGAACAAGCGCGGCTATCTCGAGGGCAGCGAGATGGCGACCACCTTCAACATGCTGCGCGCCAACGACCTGATCTGGTCGTTCGTGGTGAACAACTACCTGATGGGCAACGACCCCTTCCCCTTCGACCTGCTCTACTGGAACAGCGATTCCACCCGCATGCCGGCGCGGATGCACAGCTTCTACCTGCGCAACATGTACCAGGCGAACCGGCTGAAGGACGCGGGCGGCATCACGCTGGCCGGCACGCCGATCGACGTGCGCCGGGTGAAGGTGCCGGCCTATTTCGTCTCCACCCGCGAGGACCACATCGCGCCGTGGCGCAGCACCTACCTGGGCTGCCGCCTGCTGGGCGGCGACAAGCGCTTCGTGCTCGCCGCCTCCGGCCACATCGCCGGCGTGGTGAACCCGCCGGAGAGCGGCAAATACAGCCACTGGATCAACCCCGACCTGCCCGCGGACGCCGAAGACTGGTTCAAGGGCGCCACCGAAATCGCCGGGTCCTGGTGGCCGGATTGGCAACGCTGGATCGCCGGCAAGGACAAACGCCGGGTGAAAGCCCGCCAACCGGGCGACGGCAAACTCACCCCGATCGAAGACGCGCCGGGAAGTTACGTGAAGGTTCTGCTGGAGTAAGGAAGGCGGAGCCCTGCCCTTACTTGCTCCGGCCGAGACCTTCGCGGAACCGTCGGGCGTGTTCGACGTAATGCTTTGCCGTCAGGTCGAATTTGGCGCGTTCCTCGGGGGTCATCACGCGGTTCAGGCGGGCCGGCGAGCCTTGCCACAGTTCGTTGGGGCCGATTTTCTTGTTCGGTGTCAGCAGTGACCCGGCGGCGAGCATGCCGCCTTCCTCGATCACCGCGCCGTCCAGGACGGTGGCGCCCATGCCGACGAAGGCGCGGTTGTGCAGGGTGCAGGCGTGGATGATGCAGGCGTGGCCCACCGTCACGTCGTCGCCGATGAGGGTGGGGAAGTTGCCCCGGTTGACGTGGACGATGGTGCCGTCCTGGATGTTCGTGCGGGCGCCGATGCGGATGATGTTGGTGTCGCCGCGCAGCACGCAGTGAAACCAGATGCCGGATTGCGCGCCGACGTGGACGTCGCCGATCACCACGGCGGTAGGGGCGATGAAGGCATCCGGGGCGATCACCGGCGCCACCCCGTCCAGTGTGTAGATCGGGTCAGGCACAGGCGGGTTCCGGGGCGGCGCCGGTGCGCACGATGGTGCCGGGCAGGCCGAGCATCAGGCCGATATTCTGCACCGCGGCGCCGGACGCGCCCTTGCCGAGGTTGTCCAGCCGCGCCACCAGCACGACTTGGTGGTGGGCGGCGTTGGCGAACACGCGCAATTCCAGCACGTCGGTGTCGTTCAGCGCCTCCGGTTCCAGTTTGCCGTCGGGGCTGGGCGGCAGCACACGCACCAGGGGCGCGCCGGCGTAGCGGCGGGCGAGCACGTCGTAGAGGTCGGCGCCGGTGGGGCTGCCCGGCAGGGTGTCCAGGTGCAGCGGCACCGAGACAACCATGCCCTGGCGATAGTGCCCGACGGCCGGGGAGAAAATCGGCCGGCGGGTCAGCCCGGCGTAAAGCTGCGTCTCCGGGACGTGCTTGTGTTCGAGCGCGAGGCCGTAGAGTTCAAAGGCCGGGCCGCCGGTGGTCTCGTGCGCGCCGATCATCGACTTGCCGCCGCCGGAGTAGCCGGAAACGGCATTGATGGTGACCGGATAGTCGGCCGGCAGCAGGCCGGCATCGACCAGCGGGCGGAGCAGCGCGATGGCGCCGGTGGGGTAGCAGCCCGGATTGGCGACGCGCGCGGCGTCGGCGATACGGCCGGCCTGGCCTGGCTGTAGTTCGGGAAAGCCGTAGACCCAGTCCGGCGCGACCCGGTGGGCGGTGCTGGCGTCGAGCAGTTTCGGGGCGGCGGCGCCGAGGCTGGCGGCCAGGGCGACGGACTCGCGCGCGGCGGCGTCGGGCAGGCAGAGCACCACCAGGTCGACGTCGCGCATCAGGGCGCGGCGGGCGTCGGGGTCCTTGCGGGCATCGGCGGGCAGGCTTCGCAGGGCCACCGAGGGCAGCGCGAGCAGGCGCTCGCGGATACCGAGCCCCGTGGTGCCGGCCTCGCCGTCGATGAACACGCTCGCCTGGTTCGCCATCCGCGGTCTCCTTGCCGACGCATCGTCGGACACGAGGGGCCCAAAAAGCAAGAGGGGCGGACCCACCGGGCCCGCCCCCCTGCCGTGCAGATAAGGGAAACCGGCTCAGCGCTTGCTGAACTGGAAGCTCCGGCGGGCCTTGGCGCGGCCGTATTTCTTGCGCTCGACCACGCGGCTGTCGCGGGTGAGGAAGCCGGCCAGCTTCAGGATCGGCCGCAATTCCGGCTCGTAGTTGGTGAGCGCGCGCGAGATGCCGTGGCGCAGCGCGCCGGCCTGGCCGGACAGGCCGCCGCCGACCACGGTGCAATAGACGTCGAACTGGTTATAACGGTCGGCCACCAGGAAGGGCTGGGTGATCAGCATGCGCAGCACGGGGCGGGCGAAATACTGGCCCACGCGCTTGCCGTTCACCTGGATCTCGCCCTTGCCCGGCTTCAGCCAGACGCGCGCCACCGCGTTCTTGCGCCGGCCGGTGGCATAGGAGCGGCCGAGCGCGTCGCGCTTGGGTTCGCGCTTGGGCTGATCGGCCGGCACCGCGGCGGCGACGGCGAGGTCCTTGAGGTCCGTGAGGGTTTGGGTCTGCGGGGTGTCGGACATCGTCTCAGCCCCTCCTGTTCTTGCGGTTGAGCGCGCCAACGTCGAGCGCAATCGGCGCCTGGCCGTCGTGCGGATGTTCGGCGCCGCCATAGACGTGCAGGTGCTTCATTTGCATCCGCTGCAACGGGCCGCGGGTAATCATCCGCTCGACCGCCTTCTCCAGCACCCGCTCGGGGTGGCCGCTTTCGAGGCGCGCGCGGATGCTGCGGCTCTTGATGCCGCCCGCGTAGCCGGTGTGCCAGTAGAACATCGTCTGGTCGAGCTTGTTGCCGGTCAGCTTGACCTTGGCGGCGTTGATGACGACGACGTTGTCGCCGCAGTCGACATGGGGGGTGAACTGCGGCTTGTTCTTGCCGCGCAGGTGGGTGGCGATGATGACGGCGAGGCGGCCCAGAACCAGGCCTTCGGCATCGATCAGCACCCAACCCTTCTTCACCTCCGCGGGCTTCAGCGAGAGGGTGGTCTTCATGGGTGGCATCCTCAGGAGAGATCAGGCCGCGGCTTATGCCGTCCGTGATCGCCGCGGTCAAGCACTTTCATCTGTGGTAATATAATACCACAACCTTTTCCTGCTGCATCCGCCAGCGGAAAATTCACCCTACAGCGCGGCGGGCTTCGCGGCCGCAGGCGGGGCCTCGGGCAAATCGGTCTGCCAGCCACCGCCGAGCGCCTTGTAGATCTGCACCAGATCGGTGGAGACCGTGGTGGTGCTGTCGGTGAGCTGCTGCTCGGCCGCCAGCAGGTTGCGCTGCACGTCCAGCACCTCAAGGAAATCGATGAGGCCATCGGCGTAGCGGTCGCGCGCCAGCCCCAGCGCCCGGCGGTTCTGCTCCACGGCCGCCTGCAACCGGTCGGCCCGGCGCTGCTCGTTCTGATAGGCGGTCAGCGCATTGTCGACCTCATGCAGGGCGTTGAGCACGGTGCGCTGATAGGTCACGGCGGCTTCCTGCTGCTGCGCCTGGCGCAGTTCCAGCGTGTGGGTCAGCCGGCCGCCCTCGAAAATCGGCAGGGTGATCGCGGGGCCGAAGGCATAGGTGTTGGCGTGCCCCCAGTCGGTCAGGTTGGCGAACTGCAAGCCCTGGATGGCGGCGCTGCCGGACAGCATGAAGCGGGGATAGAAGTCGCCCACCGCGACGCCGACGTTGGCGGTGGCGGCGTGCAGCTGGGCCTCGGCCACGCGGATATCCGGGCGGCGGCGCGCCAGTTCCGAGGGCAGGCCGACCGGCACCCGCGGCGGCACCGGCGGAATCGCCTGCGGCGTGGCGAGTTGGGCGGTCAACGCCGCCGGCGCCTCGCCGAGCAGCAGGCCGATGGCGTTGATGAGCGTCGCCTCCTGTGTCTCCAGCGCCGGCAATTCGGCGTCGATGCTGGCCACCTGGGCGGCGGCGGTGGCGACGTCGAGATCGGTGGTGAGCCCGCCTTCCGCGCGCTGGCGCGTCAGGTTCAGGCTCTGGCGCGAACTGTCGAGGTTCTGGTGGGTAATGTCGATGTTGCGCTGGATGCCGCGCAACCGGACATAGTCGCGCGCCAGTTCGGCCATGGCGGTCAGCAGCGTGTCGCGGCGGGCATCCTCGCTGACGTCCACGGAGGCGGTGGCGGATTCGACGCCGCGGCTGACGCGGCCCCAGATATCCAGCTCCCACGAGGCGTCGAAGCCGTACTGGAACAGGTCGTAGGGCGCGAACAGGTTGGCGTTTTTCGACTGGGCGCCGCTCTGCGGTTCGGCCAGGCCGTTGGCTTGGTTGGCCGCGCTGCCCGGCTGGGTCAGCCAGAGTGAGCCGCGGTGGCTGGCCATCTGGCGCGTATAGCTGCCGTTGCCGTTCACCGACGGCAGGGCGGCCGCCTTGACCACGCCGACCGTCGCGCGCGCCTCCGCCAGACGCAGGCCGGCCACCCGCACGTCGAGATTGGCGTCGGCCAAACGCTGCTCCATGCCGGTCAGCACCGGGTCGCCGAACAGCGTCCACCATTGCGCATCGACCGGCTCGGCGACGGGCTGGCTGGGCGCCGCCGCCTGGGGACCGGCGCCGGTCCACGAGGCGGGATTCCACCATGGCGTCGGAGTGGCGAAATCGGGGCCGACCGTGCAGGCCGACAGCAGGACCAGCATGGGCAGGGCGGCGGCAGGCCTGGGCAAGGTCACGAAACTCCCCTTATGCCGCGGCCATTGCGGCCCATGGCAACACCAAAGTAGCGGCGCTGGGCCGCGGGTCAACGCCACTCAGCAGGCTTGTGAAACACTTCTTCCAGCCTTGATAGGGTTCGTCATTGCGTGTAGGGCGATTGAAATGGCTGGGAATCCGCATGAACGCGACGACGCACGGCGACGCCCGGTACTATGAAGTGACCCCGCCAGGCTCGCTTGCCGAACGGCTGTTGATCCGCGCCCGCGACAGTATCTACCGCAACTTCCTGACGATCATGCGCCCGACGCCGGACTCGGCCATCCTCGATTTCGGCGTCTCGACGGTGATGGGCGCTGGCGCCAACCTGCTGGAACGGCTGTATCCGCATCCGGGCCGGATCACGGCGGTCGGCCTGGACGACGGCGCCGCGTTCACCGGCGCGTTCCCGCCGGTGCGCTACGTGCGCGTGGCCGCCAACGCCGGCCTGCCATTCGCGGATGGCGCCTTCGACATCGCCTTCTCCAATGCGGTACTGGAGCATGTCGGCAGCCCGGAAGCCCAGCGGGCCGTCCTCGCCGAGTTGCGCCGGGTGGCACGGTGCGTGTTCGTTTCCGTGCCGAACCGCTTCTTCCCGATCGAACACCACACGGCCTTGCCGTTGCTGCATTTCGCCGACGCGACCTTCCGGTTGGCCTGCCGCGCCACCGGCAAGCACAAATGGGCGGACCCGGCCAACCTGATCCTGATGTCGCGGCACCGGCTCGCGCGGCTCTGCGGCGATGCCCAGGCGTGCCGGATCGGCCATACCGGCCTGCGCCTCGGTCCATTCAGCTCGAATCTCTATCTGGCGATCGGCTGAGCGGATCCTCAGGTCTTTCGCGCGCCCCAGAAGATCGGGTACGGCGCCTTCACCACATCGACCAGATTGGTGCGCATGGCGGTGGGAATGAACCACTGGCCGACCGGGATGAACGGCACCTCCTGCCACGCCAGCACCTGCATCTGCTCGCAGATCGCCCGCTGCGCGGCGAGGTCGGGCGCCTCGAACCAGGCATCGCGCAGGGCCTCGAGGCGCGGGCTGGTGGGCCAGCCGAACCAGCCGTCGAAGCCGTTGCCGCGGATCGGGAAATGGCTCGCCGGGGTAGCCACCGACAGGCCTTCGTAAGTGGTGCAGAAGGAACTCCAGCCGCCCTTCTCCACCGCCTCGCGGCTGGTCCGGCGCTGCACCAGCGTGCCCCAGTCCATGCTGGCATACTCGACATTCAGCCCGACCCGCTGGAACAGGTCGCGGGCCACCTGGCAGATCGCCTGCAGCGCCGGGTAGTCCGACGGCGACATCAGCAGCACTTTTTCGCCGTTGTAGCCGCTCTCGGCCACCAGCCGCCTGGCCACCGCCAGGTCGCGCGGGACGGTGAACACCGCCATCCCGGCGTCGTTGGCCATCGGCAGGCCGGGCGTGAACACGCCAGCCGGCAGATGATAGAGCTCGGGCTCGCTGCCCATCGCCGCCTCGAGGAACTGCTGCTGGTCGACCGCCGGCAACAGCGCGCGCCGCAGCTTCTCGTTGTTGAACGGCGGCTGGATGTGGTTGAGGGCGATCATCGGCATGACGCCGACGGTGTCGTTCACCACCACCTTCACCCCCGGGGCGGCGCGCAGCGACGCCAGCAGATCGACCAGGGGCTGCTGCACCCAGTCCACCTCGCCCTGCTGCAACGCCACCGCCTGGGTGGCGGAGTCGGGCATGATGATCCACTCGACGCGGTCGAAGTTCGCCACCTTGCCGCCGCTGGTGAAGTCGGGCGGCCCGGCGATCGGCACGTATTTGTCCCAACGCGCGTAGACCGCCTTGGCGCCGGATATCCATTCGTCGCGCAGGAAGCGGTACGGCCCGCTGCCGACATACTCGCTGATCTGGGTGAACGCATCGGTGCGGCTGATGCGCTCCGGCATGATGAAGCAGGAGTCGGTGCCGAGCGCCTCCAGCATGAGCGCATAGGGCTTCTTCAGCCGGATCTCGAAGCGGCGGTCGTCGAGGACACGGATCTCGTCGAGCCGCGCCAGCATGGCCTGGCCGAGACCGCGCCGTTTCGCCCAACGCAGGATGGAGGGCACGCAATCCTGCGCCCGCACCGGTTCGTTGTCGTGGAACAGCAGGCCCTCGCGCAGGGTGAAGCGCCAGGTCAGGCGATCGTCGGAAAGCTCATGGCCGGCGACCATCTGCGGGCTGGGAAGGCCCTTGGAATTCTCGCCATAGAGCGTGTCCCAGATCAGGTATGCGTGATTGCGGGCGACCGTGGTGGTGGTCCAGACCGGGTCCGGATTCTGCAGGTTGCCCTCGGGCACGAAGCGCAGCACGCGCGCGGCCCCCTGGGCGATCGCCGGACGGGCCAGGGCCGCAGCGGCGCCCGCGGCAAGGAAGGTCCTGCGTTGCATCTGCGCTGTCCCCTTTGATACGGAGCGACGACTCTACACCGAACCGCCGTGTCCGCCGAGTGGGCCGTAACGGTTGCCGATCCCGCCACGGAGGGGCAGGGTGTGCCCCATTCGTGACGAACTGGAACCCCCCATGAACACGACCGACAAAGTGCTCGCCCGCATCGACGCCAATTTCGCCGACGCTCAGGCCCGCTGGATGGACTGGCTGCGCATTCCCAGCGTCAGCGCCCAGCCCGCCCACGCCGCCGACAGCCGGCGCGCCGCCGAATACGCGGTGGCGCAACTGGCCGATATCGGCTTCCGGATTTCGGTGCGCGACACCGCGGGCGCCCCTTGCGTGGTCGGCCATCACCCCGGACCCGGCGGTGACGTTCCGCACCTGCTCTACTACGGCCACTACGACGTGCAGCCCGCCGAGCCGCTCGAGCTGTGGACCCACCCGCCGTTCGAGCCGACCCTGGTGGACGGGCCGCACGGCAAGCGCGTCTATGCGCGCGGCGCGGTGGACGACAAGGGCCAGGTGTCGATGTGGCTGAACGCCTTCCGCGCCTGGCACGCCGAGACCGGCACCCTGCCCTGTCGCGTCAGCGTGCTGATCGAGGGCGAGGAAGAGATCAGCAGCATCAACTTCAAGCCCTTCGTCGCCGCCAACCGCGACGAGTTGCGCGCCGATGTCGCGGTGATCTCCGACACCGGCATGTGGGACATCGACACCCCCGCGCTGACCTCCGCCCTGCGCGGCATCGTCTACCTGCAGGTGGACCTGCGGGCCGCCAACCGCGACCTGCATTCCGGCATGTACGGCGGTTCCGCGCTGAACCCGATCAACGCCCTGGTCACCGCGCTCGGACAGCTCAAGGACGCCAGCGGGCGTATCCAGGTGCCCGGCTTCTACGACGGCGTACGCGACATCTCGCCGGCCCTGGCGCAGCAGTGGGCCGCGCTCGGCTTCGACGAAGCCCGCTATCTCCGCGACATCGGCATGACCACGCCATACGGCGAGGCCGGCCGCACGGCACTGGAGCGGCTGTGGGCACGGCCGACCTGCGACATCAATGGCATCTGGGGCGGCTACCAGGGCCCCGGCAGCAAGACCGTCATCGCCGCCGAGGCGAGTGCGAAGGTGAGCTTCCGCCTGGTGCCCGGCCAGGACCCGGAAAAGGTCGTCGCCGGGTTCAAGCAATTCATGCAGGACCACGTTCCGGCCGACGCGAAACTGTCGTTCCAGTTGTTCGGCTGCGGCGCCGGGCTGGAAATCCCCACCGGCGACCGCTTCGTGCAGGCCGCCGCCAAGGCACTCGAGGCCGAATACGGCAAACCCCCCGCCATGATCGGCTGCGGCGGCTCGATTCCGGTGGTGGAAACTCTGCTGGGCGAACTCGGCCTGAATACCGTGCTGATGGGCTTCGGGCTGGACGACGACCAGGTGCACAGCCCGAACGAGAAATTCGAGGTGCGCTGCTTCCATAAGGGCATGCGCGCCCATGCGCGGTTGCTCGGGGCGTTGGGATAGGAAGGCCGGCAGCGGCACCGCATAAGTCAGTTGCACAGGGAGGCGGAGAGGCGGAGAGAAGCTAAAGGATTGGGCGCTTCGCGCCAGAATTCCTTCTCTCCGTCTCATCGTCTCCCTGTGCAACTTTTGCTTTCCGCGTGCACCGCGGCTGTCGGAGTGTTCACCCGATTGCCCCAGGCGGGCGCTGCCGTGTTTGCCCCGCTTCCCCGCGGCGGACTACATTCGTCGTCATGAACACGCGTGCCGCCGTGATCGGCGGGGCAGTTCTGCTTCTGCTCGCCGCTGGCGGGCTGGGGTGGAACTTCCTCGGTCCCGTTTCCTCCCCCGACCCATCCCTGGCCGGTTCGGCGCCCCTGCCGGTGCCACCGGTGCCGCCGCGCCTCGTCGAGGGCGCGCGTTACGAGCAATGCCTCGCCATGCTGCCGAACGACCCGCGCGGCGCCGCCAACTTCGCCGAAAGCTGGAGCGACGGCGGCGACGGCGCGGCCCACTGCGCCGCGCTGGCCGAGGTCGCGCTGGGCAATGTTCAGATGGGCGCCGATCACCTGGCGCGCCTTGCCGCCGCCAGCCAGGCGCCCGCGGCAGCACGCGCGGCGGTCTATGAACAGGCGGCCCAGGCCTGGCTGATGGCGGGCCGGGCCGCGCAGGCGTTCGACGCCGGCACCGCCGCGTTGGCGCTCGCGCCGGACGATGCCGATCTGCTGGTCGACCGCGCCGTCGCCGCCGCCGCGCTCAACCGCTTCAACGAGGCCCTGACCGACCTGACGCACGCGCTGGAGATCGACCCGAACCGGGCGGAGGTGCTGGTGCTGCGCGCCGCCACCTGGCGCCATCTCGGCCAGCTCGGGCTGGCGCAGGACGATGTCGACCGGGCCATCGCGATCGACCCCGAGAACGCCGAGGCGATGCTGGAACGCGGCATCCTGCGCCAACGCCGCGACGACCCGGCGGGTGCGCGCGAGGACTGGGAACGCGCGATCGTGCTCGCTCCGGATTCACCCACCGCCGACCTGGCCGAACAGAACCTCGCGTTGCTGGAGGCAGGGCCGCAACAACCGTAGAAGAGCGCGCTAGAAATCCAGGTCCGCGTAGTATTCGGGCGGCGTCATTCCTGGCACCCGGTCGGCCAGCAGCGCGCGGAAGCTCGGCCGGCACTTCATCCGCGCGTACCACTCCCGGGTCGGCGGGCTGACCGCCCAGTCGACGTCGCCCTGGAAGTCCAGCACCGACAAATGCGCCGCGGCGGCGAAGTCGGCCAGCGACACATGCCCGCCCGCCAGCCATTTGCGCGTCTCGGCCAGCCAGCCCAGGTAACGCAGGTGCTCGCGCAGATTGGCATAGCCGGCGCGCAACGCGGCGGCATCGGGATGACCGACGCCGGAGACGCGCTTGAGGTATTTCTCGCCGTTGAGGTTGCGCGTCACCTCGTCGGCGAACTTGCCGTCGAACCAGGCGAGCAACCGCCGCACCTCGACCCGCTCGCCCAGGGTCTCACCGAGCAGCGGCGTGTCGGGATAGGCCTCGTCGAGGTATTCGCAGATCACCCCGGAATCGGGCACGGCGAGGCCGCTGTCCTCCAGCAGCGTGGGCACGGTGGCCGCCGGATTGAGCTCCAGGTATTCGGGGCGCCGCTCCCACACCTTCTCGACCCTGAGGTCGAACGACAGCCGCTTCTCGGCCAGCACGAGCCGCACCTTGCGGCAATACGGCGAGAGCGGAAGATGGAACAATGTGCGCATCGCCGGAGCGTTATGACACCAGCGGGCGGACGCGCCAACCCGGCGCGTCCGCTCCGTTCACGCGCGCATCGCCTCCAGGCTCTCGTCGGCCATCGGATGCGGCAGGTATTTCACGTACTCCTTAGGCACCACCTGCCAGAAGTGCGGTACTTCGCGTTCCCAGTCATGCAGCAGCATCTTGGCGTAGCGGCTGGATGTCTCGGTGGCATGGGTGACCACCAGATCCTTCAGCACGCCCTCCCAATAGCGGCTCGCCAGCCGCTGGCGGGTCAGCGTATCCGGGTTCACCCGCAGGTGAAAACGGTTCTCCGGGTCATAGACGAAGGCGATGCCGCCGGTGAACCCGGCGCCGAAATTGTCGCCCACCGCCCCCAGCACCACCACCGTGCCGCCGGTCATGTACTCGCAGCCGTTCGAACCGCAGCCTTCCACCACCGCGGTCGCCCCCGAGTTGCGCACCGCGAAGCGCTCTCCGGCCTGGCCGGCGGCGAACAGATATCCGGCGGTCGCGCCGTACAGCACGGTGTTGCCGATGATCGTGTTGTGCTGGCTCACCAACGTGGACGACGGCCCCGGTCGGACCACGATGGTCGCCCCCGACAGACCCTTGCCGACATAGTCGTTGGCGTCGCCGAACACCTCCAGCTTCAGCCCCTGCACCGCGAAGGCGCCCAGCGACTGGCCGGCGGA